>Ga0307372_10003697_pt1 | contig 24210 bp, 13 predicted proteins | sample OX1MG_FD_202533 | JGI IMG/M metagenome (GOLD analysis project Ga0307372, IMG submission 202533) | Soil microbial communities from Risofladan, Vaasa, Finland - OX-1 | ecosystem: Environmental > Terrestrial > Soil > Coastal area > Acid sulfate soil | place: Finland: Risofladan, Vaasa | collected...
CCCAGAAGTCGGAGGTCGTGTTTTCCGAGATTCTGTTGCCCGAAAGCGCTCCCGCCTGGATGGCGAATCGCGAGGCGCTTTGGAACGCGGTTGAGGCCGGCGAGAAACGCAAAGACGCTCAACTCGCGCGCGATATCGAGTTCGCCCTACCCAAGGAACTGAGTCGCGAACAAGCCATCGCACTGGCGCGCGACTTCGTCCGAAGCGAGTTCGTCGCGCGCGGTATGGTCGCCGACCTTAACGTTCACTGGGAGCCGGATAATCCGCACGTCCACCTAATGCTCACGATGCGCGAGCTTAACGCGGACGGATTCGGCCGCAAGGTAACGGACTGGAACAAGGTCGCTCTGCTCAAAGAGTGGCGTGAGCGTTGGGCCGATCTGGCCAACGAACATCTGCTCCGCGCCGGCCATGATGTTCGCATCGATCACCGCAGCTACAACGAGCAAGGCGTCGAACTGGAGCCGACCAGCCATCTCGGCAAAGCGGTCGAGGAGATGGCGGCGCGCGGCGAATACGCCGAGCGAGCCCGGCAGCTTGAGGAGGTCCGCGAGAGAAACGCGCGACGAATCGAACGGCGGCCGGAGATTATCTTCGAGAACCTCACACGCCAGCGTTCGACCTTCGCGCGCAACGACATCGCCCGTGAAGTATTCCGCTGCGTTGACGACGGCGAACGCTTCCGGAAACTGATGGCGCGCCTCGAAGGCTCGCCCGAGTTGCTGATGCTGACACCAAATTTGATCCGCGATGGCGAAGTGGTCGAACCGGCTCGATACTCGACACGCACGATGCTCGCGATCGAAGCGCGGATGGCCGAGAGCGCTCAGCAGATGGCCGCGAGCCACCGCCATCGAGTCAGTGGAAAGAAGGTTGACGAGACGCTCGATCGGCACGGCTACTTGAGCGCCGAGCAGAGAGACTCGGTGAGGGCGATGACAAGTCCGCGGCAGATAGAGGCGGTCGCCGGCTCTGCCGGCGCCGGAAAGTCGAAAGCCGTCGAGGCAGCGCGCGAGGCATGGCAGGCGGAAGGTTATCGCGTGATTGGCGCCGCGCTTTCGGGAATAGCCGCCGAAAACCTGAACTGCGAGAGCGGGGTGGAAAGCCGGACGCTCGCATCGTGGGAACACTCGTGGCAACAGGGACGTGACCAGCTCAGCGCGCGAAGTGTTCTGGTCATCGACGAGGCCGGGATGGTCGGAAGCAGGCAGCTTGAGCGCGTGCTTTCCGAGGCGAAACGGCACGGCGCGAAGGTAGTGCTCGTCGGCGACGCCGAGCAGCTCCAGCCGATTGAGGCTGGCGCGGCGTTCCGGGCAATTGCCGAGCGCGTCGGCTATCAGGAGCTCACGGCGATCCGCCGCCAGTGTGAGCAGTGGCAGCGCGACGCGAGCCGGGATTTCGCGTGCGGCGAACCCGCTCGCGCGCTTGAGCGATACCAGGCGCATGGTGCGATTGAATTTGCCCAGACGCGCAGCGATGCCAAGCAACGGCTGATTCAGGACTGGGCGAAGCACCTTGTGGCAGAACCCGATGGAAGCGTGCTGATTCTCGCCCATACCCGAGCCGACGTCCGAGACCTCAACGATCGAGCGCGGCAGATTCTTCGGGAGCGGGGCGGGCTTGGGAACGACGTCGCGGTCGCGGTCAGCCGCGAGGTGATGCAGTCTGACGGCACCGTCGTGATCGAACGCTCGGAGCGAATTCTCGCGCGCGGGGACAGGGTGATGTTTCTCAAGAACAACCGGGAACTCGCGGTGAAGAACGGCTCGCTCGCGACCGTCATCGAGGTGACAACCAGTGCAATCGCGGCTCGGCTGGACGGAAAGGAGAAGCGAGAAGTCGAGTTTCGTCTCGCGGATTATTCCGCGCTCGATTATGGCTACGCCGCGACGATCCATAAGGCCCAGGGCGCGACAGTCGAGCGTGCGTTCGTGCTGGCGACACCCGGTATGGACCGCCATCTCGCTTACGTCGCGATGACGCGCCATCGGGAGCAAGCGGAGATCTATGCCAGCCGGGAAGATTTCAATGACTTCCAGGCGCTCAAACAGCGGCTGTCACGCGAACGGATGAAGGACACGACGCTCGATTACGCCGAACGCCGCGGTCTTGAAGTGAGTCACAGAAGCGCGGGGCGCGACGACACGAATGCGGCGGATCGTAACCCGATCGAGCGATTCAAGAAGGCTCAGCAGGAGTTCATTCAAGCCACCAGCAGAGCAGATTTTGATCCGACAGCGAAAGCTCGAACGACCGAATTGCGCGAGGAAATGAGCAATGCCGCCGCCGAAATTGCCAAGAGCGCAGCACGGTTGCAGGAGGCCGAGCGTGTCGGCATTGCCGCCCAGGTGCGCGATTTTATTCGCCGCGCCGAACGCGAAAGCGGGATGGCCAAAGCGAGAGGAATCGAAAAGGGAGACGGGCTCGAAAGATGAGACGCGGCGGGCCGAGGCTTGCCTCACAAGCTCACATGATCGCTATTTTTGTGAAATGAAACAGCGCCCGTGCTCACGCCGCGAACATCTCCTGAAGTACCGACAATACTTGCTGGAACGTCGAGGGAGCCACGCGGCCGAGACTGCGAATCACACGCTCCCGATCGACCGCCCGGATTTGATCGAGCACAACATGACCAGCCTTTCCTGCAAAACGGCAGGCAACACGAAACGGATAGCGATGCCCGCCGGTAGTCAGCGGCGCGACGATGAAGGTGCGCAGATGCCCGTTGAGCTCGTAGGGAGAGACAACCACGCACGGGCCGTCTTTCTAATTTCGCCTCCACGGGTTGGACTGAGATCTACGAGAAGCACTTCGCCGCGATGTATTTCGCTCGGCGCTACCATGTCCACTCTTTGTTATCGAAACGCGTGCTGGTTGGCGCGTCAAGTAATTGATCCTCATCCCGCGCGCGGGCCAGCTTGGCAGCTTCGCTCCAGCCGGCTCGCACGTGCGCCACGGCGGAGATTACGATTGCGCCATTGCGGGCACGGATCTCGACTTCATCCGACAGTCCCGCCTCGGCAATCAGCGGCTTCGGCAGACGAACACCTCGCGAGTTCCCGATGCGGACAATACGAGCCTTCATAGCCGACACTCCTGCACGTTACGTGGTTACGAAGTAAGCACAGCTCCACCCCAGGATCACTTCTTGCGGGGAGATGGTGCCCGCCGATTCTTGCGCCCGCTGGGCTTTGGAAATCCGGCGACGACGCTTTCCGGCAGGAACGCTGTCTTGAGAGCGTCGATGTCTCTCGCGGAAACCCCGCTTTCACTAAAGACGGGCTCCCATCCCTCGATGTGATCGCGGACTTCCGCGGCGATCTGTGTCGCTCGTGAGCTCGTGAGGCCGAAGCGCGCCGCTTCGGACAACGCGTTCTTCAAGGTTGCTTCGCGGCTCCGAGAACTGACGCCGATACCCTGCATGCGGGTGTAAGAACTCTGCGGATGGGGCACGAGATCGTATGCCGGCGACAGCCGCCAACCGGCTTTGTCGAAAATGACGGCGTGATTTCGCAGATGGTCGTCGTCGTTGCTGACCAGCATGTTGAAGATCATCCGTCGGAATAGCTGCTCGCCGTCGTGCTTGAAGTCCTCGACCAGCTTCCGAAGACTGTCCGCGAGCGCCGGGTAGCTCCCCCTCGATGCTTCATCTTCGCGAAGCCCAAGCAGGGTGAGTCCGCTCATGAAATGCATGCGAGCAAAGCCTTTGGATGCCCTGACGCGATCGAAACGCTGCGTGAGCATCACCTTTCGGTTTCCTACATCGATCAGTTTGAGCTCGGGAGTTTCGATTCCACACTGAGCCGCGAGTGTCAGGGTCGCGTACTCGATCGCGGCAATCTCGAGACGATCCTTCGCGGATGGGAACTTGGCAAGCCAAAGCTCGTCATCCATGTGAATCGTCGCCTTGGGCCTTGCTCCACCGAGGCTCGAACCATGCTTGAGCAGCATCACAACTGCGGGATCGACCGGCTGTCCGGCCTCAATGGCGGCGGCGGCAGCCAGCAACGTAGCAAGGTCCGTTCGCTCGGGCGGAGGCTCGCGATTTGGCGGTAGGTCGGAACGTTCGGAAAACCCGAGTGCTCCGGCGCGATCGTCGCCGGCTTCCACCAGATACGTGAGTTCCGACGCCTCTGTGACGGCGAGCCGCTTTTCGATTACGCGCCGCCCCCAGTCATCAGGCGAGGCGTCTCGAATGACGCCTAAGATTCCATACAGGTCCGGCGACTCGAATCGCCGCCCGCGTTCCAACGGAAGCCGCTCTGGATCCAAAGGAATTGCCGCTTGGCGATCCAGGTAGCTCCTGCCATACAGAAACGAAAAAATCGGCGACGCTGGAGTTTCGTCGTAATCGAGCCGCCCCGCGACTACGGGATCAATCTGATCCGGAAGGTAGATCCAGACGTAGGCGCTAGAATTCGTCGTGGGCACGGCCTTTCGCCATTCTCACCGACTTCGGAAGGCGGCGGATCTCCAACGCCTTGCCCAAGGTGTCCTCATCCGGATGGGCGAGCCGACGAAATTGTGGCAGCATCCCGAGAGCCCACAGCGCGCTTGCCCACGTTGCGATACTGATTCCGGGGTCGCCGGCTTCCATTCGCTGTAAGGTGGAGGTTGCGACCAAGAGGCGTCTTGCAAAGTGAGCCTGGCTTTCATGGCGGCGTATTCGTGCCGTCCTCAAGTGCTCGCCGAGTTGACGGACCGCCACTGCGACCTCGCCGGGGAGCCCCGACTTTGAAAGCGAAGCTTTCGCCATGATCTTCTGGCTGTTGAATGACCGATATATCGATTCTTAGTTGTGATTATGACCGATATATCGGTCCTGCGTCAAGCCGGGAAACCTTTGTGGAAACAGTAGGCGTGACAGTTATAGTCCTAAAGACCTTTTCGCTCACCATCTTCTGAGAGCTCTGGCTATGATGGGCTGGCGATATTTATCGGATCGCGTATATTTACAAATCTAGTGAATAAACCTAGTACAGTAAAAATTGAAGGCCCATTCGAAGCTGATGCGCTCCGCATCCTGCGCGATACTCCTGGAATAAGCGTGATCAGCCGCGAGCGCAAACAGGCCGGGAATCACAAGGCTGAGGCTACCGTTCGATTCGCAGGGACGCGCGCTAACCTTACTGTCGAAGTAAAGCGGCGCGTCAATGCTGCAACGGCTTGGCAGCTCGTCCACAAGTTGTTGGAACATCCCGGCGCCCCCTTATTCGTTATAGCCGCCGAGACCACCGCGGAGGCTCGGCAGATTCTCCAGAACCACGGTGTGGCCCTCGTTGACGGGCTGCGGAATGCTCACATTGCGCTGCCCGGACTCTTTTTTCACATCGAAGGGCATCGTCCGCTGCGTCGACTGAAATCGGATGGACCACCGACCCGGCTCAGCGGTAAGTCCGCTGTCGCCGTTCAGGCTCTTCTCCTCAACCCAAACCGTGCATGGCAAGTCCACGAGGTTGCCAGGGAGGCGCGCATTTCGCCGGGTCTAGCCCACCGCGTACTCGCTCGGTTGCAGGCAGAAGGAATCGTCGCCGCCGAGGGTAGCGGGCCGAACCGCGTGCGTCGTGTGACGAATCCGACCGCCTTGCTCGACCTGTACGCTGAAGAGAGCGCGGCAGTGCCGATTCGCACGATTGCCTACGCGTTAGCTCAAACGCCGCAGGAGCTTATCAAGCGGTTGGAAACTAATCTCGGACGGGACGGCCTCGAGTATGCGCTCACTGGTGCCGCTGCTGCGAGCTTGGTCGCGCCGTTTGTCACGGCAATTCCGATCACAGAGGTCTGGGTCACTGCGAACAAGGCACGTGAGGAACTCTACGAGGGCGTTCAGGCTAAACCGGTAACGTCGGGACCGAACATCGTCTTTCTACAGACGAACGGCGACGCGCCGCTCGCGCTTCGCGAGCGCACGAAAGAGCTTTGGCTCGTAAACCGGTTCCAACTCTATACTGACTTGCGGCGTGATCCTCGTCGCGGCCAGGAACAGGCGGATCATCTTCGCCGGATGGTAATCAAATTTTGAATCGGCGCCCCATCACACCGACTACAACGAAGAGGCTACCGCCCGCTGTTAACGTGCTCTGGTTGACCTGCCCCCAAAGTTTGGTCCTCGGATAATGGAAGTTCCCGGTTAGTGGCATCGTTCTGATGTCAGCTTTCCGGTCCGCCATCTACCCGGAAAACTGTCGATTTTCTTGGATCGAAGCTTGCCGAGAAGAGGAGCGGCTGATCTAATTGGGATGTGGAACGGGAGGTGCGGTGGGCGGAAGAAATGGGACAACTTGCATTCGGCTTTGCGCGCGGCGCGCGACCTGCGGAGTGCAGGGGTGCGGCGGCCGCGGCCGTTCCTTTTTGAGCGTATTTCAATAGGCGCGGCACCAGACGTACTTCGATCGGACAGCGCTCATACAACTCGCCGCTGCGCGCGATCGTAAGGTTTCGAGTACCTTGGGATTTGACTTGGCGGAATCGAAGAGCGCCGCTACTGAGGAGCGATTCGGAAGGCGTTCGGTTTCAGCCAGTCCTAGGTGGCAAAGAATCGAGGCGGTGGAACCGTCGCTCAGCATCAAGCTGAGCTTTCATTCGCTCTAGCGGATGACCGCCAGCCGACGGTCGCGTAATATGTCTCCAAGTCTGGCGTGAAAGGGTCCATTTGCTTGATTAAACGGGGTAGTCCCGGTTAGAGTATCTCAGCCTTCCGGGAGGGGGACTCACTCTTGCCTGGTTCAATCGGCGTATCAAATAGCGATTCCGATAGAGGCTCATCAGAGAATCCCGTCACTGAAGCCAATGCGGCGCTTCGTCAATATAGAGAAGTAATCAGGCCGAAGCTGGTAGAGCTATCGCCGGGATCTGCCGCAGATTTCGATCGAGAAGTTGAAAGGATCGAAAGGAAAATTGGTGCTCAGATTGAGGAGCGCGCGATATGCTTTCTGGGGAATTCGGGTGTTGGCAAGAGCACGTTGATAAATGCTCTGGTGGCCGGTAAAGAACGAATCTTGCCGCAGGGAGGTATCGGGCCGCTTACCGCTCTCGCCACGAGTGTCAAATACTCGGCCGAACCCTATTTCAAAGTAGAATATCTCTCTGCGAACAAGCTGAACAATTTGATCTTCGCAATCGACGCGAGCTATAGAGCGGAACTGCAGCGCCAGGGTAAGGCTGTTCCGCAGTCCGGGACCGATCTGCCGATAGACGCAGACGCCCACTGGGAAGCCGAGGCTATCACAGTCTCGGAGCATGGCGAGCAGACCAAAGGCAGAGACTACAGGAAGCAGGCAAGGCTGCTGGTCAAGGGCAGTCAAAACGGCGAAATCGACGTTGAGTATTTGATCGACTGTCTTCGTATTGCAGCTGGAAGTAAGCCGGTTTGGGGTCGGAGTCCCGAGGAGGAAGATCGGGCTCGAATCGATTCAATAAAGGAATGCCTGGCCGTATCCAAAGCCGGCACCACGAAAGAGCGCCGTGACTGCAAAATAAACCGAGCCGCGTTTCTTGGAGACCTTCGAGATCACGCATCTGGATTTCTGGCTCCGCTAATTAAGACGCTGGAGGTTGGTTGGAATGCTGACGTGCTCCGCGATGGTATGGTTTTGGTCGATCTTCCGGGTTTAGGGGTTGCGAACGATGAATACCGTGAGATCACGCTCGACTGGGTGCGGAGACGAGCTCGCGCGATCGTAGTTGTTACAGACAGATCGGGTTTGCGCGAGGCTGAAGCGGAGTTGCTTCGCACCAGCGGCTTTCTGGGCCGGCTCCTACATTCGACCGACGACCCGGCTGCCGATCCCGTCGAGCTTATCGCGGTTATCGTCAAAATAGACTTGAGCGCCGACGACTCATGGCGAGATGATCGAGACGCGAACGATACCGCTAGCCGCCCATGGCAGGAACACTTTTCAGAAAAATGCGACGAAGCGCGTTCAATGATTGTACCGCAGTTGCGCGAAGAGCTGCGCAAAATTCAAGGAACGGTGGCAGAATCGATCCGAAGCGACTTTCAAGACGTTGTTGACCGGCTACTCGATCAATTGGAAGTCCACGCGGTTTCAGCGCCGCAATACGCGAAATTGCTCGCTCAGGATGACGATGATCGTGCCCGCATTCGGGAGCTCGACGAATCTAACGTTCCCGAGCTTCAGTCGGCATTGGTTAACGTCGTCCGTGAGCGACAGCGACGCCTCGAAATCGCGCTGACAAGCAGTACGGTGGATTTCAGACTGCGTCTGCGCTCAAACCTAGAACTGATCCGAAATCAGTGGCAGGACGACAAAAGAACGACACAAGAGATCGAGCAACTCAGCGCCGATCTCGAGGAGTTTCTTCAACCCCTCCGTCATGAGCTTAGCGCTCGCAAGGGCGAATTCCGCGAATTTCTCAGAGGGTCAATCCCGACCGAGATTCAAGATCTCGTCGACAAGGCGGCGGCCGATGCAAAAGAACAGATCGCCATCTTTCTTGGGTCTCTTGGTGACGCTCATTGGGCGACTCTTCGGGCGACGGTGAGGCGCGGCGGTGCATTTGTGGGCGCGCGACAAATCGACCTGCCGGCCGACTTCGCCAAGATATTCGAGGAGCCGGTGGCCGTTATTTGGTCAAAGAAAATTCTTGCAAAACTCCGCAAACGCACGTCGCAGCTCGCAGACGACTACGTTGCGCTGGTCAAACAAGTCGCTGTATGGGCCGAAAAGCAGGGGGCTCGAGTTCAGCCGCGCGTAGTTCGTTCCTTGAGCGAAAAGATGGAAGCGGACTTCAAGAGTCTGGCTATGGTCGGAAAGGAAGCAGTTGATGAGCTGCGGGAGCAAGTCAAGAACAAACTTTTGCATGGCATTCAGAATCCTATCAGGAAGCGATGTGAACACTTTGTCAATGAAAAGCGCGATATTGGACCGGGAGTTAAAAGGCGAATACTGGACTTTTTTGGAGAACTGGTACCAGGGATAGTTGAAGTAGCTACGGAAGCAGCCAACTCAATCCTGCAAAAGAACTTCAATGAAGTACAGCAACAGATCTCTGAAGCGTTCAAGGAACACAGCAACCCACTGGACACCGCAGCGCACATCATTGTTTCGACCCATGAAGAGCGCCTCACGCGGTCAGACAAGAAGATACGCCAGCAGGTGCTTGAGTGGGTAGAAACTGCCCTCACTGGGGTTGGAAGCGGTTCTGGTGCCGCATAGCAAAACGTCGCATCAATGAAAGTCATAATTTACAGGTGTGAAGACGGCTACATTCGCGCTGTGCTTCGAGAGACCGATAGCTTTGGAATCGCAGAAGTAGATCTGGTTTCACCCCCGCCGCGCTTTTGGGATGATCAGAGGGCGTCAGCTCCGGGGCTACTTGAAATTGGACTTGACACTCGGCGTATTGTCGAAGTCCCCACACCGACCGAGGTTCTGACCTCTCTGCCTGACGGTGACAATTGGATGGCGATGAGCCGGCGCTCGTTGCAACGTCTGGCCGCATGGTTTTTACTTTGTGAAGACCCGCAGGGTCGGCTTCGTGCGCAAGAAGTTTCGTCGCTGGCCCATCAAACTACCCTGGTCCAACATGTCCTCACGCAACCAAACTTGAACAGGACGCTTGTCGCGGACGAAGTGGGACTTGGCAAAACGGTCGAAGCAGGTCTGATCGTACAACGGTTGCTTGCTAATTCTTCTGGCCTCAGAGTTCTATACCTGGCGCCAGCGCGCCTGGTCCGTAACGTCCGACGCGAGTTCGAGCGTCTGGACTTGCCTTTTCGGCAGTGGGTATCTGGCGACGACCGTGACGCGACCTTGAAAGACCCAAGAATCGTGGCAAGCATCCACAGGGCGGTCCACCAGTCCCACTACAAATCTGTCGTCGAGACCGAGCCGTGGGATCTGATAATAGTCGACGAATGTCATCATCTTTCAGCTTGGGAGCCCAACGGCGGAAAACCAGTGCGGCAATACCGATTGGTCGAGGAACTGGTAGCTCGGCAACGGCCATCCTCGAGACTGATACTGATGAGTGGCACGCCGCATCAAGGACATCGCGAGCGATTCAAGAATCTTCTAGGTTTGCTTAAGGTCAAAGGCGAAGATGATAAGGCTTTGGCCGGAAGAGTTATCTATCGGACAAAAGACGACGTGAGAGACTGGTTCGGGAACCCGGTGTTTCCTGCGCGCCAGGTCAACGAGCCGACGGTCATCGATCTTGGAGATGATCATCGGCAATGGCTTCGTAATATCCACGACTTTTATGTACAGCCGAGCGGCTCCGGCAAGGGAAAGGATCCACGGAAGCGTGCTGCGGGATGGCGGACGGCTCAGGCTCTACAATGGGCTAGTTCCAGCATTAACGCGGGCCTTGGTTATTTGATACGGCAAGCGCTGCGCGCTGGATGGAAACTCGAAGAACCGTCTCTGCGTAAGGCACTGGAATCAATCCGCCCATATCGTCTTGGGCTCGACGACGAGCCAATAGAATTATTGTACGAACGGATTCAGAAAGAGATCGGCAGACAAGCAGACGACGCTGATATCGACGATATCGAAGAGATAGAAGACGACATCGATAAGTGGGAGCCCGATCCTCTACTGCTGGCAAATCTGCTAACCGAGGGTGTCGCGCTGCTTCTTGGAACAAGAGACCTGAAGTGGCAAGCGATCCACGATAGGCTGCTGCGCACGGCCGGTCGGGAGAAGGTAGTACTTTTTGCGCAGCCGATCGAAACGGTCACGGCGTTGGCGCGGTATCTCGACCAAGTTTCTGGGAAGCGTCCCGCACTAATAATTGGCGATCAGTCTCAAGAAGACCGTGATCAGGAAATCGCACAGTTCTGGAAGGCCGACGGTCCGCAATTTCTGGTTTCATCGCGAGCAGGCGGCGAAGGTATCAACCTTCAAGTTGCTAGGAGGCTCATCCATGTGGATGTACCATGGAACCCGATGGAACTAGAGCAGCGAGTTGGACGAGTGCATCGTTTCGGTTCCCGGCAGCTGATTTTGGTCGACACCGTCGTCGCTAAGGACAGCCGAGAAGTGGACATGTATCGGGTAGCGCGGGCTAGGCTTCAAATGATCGCAAGCTCATTAGTTCCTCAGGATCGGTTTGAGTCTTTGTTCGCCAGAGTGATGTCGCTGGTTCCTCCGGAAGAACTACAAACGATTCTTGGCGACGCTCCACTGGCTCCGTTTTCTCCTGACGAAGAGCGAAGGATTTCTGAATTAGTTGCGGAGGGTTTTCAGAACTGGAAAGAATTCCATGACCGGTACAGCGACCAACGGATCGCTGAAATAGACCCAGGGCAGGCTTCTTGGGACGACGTAGCCAATTTCGCGACCGCTTATCTTGGTGCGCAGCCTGCTTCCGGTTTCAGCACACTACAGTTTCGTTGGGAGGCGGGCGCGATAGACGGTGTTGAAGTCGAAACACCGGTATTTAAGTTGAGCGATAGTCAGTTCTATGCCTGTGGCGATTTCGCAGGTATGCCCATAACAGGCCCTGACGGCCGCGGCGTTCAAGTTATGGGACTCAACCTGCCTACATTGGCTTCTGCGCTGAGAGAGGCTGCGTTTCCAAAAGAGATTTCCGGTGCAGCGCAGGTCAGGTGGCCGAAAGACGCCGCATTGCCAGAGGGGATAGCGATTAAGCCATTCGCGGTGTGGATCGCGGGAAGGCAAACACTTCGTTTGGATTCAGCGGCTCCGACCGAACTTGCTTCAACGCTCCGCGCATACGTTGTGACTGACACTGGTAGTGAAATGGAGCTAACAGATAAGGCTAAGGCTTTCGTGGTTAGGCAACTGCTTTCCGCAACCATACGGCGAGACGCTGAACCTGCCGCGTCGCTACTCGCTCTACTGAAGGAATACGAAGAACGTTGGTTCACAAATCTGCGAAAACCTACAGACGGAGAGCGTGAGAACCGGATTGTTCACGTGGTCACTCCTTTATTTGCGGCGATAGTGAGCTGACCGGTGCGGTGACCGGTTTTTCCAATGTACGACGGGCACGACTCATGGCCCTAAGACCGCCTAGTCGTGCGCCGCGAGCGCCGCTTTCGCTCGGCGAGGGCGGCGCCCGCAACCGACCTTACCTTTGGCGAATGCGATTTCTTCAGGAGTCGTCCGGCCTCACTCGCGACGCGACCGGTTGTTCCTTTTCGCTTGCGCATTTTCTGCCTCCTTTTCGACGCCGCTCCAGCCGTGCGTTCTGCGCCGAAATTCTCGAAAGAATAAGGGTGTGCTGCGATGGCGATCAATAGGCGAAATCACTAAGATATCTGCACGTGGTTTGGGCGAGTCATTCGGCTTGCCAGGGAATCACTCGAAACGGTCCATTCGCGGGATAATCAGATGAAGCGCGCGAGAATCGAAATACCGGCGGACAAAGTCCGCGAGTTCTGCCGGAGGCACCGCATTCGCCGGCTCGCGCTCTTCGGCTCGGTCCTTCGCGACGATTTTCGGCCAGAGAGTGACGTGGATGTGATCGTCGAGTTCGAGCGTGGCCAAGTGCCGGGTCTCAAGTTCTTCGCGATCGAGATGGAGCTTTCCGAAATCCTGGGCCGAAGGGTTGAGCTGAACACTCCTGCCTTTCTGAGCAAATACTTCCGTGAACGCATACTCGCCGAAGCGGAGGTGCGGTATGTCGCGCCGTTATGAAGATCCGGGCGGGTCGAAGAGCCTCCTGCAAAGGGCGCGGCTTCCATGAATTCCGCACCCCTCTCAGACGCGATCATTCTGGCAGTCGCCAAACTGGTTGACGACGCACAGAGCGAGACTCGGGAACCCAGTCACTCGGACATTGAGTTCCAGATCGTCCAAGTTGGCCTTTCGGCGGCCGACCCGAAGGCACAGGGTCAAAATGTTGGTAAAGCAAAGCGTGTGCGCGCCACGCTCAGTTGGGCATTAGAGCAGGATCCGTCCGCCGGCGAATCCCTCGTCGCGAAGCTAATTTCCCTCGTGCGGGCTCGAGGGGGATTCAGGGCTAGTTCGCCGAATTACGTCGGTGAGGAGCCGATTCATAACGCTACCGCAGTGTTTCAAACTGAAGGGTACGAGCTTTCTTCAGACGGAGAGTTGCGGGTCATTAAAAGAAGGCGAACTCTATGGCTATGCACAATCCACCGCATCCGGGCGGCCTTATCCGGCGGCAGTGTCTCGAACCTCTGGATCTGTCGGTGACGGACGCCGCGAAAGCTTTGGGCGTCACCCGGCAGGCGCTGTCCGACCTTGTGAACGAAAGAGCCGGGGTATCGGTCGAGATGGCGATCCGGCTCTCAAAGGCGTTCGGCTCCACTCCGGAGACGTGGCTCGGCATGCAGATGGCCTACGATCTCTGGCAGGCCCGCAGCCGCGCCGACGAAATCCGCGTGCGCTCATTCAAGGCCGCGTGAAGTCTCTGCGCACGCTGACGCGACAGCATCCAAGAGAGTGGCTTCCATGAATTTCGCTCCTCTCTCAGCGAACAGAGCCAGACTCGGCAACTGCCGGTTACTGAGGTAAGTTCCTCAGCGTGAAGCTCATCAAGAATACTGGCGGTGACCGGGTGATCGACGAGGTTCGCGCCGCGCTTCGTCCGCAGTCAAAGCTGGATATCGCCAGCGCGGCGTTCTCGCTCTTTGCTTTTGGCGAGACACGGGAGCTGCTGAAAGACATCGCGGGCTGCCGTCTTGTTATCCCGACCCAACCTGATAGTGAACCGCAACTATTCGGCACCGACGCCGATCGGCCGTTTCGTAACCGGCTGAACACCAGAGCGCTCGCCCGGCAACTCGCGGCGTGGATCGAGAAGAAGGTCGATCTTCGTGGCGCGCCGATGCCTCTGCCGCAGTCGCTTCTCGCTATCGGCGATGGCGCCGGTATGCCGGCTCGCGTGCTGACCGGGCATTGCCCATTCACCACCGATGGTCTCGGTCTGACTCCCGGCAACCGATTCAGTTTGATTCAGTGCGCGGAAACCAGCGATGAATGCGCGATACTCGGGAGCTGGTTCGATTCGCTTTGGGATAGCCTGCCCGCCACACCCGACGCGAAGAACGCATTTCTGACACACCTGCGCGAGCTGACCGCTCACAAAGCCCCGTCGCTCGTTTACTTCCTGATCCTGTTTCATCTCTTCAAAGACCTTGGCGACGAGTTGGATGAGGAACGCATCGTAAAATCCGCCACCGGGATTCGCAGCACTGTTGTCTGGAAGAAGCTCTTCAAGTTCCAGCGCGATGGTGTTGTGGGAGCAATCGACAAGCTCGAACGCCACGGCGGATGCATCATCGCCGACAGCGTGGGCCTCGGTAAGACCTTCGAGGCCTTGGCGATCATCAAATACTACGAGCTGCGCAACGATCGCGTGCTGGTCCTCGTGCCGAAGCGGCTGCGCGACAACTGGACGCTGTACAAATCCAACGATCGCCGCAACAGCCTTGCCGCCGACCGCCTTCATTACGACGTGCTCAATCACACTGACCTGTCCCGCGAGGGCGGCCACTCCGGGGAAATCGATCTCGCGCACGTCAACTGGGGCAATTACGATCTCGTCGTGATCGACGAATCGCACAACTTCCGCAACAAGGCCGCTCACAAGGATCGCGAGACCCGTTACGACCGCCTGATGCGCAACATCATCAAGGCTGGAGTGAAAACGCGCGTGCTGATGCTCTCGGCCACGCCGGTTAACAACCGCCTCGCCGACCTCAAGAATCAAATCGCGTTCGTCACCGAGGGCGACGACACCGCGCTCGCGGGGAACCAAATCCCGAGCATCGAGGCGACCACGCGAAAGGCGCAACTCCAGTTCAACCGATGGCTCGCGTTGGAAGATGATCGGACGCCAACGCGTCTGCTCGACATGCTCGGATTCGACTATTTCAAATTGCTCGATTTGCTCACGATCGCGCGATCGCGCAAGCACATCGAGAAGTATTACGGGACGCTGGAAATCGGCCAGTTCCCCGAGCGTCTGCCACCGATCAACATCAAGGCCGACGTCGATCGCGCCGGCGAGTTTCGTTCGATCCGCGAGATCAATAGCGAGATTCGGCGGCTCAATCTCAGTGCCTACGCTCCCCTGCGCTATGTGCTGCCGCACAAGCAAGCGGCCTACGACGAGAAGTACAGCACGCGGCTGCATGGTGGACAGCGGATGTTCCGCCAGGCCGACCGCGAGGAAAGCCTGATCCACCTGCTGCGCGTCAATATCCTGAAACGCATGGAAAGCGCCGTCACTTCGTTCGCTCTGACCATCAAACGTCAGCTTGCCGACGTAAACGCGATGCTCGCGCGGCTCGATGCGCACGACTCGTCGGTGGAGGAAATCTCGATCGAGGATATCGAGGTCGATGACCCCGCCTTCGAGACGCTGCTCATCGGGCGCGAGGTCAAGGTGCTGTTGCAGGATGTCGATCGCGTGCGATGGCGTCAGGACCTGATCGAAGATCGCAATCGCCTCGACACGCTGCTATCCGCCGCTCGGCAGGTGGTTCCCGCGCGCGACGATAAACTCGATCGCCTGCGCAAACTCATCCAGAACAAGGTTCGCAACCAGATCAATTCCGGCAACCGGAAGATCCTCGTCTTTACGGCCTTCGCCGACACCGCCGAATACCTCTACCGCGAGCTTGCGGAGTGGGCGCGGTCGAGTCTCGGTCTGCACAGCGCTCTGGTGACGGGCGCCGGGCACAACAAGACGACACTGCCCGGATTGCGCGCCGACTTCTCGACGATCCTGAGCAGCTTTTCTCCACGCTCCAAGGAGCGGCCCGCGGAAATGGCGGACGAGGGCGAGATCGATCTGCTGATTGCCACCGACTGCATTTCCGAAGGGCAGAACCTGCAGGACTGCGACACGCTCATCAACTACGACATCCACTGGAACCCGGTGCGCATCATCCAGCGCTTCGGCCGTATCGATCGCATCGGCTCGACGAATGAACGCATCCAGCTCGTCAACTTTTGGCCCAATCTCGAACTGGAGGAGTACATCAACCTCGAACAGCGCGTCAGCGGCCGGATGGTCCTGCTCGACATCTCCGCCACCGGCGAAGAAAACCTGATCGTGCAACAATCCGGCGATCCGATGAACGATCTGGAGTATCGCCGCAGACAGCTCCAGCAATTGCAGGAGGCCGTTATCGATCTGGAAGACCTGGGCGGCGGAGGCATTTCAATCGCCGACCTGACGCTGAACGACTTCCGTATCGATTTGGCAGGCTATCTGCGCGAACATCTCGAGCTTCTGGAACGGCTGCCTCTCGGCACCTTCGCGGTCACGACGGCGCAGGGTGACGGCGAGGCCGCGATCGCGCCGGGTGTTATCTTTTGCCTGCGCGCGGTCGGCGAGGCCGCCCTCAAAAGCATCGAACCCGGCTATCCCCTCGCGCCTCACTACCTCGTCCATGTTGGCGAGGATGGCGCTGTGCTGCTGCCGTACACGCAGGCCAAGCAGGCGCTCGATCGGCTGAAGAAGCTTTGCATCGGCCGCGACCTGCGCGACGCCTCGGCCGTGGCTCGCTTCGACAAGGCAACCCGCAACGGCGAAGAGATGGCCGCGATACAGAAGCAACTGGCCGCCGCCGTGGCCGCGATCACCGGCAAAAAGGAAGAACGCGCAGTCGCGAGTCTCTTCACTCCCGGCGGCACGCACGCGATGAAAGGCGAGTTCGCCGGCATCAACGACTTCGAGGTGGTTGCCTATCTCGTTGTTCTCCCGGAACTCGACGCATGAGCGGTGCAGTCGTCGATGTGATTGGCGCGCTGGCGCTGCCTGCCGATACCCGAGTCGAGCGGCGCGTGCCCAAGAAGCTGCTTCTCGAACAGGGCGCGCCGACAGCGGCTGACAAGCGGCAGATCCAAGATGGTATCGAGGAATTGATCTGGGTGGCAGCCCTGAAGCCGATCAATATCGGCGTGCCTGCATTTCGAGACGCCGTCCGCGAATATCTGGAAATCGCCGTGCTGACCGCCACGCTTCGCGATAATGCCAAGGCATCGCGCGTAATCGAGCTCATCCATCGCGCGATCCCGTATCCCGTCGTGCTCGTGAACGCGCAGAGCGACGGCCAAAGCCTCTCGCTCGCGCACAAGCGATGGTCACAGGGGGAAGCGGGCGCGGTGGTTATCGAGGAAGTGCGCAGGACAGGGCCGCTGCGGCCAGACTCGCCCGCTGCAATCGATGCGTCGTTTCTTTCCAGTCTCGCGCTTTCCGGGTTACACGCCAGAGACCTGTTCGCGCTATATCAGGGCTGGATTGACCGCGTGATAGCAGTGGAAGCGGCGGCTATTACGGGAGCGTTTGCGATACCGGAGACAGCGGATCGGGCCGCCACGCGACGCGAGGCCCTCGCCGCTCACGCGCGCCTACTGCGCGACATCGCGACGATGCGCGTGCAGGCGCAGCGCGAAACGCAGATGAACCGCCGGGTCGAGATTAACCTCGCGATCAAGCGGCTTGAAGCCGAACTGGCCGCAACCACGCTGGCACTTTAAGGGGGCGCAGAATGAAAGTCTCGACTATTCTCGACCACATCGATAGCGGGCACATTGCGTTGCCTGAGTTCCAGCGCGGCTACGTTTGGAACCGCGATCAGGTCCGCGGGCTGTTTAGTTCCCTCTACCGCCGGCACCCCGTCGGAGGCCTGCTGGTATGGGCGACGGAATCCAAGACGGCAGATCATCGCGGCGACGGGCCGATCGCTGCTGGTGTCGTAAAATTGCTCCTCGACGGTCAGCAACGCGTGACGACACTCTATGGTGTCGTTCGCGGTAAGGAGCCGAAATTCTTCGACGGCAACGCCTCGGCGTTCACTGGCCTGCGATTCCATCTTGATACTGAGACGTTTGCATTCTTCCAGCCGCTCAAGATGCAAGGCGACCCTCTGTGGATCGATGTCACGGTGCTGATGCAACAAGGCAACGAGGGTTTAGGTCAGTTTGTTGCCCGCCTTAGCCAGGAGGCCGCATTGGCACCGAAGTTGGGGGAATATGTCGGGCGTCTCAGCCGCTTGCTTGGGATCGTCGATATCGACCTGCACATCGAGGAAGTTACCGGCGAGGACAAATCTCTGGACGTGGTGGTCGATATATTCAACCAAGTGAACAGCGGCGGCACTAAGCTTTCCAAAGGTGATCTGGCCCTAGCCAAGATTTGCGCCGAGTGGCCCGACGCTCGCGATGAAATGAAGCGAGCTTTGAGCGGCTGGGCGGCGGCCGGCTATAACTTTAATCTCGACTGGCTGTTGCGATCCGTGAACACCGTGCTCACTGGCGAGGCCAAGTTCACCTTTCTCCACGACAAAAGCGCGGACGAGGTCCAGGATGGCTTAAAGCGGGCGGCCAAACGCGTCGACACGTGCCTAAATCTTATCGGCGGACGCTTAGGCCTGGACCATGATCAGGTGCTTTTCGGTCGGTTCGCGGTCCCCGTCATGGTTCGCTACCTCGACCTGCGCTCGGGAGCGCTCGACGCAAAAGAGCGCGACAAGCTGTTGTTTTGGTTCGCTCAGGCCGGCATGTGGGGACGCTTCTCCGGCTCCACTGAGTCGTATATTGACCAAGACCTCGCGGCCCTCGAAGGCAGCGATGGCGGACTGGATAAACTACTTGAGCAGCTCCGCCTCTGGCATGGCGGCTTGCGCGCCGAGCCCGGCCATTTCACGGGGTGGAGCCTGGGAGCGCGGTTCTACCCGGTGCTCTATCTGCTGACGCGCATGGGCGAATCAAAAGACTGGGGCACGGGACTGCCGCTCAAAAGCAGCATGCTCGGCAAGATGAGCATGCTCGAGGTGCATCACATCTTTCCAAAGGCGCAGCTCTACAAGCGCCAGCACAAACGCGACGAAGTGAACGCGCTGGCGAACTTCTGTTTTCTGACGAAGGACACAAATCTCGATATCAGCGACAAACTCCCGGAAGTCTACTTTCCAGAAATCGAGGCAAAGCATCCGGGTGCGCTGGCGTCCCAGTGGATTCCGCCCGATCGCGCTCTGTGGAAGATCGAACACTATCGAGACTTCCTCGAAGCGCGCCGTGAGTTGCTGGCCGCTGAGACCAACAAGCGTATGGCAGAGCTTCTGCACGGAGACCTGCAATGGCTTGAAGGCGGAGCGAAACCTGCGGCCCCTGCCCCCGAAGTCGGCATAATCCACGCCGTCGCCAGCGAACGCGAAGATGAAGAGCTTGTGGCATTGAATGACTGGATACAGGCTCAGGGACTGCCCCGCGGCGTGCTGGCCTTCGACTTCGCCGACGAGGTGAGCGGGGAGCAAAGGGCGATGTTCGATATGGCGTGGCCGAACGGCATCCAGGAAAAGTTGAGCCAACCCGTGGCGCTCCTACTCAACGGGAATACTGAAACAGTGACGCTGGCCAGCCGGGCCGGATTCCGCTGTTTTACGTCCATAGGGCCGTTTAAGGAGTACGTGGAAAAGGAGATTCTTGGCAATGGCGACGACCGCCAAATTCCTCCAACCGGCGTGGCTCAGAGCGTTCAGGCTTAGACCGCCAGCTGCATCGAGCGATCGAGAACATGAGGAAATTTACTGAGCAAGACGCGGAGACGAAATCGCCGGATATCGTGGCGCAGAATATCGAACGGCTCAAAGAGATTTTTCCCGAGGCGTATACCGAGGGAAAGATCGACTTTGAGATTCTGAAGCAGTTGCTCGGCGGCGCGATCGACGAGCGCGAGGAGAAGTACGGCCTCAACTGGCACGGCAAGCGGCGCGCGCGCCAGCTCGCGCTGACGCCCTCGACCGGAACGCTGCGCCCCTGTCCCGAGGACAGTGTCGATTGGGATACCACGCAGAACCTGATGATCGAGGGCGACAACCTGGAAGTCCTCAAGCTCTTGCAGAAAAGCTATGCGGGCAAGGTCAAGCTCATCTATATCGACCCGCCGTACAATACGGGCAAGGACTTTGTCTATCCCGATGACTATCGGGACAATATCAAGAACTACCTCGAACTGACCGGCCAGGTGGGCGGCGACGGACGCAAGCTATCCTCGAATACCGAGGCGTCGGGCCGTTTCCACACCGACTGGCTAAACATGATGTACCCCCGCCTCAAGCTCGCCCGGAATTTACTCCGGGATGATGGAGTGATCTTTGTCGCTATTGATGAGAAGGAAGAATCGAACCTCAGATCTCTACTGAACGAGGTCTTTGGGGAAGAGAATGCCGTGGTCGGCGTGGTCTGGGAAAAACGTGTTTCTCCAGCGAATGACGCCAAATGGTTCAGCAGCGACCACGATCTGATACTTGTATACGCGAGGAATAAAGATATTTGGCGGCCCGAACGATTGGCAAGGAACGACGAACAAATAGCCTATTACAAGAACCCGGATAACGATCATCGAGGCCCTTGGAACTCAGCGACCTACACATGCAACAAGACCAAAGATGAACGACCAAACCTCTATTACCCGATTGCGAACCCGTATTCTGGAGAAGAGGTGTGGCCAAAGGAAACTGCCGTCTGGAAGTATGCACAAGATGTGACGGCACAATATCTGAAAGAAAATCGCCTTTACTGGGGTGTTGATGGGCGGGCCTCATTCCCGAGGATAAAGCTATTCCTTTCGGACATGGAGAACGTAGTGCCAAGGTCGGTGTGGAGCTACACGGATGCGGGGCACACGCAAGAAGCCACTAGCGAACTCAAGGCGCTCTTCGGAGGTAGCCAAGTATTCGACTCACCTAAGCCTGTCCGATTACTCCGACGAATCATCGATGTATCTGGAATCAAGGACGGCGACATAGTGCTCGATTTTTTTGCGGGGAGTGCAACCACAGGGCACGCTGTGATGGAGATAGCAGCCGACGACTCTCGCAGTGTTCGTTTCATCCTCGTGCAACTGCCCGAACCAACTGATCGCGAAGACTACCCGACTATAGCTGAGATCAGCAAAGAACGCCTCCGCCGCGCTGGCAAAAAGATCAGGGAAGAAAATCCGATGTTCGCGGGCGACCTTGGCTTTCGCGTCTTCAAGCTCGCTTCCACCAACATTCGCGAATGGGACCCCGACCGCGACGACCTGCCGAAGACACTGCAAGAATCTGTCGAGCACCTGAAGATCGACCGCACCGAGGCGGACATCCTGTTCGAGGTACTCCTGAAACTCGGCCTCGATCTGACGGTGCCGATCGAACAGAAGACCATCGCCGGAAAGACCGTGTACAGTATCGGCGGCGGCACGCTCATCGTTTGCCTGGCCGAAAAGATCGGCCGCGATGAAATCGAACCGATAGCGCATGGAATCGCCGCCTGGCACAAGCAACTCGCCCCAGTGGGCGACACGACCGTCGTCTTTCGTGACAGCGCCTTTACCGATGATGTCGCCAAGACCAACCTGATCGCCATCCTGCAGCAGCACGGGCTGGCAACCGTGCGCAGTCTATAAGGGGTACGACCCGAATGGCTCGGGAAACGCTTCCGCCGACTGGCGAAATCATCCTCTACGCGACCGAGGACGGCCGCGCCCGTGTGGAGTGCCGCTTTGCCGGCCAGACGGTCTGGCTAACTCAGGCGCTCATGGCGGAGCTTTACCAGAAGGATGTCCGCACTATTAACGAACACCTCCAAAACCTATTTGAGGAGGGAGAACTCGACCCGGGGGCAACTATCCGGAAATTCCGGACAGTTCGCCAAGAGGGCCAGCGGGAAGTCGCCCGGATTATCGAACACTACAACTTGGACGCCATTTTGGCCGTGGGCTACCGCGTGCGTTCGGCCCGCGGCGTGGAGTTCCGCCGTTGGGCGACAGAGCGGCTCACGGAATACCTCGTGAAGGGCTTCACGATCGACGATGAACGCCTGAAGAACCCGCCCGTGGAAGGCTCCGGCGTGCCGGACTACTTTGACGAGCTGCTGGAGCGGATCCGCGATATCCGCGCCAGCGAGCGCCGGATGTATCTGCGGGTGAAAGAGATTTTCGCGCTGGCCGCCGACTACCAGCCGTCGGCGGCGGAGAGCGTGAAGTTCTTTCAGATCATGCAGAACAAGTTGCACTTCGCCGCCACCGGGAAGACTGCCGCCGAGTTGATCGCGGCCCGCGCCGATCACGCCAAGCCCAACATGGGCCTGACCACATGGAAGGGCGACGCCGTTCGCAAAGCGGATGTCACCGTAGCCAAAAACTACCTAAGCGAAGAGGAAATATCGGGACTGAACCGCATTGTGGCCATGTGGCTCGACTACGCCGAAGACCAGGCGATACGCCGCAAGCAAGTGTTTCTCCGGGACTGGGAGACCAAGCTGAACGAATTCCTCGCCTTCAACGAACGACGGGTATTGCCTAATGCTGGCAAGGTGAGCAAGGCGGACGCCGACGCCCGGGCCGAGGCCGAGTACGAGGAGTTTACGGCGCGCCGCCGCGCCTTCATCGAAGCCGAGGCGGAACACTCCGCCATCCGGGCCTTGGAAAACAAAGCCAAGCAACTGGCCGCGCCGCCTAAGCGACCGCGTGGAAAAAAGCCATGAAGCTCCATTTTGAAGCTGATCTTCCGTACCAGCGCACTGCAATCGAGGCTGTCGCCGATCTGTTTCGCGGTCAGGAGATCTGCCGCACTGAGTTCACGGTGACGCGCCAGCCGGTCATTCTGGGTCAAGGCGAACTGGCTTTGGAAGGCGTCGGTTTTGTGCAAGGGGAGTTGGGGCTTGCGCAAAACGCTCTCGGGATCGGCAACCGGCTGACCCTGCTGGACGACGAAATCCTCGCTAATCTAAACGAGATCCAAATCCGCAATGGAATACGCCGGTCTTCCGCGCTCGCCTCGGGCGACTTCACCATCGAGATGGAGACCGGAACGGGCAAGACGTACGTCTATCTGCGCACTATCTTCGAGCTGAACCGCAGCTACGGCTTTACCAAGTTCGTGATCGTAGTTCCCTCGGTGGCGATCAAGGAAGGCGTGTACAAGACGCTGCAGATCACCGAGGAACATTTCCGCGGGCTCTATGCCAACACGCCCTTTGACTATTTCATTTACGACTCCGCGAAGCTGGGTCAGGTGCGCAACTTCGCCACCAGCCCGAACATCCAGATCATGGTGGTGACCGTTGGCGCCATCAACAAGAAAGACGTCAACAATCTGTACAAGGACAGCGAGAAGACCGGAGGCGAGAAGCCGATCGACCTGATCAGGGATACCCGCCCGATTCTGATTGTGGACGAGCCGCAGAGCGTGGATGGCGGCCTGGAAGGGCGCGGCAAAGAAGCATTGGGCGCCATGAACCCGCTATGCACGCTGCGCTACTCGGCGACGCATGCGGATCACCATCATATGGTGTATCGCCTCGATGCGATCGACGCCTACGAACGCAAGCTAGTGAAGCAGATCGAAGTCGCCTCGCTGGAAGTCGAAGGCGGACACAACAAGGCCTACCTGCGGCTGCTTGGCACGAGCAACAAGCGCGGGTTTATTTCGGCTCGCGTCAAAGTTGATGTTCAGCTTCTGACCGGCGCGAGCCGCAAAGAAAAGACCGTTCAGGACGGCGACGATCTGGAACAAGTGACTGGCCGCGCAATCTATAAGGATTGCCGCATCGGCGAGATTCGCGTCGGCAAGGGCAACGAGCTGGTCGAGGTGAAGGTGCCCGGCGGCGAGCACTGGCTGCAACCGGGTCAGGCAATCGGCGATGTCGATAACGACGTGCTCAAGCGCCAGATGATTCGCCGGACGATCAAGGAGCATCTCGACAAGGAAAAGCGCCTGCGCCCACAGGGGATCAAGGTTCTGAGCCTGTTCTTCATCGACGTGGTGGCGCATTACCGCAGCTATACGGCGGACGGTCAGCCGCAGAAGGGTAAGTACGCGATCATGTTCGAGGAAGAGTACCGCAGGCTGGCGACGCATCCGGATTATCAAACCCTTTTCAAGGAAGTGGACTTAAAAAGCGACGCGAGCCAAGTGCACGGCGGCTACTTCTCGATCGACAAAAAGAAGATCGACGGTCGAACCGTCGAGGAGTTCAAGGATACGCGCGGCGACAGCAAAGCCGACGATGATACCTACAACCTCATCATGCGCGACAAGGAGAAGCTGCTCAGCCTCGACACCAAGCTCAAGTTTATCTTCTCGCACTCGGCGTTGCGTGAGGGATGGGACAATCCGAATGTGTTTCAGATTTGCGCGCTGCGCGAGATGGGCACCGAGCGGGAGCGCCGGCAGACGATAGGCCGGGGACTGCGCCTGTGCGTCAATCAGGATGGAGATAGGTTGCGCGGCTTCGACATCAACACGCTGAC
>Ga0307372_10003701_pt1 | contig 24187 bp, 24 predicted proteins | sample OX1MG_FD_202533 | JGI IMG/M metagenome (GOLD analysis project Ga0307372, IMG submission 202533) | Soil microbial communities from Risofladan, Vaasa, Finland - OX-1 | ecosystem: Environmental > Terrestrial > Soil > Coastal area > Acid sulfate soil | place: Finland: Risofladan, Vaasa | collected...
GGGTATCATTCATGGGAGGATATTCCTTTCTGCTTGAACAACAACATTTCGTTTGAAAGCAGTATCCTCTTTCCATGCTTCTTTGGCAACCCCTTTTTCCTATTTTCTGGAGCCAATGCCCTTGTGGTCGCCAGGTACCCTGCTTCAAGGGAACGGATGCGTTGCATCGTTCGCGGCCTGGTGCGCCGCGTTCTTCAAGGGAACGGATGCGTTGCATCGTTCGCGGCCTGGTGCGCCGCGTTCTTCAAGGGAACGGATGCGTTGCATCGTTCGCGGCCTGTTGCGCCGCGTTCAGTGGTTCAAGATTGACAACGATTGGTTCCTGCGAATTGCGCACGATCACCCATTGCGACGGGATATCAGGCGAGGCGTTGATCTCTTGATGCGGTACAAATGGTGGAACATAGATGAAATCGCCTGGCTCCACGTTCTCCTCGAACTCCATGCTATCACCCCAGCGTATCTTGCCATGACCCGACACGACGTAAATCACCGTCTCAATTTCGCCATGATGGTGAATGCCGCTCGCGGTATTCGGTGCAACTATTGTCACACCCGCCCAGATACCAGCGGAACCAGCCAGGGCGCTGGAGACAGCAGCGACGCGCTGCATTCCTGGCGTCTGTGGTGTATTGCCATCGAACTCGTGCGGTCTCACAACGCGCACGCCCGTGTGCTGCTGCATTTGCCCGGTATCGTTATTATTCACAGGTGTCCTCCTCATTTATGCTGCGGTTTTGAAATTCCTCATTCATCATAACACAGAAAACAACCAATAGCCGGTCTCTGCTCGCCCCTGCTATTGATGCTTCAATTCATGAAACACTTGCAGTAGCTTCTGCTTTGTTTCAGGAGTAGCCGGTTCCTCCGCTACCTTACGAAGCATACCGATTGTCTGTTGTATCTGTTCAAGATACGTTTCGCAGCCAGGACACAACTCGGCATGATCCTCAAATTGTTTGCGTGCCTGTGGCAGCAGGATGTTCTCCAGGTAATCGGTGACCATTTCCACGAATTCCTGGCAGGTGAGATTATTTTCGTTTACCATACAAAACCTATACTTTCTTCTTTATATTCTCATGCCTCAACGATAGAGTCTTATGATATGCCGATTCGTTACATACCAGACAGGCCAGGTAGCGACGTATTTTTCAATTGACACAATCATGCCCCTGCTATATACCGTACTTTCTTTTCCAAATTAGTTATCCGCGAAATACTCCTCAAGTGCGCCCCGCACCTTTGACCGCGCACGATGCAACAGCACGCGCTGGTTCCCTTCGGAAATATTGAGGGCCTGGGAGGTTTCCTCGGCGGACCAGCCTTCCATATCACGTAAAATGATAATTTCACGCTGATTGGGTGAGAGGGTAGCGATAGCTTTTTCAATACACGTGCGTGTCTCCTGTGAGAGGACACGCTCTTCCGGCAATTCTTCCCATGTCGCGGGGAACGATTTCCAACCACCGGCCCACTGAGCGCCTGGTGGTCGGAAGCGATCTGGCTCTACAGCAGACTCGGCTTCATCGAGATTCATATCGGCCAGCGAGGAAAAAGGGATACTGCGTCCTTCACGTTGCGCCCGCGTTTTGGCACGGTTAGTGAGAATGCGAAAAATCCATGTTTTGAGGGAAGAGCGCCCCTCAAAGCGGTGAAGACCCTCAAGAACCGCTACCCATGTCTCCTGAACAACCTCTTCAGCCACAGATCGGGTTGCTACGTAGACCATGGCTAGACGCAACATGGTACTATTACAGCTATCAATTAAGGATACAAAAGCAGTTTCATCGCCATTACGTAATAAACCGATCAAGTGCCAGTCATTCGCAGAAGCACTGGCGTTCACAGAGACCGCAGCACCTGCAAGTTCCCCCGCTGTTTCTCTATGGCTGCCTGGTGGGCGCTCATTACGTCCGCCAGGTGTTCTGATCGATCTATGTCTTCGCCCATAAGAGTTCCTCCTTGTGTCAGTGGTTGACTTAAAAGCCATCGCCGCAGCACTGCTCTGCTTTCAAGATGTTGCGTCAGTCTCAACACGCAAAACAGAGATCAATTGCAAATTTAAGTTGTGTATTTTAAGACCATGTAAGGCCGACTGATCCAGCACAGGGCCAGTAAGGACGGTCTCACCATCTTCATTATAAGTCATTTTCATTCCGTCAAACCACGTTGACCATTGTTGGTCGAGGTAGCCTTTAATACGAATTTCATACACAGGCATGGCTTTTCCCTCCGGGTACAATTGCTGGACAACATACCATCATAGTACCTCTCTACAGTGTAACTGAAAGAGCAGGCAGAAGACATTACTCCTTTGGGGTAATTCACCAGGCATTTTGCGGTAAGCACCGGCTGAAAAACTGCATGACGTGCCATATCCCTGACTCTTTTGGGTAACAAGGTTGCAGGTGCGAGTATTGCAAGGCGAACTGCAATCCTGAAGTGGGAAGCATCCCGTTTTGTTCTTTCGCAGCAGACTTTTCAACGAAGAAAAGCCTCTCGCTACACCCACTACTCTTCTCCAAATGAAACTGTAGATTTTGTGATGCAACACTTGACATATGGCTCAGGTGAGGGTACTCTTTCATAGGGAAGTAAAAAAGCCAGGACCATCACTATACCTATCTAGTTGATAGGAAAACCCCATGGAGTCCGTTGTTTTCACATAACCGATCCGACTATTTTCTTTCAAAACGTTGGAACCTTCATTCAGAAAAGAGGTTAACGGTCATGAAACGGCGTCTGCTCTTCCTGTTCGCGCTGCTTATTCTTCTAAGCGGCCTACTGGTGTCTTTCAACGATGTCCACGCTGCAACCAACGTTACCCAGATTTCCGGTAAATGCGTCAATCCTAACGGGACAACTGTTCTCCACGGCCAACTTCAAGGGGCTTACTATACTATTTCCGTCCCTTCGAACTGGAATGGAACACTGGCTCTCTACAGCCACGGCTATGTATTTGCCGGACAACCTCTACCCAATCCCGCACCAGATGCTGGTGATCCGCTGACGGAAGCGGCACTTTTGCAAGATGGCTATGCACTGGCCGGCTCATCCTACAGTCAGAACGGCTGGGCACTTCAGCAGGCATTCCACGATCAAATTACATTGCTGGATTACTTCAATGCGACGTGCGGTCATCCCACTCGCACGATTGCCTGGGGTCACTCGTTGGGAGGCATCATCACGGCTGGACTGGTGCAACTCTACCCGGATCGTTTTGTCGCGGCCCTGCCTATGTGTGGAGTGGTTGCCGGTGGCATCGGGACATGGAATCAGGCTCTCGATAGCGCCTTTGCGTTCGATGACTTGCTGGCAGGAAATGCTCTACCCATCGTGCATATAACCGATCCCACAGGTACCTACAATCAGGCCGAGTCAATATTGGCAACGGCACAGAATACTGCTCAAGGGCAGGCGCGTATCGCACTGGCTGCAGCCCTGGCAGATATTCCGGGCTGGTTTGATCCAAGTTTGCCAGAGCCTGGCAGCAAAGACTACATTGCTCAAGAGCAGAATCAATATCTCTGGGAAAGTCAGGTGGATTTTGCCTTCGCCTTCATAGCCCGTGCCGAACTTGAGGGCCGTGCCGGTGGCAACCCCTCGTGGAACACCGGCGTTGATTACCGCACGCAACTGGCAAATTCATCCGACAGCCGTGAAGTCAAAGCTCTTTACAAGAAAGCAGGCTTGAATCTGAAGCAGGACCTGAATACCTTGAACGCAACGCAGCGCATTCAAGCCGATCCAGGCGCAGTTGACTACTTGAATAAGTACATCACCTTCAATGGTGATCTGAATATGCCCGTCCTGACCATGCACACGACGGGTGACGGGCTTGTGGTCAACCAGGACGAGCAGGCATATAAGAGTGTGGTGGCTTGGAGAGGCGACTCCAACCTGTTGCGTCAGGTCTTCGTCCATCGTGCCGGTCACTGTGCCTTCACCCCCGCGGAGACGGTGACAGCTTTCCAAACGCTTATTCAGCGCGTGGACACAGGCACCTGGGGCGATTCTACCGATCCCGGCCTCATGAACAAAGAAGCCCTTGCCCTCGGCCCCGGCTTGAATACCGCGCCGCCAGCGTTCATCAATTTCAAGCCTACTGTTTTCCTGCGCCCGTTCGACGTGCGTAACAGACGTTGATGTAACGTTAATAACAGGCCCAGGTAGAGAGGGCAATGCCCTTTCTACCTGGGCCTGTGTATTCAAAGAATGAAAGGAAGCCACAGTATATTAGCGAATCCCTCTTCGGTTCAACAATAAACAGAAAAGAAACCGTTGTTGGAGTTGACCTTGCATATGCAGGTCAATTCCAACATCGGCGTTTTCTTGCGAAATGATAAAGGGGGGTGTCCCACCTCTGACAACTGGTATCCAGACGTGGAGTTTAGAACCCGTTCAGGATTTTCTGCTTTTCTTGCTGGAATTCGTCATTGGTCAGGACGCCTTTATCGTGCAGGTCTCCCAGTAACCTGAGTTGCGCAATTTGACCACTTTGCGCATTCCCCTGTGGTGCCTGCGGCCGGTATTGTGGCGTACCCTGCTGGTACTGCTGCACAGATGGCTGGTATTGCTGCACAGGTGGCTGGTATTGCGGCTGATATTGTTGTACAGGCGGTTGGTATTGTGGCGTATACTGCTGATTCTGTGTACCTTGCTGTCTCCCTACCATATAGCCCAACCCTCCTGCTAACAGGTCGCCCATCAGTCCACCACCACCCATGCCCATGCCCATGCCAAAGCCTCCGCCTCCGAAGAGAGGAAAGCCACGTCTTCTCATAAACGGCCCTCCACCCCAACCACCTCCCCAGCCTCCGCCACCCCAATGCCTGTCAAATCTGCCCATTGTCTTTCTCCTTTTATGAAACTCTCGATATATCCGTTTTTGTTTTAACCGTTATGCTGCTGCATCCGCGCTTCTTCCGCGGCAAGTTCGCGTTTGAGCTGTTCCCGTGCCTCCTGTGGCACCATCCCTCCAATGTAGATAACCCCATTGGCCCGTTCTATGGCTTTCTCCAGGCTGCCTATCCAGAGGTGTTCCAGCAAGAGAACGACAGCCGATGTATCAACGGGAACAGCGTTACTCAGTGTCATGATGTCCTCATGGGTAATCAGGCCCATCAGATTGTTTTTCAGGATACCAAAGGCCCCCAGTTCCTCGTCGTTCAGATCTTTGACTTCCAATACCGTGACTATACCCTGAGCATCTTTCCTGAGAAAGAGCAGATCAACCACCCGAATGAGATCTTTCTCCTGGATTGCATGTAGCTCCGGCACAATTTCGTTGGTGAATTGACCGCCTGGGCAGCCAATGATGATAAATTCAAGTGGACCTAAATCCATATTCTTGCTCCCTGGCAGGGTTCAACCTGCAAAAAGGTAACATTCATTCAAAATTGACATTTTCTCTTCAAGGGTAGCCTGTCAGACACCGGCTAACTGGCTACCTCCTCTCAATTATTATATACGCATGAGTGTACGCATTTGATGCATCTAAATAAGATGAGAGGAAGCCAAAAAGCCCTGGAGAAGAGCAAGATTCGAGAAGTTTTTTTCTTTTTAGCATGTTATACTGATGAAGTGACCGCTACGAGAATGCTTTTCATAGAGTTGAAAAACAGAAAGGATGTAAGGAGAACCTATGCAATCAACCCTTAACCCATACCTTAGTTTTCGGGACAACGCTCGTGAAGCCATGGAATTTTATCAGACAGTCTTTGGCGGCAAGCTTGACATGCAGACATTCAAGGAATTCCATGCCTCTCAAGATCCGAACGAAGACAATAAGATCATGCATGCCATGTTAACAGCTGACAATGGCATCGTCTTTATGGCTGCCGACACGCCGAACAACATGGAGTATCGCACTGGGACGAACATGAGCATGTCGCTCAGTGGCGATAACGAAGCTGAGCTGGCAGGCTATTATGAAAAACTTTCGGTCGGCGGCACCATAGCAATGCCACTAAATAAAGCACCGTGGGGTGACATGTTTGGCATGTGTACCGACAAGTTTGGTGTATCGTGGCTTGTGAACATTTCGGGCCAGAAGACATAAGATTTGGAGATAACTGAGAGGGAGCAGCCAGTATACTGGCTGCTCCCTCTCACAATATATCCTCATTAGAAGAATCTATTTAGGTGCCATCCTTATCGCCCCATCCAGCCTTATAACTTCGCCATTCAACATCTCGTTCTCGATGATGTGTTTTGCCAGCGCGGCATACTCACTCGGTTTGCCGAGACGTGGGGGAAATGGAACTTGCTGGCCGAGCGAGATGCGGGCGGGTTCGGGCAGCATACCCAGCAGAGGGGTATCGAAAATTCCGGGGGCGATGGTCATAACACGGATGCCGTAACGCGCCAGTTCACGCGCAATAGGCAAGGTCATACTAACGATGCCACCTTTGGACGCCGAATAGGCGGCCTGCCCAATCTGCCCATCGAAGGCGGCTACTGACGCTGTGTTGATGATAACGCCGCGTTCGCCGCCTGCGGTCGGCTCGTTATTTGCCATCGCTGCGGCTGTAAGACGAATTGTATTAAACATGCCGATGAGGTTGACTTGAATGACTCTGGTGAATGATGCCAGGCTGGCCGGCCCATTCTTGCCCAACACCCGCTCGGCTGCGCCAATGCCGGCACAGTTGATGGTGATGTGCAAGCCGCCAAATTCATTCACCGCAGTTTGTACCGCGTTCTGTACTGACTCCTCATCGGTCACATTAGCTTGTACGAAACGCGCTGCGTCGCCTAGCTCAGAGGCTAAGGCCGTTCCCGTCTCGCTATTCATATCTGCTATGAGTACTTTCGCGCCCGATTGTACCAGCAGACGCGCACAGGCTGCACCCAGGCCAGATGCACCACCAGAAATAAAAACGCCTTTGTTGGCTATATCCATATGTTGTACCTGTTCCTTTCTCACAAAGAGATGTTTTGATATCTTTAGTGTACCATGTTCACGGCAAAGATGCGCGACTTTTACTGGCTGATTGCTGAATAGATTTCAGCCATAACACGGCTCGGCCTTGTTGCCAGCAGGCGTGTGGCAGTGAAGCCATTCTGGCGTGCCAGCTTTTCCCATGTAGCGTAGGAGAGCGGATAGGGAACCCACATATTGCCACGGTCGGCGTTATATTCAACCAGCAACAGACGCCCGCCGGGCTTGAGGTAGCCGCGCACCAGTTGCAGCGTCTCGTCCTTCTTACGCAAGAAGTGCAGCGAGTTTGCCATGACCACGCCATCGAGCGGCGGTAGGTCGAGCAGTTTGCTGAAATCGGCGACGATGTAACGTACATTGCACAGAGGAAATTGCGCATTCATCGCACTTTCCTGGTCGCGCAACGCCCGTTGATCTTTGTCCACAGAGTAGATATGCCCCGTCGGCCCAATCAAGTCCGCCAGCGCAAGGGTGAAAGCACCCCTGCCGGAGCCGAGATCGGCCCACACGCCGCCAACGCCCGGCACACCGCCGCGCAACAAATAGACATGGTCTTCATGATCCATCGAGTAACCTCTATATTGCAATACGTATGATGCTTTTTTCAGTATCTTGCTATGATAATATCACATCAGCAATTATCTCCACCGTATTGCATATTCTTAATAGCATACCATTTCCTTGTGAAAACATTGCAGAGAAATGAAATACATTTCTTATACGAATAGCTCAACGGTGATTTGTACAGAACGAAGAACATCGCTACGAAGAGCCAGGCAGATGTATAATGAACCTTGTCACCATCAAAGCTTGAGGAGGTATGCTCTCCTACGGGTTCAGCAAGTCGTTGTAACAAAACGGGAGTTGACAGGACTATATTTGCAGGGAGAAAGATAAAAAGAGGATACACATATGACGACGACACAGTATGATGCCATAGTTATCGGGTCCGGTCAGGGTGGCGGCCCACTCGCGGGTGCGCTGGCACAGGCCGGTTGGAAAACAGCGCTGATTGAACGGGAACATGTCGGTGGAACGTGTGTGAACGAGGGTTGCACACCGACAAAAACGATGGTTGCCAGCGCCCGCGTGGCCTATTTAGCACGCCGCGCCGCCGATTATGGCGTGGAGACTGGCCCCATCAGCATTGATATGCGCGTGGTGCGCAAACGCAAACGTGATATCGTGGACAGTTTTCGCGGTGGCAGCGAACAACGTACCAGAAACACAGAGGGACTCGACTTATTGATGGGGGCAGCCCACTTCACCGATGTCAAAACAATCGAGGTGCAACTCAATACAGGCGAGACACGGCAGTTAAGCGCGAATACGATTATTATCAACGCCGGCGAACGCCCCGCGACACCTTCACTACCGGGAATAGAAAACATACCATACCTCAATTCAACTTCGATCATGGAACTGGACACGGTGCCGGAACACCTGCTGGTACTGGGCGGCGGCTATGTCGGACTGGAATTCGGACAGATGTTTCGCCGCTTTGGTAGCAAGGTGACGATTGTGCAACGTGGAACCCACTTGCTGGCACGTGAAGACAGCGATGTTGCCGAAGCTGTGGCAGATATTATGCGTGAGGATGGCCTCGAAGTTCTGTTGCGCACAACCGCGGCGCGTGTTGAAAAAGCGAGTGACGGCACTATCCGATTGACCATCAATACTCCCGCTGGCGAACGTACATTGAACGGCTCGCACCTGCTATCTGCTGCTGGACGGGTACCCAATAGCGACAGCCTCAATCTTGCCGCCTGTGGGGTACAGATGAATAAACGCGGCTACATCGAGGTCAATGAAAAGCTGGAGACCAATGTACCTGGCATCTATGCAATTGGCGATATCAAAGGACCACCCGCCTTCACGCACATCTCTTACGATGATTTTCGTATCCTGCGCACAAATCTTATCGAACATGGCAACGCCTCCATTCGGAATCGCCTCGTTCCTTACACCGTCTTCATTGACCCACAACTTGGGCGCGTCGGCTTGAGCGAGACAGAGGCAAAAGAGCAGGGACGCACCATTCGCGTCGCGAAAATGCCCATGAACTATGTGGCGCGTGCGCTCGAAGTAGACGAGTCGCGAGGCTTCATGAAAGCTATTGTGGACGCGGATAGCGAGCAAATTCTCGGTGCCGCCATCCTGGGTCTGGAAGGCGGCGAAATCATGTCAATGTTGGAGATAGCAATGATGGGCAAATTGCCCTATATCGCTTTGCGCGACGGTGTTTTTGCCCATCCAACGCTCTCAGAATCATTGAATAACCTGTTTTCGTCATTTGAGTAACCTGTAGTACTTTGTCAATGTTCATGTGACTGGTGATGCCCCAGCAGTGACGAGAGATGCTTCGCTGCACTCAGCATGACAGCCTCCGGCCTGTCATTCTGACTGAGTGCAGCCAGCCTGTCATGCTGAGTACAGCGAAGCATCTCCGGGACGAGTGAGCGGTGCGCATCTGCCGGTGTCCCTTGATGGGACATCACCAGTCATATGAACATTGACAAACTAGTAGGGGCCGATTGATTGCACCCACCGCCGATGAATCGGCTATTGTCCCACGGGCCGATAAATCGGCGGTGGGCGCGATAAATCGGCGGTGGGCGCGATAAATCGGCCCCTACGGGTTGATGTCAGCCCGGAAGCATAGGAATATCATTCGTAGGGGTAGTATAAACAAAAGTACGACAAATTGCGCTGTTATTTTTGCCAGTTTCTTAATATAGACGTAATATGGAGTGCCTGTTCAAATCTACAGGTAGACAAATGTGTAGTGTCTGCATGAACGTGCAAAATGGGCTCTATTTGCCGATGGCAAATAGAGCCCATTTTGCACGTTCATGCAGACACTACACATTACACCACCGTCTTGATATACTGACTGGCCTTATGTACCAATCCCATGATGGTGAGCATGGGATTGACACCGGAGGCGGAGGGCATGATACTACCATCACAGATGAACAGACCTTTGACAGCGTAGACTTCGCCGTGGGCGTCGGTAACGGCCTGTTTGGGGTCGGCACCCATACGACAGGTACCCATCTGATGAGCGGTGAACATGGTGACGCGATTCGGCCCCATGCCGTGGCGCTCTAACTCGCGGTCAAAACGATGGAAAGCATATTGATTGACAGCACCACTACCGGCACGCTCCAGGCGCGTTCGTTTGCTGTGCAGCGATGTGACGACATCAGCACCCGCCGCAATATGAGCGCGTGCGGCGTGACGCAACCCATGTAAGAGATGCCCGCGGTCATAGACACTGACGGTATAGTCAACGACGGGCTCACCGTCGCGGTCTGTGGTCACGATACCCTCGCCTTTATCGCGGGTCAATATGATAAACGTGGCGATGTTGGGCGCTTGCAGCATCTGTTGCCGGTAGTCTTGCGCTCCATACCAGGGCGTGGATAATCCCAGCAGACCGGGATGCACAGGCGGCACCTCCAGTTTATAGCCGTAATTGCCGTCAAGTCGTGCGAACTCGTCTGAATAGGCCGATTGCATTACACCCTGCCAGGCATAGACCTTTGCAGGGTAGATACCGGAAAGCGTCGTCACAGGATGCAGTTTGAGGTGACGCCCGATATGCTTGTTTTCCAGACCGGAGCGCAGCAACAACGCGGGTGTGGATATAGCACCAGCAGCCACAATTACCGTCTTCGCGTGAACAGTAACGCTGTGGGTTTTGCCCGTCTCTGGATTCGTTACAGTGGCTTTGACACCCACTGCTTTGCCGTTCTCAACCAGCACGTTGTCGGCGTTGCAGCGCACAATTATTCGAGCGCCATGCTCAAAAGCGTCCTGTAGATACGTCTTCATGGTGGATTGCTTGGCACCATAGCGACAACCGAAGCCGCAGGTGCCGCAACGCTGCTCACAACCAACCGCGTTGCGACGCAGTTCTCCACCATGATAGCCAAGCGCATGGCAGCCATCAATGAGCAACTGGTTCTGTTTGTTGTGGGCGCTGTTCTCCGTATTGACCTGAATGCGTTGCTCGACAGCGGCAAAACTATCCTGTAAGGCAGAACCGGTAAATTCTTTCAGGCCGGACTGCTGCTCCCACTCCTCAAGAATGTAATCGGGCGTGCGAAACGATGTTGTCCAGTTGACAACTGTGCCACCGCCGAGCGTGCTACCGGCGAGAATGATAATGCCCAGGTCTTTCGAGGCCAGCGTGCCACGCTTCAAATAGAGTTCCGGCGTCGCCTGCGCCTCTTGCAACGTGAAATTCGCCTCGTTGTTGTAACCGCCTTTTTCCAGCACAATCACGCTTTTACCTGCTAGCGCGAGTTCAGCCGCGACCACGCCGCCGCCAGCACCGGAGCCAATGACCACGGCATCGGCATCCAGTATCGTATCTTCGCTAATAGCAAGTGGCTTGATTGGCTGTGGTGCATTAGCAGGCGGAGGATCAGGCGGGGTATAGTCCAACGCCGACCAGTTAGGATTGACGCCTTCCGGGTCAGGGACGGAATAGTAGATAAAGCTCGCCAGCCGTTTTATCGCCTGATAGCCCTGCCGCAGTTGCGCCATCGGGCTATTAGCCATCGCCAGTAAATATTTCTCGCGCTGCTCCTGCGCTAATGCAAGAAAAGACTGAGGTCTGCCAACCAGTAATAAGCTGCTCAAAGCACTCGACATCAAGGCCAGCAACTGACGAAACTCTGTCTGCGCCTCTGCATTCTCCTGTGCCAGCGTCTCTGCCACCAGATAAGCCACGTGCAAATCACGTGCGGAACGCCGGAAATAGGCAGTCATCCCTTCAGAACTCCCGCCAGGGGGTTCAAGTGAAGGGAAAAATGCATCGCAAATCGCCTCGATCAGGCGAAACTCGTCCGGTGAAAGCCAGCCTGCCACCCGGCCCTCGTCGTCCGTCCCCGTGGATGAAATAACCGTCATTAAGAACCCCCTTCATGGAGATATATTGATAGTATGAATGTTGGGTTGCCAGGGTACCCGCAAGGGGATACCCCTACTATATACGGTTACATGTATAGTAGGGGTATCCCCTTGCGAGTACCCTGGCTCCTTTTGTAATGCAGTATAACATATAGATACACTGACTGTTCGGCGAGGTGAGCCTCTCCCCTTTTGAGAGAGGCCACAATGTACATAAAGTATACATTGTGAGCCTCTGTGCAGCCGGGTTCGTCGTCAACTGGAGGTGATAGTGACCATGCTGACGCTACTGGAGACTTCAATATCATAGTATGGGGCAGTCGGATCAAAGTTCCGGCTCTGCAACCGCACGTCGTTGCCCACAGCACTAAAGGTTTGATCGTCGAAAACAAAATGGGAGGCCCAGCCCTGCTAAGCTTGTACTCCTGATTTTTTCCGGGTTCCTTTGACATAGCGGAAGAAGGTCGAGTGTAATTCCTGGGATTTACAAAACGACGACACGGAATCTGGTCATTTACCCCAGGGATGTCAAAGAAAGAACAGAGAGCTAGTTTATCAAACAAAGTATTGCGATTGAAATACTACCTTGACAATCATAGTACTATGATGTATAATCCAAATACGAGGTGATGATATGAGTGAAAACAAACTTACCTCCGACCTGTTGCGCGGACATACCGATACGATGATTTTACGACTCTTATCGGAAGCTGACCGCTACGGCTACGAGATTGTCAAACTGATTGCCGAGCGCTCAGGTTGGGACTATGAACTAAAGGAAGCCACCATGTACTCCAGCGTCCGGCGGCTTGAGGTGGACGGTGATATCGAATGGTATTGGGGCGATGAATCTCAAGGCGGAAGGCGGAAATACTTCAGGATTACTGAAAAAGGGAAAGCAACGTACAATCGCAACAAAAGCAACTGGGAGTACGCGAAGCGCGTGCTGGATAACCTCTTGTAAAGGAAAGGTATTGGTATGAATGAGAAATTGACCAACTATGTCAACGGCGTTTTTGCTCCCTACGAGGGGGTCAAAAGCGTCGCCGAATTAAAGGCTGATCTGCTCTCCGATTTGCAGGAGCGGTTCCGTGAACTCAAAGCCGAGGGCAAGGATGATTGTGCAAACCATTTCAATTCAGGTAGCAGATCTACAAAAATCATACAAGAAGCTCAACGTCTTAAAAGGCGTTCGTTTCACCGTGGAGCGGGGCAGCATTTTTGCCCTGCCTGGCTCCAACGGCGCGGGCAAGACAACGCTTGTCAAAATCCTCACCACGCTGCTCAAACAGGACGGTGGAACTGCCATCGTCAACGGATTTGATGTTGCGTCAAAGCCAGACCACGTGCGGCAATCACTCAGTCTGACCGGGCAATTTGCCGCCGTGGATGAGATTTTAACCGGGCAAGAAAATCTGATCATGATCGCCAGGCTGCGACACCTCAAACATCCGCGCCAGGTTGCCGACGATTTGCTGACACGCTTCGGTTTATCCGACGCCGCAACTCGCCGTGTGTCTACGTATTCAGGCGGGATGCGCCGCAGGCTTGACCTCGCCATGAGCCTTGTGGGAACACCGCCGATCCTTTTCCTTGACGAGCCGACCACCGGGCTTGACCCCGAGGGACGCATCGAGGTGTGGAAAGTGGTGAAGGAGCTTGCTGATGGTGGCAGAACCGTCTTCTTGACCACGCAGTACCTGGACGAGGCGGAACAGCTTGCTGATCACATTGCCATTCTCCACGAGGGAAAGATTATCGCCAGCGGCACGCTCCTGGAGCTAAAAAAGCGGTTTCCACCTGCTCAGGTGGAGTATGTGGAAAAACAACCGACATTGGAGGAGATTTTTCTTGCCATCATTGGCAAAAAGGAGGAAAAGTAAATGGAAACGATACAGAAACACTTTTTCAGCGATATGAGCGTGATGCTTGGGCGTTCCATGCGCCATATATTCCGCAGTATGGACACCATCATCACGGTCACGATCATGCCTATTGCGTTTATGTTGCTATTCGTGTATGTGTTCGGTGGCGCCATTCAAACCGGGACAGGCAATTATGTCAATTACTTATTACCTGGGATCTTACTGATCGCGATTGCGAGCGGGATATCCTATACGGCTTTCCGTTTGTTTACCGATGTGCAACGGGGGATCATTGAGCGATTTCGCTCCATGCCGATTGCCCCTTCCGCCATGCTGTGGGGACACGTCCTGACCTCGCTGGTCTCCAACGCGATTTCGGTGGTGGTCATCATTCTCGTCGCGTTGATTATGGGCTTTCGTTCGTCGGCGGGCATCCTGTCATGGCTGGCCGTCGTCGGTATACTCGCGTTGTTTACGCTGGCTTTAACCTGGGTTGCGGTGATTCCCGGACTGACCGCAAAAACGACAGACGGCGCAACAGTATTTTCGTATCCGATTATCTTCTTGCCCTTTATCAGTTCGGCGTTTGTGCCAACCAGGACGATGCCGCTGGTCGTCAGGGTCTTTGCCGAAAACCAGCCAGTGACGGCGATCGTGGATACCATCCGTGCGTTACTGTCTGGACAGCCAGTGTCTCATGATATATGGGTTGCTCTTGCATGGTGCGTCGGCATTCTGGCTACAGGCTAAAACCGGTGAGGCGCACAGCGCCGAACAGTCATATTATTAGACAGAGACACAAACAAGGTGCTATACTGCCAGCATAGCCACAGGCAAACTCTATTTCACACGAAAACGACGGAGATGAAGCATATGACCACAGGCGAACGCACCCCACAGGAATCCCCTCACATCAAAAGCACCGGTGAGAAGGTGGCGGAACTGCACCAGTTAAAGGAGAGGGCAATGCTGGGCGGTGGTAAGAAACGTATCGAGGCACAGCATAAGAAGGGCAAATTGACGGCCCGCGAACGACTCGACCTCTTGCTTGACCCCGGCACGTTCAATGAACTGGATATGTTTGTCACGCATCGCTCAACTGATTTTGGGCTGGATGAGCAGCGCATACCGGGCGATGGCGTAGTAACAGGCTATGGACAGATAGATGGACGATTAGTTTACGTCTTCTCGCAAGATTTCACCGTTTTTGGCGGCTCGCTCTCGGAGGCACACGCGGAAAAAATCTGCAAGGTAATGGACCTGGCAATGAAAAACGGCGCTCCCGTGATTGGCCTCAACGACTCCGGAGGCGCACGTATTCAAGAGGGTGTGGTGAGCCTTGGTGCGTATGCGGATATTTTCTTGCGCAACACGCTGGCATCGGGAGTCGTGCCGCAGATTTCAGCCATCATGGGACCCTGCGCGGGCGGCGCGGTCTACTCACCGGCCATCACCGACTTTATTTTCATGGTTGAGCAGAGTAGCTACATGTTCGTCACCGGCCCCAATGTTCTCAAAACCGTCACGCACGAAGATGTCAGCTTTGAAGATTTGGGCGGCGCGATGGTGCATAACAGCACCAGCGGCGTTGCGCATTTTGCCTGTCCCAGTGAACCTGATTGCATCCGCATGATTCGCACGCTAATGAGCTATCTCCCCTCCAACAATCTTGACGATGCGCCGCGCATCACGCCCGTGGACTCACCTACACGCACGGAAGAAGCGCTGGATAGCATCATTCCCGACAATCCCAACAAGCCTTACGATGTCAAGACGGTCATTGCGTATATCGTTGACGAGGGTGTTTTCTTCGAGGTGCAGGAGCATTTCGCCCCCAATATCGTGGTGGGTTTTGCACGTCTCAATGGTCGCTCGGTTGGTATTGTCGCGCAGCAGCCGGGTGCGCTGGCGGGTGTGCTGGATATCAATTCGTCAGACAAGGGTGCGCGGTTCGTGCGTTTCTGCGACTGCTTCAATATACCCATCATCACCTTTGTGGATGTTCCCGGCTTCCTCCCCGGCGTGAGCCAGGAGCATAACGGCATCATTCGCCACGGCGCAAAACTACTTTACGCCTACTGCGAGGCCACTGTTCCCAAAATCACGGTGATTACACGCAAAGCCTATGGCGGCGCTTACGACGTGATGAGCAGCAAGCATGTACGCGGCGACATCAACTATGCATGGCCCACGGCTGAAATCGCAGTGATGGGAGCCGAAGGCGCGGTCAACATCCTCTTCAAAGACGAAATTGAGAAGGCCAAAGACCCTGACCAGCGCCGCCGCGAACTCATCGCCGAATATACTGAAAAGTTCGCCAACCCCTATATCGCCGCCAGTCGCGGCTACATAGACGAAATCATCGAACCACGCTTCACACGCACAAAACTGATTACGGCGCTGGAGATGCTGAAAAACAAGCGGGATACCAATCCGCCGAAGAAGCATGGGAATATCCCGTTATAGGATGACAGTCAGGAATAAACAACATGCCCTCTATCATGCGCTGCATGATAGAGGGCATGTTGTTTATTCCTGACTAAAACATCACCTCGTCAACGTAGCACCAGCGCCAGTCTTCGCCGGGTTGGAAGGACTGGATAATGGGATGGCTGGTGGCGTGGTAGTGTTTGGTGGCGTGCTTATTCTTTGAGGAATCGCAGCAGCCGACGTGACCGCAGATGAGGCATTCGCGCAGGTGAACCCAGCTATCACCTGTTTTGAGGCACTCTTCGCAGCCGTTCGCGCTCGGCGTGACATCGCGTATCTGGTCAAGATGTGTACATTGTTTCATGACAACCGTTCTCCTCGTGTGTCGTTGCGTTTATCCTCGAGATGAGCAACTCAGGAAGTTTTTTCAATCAACTCTAATAATACACCATTGGTACCCTTTGGGTGCAAGAAAATGGCACGACCTTCGGCGGCAATGCGCGGCTGTTTGTCCAGCACGAAAGCGCCTTTTGCCTGCATATCTTGCAATGTGGCATCTATATCGTCTACTTCCAGGCAGATATGATGCAGACCCTCGCCACGCTTCTCTAAGAACTTCGTCAGGCTGGAATCGGATACGGTGGGCGAAATCAGTTCGATTTCGCTACCATTGGGACCGCCCATCGGCAGGAAGGCGATACGTACCTGCTCGGTTGGCACATCTTTGATCTCGCGAGGCGCGATGCCGAGCGTGTCGCGATAAAAGTGCAACGCCTGCTCGATATCGCGCACGATAATTGCAACGTGGTCAATGCGTTCGGGTGAGGTCATTTCTCACCGCACTTCGCCAGGTGAAAATCTGTTTGGCGCAGGACATGTGGCACCATTGCGAACAGACCAATGCTGAGCTGAATAGAACTGGTCAGCGTGCGTAACGCCATTAATGCACTGATGCGCGTCTCTTCGTCGTAATGCAAAGAGTCAGCCGCATGTTCAAATTCTGCCTGGGTAAGTACTTCATAGGTTTGATCGGGTCTGACGAGGATGCTCAAATCAAGGTCAACATACGATAGGCGTTCGATACGTATATCTGGGGGTCGGATAATATTCGCATAGGTATGCCGCAGCGCTCGCCCATCATAAAAGGCACTGAGCATATACCAGCGCCGGGGCCAGAAAAATTGCAGACAATGAGAACGCAATGGACGTGTTCCCGCCATCCAGTTCATGCGTGTTCCCGCCGGTAACCAGAGACGGACACAATCATCGTTCGTTTCCGCCAACACTTCATCACTCAATTGTACTGTTGAATCAAGCCGATACCCTTGCCACGACCCACGCAGCAGTTGATCATAGGTGCGACTCTCCACCTGAAAATCTGGTTGCATAATGGCTCTCCCTTCCGTCCACACACATAGTACGCAAATTCGACGCTATCGTCAAGCATACATGGAAAAAGTCCCACATTTGTTTTTATTATAACAGTTGGATGGTGGATATTTTGCCAGAAATATACCCATATTATGGTGGTGTTGTACAATACTAGTGAGAAGTTCTCACTTTTATGCAGGGTACCCTGCATAATGCTTTCCTATACAGGAAACCAACTTCAGGATAGATATGCGTTGTCCAAATTGCCAGACCATCAATCCGCCGGAAGCGAAATTTTGCCTTGAGTGCGGCAACCGTCTCGTTGTCTGCCCCAATTGTGGCACCATCAACCTGCCAACGGCAAAATTCTGCATTGAATGCGGCACACCACTACGACAGGGGGTAGCACGCTCTGCTCAACCAGTGCCAGTTTCCCCGGTTCCCACACCATCTGCCAGCACCAATCAGACATCGCCATTACTTGACGCTATTAACGCACCGGAAGAGCGTCGGGTGGTCACAATTATGTTTGCCGATATCACCGGATCAACACAACTGGCGGACCACATGGATCCCGAAGATATGCGTGCTATCTTGACTGGCTATTTTAACCTGATGACGGAGCAGATACGCCGGCATGGAGGCACAGTCGAAAAGTATATTGGCGATGCCGTCATGGCCGTTTTTGGTTCACCCATCACGCACGAAGACGACCCCGACCGCGCTATTCGGGCCGCGCTGGATATGCAGAAGGCGCTCGCGGACTTTAACCAGCAGCGACAAGTGAGAGACCCGGAAGCGACTCGTCTGCAAATGCGCATTGGCATCAATACTGGCGAGGTGGCAACTCCCAGCCATGTGCGCTCCAGCCAACGCGATTTCTTGATTACCGGCGATGCCGTGAATGTCGCCGCCCGCTTGCAGCAGTCGGCTTCACCAGATAACATCCTTGTCGGCGAACGTACATATCTGACCACGCGCGACGTATTTGATTTCCAGACGGTCGCCCCCTTGCGCGTGAAAGGCAAAACCGCGCCTATTCGTGCCTGGGTGGTATTTGGGCTGCATAATCGCACAGCCACGATTACGCAACATCCACGCGGCATTGACGGATTGCAGGCACGTTTTGTCGGGCGCGACCTGGAACTAGCGCTGATGCACGCAACTTACGCACGTGTACAAGCAGAACGGCGACCACACCTGATTACCTTGCTCGGCTCCCCTGGCATCGGCAAATCACGTCTTGTACGCGAATTCATTGAAAGCGAGCAGACTGCTGCGCAATGCGCCTCGTGTTCAGGACAACTCGTCGCCCCCAAAGTGCTATATGGTCGTTGTCCACCCTATGGCGAGGGCATTACGTACTGGCCCCTGGTCGAGATTATACGTTCACTGCTCCAGGTGCGTGACGAAGAAATCTACGATGTTTTACGAGACCGTTTGATTGAGTTTGTACGCGAAACGTTGGCAAACGCAAAAAGTACCGAAGACCCCTTGCAGGTTGCCATCGCTATTACGCGCAGCGTAGGTCGCAGTACTGCCAGTAAAGCATTTGGACAAAGCTATATAGAGACACGCGAAAGAGAGCGACAGCGCAGTACTCTGAGCAAGAATTCTGAGCAACCGGGAGCGCAGATGGAACTGATGCGAGCATGGCGCGTTCTGCTGGAAGCCCTGGCGCAACAACAACCGCTCACCGTTATTGTTGATGATTTGCAGTGGGCGGACGAGGCGCTACTCGACCTGCTGGAATACCTGACCGACCGTATCAACGATGTGCCGATACTGTTCCTGTGTCCAGTCCGACCGGATTTCTTCGAGCGGAGACGCGACTGGGGCGGCGGACGACGCAACTTTACGACCATTGCTTTAGAGGCGCTTTCAAACGAAGAAAGTAGCGAGTTGGTAGATGCTCTGCTCAACTCAGAAGAGTTGCCCGGCGTGCTGCGTTATACCATCTTGAACCGGGCCGAAGGTAATCCTTTCTTTGTTGAAGAAATTGTGCGCATGCTGATTGATCAGGGCGTCTTGCTCTACGAAAATGGGTGCTGGCATGTCGGGAAAGCAAATGAAGATGTTCTCAATGAACTGGCAAGCCCTGCCACGCCACCCAACGATACCTTGATTGATCTGCACTACGTCTTCCCGTTGCCGCGAGTGCCTGACACGATTCAAGGTGTACTGGCTGCCCGCGTTGATCTGCTGAACCAGACAGAGAAGCGCGTCTTGCAACATGCCTCAATCATCGGACGCACATTTTGGCTGTCGGCCTTACTTGAACTCGCCTCAGACCTGTCAGCAACCTTTATTCTAGAGACATTGAATCTGCTCATCCAGCGCGACTTTATTGTCGAGTCGGAGCAGCGTGGCCGTAGTTTTGTCGAACATGACCGCGTTTTTAGCTTCAAACATGTCCTGATTCGTGATGTGGTCTACAATAATGTGCCACGTATACGCCGCTCACAAGAACACGCCCGACTCGCGTTCTGGCTGGAGAAACAGACTGAAGGACACACCGAACTATTCGCGGAGTTGCTCTCTTATCACTATCAACAGGCACTCGCAACGTGGTCGGCGGCACTTGCGCCCGATGCCATTGATGGCAGCACAGGCGATAACCACGATTCGTCCGCCAACCTCATACGTTTCACTCGGCCGGAGTTGCGCAGCCGTGCCATCAAGTATACAACTATGGCAGGCGACCAGGCCCTACATAGCTACTTCACCATTCGAGCAATCCAGGCGTATAGTGAAGCCCTGGACTTGCTGATTGATAGCAGTGCAGATGCGCCAACGCTCGCTCGTATGCACGAGAAATTAGGTGACGCTTACACACAACGCGCTAATCTGGACGAGGCCTGGCAGGAGTACCGGAAAGCCTTGCAATTATTCACCAGCGAGCCAGACAAGGATAACGATGCATTGCTCTGTCTCTATGAAAGGCTGGCGGAACTGGGATCTCGCTGGTTAGGTCTCTTCACTATCAATCCCGATATGCAAGAGGTACGCACCTATATTGACGATGGATTGAAAATGTTGGAAGGGCGAGAAACCAGTGGAGCGTATGCGGCATTCCTTACCTACCGGGCATTCTGGTATGTTCTCAGCCAATTACGCTCTGAAAATCCGCAAGAACGGGCTGAGTTTGCCCGGTTGGCTTTACAGAACGGACAGGAGGCACGGCGCATTGCCGAGCAAACGCAGGATACCTACTCACTCTGGCTCACACTGGACGCCCTGGGTTTCATCTATCGCAAACAACACAAGTATATCGAAGCACATGAGACGCAACATTACCGCCTCAATTTGGTGGATAGTATGAAGGTACGCGAGGAGTTGTTTGACTTGTACTATACGCTCGGCTGGACACACGAGGCTGTTAGTGATTATCAAGCAGCCGCACGATGGTTTGGCCGCTCATGGCGTATTGCTCAGACAATGGAGAGCCCAACGATGCTGCTCAATAGTATGATTGGGCGCATGACCGTCTGGTATCAGTGGAATCGTTGGAACGACGCGCTGGAAGTAGCGAACAACATTTTGCAAATGGTCGAGCAATACCAGCATAACGAGCAATGGATATTGGAGGCGCTGGAAATATTAACGCTCATCAGCTATCGCACAGGCGAAAACGAGCAAGGTGATCGCTACGCCCGTCAACTGAAACGTCTGATTGACCAGTTCAGCAATCAACTCAGCAGCCCAATTGTATCACCGTTTATCCAGCTTGCCCGCGAGGACTGGACCCGCGCCATAGCTGAGTTTCAGGATAAAGTAGAGCACACCGAGCCATTCGCCGCGCCAAAAGTGCTGGCATCTTTAGCAGAACTGGTTGTCATTACCGGTGAAGGCGCGGATATCCAACAAGAAACCTGCGAACGGGCCGTTACAGTCGCGGAACAATCGGGCGACCGCAAAAGTAGCGCAATGGCGCTGCGTGCGCGAGGCAGAATGCATTTAGAGCAGCAAAACTGGTCAGCCGCGCTAGCAGACCTGCAACAATCTCTGCAACAGTGTATAGAACTCGACATTCCCTGGGAAGAGGGTCAAAGCTACTATTGCCTGGGCCTGTTCTATCGCCGCCGCGCCGACATGCTCTACTCGAGCAATCCAACAGAGTACAACGCCGACCTCGGTCGCGCCCACGTCCATTTCGAGAAAGCGCTCGGCTTCTTCGAGTCCCTCAATGCCGTTAATGATGCGAGCCGTGCAAGGTTGGCACTGAAGCAGGATACTAAGGCACCGGTGTAAAAAATAAAGAACATATGCTGATGCCAGCTACACTGCGCGTAGCTGGCATCAGCATATGTTTTACATCTCCCACAGAGCCGGGCTGTGCCACAACTGTGTCGAGTCCCAGATACCGCCGATACCGGGAGGTAGTACGCTGATATGAATCTGGGAAAGATTTGCGTGAGCAGCTTCGAGGTTGGCAAGCATACTGTTCAGTGCAAGTTTAGGCGTGTTGTTGGTGCGACTAATATGAGCGAGCCAGAGCCAACGCACACTGTCGGGTCGCCATGTACGCAGAACCGCCTCGGCAGCCTGATCGTTGGAGAGATGGCCGTTGGGGCTGAGGATGCGCTGCTTGAGTTGGTAGGGATACGGGCCACGTAAAAGGCGTTGGCGATCATGGTTTGACTCAAGAATGAGCAGGTCGGCATGTTGCATTACTTCCAGCATAGCGGGTGTTACTTCGCCGCTGTCGGTGACGATGCAGACGCGGCAACCTCCCGCGCTCAAGAGATAGCCACAGGGAGCTACAGCATCATGCGAGATAGGAAATGATTGTACCTCGATATCGCCTATCAGACGGCGCGAACCAATGGGAATTGCAGCATGGTGTGGCTTTTCAAGTGTTCGTTGTGTAGCTAGAACATCGGATTCCAGCCCATCATTCTGACTGCTCTCAACGCCGGCAGCGAGTTCGGTAAAGTTTGGGGCAACGAGTGTACCTGAGTCGGTTTGCCAGATACCGGATGCAATGCTTTGTTCGATAGCAGTCAAGGTTTCAGGAGCAGTGAAAACGGGTATGCCATAGCGTTTCATCAGGACGGGCAAGCCAATAATATGATCACTGTGTTCGTGAGTAACAAAGACTCCCTGTAATTGGGATGGATGCACCCCTGCCCTGTGCAACCGTTCTGTAATAATACGGCTCGATAAGCCCGCGTCAACCAGTATTTTTGTGCGTCCACGTGCTCCCGCCTCCACCAGTAGAGCATTGCCACTACTCCCACTACCTAAAGAGATAACTCGCATCGTTGTGTTCCCTGGTATCTTTAATAATCTCGCATCGTAGGGCCGATTATGCTAATTAACAATATACCCCGACGACTGCACATTGCTGCGCTCGTGCAGTTGGGCGCGATAATGAACAGTAACAAATTGATCCACCAATGTAGGGGCCGATTTATCGCGCCCACCGCCGATTTATCGGCTGATGTCCGCAAGGCCGATAAATCGGCTGATGTCCGCAAGGCCGATAAATCGGCGGTGGGCGCGATAAATCGGCCCCTACAGATTTAGCAGTGCTTTTGCGTTCCCGCCTAGCACCATCTCTACTGCCGAGGCACTCAAGCCCGATTGCCGTACATAGTCAATCACGCGCTGCTGGCGCAAAAGTCCGTAATCACTGGCAAAAAGGATACGCTCGGCACCAACTATCTGTGCTACCGCCGGTACAATTGTATTCCTATAGAGATAGGGGGTTGCAGCTGTATCATACCACACGTTGGTAGTGACACGCTGAATCTCCGGCATAAGGCTGTAAAAAGGTAATCCACCACCCCAGTGAGCGGCTATAAAACGCACATCTGGAAACGCTGTGAGAAACGCGACAATATCTTGCAACGATACATCACCTTTGCCGGGGTAGTTATGACCCACCGGTTCACTGCAATGCGATAGTACCAGCAACTGATACTGTTGCACAACGTCCATAATTGGAATAAGCAGGTCTATATCGCTCAATCTGTAGCCCTGTCCATGCGGCATAAGCTCGCCCAACCCAATCATACCTGCTTCCGCGCAACGTACCAATTCGCGTACCGCCTGTACTCCTGCCGTGGGTTGCAAAACTGCCATGCCATAGATACGGCCTGGATAACGGTGCATGCAATCAATGACATAGCTATTCGTTTCCTCTATCAAGCCGAGATCAGTCCAGCCAAATGAGAACGCAACGGAAACGTCAACTCCGGTCTCATCCATTTCAGCAATCAGGTCTTCGGCGCTTACCAGACGATGACGGGGGTTGCTATAAAGTGTGCTGAACCAGGGATCGCGAGTGCCGTAGCGTTCACGAAATTTTTGGATATGCGGCGGGAAAATATGGGTATGGAAATCAATGAGCATACTCGCCCTCTTCTGATTTACAATTGTTGCGCAATTTATTGTAGCATATGCACAATCCAACTGAAGTGGCAAGTATTATTGCATGGAGCAAAGCAACATGCGATAATACTTGCCATTTTAGTGCATAAAAAAGCAATGAACCTATCCAGATACTAGATAGGTTCATTGCTTTTTTCAGTTTGTACTCAACCACTTGCAAAAGGATATCCTCAATTTTGCCGAGACCAGCCAGGAAAGAGAAAACAAAGGCTCGTGCATGCCATTTCACTACGCGATGAAGATACGTCTCAACCCATCCATT
>Ga0307372_10003702_pt1 | contig 24182 bp, 19 predicted proteins | sample OX1MG_FD_202533 | JGI IMG/M metagenome (GOLD analysis project Ga0307372, IMG submission 202533) | Soil microbial communities from Risofladan, Vaasa, Finland - OX-1 | ecosystem: Environmental > Terrestrial > Soil > Coastal area > Acid sulfate soil | place: Finland: Risofladan, Vaasa | collected...
CCCGGAAGTACTCCCACTTCGCCTTTTGTCCCATTTGCAACCCTCCTCAGAACCCCTCCGATTTGGGTTACATCTTAAATGGCGCGACGATACCCCCTTCGGTTACATTTTAGACGGCGCGATACGGCAACTTGTGTGGTGCGGCGATGGCAGGTAGAATGGCGCTTCGGTTAAATTCCGGTGCAAACACCATTTCCCATCCTCACGAACTCCCCAGCGGCAGCGCTTGATCCCGCGGCGCACCCCCGGCCTTCGTGGCTGCGCGTGAAATTCTTTGGCGGGCCGAATTACCAGGATTTGAAGCGCCTCATGCGCACGCTCGATCTCCATACCGTGTGCGAGAGCGCGCGCTGCCCGAACATGGGCGAATGCTGGGATCATCGCACCGCAACGTTCATGATCCTCGGCAACATTTGCACCCGCGCGTGCGGATTCTGCGCCGTGCCTTCCGGCAAACCGCTCGGCGCGCCGGATCAGGACGAGCCCGAGCGAGTCGCGGAAGCGGCCGCAAAAATGGGCCTGCGCTACGCCGTGGTCACTTCTGTGAATCGCGACGATCAGCCCGACGGCGGCGCGGAAATTTTTGCGCGCACGATTCGCCAGATCCGCGAGCGCGTCCCCGGCTGCAAAGTCGAAGTGCTGATCCCGGATTTTCGCGGGAACTGGGACGCATTAAAGACAGTCATCGATGCGCGCCCGGAAGTGCTCAATCACAATATGGAAACTGTGCCGCGGCTCTATCGGCGCGTGCGCAAAGGCGCGGTGTACGAGCGATCGCTCGAATTGCTGCGCCGCGCAAAAGAAATCGCGCGCGATATGTCGGCCTCCGTGCCCGTCCCGACAAAAACCGGAATGATGCTCGGTCTTGGCGAAGAGCGCGAAGAGGTGCTCGATGCGATGCGGGATATCGTCGCGCAAGGCGTCGATATTCTTACGCTGGGACAATATCTTCAGCCGACGCGCGAGCATTTGCCGGTCGCGCGCTTCGTTCATCCCGATGAATTCGCTGAATACAAGCGCCTCGGCGAAGAAATGGGATTCAAGCACGTCGAATCCGGCCCGCTCGTGCGCTCCTCATATCACGCCTTCGAACAGGAAGAATCCGCCCGCTGTTAAGCTCGACGTACCCCGCTGGATTTTTCCCGCCTAAGGTTTCCCGCGAACTGGTGTAACAGCACATCCGCCGATTCAGCGCGGCGGCGCGAATGGCTTTATTCCATGATGCGCGGGTCGCGCGAGCGGGGAATCCATCGAACGAGCCAAGCAGCGGTGACGTACATCACGAAGCACTCGAGCGCAAACGGAAGAAATCCCAGATACCCCGGCGCGGGCATCTCGAAGATTTTATAGCGTTGAAAAATCGGGAAAATATAGTGCCATTTCGCCGCCGCCCAGTAATTCCAGATTTCCCACAGCCAGCCGCAAACCCATCCGGAAACGAGCAGCGAATAAAAACGCGCTCGGCGGCCGTAGGCAAAATCGCCGAGGAGCGACGGCAGACCCAAGCGGTAATTGAGCGGATCGAGCACCAAATAAAATCCCACCCACACCAGCGCGAAAAGGTACGCGGCGATATATTGCGGCAGAAACAAGGGCAGGCCGAGGCACAGAATCCCCGCGCCCATCATATTCCTGCAGAGTGCCAGAGAAATTTCCGCCGGCTCGCGGTGCTTGAACCAGCCAAAGGACTCGATCAGCTCCGCCGTTTCGAGAATCGCGGGCGTGATCGTGGCGAAGGACCAGCAATAGCCGAGCAATCCCCAAAAAAGTTCTCTCGGCACGCCCGTATACTCCCAGTTCCGCAGTCTCAGGTTGTACGCCTCGAAAAGCAGCCACAGAGGAATCGACAGCAGCGCCATCTGAAAAAAATCGCGCGGCGAATTGCGCAGCCGCGACCGCCCGGTGACGGCGAGAACCGCCGAGTCCACGATCAATAGGTATGCGGTCCAGGCAATGGGAGTGAAAAACGTCGCCACCGGCTCGATGTGGCGGAACATCAGCCATTCCGCGCCCGCGAGCGCGGCAATCGCGAACCATCCCGCGCGTGGGAACGCGCGTTTTCGGCAACGCAGAAATTCGAGCACGCAAACCGCGACCGTCGCCGCCGCGATTATGACGCCGAGCTTCACCATGCCGCCCGAAGTGTAGCGCAATTGCGCCAACTTTATCGTGGGGCAATTGCGGTTCTTTGTTATTCTTTGGCCGCCTTTTCATGGCGTGTCGTCGGCGTGTTCCGTGTGATCAATGACCCAGCCGGGAAAACTCGAACGCGGCCTCGGGCTGAAAGAAGCCTCGGCGCTCAACATGATCGACATGGTGGGCATCGGCCCGTTCATCGTGATTCCGCTGGTGATCGCGGATATGGGCGGCCCGCAAGGCCTGCTCGCGTGGGTCGTGGGCGCGTTCCTGGCGCTGATGGATGGTTGCGTCTGGGCTGAGCTGGGCGCTGCGATGCCCGAAGCCGGCGGCAGCTACGTTTATTTGCGGGAGGCCTACGGCCCGGCGAAATGGGGGCGGCTTCTCTCGTTTCTGGTGATCTGGCAGACGATTTTTCAGGCGCCGCTCGTCATGGCCTCCGGCTCGATCGGCTTCGCGCAGTATTTCAGCTATCTCGTCCCGCTCGGACGCTACGGCCAGAAGGCCGTGGCCGGCGCCGTGGTCATCGCGCTGGCGATTTTGCTCTACCGGCGCATCACCACTGTCGGCAAAATTTCGATTCTGCTCTGGATCGGCGTGATCGGCACAATCGCCTGGCTGATTGTCGCGGGCGCCACGCATTTCCATCCCGCCCTTGCATTCACGTATCCGCCGGGCGCGTGGAAATTGAACTGGCTGTTTTTCGCGGCTCTCGGCAGCGCCACAATCCCCACCGTCTATTCTTTCTGGGGCTATTACAACGTCTGTTTTCTCGGCGGCGAAGTGAAGCAGCCGGAGCGCAACATCCCGCGCGCGATTTTCATCTCCATCATCGTGATTGCGATCCTGTACCTCGCGATGCAGACGTGCGTTCTCGGCGTCGTCCCCTGGCGCGAAGCCCAGCAATCGCACTACATCATCAGCACTTTTTTTCAGCGCATCTATGGCGCGCGCGCCGCGGATTTCGCCACGCTGCTGATTCTCTGGGTCGCCTTCGCGTCGCTTTTCTCTCTCACGCTCGGCTATTCGCGCATTCCCTATGCGGCCGCCTCCGACGGGAATTTCTTTTCGATTTTCGCCCGCGTCCATCCCGTGAAAAAATTCCCGCATGTGTCGCTGCTGGCGCTCTGCGGCGTCGCGTTCGTGTTCAGTCTGTTGTTTAAGCTCGCCACGGTGATTGCGGCCATCGCCGCCATGCGCATTCTGGTGCAGTTCGTGGGCCAGGCGGTTGGCGTGATCCTGCTGCGGCGCAAATGGCCGCGCGAGCGCCTGCCATTCAAAATGTGGCTTTACCCGATTCCCGCCGGAATCGCTATAATCCTGTGGCTCGCTCTGTTCGTTGCGACCGGATGGCAAATGCTCTTTGGATTCACCGCCATTCTGGCTGGCGTGATCGTTTTTCTTGCGCGTTCGAAAAAATTGAGACAGTGGCCATTTTTGGAGGCAATCCGATGAAGACGCGGTGGGGCGCAATACTCGCTGTGGCAGCGAGCGTATGGATTTCAGCGGCACGGCCGGCGCGCGCGCAATCGGCCGCGCAGGTGGTGGACGCAATTGATCACGCTCGTGTCACCACCCGCGTTCTTTACGTCGATGCCCATCCGGACGACGAACGCTCGAGCGTCCTCACGTATCTTTCGAAAGGCCTGGGCGACGACGTGGCCCTGTGCTCCACCACGCGCGGCGAAGGCGGCCAGAACGCCATCGGCCCGGAGCTTGGCCCGGCCCTCAAAGTCCTCCGCACCGATGAGCTTTACCGCGCCACGCAAGACTACGGCGCGAAGCTGTTTTTCACTCGCGCGCCCGATTTCGGCTTCACGACAAGCGCGGAGAGAACTTTGCGCATCTGGCACGGAATCGCCAACGAAGATCTCGTGCGCGTCATCCGCACGTTTCGCCCAGACATCGTCATCAACCAGTGGGGTGGCGTCCATTGGGGACACGGCGCGCATCAGGCCACCGGGATCATCGTGCCGCAAGCGGTCAAGGCCGCCGCGGACCCGTCCGCGTATCCCGATCAGTTGAAGGAAGGGCTCCGCGTGTGGCGGGTCAGCCGCGTGTTGCAATTCGCGCGCGGCAACGAGGAAAATCAAGCCAACGTAATCAAATTGCCTGTGGGCGAAATATCCCCGTTGTGGGGGGAAAGTTACGCGGCCATCGGTCTGCGCGGTTTTGCGAATCATCGCTCGCAGGGAATCACCAGGATCCTCGATTCTTCGTTTTTCAGCCGCCCTGTGTATCTAAAGGTCGTTCAGGGAGCCCCATTAACGCCGGACGATCTCGCGCAATCACTCGCTTCCCTGGGCAGTGGCTCCAACTCAATGAAAGCGGCCCTCATCGCGGCGGACGCGTCTCTCGCCAAAGCGCGCCAATCCGCGCTGCGTCTCGATTGGCCCGCGGCCGTGAAGGATTTAGCTTCCGCCGGAACTGAAATCGAGAAGGCCCAGAACGCCGCTCGCGCTTCCTCCGCCACAGACGTGCTCTGGCGGCTGAATCGCCAGCGGCGAAAAGTTGATGCAGCCATGGCCGAAGCCGCGGCGCTCCATCTCAGCGCGGAATCCAACCAGAACGCCCTGGTTGCTGGCGATAGCGTTTCGGTGCGCGTGAACTGGCAAGCGCGCGCGGACGTGGGCGTCGAACTTGGGCAGCCATCGCTGCTGATTCCCAAAGGCTGGTCCGCCACGCCCGAGAATCCGAAATCGAATGGCCCGGCTCCCGCAACCGAAATTTCTTTCCGTGTCGCGATTCCCTCCGGCGCCACGCCCCCAACCTCGCCGCAGGACGCCATTCTTCCCTGGCCTGCGCCGCTCGTCGAAGCGCGCATGACCGGCACGGCGGACGGCTACGCGTTCTCGATCGACAAACCGGCCATCTCCAGGGTTTACACATCCACCACCGTCGAGACCATGCCGCTCGAACTGGTGCCCGCGGTCACGCTCTCGGTCGACCCGCAGCAGATCATGCTGCCCGTAAACCGGGGGACGAAAACATTTCAGTTGCTGATGCGCGTCCGCTATCACGGATCGCAGCCCGCGCGCGTCGCCGTGGGTGTTGGCGTACCCGAGGGCTGGAGCGTCGATTCCGTCGCGCCCATCGAATTTTCCGGCCCTGCCGACCGCCTCGTGCGCTTCACGGTCACGCCGCCGGCGAATGCAGCGCAAGCCGCCTATGGCCTGAAACCGTATGCGCGAATTGGCGCGGAAACGTTTCGGTCCTCCTATGAAGCGTTGCCTTCGCGGCCCTCGCTGCACGTCAGCGGCCCTGCGGTCGCCACGGCGCACGTCCTCGACCTCACTCTGCCCGCGCACCTGCGCGTCGGATATATTGGAGCGGGCATCGACCCGGTTCCGCAATCGCTTCAGCAACTCGGCATTGATGTCCACATGCTCGACGAAGCCGCGCTGGCCTTTGGCAATCTCAGCCGCTATACCGCCATCGTTGTCGGCATTCGCGCCTATGAATTGCGCCCCGACGCCATGAGCGCAAATCCACGCCTGCTCGACTACGTCAAGCGCGGCGGCACGCTCGTCGTGCAATACGAACGCGACTTTGCGTGGGACAAGCTGCTGCCCGCTCCGTTCCGCGCCACCATGGACCGCCCCGCCGAACGCATTACCAACGAGCATTCCCCCGTGCGTTTCGTCGATCCCTCCAGCCCGTTGCTGAATTATCCGAATCGCATCAATCAGAACGATTTCGCCGGATGGATTCAGGAGCGCGGCATCTATTTTTGGGGCAAATGGGATCCGCGCTATCACGCCGTGTTGGCCATGCATGATCCCGGCGAGCCGGACGCTCTCGGCGGCCTCGTTTACGCCCGCGATGGCAAGGGTATTTACATTTACACCGGCCTCGACTTCTTCCGCGAATTGCCCGCGGGAGTGCCCGGCGCATACCGGCTGTTCGTCAATTTGCTAAGCGCGTCGCAGACGGAGCCCGCGGCGAAGTAAAAGTCGCGCTGCAACTGCGGCCGCTGCGCGCACCCGTCGGCGCCAGACGTTTCCTCGCAGTTAACAGCTCACGCGATCGGCCGTCGAGCGCGCAAAAACATTCGTGCTATGCTCGTGGCCGCTTGTGCGATGCCGTGCATCGCATCGTTTGAGCGCTTGCGCCAGCGCTCGCGCATCCCGGCAAGGGGATGGTAAGCAGAAAGGTAGGGAGAAAGTAATGAGGAAATTTTCGATTTCATCGCGCGCCATGATCGCGACTGTCGCATTCGTCGCGCTGGCTTCCGTGGCTTTCGGAGCCGCAACGCAAAAACAAACCAAGAAGCAAAAAAATATCATCCTTCCGGTGATGCCTCTATCCATCTCGGAGCAGATCGATCACGACATCGGCGAAATGCTGGGCGCGTGGCAGGTCGGCGACGTCGCCGCCATGCACAAATACTACGCCGACGACGCCACATGGGTCGCCGGAACGTACGATCCTCCCATCGCCGGCTGGCAGAATTACGTCCCGAAGTATGAGCAGAGCCGCGTCGGGATTTCCGCCGTGCAATTGATTCGCAAGAATACGGACATCTTCCACTACGGCGACACGGCCTGGGCTTCCTACCAATGGGAGTTTCAGGGCTTCGTCGGCGGCAAACCCACCAACGCGCGCGGACAAACCACGCTCATCTTCGTCAAACACGATGGCCGCTGGCTGATCGTGCACAACCACACTTCGCAGATCTGCCCGGGAGCCTGAAAACCCTAGCCGCGGCTTGCCTGACGATCAAAAGCTCTTCAACCCCTGCCAAATCCAGATGCCCGCGCTGACCGCAGCCAGCAGGATCCACAGGATCATGACCGTGCGAATGATCGGATTGATCCGTTCGATTTTGGCGACGAGTTCGCGCTGCGCTTGCGCCATCGCGTCTTCGGCTTTGTCCAGAAAAATCTGATCGTCTTCGTGCGCTTCCAGCGCGCTGCGGTAGATCAGCAGGCAAATCCACGCTCCCAACGCAACGGCGCCGGCGATCAGCAGGGCTAAAAACATTCCGGTTGGTGTTTCCATGGCCGCCTCCAGTCCCGCAAGGCCAGTATCCCACCCAAAGACAATCCGGCCCGACGGGCCCTAAATTGAGCGGAGTATACACCCGAAAGCCCGCGCGCAATCCCCTCCCCCAGGTATCGCTCTCGCCAACGTGTACTTATACGTTAGCCATCCTCGCGTGCGACCTGCCTTGCGCAGCCACCCGGTCGCGTGCAGGCTTGCCTGCCGCAGGCAGGCCATTCCTTCGCGTCCTCCCGCCGTCTCGTTGACAAAGCCGCACTCGAACGGCACAATCAATTACTCCGGTTCAGCGCTCGCTGTGCCCGAATGGCGGAATTGGCAGACGCGCCAGGTTCAGGACCTGGTTCCCGCAAGGGAGTGGAGGTTCGAGTCCTCTTTCGGGCACCAATTATTCCTCTTTTATCTCTATAGCCCGTTAGTACCAGATACTCTTTCTCTACATCTTTCCCGCAATCCGTAGGTACCCCGCCCGTTTCGTGTTTATCGTGGACAGAGCGAAGTATGGACCGCCCTGCCAAAACGACCACTGAATTTCCGCCTGCCAGCAGCGGCGGCAGCTCGCCGGAGCAGCTCGAAACCGTGCTCGTGAGCGATACGCCGGATGCCGCGACTCGCGTGCCGGACCAGCCGCCGGTTTTCGCAAATTCAAACCTCGGCTCGTCGAGCCTTGCCGCCCTTTCGGAGCGCTACGACATTCTCGGCGAAGCGGGCCACGGCAACATGGGCAACGTCTACAAAGCGCGGGATCGCGAGACGGGCGAGACCGTCGCGCTGAAGCTGATCAAGCCCGAAATCGCTTCGGATCAAGGCATGATGAATCGCTTCAAGAACGAGCTCCTATTCGCCCGCAAAATCACGCACAAAAATGTCTGCCGCGTTTACGATTTCAATCGCATCGGCGGAATTGCCTGCACCTCGATGGAATTTGTCGAGGGCGAAAGCCTGCGCTCGGTCTTGAACCGTTTCGGCGGCCTTCCCGTGCGCAAGGGAATCGACCTCGCGCTGCAAATTTGCTCCGGCTTGAAAGAAGCCCACGCCCAGGGAATCGTTCATCGCGACCTGAAGCCCGAAAACGTGATGATCGACGCGCAGGGCAACTTGAAGATCATGGACTTCGGCATTGCGCGCTCCATGGAAGCAGGAACGCGCCTCACCGGCGCGATGATTGGCACGCCCGCTTACATGGCTCCCGAGCAGGTCGCCGGAAAGCCCGTCGATTACCGCACGGACATTTATTCCCTCGGCCTGATGCTCTATGAAATGTTCACCGGCTCGCAAACATTCCATGCCGATACGCCCGTCGCCATCGCTCTGAAGCAAATGCGCGAGGCCCCCGCGCCGCCTCACGAAATCGATCCCGCCATTCCGGTGTTCATCGAGCGCGCCATTTTGAAATGCCTCGAAAAAGATCCGGCCAGGCGTTATCAATCGATCGCCGAATTGGAAACGGCCCTGCGCTCGCAAAGCGGCACGGGATTTCCAACTCCCGCTCTCGCGCCCATTGCGCCCGTAGGCTTTCCGGCGATTCGTTCCAGCGATGCAACGATTGCCGTCCCTGCCACGCTCCTGCCTGCGTTGCGAAAATCGAAGCGCGGATCGCCAATCGCGTGGGTTCTTTTGGGCGCGTTCGCGGTCCTTGCGGCGCTTGCCGGATTGCACGCACTGGGCAAAGCGAATACCGCGGAACGCGTTCCGGCGCCCGCGCAATCGCCTGCGCCGACTCCGCCGCCGGCCGCGTACCGCATACCCGTTGCGCCGCCAATGGTAGCGGTCGCGAAGACCGCGGCGCCTGTAAATACGCAGCCCGCCGTACCCGAAGTTTTTCCGCACGTCGAATTCGGAAAACAAGCGCCAGCGAAACCTCGCCCCGATGCAAATGCGCCCGTGTATATCTGGGTCGGGCGATTCGCGCGGGAAAAGGGAGCGCAGAACGTCGCGGGGCGGCTCGAAAATAAGGGTTTGCCCGTGGTTGTGCTGCCCCGGCGAAATCAGCAGAACGGCCAGCAGTTCTTCGTGGTTTTTAGCGGGCCCTACCCTCGGCAGCGCGCGAATACCGTCGTGCAATGGTTCCGAAACAGCGGCCTTTTCAGCGCTCACGAGGTGCGGCCTCCGGTCGCAAATCAGAACCAGCGCGGCAAGCAGAATCGGCGAACTTACCAGAATCAGTAGCCATGACGGCGCATCAGTTTGTGGCTAAGCGCAGCGTCAGCGCGCCCATGCGGCGGATATTGCGGGGACGGCAAATATCTCGATGAATCGACAGGCGGAAATGGAAATCGAATTCGGCGCGCGCACCGACACGGGGCGCGTTCGCGAAAATAATGAAGATAGCTTCCGCGCCGCGCCGGAGCTGAACCTCTTCGTCCTTTCCGACGGCATGGGCGGCCAGGCATCCGGAGAAGTCGCGAGCCGCTTAGCGGCGGAAACAATCGTCGCCCACTCCCGCGATGCGGAAACAAATCCTTCGCTGCCGTTAACCGGCGAATCCATCGAAGGCGCTTCGGACGCCGCGAATCGCCTCGCCAGCGCGATCCGTCTCGCGAATCGCGCCGTGCATCGCGCCGCGCTGAAAAACGCCTCGCAGCTCGGCATGGGCGCAACGGTCGTGGCTGTTCAATTCGCGGACGATCGCATGATCGTGGCGCACGTCGGAGACAGCCGCGCCTACCGCCTGCGCAATGGCGAACTGGAACAGCTCACACAGGATCATTCGTTCATCGCCGAGCAAGTGCGCCTGGGCATGATGACGCCCGAGGAAGGCTCCCAGAGCAAATTGCAAAATGTATTGCTCCGCGCTCTCGGCACCGATCCGCAAGTCGATGTCGACGTCAACGAAGAGCTGTTGATCGAGGGCGACACGCTGCTGCTCTGCTCGGATGGATTGACGCATGAGGTTGCCGGCGCGCAAATTGCCGCGGTTTTGTGCGACGCGGACGACGCGCAGGAAGCCGCCGACGATTTAGTCCGCTTGGCCAATCAGGCCGGCGGCGGCGACAACATTACCGTCATCGTGCTGCGCCACGCTCCCAAACTGGTGGGAGCCATGGCGAAAATCGGCCGCTGGTTCAAAAGCTCCTAACACTTTTTTTCGAGGGAAGGTGCGAAATGTCGAAGCTGGTTCTGAAATTTGAAAATTCGGTTCTGACGGAAGTGCCCATGGGCGCGAAGGAAGTCAGCATCGGCCGCTCGCCGGACAACGGCCTGGTCATCGATAATCCCGCCGTGTCGCACTATCACGCACGCGTGTTCAATGAAGACGGCCGGCTGATGCTCGAGGATTTCGGCAGCATGAATGGCACGTTCGTCAACGGCCAGCGCGTGAAAATGATTTCGCTCAAGCCGGGCGATTCGGTGGTGATCGGCAAGCATTCCATCCTGATCGCCGATTCGCGCGAAATTCCCAATGCGTTTCCCGTCAACGGCGGCGCAAAGGCTGCGCCGAAAATCAACGAAACCGTGATGCTCGACACCAAGGAACGCCGCGAGTTCCTCCAAAAAGTTTCCGCCGTCGGCGAAAGCGCGCAAGTCGCTCCCGCGCGCGTGAAAGTCGCTACGCTCGTGGTTCGCAAGGGCCGCACCGATCAGCGCGAATACATCCTCAGCAACAAATTAACCGTCATCGGCAAATCCGCCATGGCCACCGTCAAGCTCAAAGGCTGGTTCGCGCCCAAAGCCGCCGCGCAAATCACTCGCCGCGACGACAATTCCTATCACATTAGCGGCGCCGGCAACGTCCCCACCGTGAATGGCCAGCCCGTCATCCATACGGCCCAGCTTTCTCCCGGCGACGTGATCGCCGTGGCCGGCATCGAGCTCGAATTCATCTGCCGCGAATAAAATCGCACGCCACTCCGTGCCACGCGCAGCTCAGTGCCGGAGCTGCGCCGATTTTTCGCGCGTCGCGCCTTCACAGCCGGCAAAAAACAATATCTTTGCGCCATTCTTTCAGCATCTAATTCCCTGAATCCTTTTCCGAACCTCGCGATTCTCCATGGAAGCGCACGAACATTTTCGGATTGTCGGCCAGGCGCTGTGGCGCTGGTTCGTTACGCGCTGCTACAGCGCGCTTCTCGTCGCCCTGATGTGGTTTGCGGGGCTGCGTTATTTGCACGTTCCGTGGGCGCCCTTTTGGGCCGTCACCGGAGGCCTGCTCCATTTCATTCCGAACCTGGGCCTTGTGCTCTCCCTCATCGGACCCGCCATCGCGGCGGCGATCAGCGGCGGCTTCATGCGCTTCCTCTACGTTCTAATCCTCTACGCCATCATCGTGCTGCTCGACGGGCTGCTCATCCAGCCGTGGCTCATGAAAGGAATCGCGCGCGTCCCTTTCTGGATTTCGCTGTTCGCTCCCATTTTGCTCGGCCTCGTGTTCAGCTTCTGGGGAGTCCTCCTCGCCCCGCCGCTTCTCGCGATCTTCTACGCCTATCGCGCGCACACCCGCAAAAAAATCTCCCAGCCGCCTGAAATCGAAATCAATGTGATGGAAAAAACGACACGAGAAAACTAGGAGGCGGCTCTGTCGAACCGCCTCCTACGTCCCTGGGGTGTGAGTCCCCGCTCGCCGCCTGGGGAGGCGCGTAGCAGGTTTTCACGTCTCGAATGCAAACCCCGGCACCGGAAAAAAGTTGCGGGAGAATCCGCGCGCGCCACATACAATGGCGGGGGTGAAATGGCGAAGGCCGGAGAAGCCATCGATCACCGCGCCGCTGAATCCATGAAGCACAAACGCCAACAAACCGAAGACCGCCCGCCGGAAATCACCGAAGGCGACCTGCTCGCGTATCTCGCGAAAGCGAATCGCCCCAAAAGCATACGCGAAATGGCCAGCGCGCTGGGTCTGCGGCATTGGGGCCGGCGCGCCTTGCCGAAACTGCTCGGCCGGCTCAAGCGCCGCGGCGAAGTCGAAGAGGAGCATGGCCGCTATCGCCTCACCGGACATCGCCCGGCGCCAACGGCCAGCCAGCGAGCCGCTCAACATAATGTTCAGCGCGCAGAGCCATCAGCCTCGCAAACGCCCGAAGCTCGCGCCCACGATGCAGCAAGGCCCGCAAAACAAGATCCAAATCTGATCGCCGGTCGCCTCGTCGCGCATCGTGACGGCTACGGCTTCGTTGTTCCCGACCGCCCCGTGAAAGGAATGGACGGCGATCTTTTCATCAGCCCGGACAGCATGGGCGACGCGATGCATGGCGACCGCGTCGAAGCGCGTCTCACGCGCCGCCACTCCGACGGCCGCTTCGAAGGCCGCATCGAAAAAATCACCGCGCGCGCCCATCCCACGGTCGTAGGCCTTTTCCGCTACGGGCCACATGGCAACGTTGTGCTGCCCTATGAGATACGCCTCGCTCATGAAATCATCATTCCGCCCGGCGCGGAGCTGACGCCCGCATTGCAAGAGAAGCTTCAGCAAAGCGAGGGCGAGCTGCCGCGCGCCGCCAAACACCTGCGCCTTCCGGAGCTTGATGGCGCGGTCGTCAATGTCGAGATTACGCGCTATCCGCGCGGTGGCGTCGCGCCCGCGGGACGTGTCGTCGAAATTCTCGGCCGCCCCGGCGAAATGGGCGTCGACGTCGAGATCATCATCCGCAAGCATCACCTTCCGCATCGGTTCGCTCCCGAAGTTCTCGCGCAAGCTCGGGAAATTTCGCAGCAAGTCAGCGAAGAGGACCTCCGCGGCCGCCGCGACTTCCGCGATCTCCCCATCGTCACCGTCGATGGCGAGACGGCGAAAGATTTCGACGACGCCGTATATGTCGCGGCGCGCCCCGGCGGTTACGAACTCCAAATCCACATCGCGGACGTGGCGCACTACGTTCGCCGCGCGTCCGAACTCGACCGCGAAGCGCGCCTCCGCGGCACCTCGGTCTATTTCCCCAATCGCGCCGTGCCCATGCTCCCCGAGGAACTTTCCAACGGCATTTGCTCGCTCAATCCGCGCGTGGACCGCCTGGTGATGAGCGCCATCCTGCAGCTCGACAAAACCGGAAAAGTCCTCGAAGCCGAATTCACCCCAGGCGTCATCCGCTCCGTCGAACGCATGACCTACACAAACGTCCACAAAGTGCTCGAAGGCGATCCGCAGATGGAGGAACGCTATGCGCCTCTCGTCGCCGGCTTCCAGCGCATGAAGGAGCTGGCCCTGGCGCTCAACGCGCGGCGCGCGGCGCGCGGCTCGATCGATTTCGATTTGCCCGAAGCCATCATCGAGTTCGACGACGCTGGCCGCATGATGGGAGTTGTCCGCAGCGTGCGCAACATCGCCCACCGCATCATCGAGGAATTCATGCTGGCCGCGAACGAAGCGGTCGCCGCTTATCTCGAGCGCCGCGTCATCTCGTCCCTGCATCGCGTCCACGAAAAGCCCGATCCCAAGAAGGTTCTCGAATTCGAGGAGCTTGCCCGCGCGTTCGGCTATTCCCTCGGCGTCGAGGATTTATCGGAGCGGCGCATTGCCGTGCGCCACGGACACGTGCGGCCCGCGGGACGCGAACGCCACGGCCGCACGCGCACCATGGAAGTTGCCCTGCCCGGCGCCGATTTCGATATTCGCCCCCAGCATTACCAGCGGCTCACCCAAAAACTCGCCGGCAAGCCCGAGGAGCGCATTCTCTCCTATCTCATGCTGCGCTCGCTTAAGCAGGCGCGCTACGCCGCCGAGCCGCTCGGCCATTTCGCTCTCGCGGCCGACGAATACACTCATTTTACTTCGCCTATTCGCCGTTACCCGGATCTCATCGTTCATCGCATCTTGAAATGGGCGCTCGAAAATCCCTCCGCCGCAAAAGGGCCGTATCGCCCCGCCGAACTCGAGGAAATTGCCGTCGAAACCTCGGAAGCCGAGCGCCGCGCGGAGACCGCCGAGCGCGAATTGATGGCCTGGAAAACGGCCCAGTACATGGAAAGCCATCTCGGCGAGGAATACGACGCGCTCATCATTTCCGTGCAGAAATTCGGCTTCTTCGTCGAACTGTTCGAAGTTTTTGTCGAAGGCCTCGTCGCCATTGACCGCCTCGAGGAAACGCTCGGCCAGCGCTTCCAATACCGCGAAAGCGATCATGCCATCGTCAGCCAGTCCTATCGTGCCCGCAAAGGACGCGATTCCCGCCGGGAGTTCCGCCTCGGTGATCGCGTGCGCGTGCGCGCCGAGCGCATTGACCCGTTTCGCCACAGGGTCGAGTTCAGCTTGGTCGAGCCTTCGCCCTCGCGCTCCTGACTAATTTATCCACACGCCCCCGCTCGTACTATTGACCCGTCTCTTGCCGTCGTCTACGCTGTTTTTATGCCCGCGTATACGTCACTGTTGGGTAAACGCGTCGAAGTCAATTATCGCGCCGGCGACATTCACATGACTGCAACCGGCACGCTGACGTCGGACTCCGGGCAGTCCATCCGCCTCGAAGATCGCTTTTCGCAAGCCGGCCGCGAAAAAACCGTGCGCATGGAAATCCCCTATCCATCGCTCATCCGTGTACGTGAGATCCTCCTGCAACCCTCCCCGTCTGGCGCCTCATAATTTTTCTCTCTGTTCGGCTTCTCCCGACAAGCTATCTCTTGAATGCTCTCCGCCAGGACACGCCTTCCGTCCTAGGCCGTATTTGCCGTCGCTCTTGTAGGGCCCGACTATGGTCGGGCCGCGCCGCGCCCATGCGCGGCGGTTCCAGGCCGCCTTTCTGAATTTCCTTCCGCAAGAATTAAGATTTCCTCCCGCGGCGTCTCCCGCTATATTGATGGTCTCGTCAGCAGGGCGCGAGGAGGAAAACTTGAAGCCGAAAATCGGATTGATCGGTCTGGGATTGATGGGTCTGCCCATGGGACGCAATTTCCTCAAGGCCGGATTCCCCCTCACGGTATGGAACCGCACGCGCCTGAAAGCCGAGACGCTGGGAAAGGAAGGCGCCAAAATCGCTAATTCCCCGCGCGAACTCGCGGCGGATTCCGATGTGCTCATCACCATTGTCAGCGACCCTCCCGCGCTCGAGGAAGTTCTCTGGGGCGCAAATGGCGCGCTGGCGGGTTTGCGCAAGGGCAGCGTGCTCATCGATTCGAGCACCGTCTCGCCCGCGCTCGCGCGGCGCATTGCGCAGGCCTGCGAAGAGCGCGGCGCGGATTTCCTCGACGCTCCTGTCACCGGCGGAACGTGGGGCGCCGAAAAAGGCGAGTTGGTATTCATGGTTGGCGGGAAAAAAGAAGTGCTCGAACGCGTCGAGCCGGTCTTGCAGGCCGTCGGCAAACGGTTTTTCCTGCTCGGACCCAACGGCGCGGGCCAAACCGTGAAGCTGGCGATGAATTTGATTCTCGCGCTCGAAGTTCAGGCCGTCGCCGAAGGCTTGGAGCTTGTGACCCGCGCCGGCGTCGCCGGCGAACGCCTGGTCGAAGTCCTGCTCGCGAGCATGGGCCGCGCGCCCTTGTTCGACGTGAAGGCCCCGGCGATGCTGAAGCGCGACTTCACGCCCAGTTTTCCGTTGCGCCTCATGCTCAAGGATATCGGCCTCGCGATGGATTTGGCCCGGGAAAATAACGTGCATCTCCCCGCGGGAACCGCAGCCCTCGAAGCCTACTCCGCCGTCAAAGCCGCCGCAAAAACTGACGTGGACTACGCCGCCATCGCCAATTACTGGCAGAAACCCTAGTAGCTCTCTCAAAAATCCCGGGGACTTGGCAGGGCGGGGATTCATCCCCGCCGTAAATCATGACCTTCCCTCAGGGGTTTCAACCCCTGAGGCCTTGCCTCCAAAAACCGGAGAATCTGCTTTTTCTTTCGGTGCGCGCGAATGCCCGCAGGAATTACGGCGCCGCATTCGGCGCGAAATAGCTGAGCGCCAAATCGCGCGCGGTACGCAGCCCCGCGGACGCCGCGAGAATTTCCGGAATCGCATTCACCGCCACGGCCGCCGTGGCAATGTCGCCATGCGTTCCCCCGGGAATGGTAAGAGAAATATTCGGTTCGCCCGCCAGCGTAATCGTATCCGCGGGGTCCTTCGCTCCAACGTACATCTTCAACTCCATGAAGATCGTTTCGACGACGCCGCTTTTCCCGCGCGCAATCTGATGCACGCCGGCGACTTGTCCCGCCTCGACTTCCAGAAATTCCGTCTTCACGCGCTCTGCCGCGATCACCGGCTCAATCGTCTCCGTGATCGAATCCACCGCCAAGCCCAGCGCATCCGCAACCATCGCCACCGACTCCGGCAAGCCGTGATGCTTGATGATGCCCGCCGCCACTTTTTCGCGGAATTCCTCCGTCGTCATTCCCGCGCCGATTTTTTTCTGCAGCGGCAAGCGCCGCTTCGACGCATCCACCACGCGCACCGCGCGCACCGAATCCACGCGCTGCGCCACCGCCGCCAAAGTCAGCGCCAGTTTGTCCAGCACAAATCCCGGATTCACGCCCACTCCCGCCAGCGCCACGCCTTCTTCCTTCGCCGCCGCGTCCAGTTTCGCCGCGAGCTCGGGATGCTTGCGGAACGGATACGCCAGCTCCTCGCACGTGGATACCACGCAGCAGCCCGCTTCCAGGCACTCCAGAAGCTGCGGCATCACGTCCTTCAGATATGAAGACGTGCAGTGCATCACCGCGTCCACCTGCCCCGCCAGCACCGCCGCGTTGGCCGACACGCGAATTCCCCACGGCGCGTCCGCCGCGCCCGCCACTTCCCCCAAATCGCGTCCCGCCTTCGCGGGATCCGAATCGATCGCGCCCACAATCTCGATGGCGCTTTTCTGTCGCATCAGCCGCGCAATCGACGCGCCAATCGGCCCCACGCCATATTGCACGATGCGAATCTTTTTCTTCGTCACAGGGAACCTCTCCTCTGTCCTCGTTTGCCCGCGTCTCGGTTAATCGACAGAGAAATACCTTAGTTCCTATCCGCCGGAGACGCAAGGTCGGAAACCTCCGCGAACCGCAACACGCCCCGCATGCCCCGCTTGTGACGCGTCGCCGCGGGCCGCATAATGAACCCCGTTGAATCGGCCGGGAAAGTCGCCCGCCAGATTCACGGGCACCGAGTAACGCCCAACGATTAACGATGACTCGCCACACCGGAAAACGCCGATGGCTCGCCGCCGCCCGCATCGCTGGCAGCGTTCTCGCGCTGATTCTACTGTTTCACTTTCTTCCGCTCGCCGAAGTGTGGGCCACGCTGCGCCGCCTTCCCGCCTATATCTGGCTTCTGGTGCTCGCCGGATACCTGGCCGCACACGTCGTCGGCATCGTCAAATGGCGCTTGATGGTCAATCTCGGCGGCGCGCAATTAAATTTCCGCAACGCCGCGCGCTGTTATTTTTCCGGCTTGCTCGGCACGCTTTTCTTGCCGTCGATTCTCGGAGGTGACGTCGTGCGCGCCGGCCTCGCGCTGCACGTCGGAAAAAGCAAGGCCGGAGTGCTCCTCGGCACTTTCCTCGCCCGCATGCTCGATTTTGCCGCGCTCGCGCTCCTCGCCGCGCTCGGCATCGTGCTCGCGCCCGCCGCGCTTTCGCCGCAAACTCGCCGCGTGTTCCTGATTGCGGGCATTGCAGCGGCCCTGTTGCTCGCCATCGCCGCGCCCATCGTGCTGTGGTTTCCCGCCAGAAGGACTTCCCTTCGCATGCGCCGCCGAATGGTGCACCTGCGCCGCGCGGCGCGCTCCATGCGCCAGCAGCCGCAATCCGTTTTTGCCGCGCTATGCCTCGCGCTTTTCGTTCAGGGCAGTTTCATCTGGCTGATGGCGCAGGTGGCTCGTGCCAGTGGACTCCGCTTGCCGTTTCGTGCGTGGCTCTTTGCGTGGCCGCTCGCAAAATTTTGCGCCGTCATTCCCATCACGCAAGGAGGAATCGGACTGCGCGAAGCAGCACTCGCCGCGTTGCTGGTTCCATTTGGCGCGCGTCCAGCCGTCACGGTCGCGATTGGATTGGCCTGGGAAACGGTCGTCATCTCGGGAGGCTTGCTCGCCGGACTCGCCGCGCTCCTCCTCGCCCGCCTCTGGGTAACGAACGCCGCGTCCGGCGGCCGTTCGGACGCCGCCAGCGAGACATCATCTCTCCCGCTGCGCTAGTGTTGTGTCCCATAAATTCGCTGGGATTGTTCTTAGGGGGTCGGAGCTTCAGCTCCGACATAAATGCCACAAAATCAAGGGGCTTCAGCCCCTGAAGTACAGCAGTCTGATCGACTCTCGGTATTTATGAGATGACTTCTAGTGTTGTGTCCCATAAATTCGTTGGGATTGTTCTTAGGGGGTCGGAGCTTCAGCTCCGACATAAATGCCGCAAGATCAAGGGGCTTCAGCCCCTGAAGCAAGGAACACTATTGGCAGTTATTTCCAGGACGGTATACTAGCTCTCCGCGGATTTCGCCGGCTATAAGTGGCACTCAAAAAACAACACGCCCTGCACCGGATTTCGCCAATACGGCGGAATTTCCCTAAAACCGAGCGCCCGATAGAGCGCGATCGCCTTGGTCATCGAAGGAAGCGTGTCCAGCCGCATCCTCTCGTAACCAATCTCTCGCGCGGAACTCGTCAACGCATCAATCAGCTTGCGGCCCGTGCCTTTTCCGCGATACGCCGGACGCACATATAGGCGCTTCATCTCACACGTCTGCTCGTCGAGTCGCCGCAGTGCCCCGCATCCAGCTGCGCGCCCTTCGTCGAGCGCCACAAAAAGACGCCCTGCGGGCCGCGCGTATTGGCCGGGGAGATTTGCCACTTCTTCCGCGAATCCCTGAAAGCAAAAATTCACTCCTACCGAGGCGGAATATTCCAAGAACAGCTCGCGCACCACGGGAATGATTTCAGGAGACTCTGCATTTTGGATGTGCATCGCGATGGCCTCGTGCTGGGGCCATGCTACCGAAATTGTGGGCCAGCGGAAACGTTGCGCCTTTCCGAACTTCGCCACGCAACAAGCCAATTTGGCACGCCGAGGGATCGAGGGATAACGTTACTTTCGCCGGGTTGCCGCGCGACGCCGGGTCTTCTGCCGCTTCACGGCAATCCCCTGAATCTCAAAATGCGCCCCGAAAAGCAGCGGCCCGGAGCCGAGAAACGCCCGCGCTGGAAAATCGCGCGAGAAATACGTCCGGTAAATCGCGTTGAATTTCTCGAACAGTGAAACATCCGCGCAAAACACCTGCACGAACACAAGATCCTCCATCGCAAGCGCGGCGCCAGAAAGCGTCTCGCCAAAACTGTCGAGCATGAATCGAATTTCCTGTGCGATATCCGCGGGGATTTTCTTCGTCGCAGGGTCCAATCCCAAATGCCCGCTCATATAAAACGTATCGCCCACCAGCACGCCGCTCGAAAACGGCAGCGCTCCGAAACCCGATGGCGCGGTGAAATGCACGCGCTTGGCGGTTGATGGCATAAAAAAACTCCTCCCAAATTCGATTCGGCGAGCAACGCGCAAAACATGCTTCCAAAAATCACGGCCAAAGAAATCGAACGGCCCGGCGCGCCTGATGCGCCGAGCCGCACAGCCATCGCATCCGCAGTTCCTCCAGCGCGACGACCAAAACTGCAAATGACTTTGTGGGTCGCGGTTCTAACCGCGACATCCATGCCGCATTCCCCTCAGGGGTTTTAACCCCTGAGGCTAGCCGGCAGCGAAGGCCGCTTCCCCGCAGCCCCTGCTAGTGCGCGTCCTTCGAATAATTCGGGAACGGCGGCACGTGCGGCACGGGCAGGGGATTCTTCTTCAGCGCCTCCATGTCCACCTCCACCGCCTTCTCGAGTTGCACGTCGTGACCCTCGCGCCACGCCTTCGGATCCAGAATCACCGGCACGTCCGGCGGAACGCCGTGATTTTCCACGTCCCACGTGCCATTCGGATTGAAAAACGCGACGCGCGGCGCGGTCACGGCACCTCCATCGATCAGTTGCGGATACCCGTAGATACCCACGAGCCCGCCCCATGTTCTTTCACCGACCGTGGGCCCGATCCCCACGTGCTTGAACGCCCACGGCATCCAATCTCCGCCTGAACCCGAGAATTGATTCGTGATCATGTCCTTCGGCCCGAAAATCGCGTCCAGCGGCGACGTGAAAATCTTCCCTTGTCGCGTGTACCAGTAGCTGGTCAATTTCCGTTGCAGCGTTTCGATGATGTAGTTGGCGATCGACCCTCCCTCGTTGAATCGCTCATCGAGCACCGCTCCCTCTTTGCCCACCTGCGCGAAGTAATAGCGGTTGAAATCCGTGTACCCCGCGTCCGCCGTGTTCGGCAAATAGACGTACGCCAGCTTGCCGCCGCTTAATTTCGACACCACTTCCATGTTGTGGGCGATCCAGTCGCGATGCCGCAGCCCCAATTCGTTCGCGATCGGAACCACGGTCACTTCGCGCGACCCTGTTCCATCCGGGTTCGGCCCCACGGTCAAAATCACCTGCTGATTCGCGGTGCCCAGAAAGAAGCTGTAGATGTCGTCCGTGCCGTGCAATTCGCGCCCATTGACGGCGAGAATGTAATCCCCCGCCACCACGTTGACTCCCGGCTGCGTCAGTGGCGCTTGCAGATTGGGATTCCAATTCTCTCCGCTGTAAACGTGCGTGATGCGATACCGCCCGTTTTCCACCTTGTAATCCGCTCCCAGCAGCCCCACCGTCACCGGCGGCACCGTCGGGATCGCGCCTCCGCGCACGAACATGTGTCCCACGTTCAGATCGCTCAGCATTTGATTGAACAGGAAATTCAAATCCTCGCGGCTCGCCAGCCCCGGCAGATATTTCGCGTACTCCGCTTCCGCCTTATCCAGGTTCAGCCCGTGATAGTTCGACGCATAGAAAAAGTCGCGTTCGATGCGCCACACTTCGTTGTACATCTGCTTCCATTCCAGCCGCGGCACAACCCACACTTTCATATCCGCCATCTTGAGCAAACCCTCGCCCGGCTTCACCGGCGCGGCCGTTGGCGCGATGCCCCAGTGCGGCCCCTGGCGATACAGAATTTTCTCGCCGTTGAACGACACGTCGAAATCCTGCACGCCCGAAATCAGCGGATAGCTCTTGCGCTTTTTCATGTCGAACCGCGTGATCACCATCCCCGGAGGCATCCCGAACACTCCGCCCTGCTGCCCCGCCGGAAATTCCGCAACGAACAGCTCGCCGGTTTTTCCCGCCGCCAGTCCCACGTAATTTTTCGCCGGAATGGGCAGCGCCAGGATGCGCTGGCTGATGTTGGCGAAGTCGATCGTGACCTTCGGCGTTTCTTCCGATTCTTTTTTCTTCGCGGCCGCGGCGCTCGCTGCCGTTTCCCCCGGCTTTTTCACCTTTTCGTCGTCGCTCAGCGGCGCCAGCGGCGACGGCAAAGTCTTGTTCAGCACCACCACGTACACGTTGCGCGTCACCGTGTGGTCGTAGCTCGACATATCCAGCCACGCCGTCGTCGGCCCCGCATTCGTGCTCGCCGTGAAGTAGAGATACTTCCCGTTCTTGTCCCACACCGCGTACCGCGCATCGCTCATGCCGTCGGTAATCTGCGTGCTCTTCCCCGTCGCGAGCGAATATACGAATACCGCGCGCATGTGGTTTTGCATCAGCTTCGTATACGCGATCCATTCGCTGTCCGGCGACCACGACGGATCGAGCGTCCGCTCCGGCGTCTCGAACACGTCGGAATCGATTTTCACCGGCGTGCCCTTGGCCAAATCCACGTACCACACGTTCAGCCGCTTGTCCGTGTACGCGATCTTTTTGCTGTCCGGCGACCACACCGGATCGTAAAAATAAGACGGCGGATTGCCCAAATCGATCTTCTTTACCGCTTTCAGGCCCTTCTGATCCTTGATGTGCAGCGCGTACTCGCCCGATTCATCCGAGAAATACGCGATCGATGCTCCATCCGGTGACCACGCCGGCGTGCGATCCGCCACTCCCGGCGAATTCGTGATGTTCCGCACGTCTCCGTGCTTTTCCGGAACCGTCAAAATTTCCCCATGCGCTTCGAACACCGCGCGCACGCCCGTCGGCGAAATGCCCGCCGAAAGAATGTTTTTCTCGACGCTGTCGAAGTGCGGCATCTCCTGCGGGAAATCGCCGGCCACGCGAATCGTCACCGCGCGGTCGTGATGCGTCGCCAGGTTGTAAACGTGAATCGCCCCGAATTGCGAATAGACAATCGCGCCCGCTCCCGCTGAAGCCTGCTTGATCGGCAGCCCGTCATTCGGAATCACTTGCGTCTCTTTTTTCGTTGACGCGTCGTACTCATAGAGCGTGAACGGCCCTTTTTCATCCGACAGGAAATAAATTTTATTCCCCACCCACATCGGATCGAATTCGTTCCAATTCCCGCGCGGCACTTCCGCGTAACTCGAATCCGACAGCTTCGCGATCCAGATTTTCGATTCCATCCCTCCGCGATAGTGCGACCACGTGCCCCACGGAAACGCCACCGGTCGGTACGCAATCTCATCTCCGTCGCCGGAATACGATCCTTCGTAAGCCAGCGGAAACGGCAGCTTCGCCGCCAGGCCACCCGTCACCGGAACGGTGAAAAGCTGCGCAACTTGATTCGCAAATGCGTCCCGGCTCGACACAAACAGCACGTTCTTGCCGTCCGGCGTCCAGCCCGCCACGATGTCCGGCGCCGGATGATACGTCAGCCGTTTCGGCAGGCCCCCGTCAGCGGAAACCACGTATACATCCGTGTTTCCGGCGTACTGCCCCGAAAACGCAATCCATTTCCCATCCGGCGAAAAATACGGGTCCGACTGAATGCCGATTCCCGTCGTCAGCCGAATCGCGTCCCCGCCCTTCCGGCTCACGCTCCAAAGTTCTCCGCCGTAGACAAACACGATCTGCGTCTTGCTGATTGTCGGCTGCTGCAGCAACAGCGGCGCGGACGCCGGCTGCGCGTAACACACTGCCGCCAGTAAAAATGCACACAGGGCCAGGGCTGCTTTCCTCATCGCTAATTCTCCTTTGCGAAACTCAATGCTCGGTTCGATTGGCAAATCCCGCCGAATCGGATCTTTTTTTCACGCCAGGGCGTTGGAAGCTTGCTGAAAAACTCCATCGCCTTGTGGGTCGGGGCTTCCGCCCCGACATAAAGCCTTGGCTTTGTTCAGGGCTTTAGCCCCTGCGGTACGGTTTCATTTTTTTCAACATCTCTAACGACGCCGCAACCACCTGTCTGATACGCGCGCGCGCTAAAAAAGGTTTCCGCAGGCGTGCTTTTGCATCTCGGCGAAAAAAGTAGACGCGGACAGGCGCGCTTAAGCACCCGCTCCCGTGCCAATGAAGCCGCGAGTATATCCCCGCGCAATCCGTCATGTCCACAAAGCTCCCGCGCGAACGCGCGGCGGTTCCTGGTTCGCGATCTTCGTTTCTCGATTCCCGCTATGAAAATCGTAGGGGGCAATTGCAACCTGCCGCCAAGCGGCGTATCTTTTTCCTTCAGACAACCGGCACATGAGGAGACACACGATGACGACCATGCGAATTCGGCCCTTGCACATTTTCTGCGCTGTTGTTTTTCTCGCCGTCTGCGGCACGGCCATGGCCGCGAACGCGCCGGGCGTTCCCTCCGTCGACGGCGGCATTGGCCCATGCCGCGCGGATTTCACCGTCAAGGACGGCTCGAGCAAGCCGCTCTATAACGCGCAGATCGAAGTCGTCATCCATTACGGCTTCTTGAATTTGCGCAAAACCGATCTGCAGGTAGGAACCAACAGCGATGGCAAGGCTCGCTTCACCGGCTTGCCCGAATTCATCAAAAAACCTCTCGCCTTCCACGTCAAAAGCGGCACCGTCTCAAAAACTGTCCTCGACGATCCTTCGACAACTTGCAACGCCACCTTCAACGTCATCCTCACCGTCCACTAACCCGTTGCAGATCGTGTCTTTGTAGGGGCTGGGTTCACCCCCATAAGCGCTAGGATAATGATTGATCCGAATCTCTGATTCTTGTACCCTCCGGGCATGAACGCCCTTGACGAAGACTGGAGAATTCTGCTGGGATTGTTCCCGCCAGACTGGCAAATCGAGGCACACCGAAGCGGTGCGGTGGCGCGTCTTCGCGGTTTTGATTCCGTGAACGAAGTCTTGCACACTCTCTTGATGCACGTCGGATGT
>Ga0307372_10003703_pt1 | contig 24172 bp, 16 predicted proteins | sample OX1MG_FD_202533 | JGI IMG/M metagenome (GOLD analysis project Ga0307372, IMG submission 202533) | Soil microbial communities from Risofladan, Vaasa, Finland - OX-1 | ecosystem: Environmental > Terrestrial > Soil > Coastal area > Acid sulfate soil | place: Finland: Risofladan, Vaasa | collected...
TGGTACCGCAAAACTCAATGGCGTCGACCCAGAAACGTACCTACGCGACGTACTTTCGCGCATTGCCGATCATCCGATTAATCGCATCGAGGAACTTCTACCGTGGAATCTCGCCGCTGCTCGACCTGCTGAATCAGCTCACGCAGCTTAGTCAACGCAGTTCCTCAAGACGGCCTCCGGATGACGCTTACCAAGAACGACAAGAAGCAAGGGCCAGTTCGGATTGCGCTACCGTTTCAGACTATCGAAACGGTCAACGAGAGCGCACAAGACAGGCAAAGGAGTCTCGAACTCTTCGCGACGGGGCGAGATGCTTCTTGGCGCAATCGGCTAGTCTGGGGCGACAACAAGTACGTTCTCCCGTCCCTTCTGCCCGAACTCGCTGGCAGAGTTAACCTGATTTATATCGACCCTCCATTTAGTTCGGGCCAGGACTTTTCATATATTGCAACGATTCCCGATCATCCCGAGACATCTGAGGATGAAGGCACTTCATTCACCAAGGAACCCTCTGTCCTTGAGCAAAAAGCCTATCGTGACACCTAAATTATGCACGGATCTCACTTGATCTGAGGTGGAAGCCAGAATCGGGCACCGAAGGGGCCGATCACCTCAACGAGCAGGTGCTTACTAACATCGCAAAAGACCTGCGTGATTTGAGTAGCGAGTTCAAAACGCATATTGACGATTCTGTGCTCCGCAAGGTTGCGGAAACGGCTCTACAAAATGATCTCGATGAAGCTCAGAAAGCGGCGGATCACTACGGAATCGGTAACCCACTAGCAGTTTTATTCATAGAGACAAGAGGCGAACGATAGCTTCTTAGAGGCGTTCTATTTTCTGCCAGACAGCCCGCGTCAGACATGTGTTTGTGGGCAAACGGACCTGTGAATTGGGGGCACGCCGAATCAGGCACTTACGGGGACTGTGGAAGTGAAGATTCTGGGCAAGCTGCGACACCCGGTACAGATTCAGGCAACTCTCACTTCAAAATCGAAAGCGGCGGCATTCGCAGACAGTCGACAGGTGCCAGTGAATCACATGTACCAAAGGGTGCGTAATTCTCCGTCTGCAACTCATTGAAAAAGCGAGGCCGAACTCTTACGAAATTTGTCTGTATCAAACCATTTCATTTGGTACGGTCCGTAACTCTAGCGAAATCGGGCGCGCCGTCTCGACCGTTAATTTGCGCTTGAGCGTACCTAAAATGCGGCAGCTTCAGGATTGACCATCGGCGAAGTCGGCAATCTGGCGCCAGCCATGATCAAAGGCGAAGTTTTTCGCTTTTCCCGCTGGGTCTTGGATGCGTAGAACTTGGGCAAGATCCCCGTCACAGGTTCGCTCTACGATGTAAAGCCAATAAGCTTCGCCGTGTATCCATGCGCAATCGAACTGAGCGCGCGAAAGACACACAGGCCGATTAGCAAGTTCACCGGTCATCGCTTTTACTTCAACCCACCGCACCGGTTTGCCTGAGCCATCGAGCCCGAAAAGGTCGAAGCCCCGATTGTGCGTAGAGGTGCGTCGCAGTTGAGGGTCTCGGCTTAGGATTAGCTTGATGGCTTTTTCTTCCAAGTCCATGCGAGCTTGCTGATCAAGTCCGTCCGGGTCTGGTCCCTCATCGTCACTGGGGTGAGTCGCAATGTAGGAGATGAAGGTCCGATTCCCCGCGCCCTCAAGGGCTCGCGTTTTCCCACGAGCTGGGTGATCGTTTCCGGCAATTGGGTGGGGTCTCGTAACGGGGTTATCGTCATTGTCTTTCGCACGGTCGCGCTCCTGGGCGCCATCGGAGGCATTTCGATCACCTACGGACGAATCCTTGGCGGCGTTGTCCGAATTGTTCTCGGCAGGGGCCGGAGCGGTGCTCGCCGATTCTTCGCCCACGCCTTCTTTGTTGTTGGTACTATCGCCGTCTGTTGGAGCCAGCGCCGATTCAGGTTCGGGGCCCATCTCTTCCTTGACCCCTAGCCGTGCACGCAAATCGGCTTCGCTTGTAACACCAAGCTTCCTGAGTAGATCGATGATGCCGGGCTCGATTCCGGCTTCTTTCGCGAGCATCTCAATAATGGCCGGCTTGAAACGTATCTTTGACACAAGCAACGGATTCGGTTTCCAGCCCAAAACATCAAAAACGAGGTCGCCCGGTTTTTGCAGATCGCCTTTGGCGTCGGGAATCCACGGTATTGCGTTCAACTGCCGAACAAAGGTCGAATCAAAAGTTGCACTGCGGGCATGGTAGTAAGTCCATTCATAAAGACCCGTAAACACGCCTGCTCCGCGTCGGTCCTCCAATTCATCAAGTGCCTCCCAGAGAAGTGAGGCCTTGTTTGTCTGGGCTTGATGATCAAGTTCCTTCTGCGCAGCGAACAACTGATCGAGTCCGCGCAATGAATAATCGGTAAACCATTCCCCACCAGAGCTACTTTTACAACCACCAGCGATTCGTAAGTCGCGACGTTGCTGCCACGTGAAATCGGGGGAAACAGTGATTGTCTGCAGAGCACGGGAAGCACCACATGCCTCTAGCAGGTCACGGACATCCTCCCCGCGCAGGCAGTCATATTCGTCGTCGACGAGAAATACCTCTTTCACGCCGGCGAATAGATCCTTCAGCCTTGCAGTGGCCAGATACAAATCCCCCGGCTTTGACACCCGTTTTGATTTGTCGTAGGCATTAACTGCCATGACAAATGGGGTGTCTCGAAGAGCCGTTACGAGTTTTTCTCGCTGCGTTTTCGAGTCCGTTCCAAAGGCTTCCAGAATCCGACGTATGTCAACGCGATAGGCATTGTTGGATACGTCTACGTCTTGCTGGCGGTAGTTGGGCAGGACGTTCCAAACCACATCGTCAACAGGATCAGGCTCAGTAAGGCCCAGTGCTTCAAGAAACTTCCGTGCTTCACCTGACGTGCAGACGCTCTTGCGCACGGTTGGGAACGCAGTCTCGATAGCGCTCGGTAAGAATGCTTTCGGCTGACCATTTTCTCGTGCGATCACGTGAGTGCCGTCGGTGAGCCGGATAATTGGGACATCGTCGATGCGGCCACCGCGGACCAGCGCCGGCTGCTCCTGAAGAAAATCGTAAAGCTTAAGAATCCATTCATCGGTCTGCGCCTCAAGAAAGACCTTGTCGAGCCGGGCCAGCATCATCTCCGGCGTCACTTCGGTGATTTCCAACTCCCGCATCATGTACTGTCGTATTTCGGGGGTGCGATCCGGCGAGATGTCGCCAGTTAGCCACGCAAGCTCATCTGCGATGCCAAAAAGGGCGCCCAGTTGATGCGGGCTGAACAACTGCCTCAGCTCGTGCGTTCTCGCAAGTCTCGCTGCGCTTGCGGGAACGTGGCTATCCGTGGAAGTTGGCAGAAGGCGGGATGACTTCAGTTGAGTCCGCACCGTCTCAAACAACGGCGCGAACATGCTTCCTTCAAGGAACTTACTTCGGTCTAATGGGAGGCAGCCGAGAGCGGAAACATCAAGGTGCCCATTATCTCGCAACCACTCGAGTGCGACTACGAGGAGTGACGCCGTCTCCTTAACCAGCGCCTGATTCCAAGGGTCATTCCGCGGAACATTGTCACGACTGGGCGTCGTGCGATACGGGCCTTGGGCGAGGAAACCCAAGTTGGTAGATACTACCGTAGGGAAAAACACGACCAGCGCAGAGTTGGCAACGGGCTGAATCGACCAACCGGCGGAATATTCACCATCTAAGATTGAGAATGCGATCTCAACCTGCCCGACTACGACGCCTTCGTCGGTTCGTACCTCCCGGAAGAAAATAAGCCAAGACTCCTCTACTTCCTTCTTGCCGGCTTCCTGCCCCAGAACAGTAATGCGACGGACGCCAGATCCGAGTATCTCGGGTTTACTCCGCAGATACACGCCCGATGGACCGTCTCCGACTTTCCATTCAATCTCTTCGATCTCTCGCAGAAAAAGCAGTGTCCCGGGCCCCAATCGTTGTAACCCTTTAGCGATCTCAGCGCGAGCAGTGGCACGCCCCACGTTCAACGGGAGCGCGATGACCGTTTCTTCCGGAACGCGCACCATCGGCGGAGCCGCAGTCGGCCACACGAAGCTCTCGATTGCGAAGTCTTCTTCACCCGAATGTACCTCTGGACGCGAGGTGTATGCGTAGACCGATTTGAAGCCAATGCCGAACCTTCCGATGGCGGTCCTGTCCTGGGTGCTTTCGGCGATGCCGCAGATGCCCCGAACGTCCCGATCATCGAATGGCTTCCCATAGTGTGAGAGACGGAGGAAATCGGATTCCAACTGGAACTGAACTGCGCGCGCACCGGACCAGCCAGCGCGTCGAGCGAGGGCGTCTTCGGCATTTTGGAGAAGCTCGTAGATAAAATGTGTGCGGTCGTCATAGCGGTCGGTAAGCAACATTGGGCCGATCCGCGCGATGTCGGTGCCGTACCGCTGCTGATTGTCGGCACGAATCGCGGAATAGTCGGATGGCATTGGCCTACTTCTCCAGCACACTGTTAACGTCACTAGCTTCAAAGATGAGGCTAAAGCCGGGTGCGGGCTTGAGTGCCTCAACCAATGCGGCAAAAGATGAAGGGAACTTGCCGTGGAAACGTTTGTAGGGCAGCTTGGCGTACCGCCATTGAATGCCTGTCTCCTTCGTCACTTGCTGGCACCACCACTCCGCGTGGGCGTCCTTGCGGGGAACTTCGTTGTCCCAGTCCTCGCGGCCCTTCGTCTCGATGATCCACATTTTGGTGGATTCGATACGTACCCGGGCGACGAAATCGGGATAGTACAGCCGGACCGATCCTTTCTCGCTAAGATACTCTAGCCCGAAGCCTGTAAACCACTCGGCAAGTTTGGCGAACGCCTGCACATCGTCGGCATTCTCCATGAACTGACTGAACTCTTCCTCGAATGCATTGAAGCAGGCGACTTTGTTGAAGATCGTCTTCCGGGCGTCGCACAGGCGTCGTCGCCAAATAAAAGCTCGCGTATCGGAAAGGCGAATCGGCTCCGGCTTGAGCTTAATCTGTTGGGTTTTGGTCGCATGCTTGCCGAGAGCTTCCGCGACCACACGAGTGAACTGCGTCCCGACCTCGTGCCGTCCGAGGACTCGGGCGACGGCGGGATCGTCCAGGTCTACCGTGCGGCCAAAGAATCGCTCGCTGACATAGTTCTCGACGATGGGGTAGACGTCCTTAAACTGGCAGCCCAGTTTTGCCGTCCGGATGATGCTCTGCGTGAGACCGGCTAGTACATCTTGTAGGAACAAGTGGCTGGGATCGAATGCAATGCTTTTCGTCGCTAGTTGGACCTCTGTCAGCCCGTGGGAAATAACCACGTTAATTGGGTCGCCCGGCTTCCAATCTAATGGGACGACGCCTGAGGATAGTTGCGAGATATCGAAGGCGCTGATGTCCTTGTAGTTGCGTGAGTATGTCTGCGAGAGCTGCGGAATCTCGATATCGCAATCCACGCGCTCCCTCATCGGGAAGATATGAATGCCCGGCGGGGGAGGCGTTCTGGCTGAACCGACGCCAACCCCCTCTACCTCTAGCTCTTTGACGAACTCTTCAAACTTTGGCGTACCGACGATTTCGACTATCTGCGCGTAATCGGAAGGCATGTCGCGAATCAGGCGCAGGCCGCGTCCGATCGCCTGCTCCGGAAGGATGTTGGCATCGGAGCTGAACGGGCGGAGTCCAAGGATCACTGTGACATTTCGAACGTCCCAACCCTCACGCAGCATTAGGACGGAGACGACGATCTTCACCTTGTTGTCAGACCTGTCAACGGAACGGGCGGCTCCACGTGCCTTCTCTAGGTCGCTGGCCGTGATCTCCCCCTTTCCGGCACCACGCTCGGAGACGTGGATCACAAGGACTTCGTTGTCCTTAATATCCGCCTCGCGACGGATGGACTCAGCGATGGCGTCCGCGTCCTTCGTGTTTTGGGCCATTACGAAGAGGACTGGCTTAACACCGATTTTCTTGAAGGCATTGCGGTGTTCTCGCCACCGACTCAGGGCGATTTGAATCCACTCCTGGTATGCGACGGCAGCGTTGTTGTAATTGTCGGGGTTCTTACGGTCGGTTTGGTGCACTACCAGGGGGGCCTTTACGATCTTGTCCTCGACCGCCTGAGCAAGAGGATAGTCGGAAACGATCCAGGGAAAGAAAGTACCGTTCTGGTCCTTCGGTGTCGCCGAGAAATCGAATTGCGCGACAAGGCCTCTACCAGTTCTTTTCACCAAGTCCTTATGAAGTTTGTCGATAATTTTCCACCACTCCAGCTCGTCGTCGTGGACGTGGTGAGCCTCGTCGTTGATCACGACGAGGTCGTCGTGTTTCTGGACCATCTCTATGATCGATTCGACTTTCGTCGCACCGTCGCTCGTCACACGCGGGCCGAGGATCGCATCAATGGGGTTGATCGGACCGTCACTGGTGCGTTCATAGAGCTGCTGGATGTTGCTGAGATACGCCGTCCCCCACGATGAACCGGGGTCCGCCTCACCTCGGAGAATCGTGCGAAAGTCCCAGTCGCTCTTCCACTCTGGCGGAATGATCGGTAGATTGCGGAATATCTCCTCGTTCTCAAAGTCGATTTTCAATCGCTCGAAGACGATAATGTTCGGGGCGAGGACGAGGAAATGCCGTGAAAGGTCCGAGCCTGCCTCAAAACGGCGATGAAAGTAAGACCACGCAATCGCCAGAGCCATAACGACTGTTTTGCCCGAACCCGTCGCCATTTTGGTTCCGTATCTTGGAAGCTTCTCTGGTGGAAGTGTCTGACTGGCTACTTGCCCAGTGTCAGGAACAAGCCGCTGGAGTCGCCGATTACCTTCGATGGCTTCAACGATCTGTTTACGCGTGTGGAATAGGTCATTTCCATAAAGAGATTGGTCCAAGTATTGAATGACCATGTTCGCAGAATCGCGGAATCCCTTAACTTCATGTAGGAAGATTAACGTTTCGATGGCCTCGCGCTGCCCGAAATAGAAACGGTATTCGCGTCCGTCCTCTAGCCGATGGTCGGAGTCGAACCAAAATTCGAGCAAGCGCTTCGATGTATCGGAAGCGCCGTTGTAATCGTCATTTCGCCAATTGTCCACTTCAGCCCGAATTCGCGGAACCATTAGTAGCTTGCTCGGCCTGCGCCCGGGGAGGATGCGGTAACCGCCTTTCCCATCTTTCTCCAGATAGCTCGTTGGGGGCAGGTGCGCCTTGCGACCCTCAATCTCCGGAAGGGCCTGGTCATACTGGACGAGAGTTTGACGAGTGCCCGCCGCTCTATTCTTTGGTTGTTTGGGCATCAGACTTTCACGTCCACGAGATGCGTTGTGTCGTTGCCAAAGATATCAAATACTTTGACGAGTACTTTGTAATGGCCGGTCTTCTTGTAATCGTGCCAGTCGGAAGTGAGGTCGAGTTCACGTTTCGACCGGGTGCGGTAGTCCTGCCACTGGTTGTGGAACGTGTCGTCATTGAATTCGAAGTCGACAGCCCAATAGTCAATGAAGTCCGACCATTTCCTGATCTTCTGGCGGACCTCGTCAGGAATTAGTTCCGGACTTGGAATTACGAAATTCTTCAGTTTGAGCCGGGCCTCCGTTCGCTTGCTTTCGGTCTCAATCTCAAGGTACGCCAGCTCGTAGAAATGAACATCGCCAGCGTCTACGGCACGCCGGTCCATTGCCTCGCGGGGTATCTGCAACAGACGCAATTTGGTGCCGGAACGCTTCGACTCGGCCTCGATAACATCGTGGAGGCCCATCTCCCATTCCCACCCAAGGATGTCAAGCTTGTCCTGCTTGATCTTGCGGCACTCATCCTGGGCATCCCGGATTTCGGCCAACGTGACCGGAGCGTCAGCGGCACCGACGTGAATCATCCGACCTGCCCTTTGGCCATGAAGGTGGGACAGCCCCGCGGTCGGCTCTGCCTTGTAGAGGTCCAGGACAAACTTAACGTACTGGTGGATTGCGGTGGATGCTCCTCGCGTGCCGGTTCCAAACGTGATCCCTTGCCAATACTGCCGTTCGTACTTTCCGAGATTCAAAACGTCGAACGGCCTACACCCTTCTTCATTTAACAGGCGTTTGCGCGTGACGTGAATCGAGTATCGGCTAAGGTCCACGGCGATCCATCGCCGCTTCTGGCGCTCGGCGGCAATGGCCGCGGTGCCTGATCCCACGAAGGCATCCAATACGAGATCACCCGGATTCGACGCGAACTGCAAGACTCGCTCGATGAGATCGACCGGTTTCTGCGTGTCGTAGTTCACCCATTCCTGCTTGTTCGCAGGTTGTAGGCAACGTATGCGCCACACGTTGTCGACTTGTCGCTCCGTGCTTTCGTAAGTTATCGTTTTGCCCGAATCGTCCTTGTTATTGACAATCTTCCCGCCAATAAAACTGTACTTCAGTTTCGTAACGGGCTTGTCTCGGGGCTCTGCAAGCGTGTGATAGGTGAATCCTGCGGGACGATTTTTCACATAGTAAAGTATCTGGTCGAAGGCTTTCGGTATGCACTTCTTGCGTGACCCGTGGAGTTTATTGTAGTAGTACCAGGCAATCTCGTTTTGGAAGTTACTCTGGCCAAAGACTTCGTCCATCAGCACCTTGATATACGGCCCCATATGAACATCCAGGTGAACGAAAATAGACCCCTTGTCTGAAAGAAGTTGGCGTAGCAGGTGCAATCGCTCATACATCATGCTGAGATAGGAATCGATTCCTCTCCCCCATGTATCTCGGTATGCCTTCTCCTCGATAAGCGAAGAATCCTTTGTGAACTCCTCGTCACCGACTTCCACAGTGAACGAAAAGTTCTGCCCGGTTCCAAATGGAGGGTCGATGTAGATGAGGTCGACCTTGCCAGCATACTGCTCTAACAGCGAGCCGAGAACATACTTGTTATCGCCCCAGATCAACTTGTTTCGCCATTCAGGTGAATCGATGCTGGCATCCGGCTTCAGATCGCGAAGAAAGGTTCCTTTTTCCGCTTCCCGTGTCGCTCTGGATTCGTTAACGACCTCAATACGCTGGAAAGGCAGGACAATTCGATCCACCTCATTGTGTTTGCCGCGCCAATTAAGAACAACGCCGTCGCGATCTTCCGCTGACTGCGTCGGGTTTCCAGTTGGGATGCTAGTGGTATCAGCTGTTACTTTCGATTCTTCCATCTCGGCATCTCCGTTCAGAAAGTTCGATGTGCCCCGCGAGCGGGACACGCGCGTCATGTGCCCTTTCCCTCAGGCTTGGCGACGAACGTGCATCCCTGCGAGCAAAGCATCTTGAAGTCGCACGAGTTGCAGGTGTTTTCTGAGGGCTTCGCAGGGAGCACCCCTAACCGCAAGCTGTTGGCTGCGTCCTTCACGTTTTTCTTGACCGTCGCAATGAAGTCGTTGTCCACGGAACGGGGCTTGCGCTTCTGCTCCTCCAACTCGTAGATCTCGACGTAGTCCGCCTGTTTGCCCGTTAGTTCCTGATAGCCCAAAGCATAGATGTGTAGCTGCGTCTCAGTTACTTCCTCAGCCTGAGACCGATCAGAGGTCTTCAGATCCACAACCGTCACTTCGTTGGTGTCCTTTCGCCGAACAAGGTCGATCCGACCCACGACCGAGACGCCGTCGCCGAGGTGCAACTCGATTCCTTTTTCCGAGAACTCGATCTTGTCGAAGTCTGTCTTATTCTTCGCGATGTAGTTCTCGACAATTGCAGTAGCGCTCTTCTCAAGCGTTTCCCGCAGGGTCTTGTACGCATACGGAAGGTGGAGGTGCGTCGCGATGAGCGCAGGTGCAGCGCTTTCATCGACAGCCTTCCCCTGAATGGCGCGCGCATGAATATCGGCGAGTGCATCGTGCAGGCTCTTGCCGTAGCCGAGGCCCTCGTAAATCGGCGGGTTGAACCCGTAAAGGATGCGGAGCTTGAATTGGTACGGGCACTCGAAGAAGTATTTAAGGTCGCTGAAGGAAAGCACGACGTTTGCGATACCTGCTTTCGGTTGCGCTACGATTCTTTTGCGGGCGGAATAATCGGGTAGGATTCTTTTGACTTGCTTGGAAACCAACACGTCGTCCCAAAACACGGATTTCTTTGCATAGCGATTGTTTTTGCCTGGAATCGGCGCGTAGGTCATGAAAAGGAACTTCTGGCTTCGTGTCATGGCCACGTAGAAGAGTCGGCGTTCGTCTTCGATACTACCGACAAATCGATCCTGGCCCTGAACAGCATCCCCGGGGACCAGATGCCATACGCCCTTACCCCCCGCGACCACGGAGGGGAAACGGTTCTTGAGCAAGGCCGGGATAAACAGCACTGGCCACTGCATCCCCTTGGCTTGGTGAATGGTCATGATGCGCACTGCGTCGGGATTGGCGTAGGTCGCTTCCTGCCATCCCTCGGGATATGCGCCATCGGCTTGGTATTGGAGGAAGCTGGCGAAGCTATCGTATTTCTCAGGCGGGTCTGAGTGGAAATAGATTTCCTCAAAGTCGGAGATCACCTGGCTGAATTTGCCGAGGTTGTAGAACACCACTTCGCCGCGCTTCGCTCCCCCCGGGCCGTTCGGCACCTTCTCTTCACGTAGTTCGATCAGATTAAGGAATTCGCGATACTGCCGCTGGATCGAGTACAGCGCCCATCGCTTCTGATCGGGGCTACCTAACTCGTCCCGAGCGGCCTCCGCCTTGTCTATGGCCACGTCGAGCGAAGCCTCGGTAATGCCAAGGTCCGCGTCGAGCCAGACTCTCTTTAGGTGCGTTCGATCCACTGAAGGGCGCTTTGCCATGAAATAGAAGAGGAGCCGAGCCGCTTCAGCTTCGACAGCCGAGAAGAGGTCGTTCATCCCGACCACGATGGAGGGAATGCCAGCGTCGCGAAGTGCTCGGGTGATTGGCTCACCATTCGCCTTCACACTGCGCAGAAGTATGGCAACGTCCGAGTACGCTAAACCCCGTTCCTTGCCGTCTTCCCAAAAGGCAACGCCATGCAGGTCTTTGATCGTCTTAGTGATAAAGGCGGCTTCGGCATCGGGGTTATCGAAAGAAAGGGCGCAGATGTCGCCTGGTTCATAGGCCTGAACCTTGGTTGGAATCATCGCCTTGGGCAAGCGCTCTGTATTCTGGGCGATGAATGTCCGAGCCGTCTCCACGATCCCTTCACTGCTGCGAAAGTTCTCCTGAAGCCGGATCGGCTTCACGGCGGCGTAGCGTTTTTCGAAGGTGATGATGTTCGTAATGTCGCCGCCACGCCACTGGTAAATGGTCTGGTCGTCATCTCCAACGACGCAGACGTTAGCGCCCGCTTGCGATAGGAGATTGACGACGCACTCCTGGATCGGATTCACATCCTGATATTCATCGACAATGACGTGCTGAATACGCTCGCCGAGCCTCGCTTTCAACTCGGGAACACCCGCAATGGCCTTAACAGCTTCGAGCATGATCGCGGAGTAGTCGAGGTATCGACGGTCGGCCAACAGTTGCTGATACGCCTTCAGGCCGTTGACAACTGAGCACCCCTTGAGTTTGGGCTCGTTCAGCCTAGCCTCACGGAGAATGTTGAGAGCATCGATATAGTTTTTGGTGTCGATGAAGCGGCGCAATACATTGCCCATCAAGTCGGTCGAAGTCGTGAGGCCACTCTTCTTGGAGTGGCGGTTAACAAACAGAACCTGCTGAATATCGTCCAGCACGCCAAACTTGAGAAACTCCGCTACCTCTGTCTTCAGCAGGTCGAGGCAGAATCCGTGTACGGTGCCGACGTACATCTCGGCCATACCATTGACCTCGCCGACGACTTCTGCAACCCGGCTCACGATTCGGTCTTTAAGTTCCGCTGCGGCCCTTTCCGTAAAGGTGAACGCCACGATGTTGCGCGGCGCCAGTCCTTTGGAGACACCCGTCTTTAGCAACGCTGCCACGCGTTGCGCAACCACTTCGGTTTTCCCGGAGCCAGCGCAGGCAATTAGTTGGAGATTGCCTGGTGGCCATCCAATGGCATCTTTTTGCGCGTCGGTAAACTCCATGCTGTCACCTGATCAACCATTTCTCCCGTCGGTCATTGGATATCAGCAGACGGCACGGAGTCGGGCCAATCGCCGTTTGTACGGGAAAGTAGGCACTCTAAGTTGCATAGTATTACATTAAATAGCTCGGAAACTCTACCAAACCAAACCGCTGGCGCGGCCCAATTCGTTAGCTAAGAAGTTGGTACTTTACCCAGTCTTGCGCACCCAAGGCTCTCAAATCGTTTGAACTGTGCCAACAACTCGCCGGAGCAGCAACAGAACCGCAATCCTGTTGCTGCTCTAAACAGGCTGTCAGCGAATCGGTGGCCGCGGCCGGCGCCAACGGGCGAACCCTTTGATACATACGGGAGATTTGGCCAACTTTCAGACGTTGCCCAATAATCCCATTACAGTAGCACCCGCAAGTGCTTGAAAACGCAGAACCAAAATCCGCGAATCCTGACGCCCACAAACAGATGATTATGGGCTCGCGGCATGTCTCAATCTCTCAGTCTAGTCAGCCATCGATGAGAATAACTAGAACGGTGCTTCGACTGCTTGAACTTAAGTCTTTGTACACATAGTATGGACCTTCAGATCCAATCTGTGACTAACGTAGACGGTGAACCCGCGTGCATATATTTATTTCCTCGGTTGGAAGAGATCTCAAACCCGAGCGCCAGGCGGTCATAAGTGAAATTTTGAAGCTTGGAGATCGGCCAATTGGTATGGAGTATTTCGGGGCGTCCCCAGAGCCGCCGCTTGAGGAATGTCTCTCACAGCTTGCGGACGCTGATCTGATGATTCTTGTGCTTGGTCCTTCCTATGGGTCCATCCATGCCGGAACTGGTGTTTCATACACCGAAAATGAATTTAGATACGCGCAGAAATCTGGCATCGACGTCCTTGTGTTTGCGGCTGAAAAACTCGGTGACAAGATCACAGCGGCGAACGATGCGACCGCAGCGAAAAAGTACCGAGAATTCCTTAATGCAGCTACGCCGAATGCCACCTACAAAGAATTCAGTAACTCCGACCAACTCGCCGCTGCGGTATCCACGGGAATTTCCAATTACAAGAGAAAGCATGGCGAACTTGGCCGCCGAGTTTCTCCATTCGCGACTGCCGGAGAATACTTCGCGTGGTCGTTAGATCCGAAGAAATACTTCAACCATTCGTGGGCTTTGGTGGGAGGAAAGGATGTCCTCGACCGAATCCGCGGTTTCGCGACGGGGCAAGGCACCGTGGGGGTGCTTTATGGGGCAGGGGGATTGGGCAAATCGAAAATCCTGCTGGAATTCGCGAACGCGTTCGACGAGCAAGCAACAGGATGGAAGATCCACTTTTTGAGGGAGACGATGCCCTTATCGGGCGACTTCGCCCGCGGGCTGCCGGCGGACCCGTGCATCGTGGTCATCGACGACGCCCATCGTTATGCGCAACTCGAAACTGCCCTGACGTTGCTTCGCGAACAGCGATATGCGGGAAGGACAAAATTTATTTTGACGGCACGGCCGAGCGCCAAGCAGTTGATCGACGCGACTCTAGCCCGCAGCGCCGACGCATCTGAAATCATCGACTTGGGCAGGATTGAGCCGCTACGCGCTCAAGATGCTCGCAGCTTAGCAGAGCAAGCCCTTGGACCTGCCGACTTGATTCATCTCGACAGACTGGTCAACGCGTCATCAAGAACACCCATAGTCATCGTTGTCGGCGGTCGCCTCATCCGTGATAAGCAACTCGATCCGGGCCTTTTTGCTACAGACGAAGCCTTTCAACGCGCTGTCTTGGACAGATTCTATGAGGAGGTAACCAAGATACTCCCTGCACCGACGCAACCTTGGAGAGACCTCCTCACGCTGGTTTCCGCGCTCGGACCAGTCAGAGCAGTCGATCCGCAATTTCGACAAAGCGCCGCGGAATTTCTCGAATTCCAGCCGTGGGATTTGGTTGAGCGGCTGGGTGTCTTAGAACAGGGAGGACTTCTCTGGCGACGGGGCGGTCTGCTGGAAGTCACTCCCGACGTGCTCGCGGATTACTTGCTTCAATCCAAGTGTGTCTCCGCCGGCGACGAAGACACAGGGCTTGCCAAGGGTTTGTTCGACAAATTCGCTGGATTGTCCGGTGCGAATCTGTTCAGAAACTTGGGCGAGTTGCAGTGGCGCATCGATCAAACGAAGGGCCGGCCCCAGGTGCTCTGGGCAATATGGTCAGCCGTCGAAACTGAATTCGCAGCTGCGAATTACGCAGGTCGCGTGCATATCCTTGGCGTGATACGGGAGGCGGCGATCTACCAACCAAAGCAGGCACTCAGAATCGTCAAGCAGGCGATAGAACTCGATTGAGTGGCCGGAATCCATGATGCGCGATCTCTCGAAGAAATACGTTATCGAGGCCCTGCCTCCGGTTCTCCAGCGAATAGCTTTCAACCCCGATTACACTGAGCAGGCCTGCGAAATACTCTGGGAGTTGGGAAGAGACGACCGTCGCGAACTGAGTCAATTTCCAAATCACGCGATTCGGGTCCTGGCGGACCTCGCGGCCTACGCGCCGGGCAAGCCAGTCCTGTACGGCGCGAAAGTTCTCAAAGCTGCTGAGCGTTGGCTGAAGGATCCCAATCTGGCATCTTACGAGAATTCTCCGCTGGACGTCGTGGCTCCGCTGCTGGCAAAGCAGGCCGAGTTTCAAAAGCTGGAAGGCCACACGATTAGTTTTGGCTTCGTCGGAATCAACTTGCCCGCCGTGGCGCCCCTCAGAAAGGAAGCGCTTGCCTACGTCGAAAAGTGCTTGATGCACGAGCATGCGAGAGTAGCGTCGCGCGCCCTTCGGACAGTCCGGGACATCATCAATCATCCCGCCTCACTTGGGGGGCGAGTAGTCACTCCGCAGGAGATGGAAGCCTGGAAGCCCGAGCAGCTTGAGGGCGTCAGGCTCTTGAAGGAATTCATTACACACACGAAGAGTCCGGTGCTGCTCGTCTTGGCGAAGCACGAATTGTTTTGGCACGCCGAAAACGGTCAGCCAGCCGAGGTCGCCAAAGGTGTGTCCGAGGCGCTGGCGCTGATTTCGCCGTCTTTGGAGCTAGATCTTGCGACCGCTCTAACGAATGCACTCTACGACTTAGGCCGCGGGGAAATGGATTTCACGACGGCGCAGGAAAAATTCCTGACTGATCTGGCCGCAAGGTTTCTGAAGGAACTCCCCGGCGCGGTAGGCATCTCAAAGATTGAATCGGTTCTCAGCGACATCCATCAAGCCAGGGTTCCCGGATCCGGCACCCAGTTGCTCTGGGAACTCGGTAGAGACCTGGCTGAGGCAGGGCTAATCCTAGAACATGTCTTGGGACACCAAGATTGCTCGTTAATCGACTACGCTGGGGCCGTTCTCGGCGCCCTTCGGTTCAATGATGCGGAAAGCGCCATACGTTTTGCCCAACGAATGGTTACAGGCAGAAATCAATTGGGGACGGCTGTGGCCGCGTCATACGCCAATTCTGATTCGTTGAGGCATCCCCGCGATGAGGATTTCGTGTTGCTCCGGGAACTTCTTACCCGAGACGAGATTTCCAAACACTACGCGCTCCAAGCGGTGAGAAGGTTGAAGGACGCAGAACCAGCGGCCCAAACTCGGAAGTTTCAACGTTCGGGAATAGACCTGCTCGTTGGCGCCGATATCGGCCAGGACCCGAGAATGGCCGAGGTTTTCGCGGAGGCCATTGACGCCAAGTTCGGGATTCCGCCCGACCTGCTCACCGATGACGATATAGAGAGAATTCTGCAGAAGCTCGTCCCAGTCCGGGAAATCACGCATCAGAATTTCCATTTGGCCCGCTTCTTGGCTTTTCTCGTGAGACGGAACTCCGCTCGCGTCGTCGGCTTCTTCCTTCACCGCATTGAGTATTCAATGACCCACAAAGACGAGGAGCGCTACACCGCCACTCCGTTCGGTTTGGACGAACTCTTCGCGCAGATTGTGGACACCCCCGAACACGCCGCAATCATCCGCGCGCTGGCAGGATCTCTGAACGAGCAAGACGCGCTAAAGCGGTACTGGCTTACCAAGCTATTCGGACTGGTCGCTGGAGGTTTCGGTCCGGCGACGCAAGCGGTCATGTCAGAGCTGGCGGAGGACAAAACGGAAGAAAACTACAAACTGATCGCCATTCTGCTGCAAGAGGTGCCGCGGGAATTCATTTTCTCAGAAAAAGACTTCTGTGCGAAATTGTTGGAAGCAGCGAACAGAATCTCGGTGCAAGCCTTTAAAAACATCTCTGGGCAGCTTTTGGCAAGTAGTCAGTCAGGCGGGTTTAGTGGGATTCCTGGCGAGCCTTTCCCTCAGCAGGTTTCAATTAAAGATCGGGCGGCGAAATTGGCAACAGAATACGCCGACAGACCCGTGGTCGCTAAGTTCTATAGCGACGTAGCTCAATTCGCGCAGGAAATGATCGACAAACAACTGGAACGTGACGAAGAGGAGTTCATTGAGTGACCTTTTACAAGCGCAGCGGGCGAATGCGGCTCTCCGCGCCGCGCTTACCGCACACTACCAGGCGATCGCACCCGCCGCTCCTAACTTAATAGCGATTCTCGGTGCCATCGAGGACGCTTACAATTCGGTCAGAAATAAGCTCGGGTCTATTGAGCACTGTGAACGGCTCATCAAAGAGATTGAATGGGCTAGGTTCCTGGACCTGCAAAACCAGACGCCGGCGGTCGGCTATCACTTTATGACAATTGGCAACGGACTCCTCTCATTAAACCTGAACGCGGACGACGCAAGGGCGTTTCTCTTTGTCACGTTTGAACACTTCGCGAGTTGCACGAAAAATATAAGCGATGTCTATGCCGTGTTGCTCAACGGGCTATGGGGGTTCGGTCTGAATCGCGGTGCCATAAATCTATCGAGCGTAACTGCTCGTGCTCGACAGAAAAATAAGAACCACGGGGTGGTAGCGCTGGTTGATCCAATTATCGGAGATGACGCCTCGTGGTGGTCGGTCGCCTCCAACGTACGAAATGAAAGCCAGCACGTGGACGCGACGAGCATACTGATAATTCCGTACGGCCGAGGAACGACAGATCCACCCTTTCTTGATAGCAGACTTTTCCCTCGGGCAAATATGCTGTCGCGCCGTTTAGACAATTTCTGTCCTTGGCTCAAGGACCAGGCGTTTCAGTTTGTTGAGGACATGAGCCACGTTTTTGCAGCCGCACCTATTCTATGAAAGAGGCACCTCAACGGACCGACTATCGATGCGCCTACCCAAAAACTCCACTGCGACGCTGTTTGTCAATTGTAATCAATTACTTGACGGCGCCAATGAATTGGATTTCAAATCATATGTTTTTGGGCAGTTTGTGACAGGCCGCGCGATTACTCCAGCGGATGAAACAAAAACCAGGACCAGGGCGTGAATCCCGGCCCGCGGTTGTGCCGCGCGGGAAGGAGCGCACCGTGAACGTGCGTGCCGGGCCCGCGCGCCCGGCTCCTCGCTACAACTTTTGCGAATCTCACTTTCGGATGGGTAGATTTTTGGTTTGATTAAGCGGCGTGCTCAGTTTGCAGAGTTCTCGAACATTGTCCGGTCGAATGGTTCTGGCAAATGAATCTGAATCGGAACTGAAATTCCATCCCGCTCACACATTTCTCGGAATAATTGAATCGTAGCGGGCGCGTGCCCCGCATAGTGATTGTTCGCGTATCCGAAAACAGTCACGCCTCGGCGCACCATTTGATGGCAGACTTTCACCCAGTCCTGTAAGTCAGACCCGCGGTCAACCACGACCTTATCCCAAGTCTTCGTCACTTGCTCGATGCCTTTGCGGTCGCCCAGCCAACGAATGTAAGTGAAGTCCGCAGTGATTGGGTCGAATTTCTCAAATAGCTCGGCAGGTCTTGGCATCCAGCTTTGGTCTTGCAGCACAAGCGCGACGTTATATTCGCGAAGCAAATCCAAAAACTTTGGCCTGAGCCAATGCTTGTTTCGAATCTCCAGGGCGAAGCGGTAGCCCTTCGGCAGTTTCTTGAAAAACACTTTCAGTCTCGAAAGGAATTGTACGTCGCTTTGAAAACTCTCCGTGTTGAAGTACGGGAACTGAAAAACCATCGGGCCGAGCTTTTCGTCCAAAATATCCATCGTGTCAACGAATGTTTCGAACTCCGCGTCGCAATCGACTAGAATTTTCTCGTGTGTGATCGTCTTCGGAACTTTCGACGAGAGCAGAAAACCTTCCGTCGTGCGCAACCCCCAATTGCTCACCATCTCCGTGAACGGGCATCGATAGAATGTGCTATCGACTTCCACGGTGTCGAACTTCGTGGAATAAAATCCGAGAAAATCACGCGGCTGCATTCCAGCTGGATAAAACGTCCCCGGCCAACCGGCTGCTGTAAATGCGGACGTGCCTAAGTAAATTCCGCTCACGCGCGCGATTATATCATCGACCTAGCCCCAGGATAACCTAAGGCGAACACAAGGCGAATCCGTTGTGATATGCTTCCGCGTTATGGCCGCCGTCCGCGCAAAAATCGCTGAGGCTATTCGCGCCGAATTTCATAAGCACCGCTTCGATGTTTTCGTTGACCACCCGCCAAGCGTTGCCCAAGGCGGCAACGGCGTAGTCGTGCCGGGCTGTGCGGTGTGCAAAATTCAGATTCAAACCGTCGAGCGATTCGTGTCGCATCTCTGCGAAAAAGTGCTGGAAACACTCGAGAAAGAGCCGCTCACTTAACCGGGGAGCGGTGGATACTTCGACGCCGATCGGAAAGATGGTGTTCACGGTCTTGGGGGCCGTGGCGGAATTGGAGCGGAGCCTAATCGGCGAACGAGTTAAGGCGGGAATTCGGAATGCCCGTGCAAAGGGGAAGCGGCTACGCAGGCCGCGTAAGGTTGCCGATCCCGGCGAAATTCATCGCCTTAGTGTCCTTGCCGTCGAGCTTACCACCGACTAGAACTCCGTTCCGAGTTCATAGATCTGCCAATGCTGGGTCAGTTTGAGAATGGAAACTTTTCCGACGAACTGTAGCTGAAGAGCGCCTTGTCCAATCGGCGCAAGTCCCCCGTGGAGTCGCACAGAGCGGCGAGCTCGGAGAAGAGTGGATGGAATGAATCACAAGATACCAGCCAACATTGTTCGGCGGAAGGCGGCCGTCGAGCAGTCGAGCGATTGCTGTCCTTACCCGCGAGAGTCGCAGATAGGGAAACGCCCTCCGCTGACGAAGTGGAGGAGTGTGGTCGCGCGGGCTAGCCCGAAGTGTTTCTCCACCGGTCCCTTTTTCTCAAACACGTCCGTGTACGTCCTGCCGGACCAATTATCCAAGAAATCTGCCACATCGCTCCCATCAGGGCATTTTGGCAATTCCTGAGCCGCCTTCATCCAGACTTCATAGGCCACCGGCGCAACATTGGGTTTCCATTGACGCTCTGTTTTCGCGCCATCCTTCGGACAGGTCAAACTGATCCACTACCCAGTCGGTATACCCGAAGGGCCGAAAGCGAAAGATAGGCACTCGAAAAGCGAGACGCTGCGTTACCGGCGACCGACTCGATCCTTCGGAGTCTTCGAGTGTTTCAGCAATGGCGAGCATTTTTGTGACGCTATTCCAATTGCGGCCTGTGCTGGATACTTTCAGCGTTCTTTCGATGAGCGGCTAGGAAAGTTTGGAGCGGCCGGTGCCCTTCGGGAAATAAATGTAAGTCTCGCAGTCCGTGGATGCGCAATTCTTCCTATTTTACTCCGCTCATGAAATGCGGATCAAGGCTGGCCTTCTCGATAACTCTCGTAGAAACATGGCTTATTAGGAGTCCCAGCTTTCTTTGCACCTCGTCCTCAGAGGTCAAGGTCGGCAAGACGGTAGTGAGTTCAGCGTGAGTTGCCCCCGCGCCGAGCAAATACACAATTTTCTTCGGTCCATCTTGTGGCATTGCGTTACAACTCATAAGAGCTAGGATGCCTCAAGTCCATCAACTGACAAAGAATTTACGGGGCGGCTGGCAGGTGCCTTTGGGCGGAGCCGGTGCGGCTTCGCGCATAGGTAGAGCGATTGTCGCATATATACACGAATACGATAGTACCCACTTGACCCGTATGCCGCAATCCCATACGCTCGGCCTATGATTGTTTGTAAACTGGCGGCGGTTCTTAAACGGAAGGACTGGACGCGGTATCGACTGCAAAAGGAATCGGGAATTACGTACTCTACGCTGCATGCTTGGTTTCACAACAGACCGAAATCGTTCGACAGCGCAATCTTGAATCGCCTCTGTTCCACGCTGCACTGCAAGCCGAAAGATTTGCTGGGTTGGAAGCCGGATCGGTCTCCACGGCTAAAACGCAGTCGCAAATGACCAGATATATAACGATACGGATATATAGCTGATCGGATGCATAATAGATTACAAACACTGTTTCTTCCGGCTTCAGGAGACATTTATAGGCCGCCGCCGGAAGAAAATGGCTCTATTGCAGATCCTTTTGCCGCAGGCAGAGTTTGCAGACACCTGAAATCATAGTTCCATCCATGCCTGATGCGCTATGCGGTATTCTGCGATTGATGGAATCTCACACTCCGCAAGTGCACTGTAGAGCGTAACACGCATGTAGAACCGCCCTGCAATTTCCAGCTCATCCACGCGCTCGTGGATTCTCTATACGTTTGGAAAGAAGGGCAGCACACGAGGACTTCGAGCACTTAGCCCAACCGAGTGAGAACAAAACTCGCCTCCCTCTCGCGATCGAGGCCGTGTACCGCCATGTCGTATTTCTTCCGTCGCGACAAATTGCCAATGTGCCGGTGCCCAATCGCTTCTTCGCCGTCGCGGAGGATGGTGAATTGAAGGTTCGCGGCCTGGAATGCCGGCGCCACGACACACCGTCCCTGCTGAAAAGAATGCAGCACGAGGTACTGGCAATCCTCGCCGAAGCTCACGATTTTGATTCCTATCTTCACAAGCTCGAGGCCGCACGCACCGTATTGGCGGGTTACGAAGAATGCCTTGCCAGCGGAGATGTGGACATTCCGGAACTCGTCATCAGCAAGCGAATCACGCGGCTGCCACGTAATTACCAGAAGGTTGGTGTCACTGCGATTGCAGCACAACAACTCTTCAGCAGCGGGGGTGAAACTACGGCCGGGACAAACCGTCGAATACATCATCACCGACAGTGAGTCTTCCGTGCCCAATGATCGTGTTCGCGCGTTCGCACTATGGGAAGGCTGGTTCGGACCCGACCGATAGAAATATGCCGCGATGTTGCGGGACGCCTTTGAACCTTTCGAGCGCTCTACCCTTAGCCGAACGATTGTCCGCGATTCTGCGGACTCGTCACCCGTGGATGACCGCGCGCGATCTCCCCTCTTTGCAGCCTTGCGAACCCCACGATCCAGCGAATAGTCGACCATCGTTTCCCTCGGCACCGTCTTCGAACGCTGTCCTCGCCTGAGGTCATTCACTTTCCGGCCCGCTCGATCCCTGAGCTAACGACCGTGCTTGTTCTCCTGCTTGGCCGCTCCGAGATTGGAACGCCCCGGCACATACCGCGTAACGCCTCCGGCCTCCACTTGCACGTTTCGCGCCACCAAGAGCTGTGTCACTCGTTCGTGCCACCCGTTCCGCCCTGGCCGCTCCGACCTCTCCGCTTCCGTTCCCCTGTTTCGCGTCGCTGCTCCCTCGCTATGGGTGAAGGGAGCAAGAGCTCCCCAAAACAGGAGAACAAAAACATGAAAGTCGAACAAGCAAAGCAGATCGCAAACAAGGCAATCGAGGAGCTGGCCGCAGCGCTCAACGCCAACCCCAGCGAGGCATTGACCAGCTATCTCAAGACGGTGGCGAAGTTCCACAAATACAGTTTTCACAACATTCTGTTGATCGCGATGGCCTGCCCTCAGGCAACGCACGTAGCCGGATTTCACACCTGGCGCACGCTAGGTCGCCACATCAAGAAGGGTGCCAAGGGTATCCGCATTTTCGCTCCCGTGTTTCGCCGCCGCGCTGAGCAGACCGACACGCAGACCAACGACGAACTTCTTTCCACTGGCGCGTCTTTGGTCGTTGGCTTTCGCGCCGTATACGTCTTCGACGAAAGCATGACTGAGGGAAAACCGCTCGCGGAATTAAATTCTGTTCACGGCGACCCGAGCGACTATCGCGAAAGGCTTGAACGGTTCATCGAGGAACAAGGAATCGCTCTTGAATACTCGACCGATATCGCGCCAGCGCGGGGCACCTCGCACGGCGGCAAGATCACGATTCTTCCCGGCCAGTCCCCAGCCGAAACCGTTGAGACGCTCGCCCACGAAATCGCGCACGAACTGATGCACCGCGGCGACAGGCGCACCAGTACGACCAAGCGCCAGCGCGAAACCGAAGCAGAGGCCGTCGCCTACGTCGTAGCGAATGCCATCGGGCTTCAAGCAACTTCAGCAAGCGCCGACTACATCACGCTCTGGAACGGCGACGCCGCGTTGCTCGCGCAGAGTCTGGAGATTATCCAGCGTACCGCAGCCCAAATCATTGCAGTCACTTCCGAGGGGCCAGCCCCGCCGAAATGATTCGGCGGACCTCTCCATCGTGTCGGCAGCCAACTTGTGCTCTCCAGCCACCCCGCTTGCATTGAAAACCAACAAAGATTCTCACCACGGTACGGAAATCCTTCTGGGCTTTCACGACATGCCCTTCCCGCGGAAACCCTGCGCCTAGACCGTCCGCTTCTTCTGTCATGAGGATTTGGTTGAATCCTCGACCAACCCGCGCAGGACGTTCGACGAGGAAAGGCTGGAAGAATTGGCCGAGAGCATCCGTAGCAAGGGAGTCCTCTCTCCGCTTCTCACACGGAAAGTAATGACCTAACCAATGCACCATTCGATCCGCAGGTTGCCATTGCGCCAGTCTACGGCGTAGGACGGATTGGTTGGATCCTACCGCCTCTCGGACAAGAACGACAGGGTCAGGTTTTTGTTGCTTGCCTTGCTAGCGACATTGCGGTAGTTAGAGAAGGCTCCGCCCGAGGTGAATAAATGCAAACTCAAGCACCGAAGGGGCAGTATCGCGTTATAGGACTGGATCGAATCGACACCCTCACATCGCCAAGCGGACCGCTCTGCAAAGACTGCGAAACATTCGACGAAGCACGCGACTTTGCTGACCGCAATGGAGAGTTGTTTCTCTGGATCTACGTATACGACGACGCTGGCGCGCTTTTGTACGAGGCAGGTCACCACGGAGCAGCTTGAATGGACTGAAAATCGTCCGTACTGTCCGCGCTTTCTCAAGTCTGCTCCTAATCCCGATTCTCACCGATTTCAGTAAGCGTCCTTTTCTGCCGCTCACTTTCCTGGGCACGGCTTCGGGCTAATTCCTGCGTCCGGCAGCTTCGCGGTTTCTGCTTTCACGGTTCCTCCCGTAATGCATTGGTTCCCTCCATAAAGCTCGAATGGCGCTCTTGAAATGCAACGCGTCAGGGTCTTATCATTGACCCTTTCTCGGGTCTCTCCATGTCTGGCCGAAAACGCAAGGACGTTTGGGCTTGCATTATCGCTGGCGGCTTCGTAGCCTCCCTGGCCCTCTATTTTGTTCACCGAGCACCGCGAACTCCATGGGGCTCGCTGTCGGGCCGCTCTAACGCCTCACAATCAAACGACGTCCACGGCTTGCTTGCCCACGCAAATTACTTTTATTGGCTCCATAACCTTCCCGAGGCTACACCTCTTTACGAACGCGCCGAACTGCTTGCCACTCAGGCCAACGATGCGCCCGATGCGCTATATGCGAAGATTGGTCTAATTCGGTCCACAGATGCAATGCCCTTCCCCGAGCTCTCCGCGTTCATTGCGGCTCAGCTCAAGACTCCCCTAGTCCAGCACAATCGGACACTGCGCCTTTGGTGTCTCGGGGTAAAAGGGGATGCCGATGATGAAGTCAATGCTGCCGCTGCGAAGCAAGACTGGGAGCAGGCGCTAAGTCTTGCCCAGCAACTCGGCCAAAAGGAGTGGGCCAATCGTGCTACCGGCGAACTCGGGCTAGTGGGTTTTCTTCAGGGCGATGTGCGCCAGGCCAGCCGTCTAATGGGCAAGGCCCTCTTGACCGCCGTGGCCCAGAGCGATTCCGGCACGGAGATTCGATATCTGGAAATCGTGGGGAACGGATTCAATGCGCTCAATCGCACTTCCGAGGC
>Ga0307372_10003705_pt1 | contig 24170 bp, 24 predicted proteins | sample OX1MG_FD_202533 | JGI IMG/M metagenome (GOLD analysis project Ga0307372, IMG submission 202533) | Soil microbial communities from Risofladan, Vaasa, Finland - OX-1 | ecosystem: Environmental > Terrestrial > Soil > Coastal area > Acid sulfate soil | place: Finland: Risofladan, Vaasa | collected...
TCGAGGAGGTCGCCGGCGCTCAGGGCGCCGTGGAGGAGCCTCACGAGCGTCCCGAGATCGTTCAACAGGTCCGCGAGGGCGATCGGCCGCGCAGGCCCCGCCACGACGGCGCGAAGCGCCGGGTCGGGGGCGAGCACGTCGAGGCGGTCGTCGGTCGCGGTCGCGTGGAGCGTCACGGCCTCGTCCCTCCCGCGCTGGCGAAGGGGATCCTGCGGGGGTGCTCCCGGCGGCTCTTCAGGTAGGCGAACGGGCCCGTCGCGATCCCGCGCCACTCGGCACGCACGAGGGCACGGGGCCACGACGGCGTCCAGCCGAGGGCTGCGCCGAGCTCGCTCGAGGCGACCGATCCGGCCCCCGTGCGCGCCCGGACGTGCCGCACGGCCGCCGGCAGACGCGTGACCATCGACAGCGCCGCTCGTGGCTCCTCGAAGAGCGCGCTCGTGAGGTAGGCACCGAGCCCGACACCGTAGCCGTGCGCCTGGCGCTCGACCGCCGACATGTCCCGATGATGGTGGTGCCAGACGACCGCGCCGGGACGGTAGGCGAGGGCGCGTCCGGAGACGACGAGACGGAAGAGCGCCTCCAGATCGTCGCCACCCCGTGCCGTCGTGCCCGTCCCGAGCGCCGGGTCGAAGCCTCCGGCGCCGCGCAGCCAAGCGGTCTCGAACGCCATGTTGGCACCGGATCCGAACCTGCCGGGGGTGAACGGGAAGAGGGGGTCGGCCGGGCGGTGCGCCGCCAGGTCGACCGAACGCGGCGTGAAGCCCTTCGAGAACTCGCCGTGCGCCTCGAGCATCACCTGTGCGGGCGTCTCCAGCTCGGCGGGGACGATCAGCCCGGTCGCGGCGCCGACGTTCGGGTCCGCGACGAAGGGGATCACGAGCTCGCTCAGCCAGTGCCCGTCGACCAGCACGTCGTCGTCGGTGAACGCGACGATCTCGCCGCGCGCCTCTTTGAGCCCGCAGTTGTGCGCGGCGCCGAGGCCGCGCTCGGTCTCGCGTACGTAGCGGACGCGGCCCGTCGGGACGTAGCGCGTCTCGACCAGGCGCTTCGACTCGTCCGTCTCCGGGTCGTTGTCGACGACGACGACGTCGAAGTCCGGGTACTCGAGCGCGAGCAACGAGTCGAGGCAGCGCGCCAGGCGGGCCGGGCGCTCCCTCGTCGCGATGATCACCGTCACCGGTCGTGCCGCGGCGAGCGCGGCGCGCCGCTCCGCGAGGCACGCCGGCTGCAGCGCAGGCGCACCCCCCCAGATGTCGTAGCCGTCGAGACCGTCAGTGCCGAGGTGGGCGTCGAGCGCGGCGCCGACGCGGCTGCGGACCGCGATCGGCCACGCGCTCGATGGGTCGTCCGCCTCGAGGTCGAGCGCGACGAGGCCGAGCGGGTGGCTGTGGATCCTCACGAGCACGAGCGCGGCGCGTGGTGTGCCCGCGGTCTTCGTGCCCCGGTGCTGCACGGCATCGAGTACGTCCCGCAGGCCGCGCTCGAGCTCTGCTTCCAGCACCAGGACAGGCCGGAATGTGCCCGCCGCGCCGGCGGCAGGCCCAGAATCCCGCGCGCCGATACGCGGCGGCGCCACCACGCGACGGCCGAAATCGGCCGTCGCGGTCATGACAGCCCGTTCGCTCGCGAGGGCTGGGGGAGCGAGGTCGGGCGCTTCCGTTCGGAGAGCAGGGTTCGCAGCACCCGCTGACCGTCCTGGAAGGCGTGGAGGTTGGAGCGACCGGCACGGCGGGGCATCTCGAGACTCGGCACCTCGGCGATTCGCAGCCCCGCCTTGAGCGCCCTGATCATCAGCTCCGCCTCGATCTCGAAGCCCGAGGAGCGGAGGTCAAGGTGCTCGAGGTACTGGCGCTTGAACGCGTAGAACCCGTAGTTGATGTCGGTGATCTTCGCCCGGTAGATGAAGTTGGCCGCGTACAGAAGCGCCCGGTCGCCGATGCGACGGATCGTCGTGATGTCGAGCGAACCGCCGCCACCGATGAAGCGCGAACCCTTCACGAAGTCGAAGCCGTGCTCCAGGAAGTAGATGAACTGGGGGATCTCCGCAGGAGACATGCTGCCGTCGGCGTCCATCGCGATGACGATGTCCCCGCGGGCGGCCGCGAAGCCGGCGCGCAGCGCCAGCCCCTTGCCAGGTCCCGGCTCGCTGATGATCCGGATGTCGGGACGGCACGTCGCGGCGATGACCTTCGTGACGTCCGAGGACCGGCCGTCGACGAGGATGACCTCGTCGATGCAGGACGGCAGGTGGTCGAGAACGTTCGGCAGGTTACGCGCCTCGTTCTTCGCCGGGATGACGAGACTGACGGTCGAGCGCCCCTGGGCGACCTCCGCGGGGAACCCCTTCGGGTTCACGCGGGCCACCGGTTCGAGCGAGGCTGCGACGTCCCGGGCACCGTTCTGCCGGCGGTGCTCGAGGAGGATCTCGCCTGCCTGGGGCACTTCAGCTGCGTGAGGGACGGACATTGTTTGGGCCTTCCTTTGTATTCCTCGCCTTGCAGGGACAGTGCAAGTCGAGGCCGAGTGCCAGGGAATGGGCTTGCGCCCCCCCTGGTGACGTACCGGCGGGTGGCTCGGCCGGATGTCGCTTACTTGGGTCGGAGTCCTTCGTCGAGTGCGACCGACACTGCGGCGAGGTTGGAGTGGACGTTCAGCTTGGTCTGCAGGTTGTGGGTGTGCGTGCGCACCGTGTTGACCGCGAGGTGCAGCCGCTTGGCGATTGCCGCGTGGCTGAGCCCTTCGACCAGCAGTTCGAGCACCTCCAGCTCACGCTGGGTGAGCTGGGAGAGCCGGCTGCGGGTGCGCTCGCCGCCCGAGCGCGTCCTGATCTCGCTGAACAGGTTCGTCAACAGGGGCGGCGACATCCACATCTCGCCCTGGCCTGCCCAGCGGATCGCGGTGAGCAGGTCCTGGACCGGAGCCACCTTCAACACGAAGGCCGTGGCGCCCATGCGCATGGCGTGCGCGGCGCTGTCGGCGTCCTCGTTGCATGTGAGGAGGACGATGGCGGTTCCCGGCTGGGTCGTTCGGATCTGACGGATGAGCGCGGCGCCGTTCGCCTCGCCCAGCTCCGCGTCGAGCACTAGCACTTGCGGACGATGCATCGCGACGAGCTCGACGAGACCCGTCGCCGACGAGGCGGTGGCGAGCACCCGCAGGTCGGCCTCTTCCGACAAGCGGTTGGTCAGCGCCTCGCAGAGCACGGGGTGGCTGTCGACAATCATCACGGTCGTCTGGTGCACGTATGAAGTGTGTTCCGGGAGGCTGCTCACGCCAACCTCCTCTGGGACGAACTTCCTAACGCGAAGTGTGGAGCCGTACCGCCCATGACGATGTGAACTCCACCGTCCGCGGTAGCCCGGCTGCCCGCCTGCTCAGCAGTGGCCTCGAGCATCATCGCAGCCTCCGGCCTACGCACTGCGGGAGGGGTCGCGCGACCCGCTCTCCACTCGGACGATTCCCGTACGGATCGCGTACGCGACCAGCTCAAGTCGGGAGTGGACCCCGAACTTCATGAACAGGTTCTGCAGATGCGTACGGATCGTCGCGGTGCCGACGCCGAGGGACGTCGCGATGGCGGAGGTGTCGTCTCCGCGCACGAGATGCTCGAGGACCTGACGTTCCCGCGCGGTGAGGAGCTCGTCCATCCGGTAGCGGGAGGGACCGCGGTCGAGGGCCCGCGCCCGCCGCGACCAGCCCCGCTCGCGTGCGGGGGACGACCCCCGCACCATCGTGAACAGGGGGGAGGTCACCTCGAGGAGCACACGCTCGAGCTCTTCGACCCCTTCGATCTTCAGCGCGATGCCGTCGGCACCTCCGAGCGCCGCCTCACGCAGGAGCCGGAGGTCGGGGTCCGCGGTGAGGACGACGATCGGCGTGTCGGGGCGGGCGGCGCGCAGGAACGAGACCGATCGTGACCCGTCGATCCCGGGGAAGTGGAGGTCGCAGATGATCGCGTCCACCTCCTCCTCCTGGCTGAGCTCAACCGCCCCCTCTGGCGTCGTCGGGCAGCCGACGACGCTGTGGCCGCGGGCCTTCAGCAGCGAGGCCAGTGCCTCGCTGAACATCAGGTGGTCATCGCAGATGAGAAGTCTCATCGCACAGCTCCTTGTGGGTCAGCGCAGAGGGGGATCGGGGCTTCGGGGCGGGGCGCGTGCGGCAGGTCGACGATGAGCGTCGTTCCGCCGAGCGCGGGAGGCTCGGTGAGCAGCTGGCCGCGGCACTCGCGCACGATGTCGGTCACCACGCGAAGGCCGAGGCCCCGGCGGTGACCCGATCCGGGCTGGGCCGGGGCTGCCGCCATCGCGTGGAGCTCGGGGATGCGGAGCCCCGGGCCGGAGTCGGAGACCGAGAGCCGCGCTATCGCCCCGGAGGCGCTCACGCAGACACGGACCCGGCCGGTGGGCCCGGCCGCGCGGCAGGCGTTCTCGATCAGGTTCGTGACCAGTCGCCAGATGGCGAGCGGCGTGCTCGTCACCGCCGCCGGGCTGAGGTCGGCCTCGACGCTCGTGCGGTGGACATAGCGCGCGCTCGCAACGGCCTGGGCGACCAGTGAGTCGAGTCGGACCTCGCCCACATCCTGCGCGCCTTCCAACGCGCGCCCGCTCAGCTCAGCGATCCACTGCGCCTCGCGGACGATGCAGTCCAGCCGCTCGAGGGAGTCCTCGTGGAACTCCCCCCGTTGACGGATGCCTTCGGCGAGGAGCTTGACGGTGACCGCCGCGCCCGCCACGTCGTGGCAGATCAGGCGTAGCGCGCCGGCGGAGCCCCGCCTTGGCGACTCGTCCCCACGCCGTAGGGAGCGCCGGCTCGTCAGCGTGCCGCCCTCCTGCCGGCGCGCGCCGGGGCCCGAGTGAGCGGCGTGCACCTCCTCTTCGCGGGTCACCGAGGACCCGGGAACCCGTGCCTCGGGCGACGGGTCGAGCACCTCACGGGGTGCGATGTCGAGAACTTGCGTACCGGGCGTGCCAGCCGGGCGCGCGCTCGGAGTGTGTCCGGGCTGCGGCGCAGGGGCAAGGCCGCCAGAACGGTGCGACATGGTGTCGCCCTCCGTCTGATCTCCTCGCGGTGAGCCACCAGGGGCTTGGGTGGCTCGGGCTTGTCATCGCCGGGGTCCGGGGCGATAACCAACAGGGACTGCAACGGGTACGCACGAAAGGTACAGCAATCGCGCCCATTCCGCTAGGGGGTGTAGTAACTAATGCCGAATAAGTAAGCGCATTGCCAAGGCACGCCCCGTGAGCAGGGGTTCAAGCTGCGAGATCGCACGTGGGGAAAGCGAAATGCCTGTTCAGATGCGGTAACAATTGTCCTAAGGCGTGCGAGGAGTGCTCTCGGCTGGACGCGGATTGCCCACGGAGAGTGACCCCTCGACTATTCCTTGCGCGATTTCGGCCATTTTGCGATTGTGGCGACGCGCGTAACCCCGAATTAACGCGAACGCTTCGTCGATGTCGAGCCGCAGTCGCTCGGCCAGAACGCCCTTTGCCTGCTCGATCGCCACCCGCGTCTCGAGTGCCGTCTGGAGCTGATGGGCGAGATCGGCCGTCCGCAGCACCTCACGCTCGCGGAGGATGGCGCTCGTCGTGACGTCGACGAGCGCCTGGGCGAGGAGGACGTCCCGCCTCGACAGTTCACGCGCTGTGGTGAGGAAGATGCCGACGGCACCGACGGTCTCGTCGTGCCGGCGCATCGGCAGCGCGCTGACCGTCGAGTACCCGACGACCCGGGCCATCGGCGCGAAGGCCGGCCATCGCTCAGCGGAGCGCTGCAGCTCCTGGTTGAGGACGTGCGCGCCGCTCCGGTAGGCGTCGAGAGACGGACCGTCGTCGTTCTGGAGCTCGAACTGCTGCAGCACCTTCATTCGTTCGCTTGAGGCCGCGGCAACCCGCAGCTGGCCCCGCTCGTCGGCGATCGCCGCGCCGACCTCGCTCTCGCCGAGCAGCTCCGAGCAGCGCGAGGCGAGCAAAGCGAGGAGGCCATCGAGGTCGAGCTCGCCGGAACGCGCATCGGCGAGCTCGACGAAGGCCCGTGCCAGCCATTCCTCTCTCTTCTCCACCGGTCCTCCTGGTCCGCACCGGGTTGGCTGCGAGCCGAGCGAGCGCCCCTGGCGGCGCTGCGTACGGCGACATTGTCGCATCGTTGCGCGATCGTCTCCCGGCCGAGGCGTGCACGCGGGCGCCCGTCGGGCCTCGCGAGGCACCCGCTCGGTACGCTTGGGCTGATGAGCGGGATCGATAGGACGCACGACCGGTCAGCCGGATGGGCCGCGACGATGGCGGGGAACCGAAGGGCGGGGTCCCGCCTCGTGCTGGCGCACGCCGACTCGGCCGCGCTCCTCGGGCGTGTCGGCCGGTGCGACCGCATCGACCGAGAGGCGGCGGAGGACGCCCAGCTGGCTCCCGGGGCGACCCGTTCCCGGGGCGCCGGGCGTCGCGCCGCTGCCGAGGAGCCGGACCCGATGCGCACCTGCTTCGAGCGCGATCGCGACCGTGTGCTGCACTCGACGGCGTTCCGTCGCCTCGCTGGCAAGACGCAGGTGTTCGTCTTCCCCGACGACCACCAACGGACGCGGCTCACGCACGCGCTGGAGGTGGCGCAGGTCTCCGCGGCGGTGGCCCGAGCCCTCCGGCTGAACGTCGCGCTCGCGGAGGCGATCGCCTACGGGCACGACTGCGGCCACGGCCCCGGTGGGCACGCGAGCGAGGACGCCTTCTCCCCCTACCTCGACGGCGGCTACGACCACGCCTGTTTCGGGGCGGACGTGGTGCTGGCTCCCTTGAATCTGACCGCCGAGGTGCTCGACGGCATCCGGAACCATTCCTGGTCGCGGCCGGCACCGTCCACGCCTGAGGGCGAGGTGGTGAGCTGGGCCGACCGCATCGCCTACGTCTGCCACGACTTCGAGGACGCGCTCGGCGCGGGCGTCGTCGAGGCCTCCTCGCTGCCCGACATCGTCCGCGACCGCTGCGGCGCGCGCCGGTCCGAGCAGCTCGACGTCTTCATCACCGGCCTCGTCGAAGGCAGCCTCGAGGTGGGCGAAGTCGGGATGCCGGCCGAACTGGCCGAGACGCTCGGGGAGTTCCGGCGCTTCAACCACGAGCGGATCTACCTTCGACCCGAATCCCTCTCGCAGTCCCGGGCGCTCGTCGAGGTCCTGAGGGCGCTCGTGGACCACTTCGCGGCCGAGCCGGGTCGCATCCCGGGTACCACCGCGCGCGGCGCCCATCCGCCCGGCTCGGCGGCGGCGGTGCGCGAAGCGGTCGTCTACGTCGCCGGGATGACCGATCGTTACGCGTTGGATGCCGCGCTCGGCCAGCTCGGGCGGGGCGACGCGTTCGGCCCCCGGCGCGCCGGGTCGTCTGGTGCGCGAGGAACCCGATCCGGGGTGCCGGCCACGTTCAATTGAGCGAGCGGAGCGGCGCCCGGCCTTCGCCGCTCGGGGGCGACCTCAGGCGCTGGGCGGCCCTGCCGGGGCTGCCGGAGCTGTCGCAGTCCCATCGCCGCTGCTCGCGCCCGGCCCGGGGAGCATGCCCCGCAGTCCGTTGAGCAGGCCGGTCAGCTCCATCGGCACGATGAACTTCGTCGACGGCGAGGCGCCGACCTGCTTCAAGGTCTCCAGGTACTGGAGCAGCATCGTGTTGTTGTCGAGCCCCCTCGCCACCTGAAGGATCGCGTCGAGCGCCGTGGCGAACCCCTGGGCGCGCAGCAGCGTCGCCTGGCGTTCGCCCTCTGCGGCGAGCACGGCGGCCTGCTGCTTGCCATCCGCGATGGTGATGGCCGCCTGGCGCTCGCCCTCCGAGCCGATGATCGCCGCGGACTTCTGGCCTTCGGCCTCGGTGACCTGGGCACGCCTCGTCCGCTCCGCGGACATCTGCCGCGTCATCGCCTCGAGGACCCCCGGTGGGGGATTGACCTCTCGGACCTCCACGTTCGTGACCTTCACCCCCCAGCGTTCCGTCACGTCGTCGAGGCGGACCCGGAGCGAGGCGTTCATGTCCTCGCGCTTCGAGAGCACGTCGTCGAGGGGCATGTCGCCGACCACGCTGCGCAGCGTGGTCGCCGCGACGTTCAGCGCGGCGCCCGCGAAGTTCTGCACCGCGAGGACGGACACCGAGGGGTCGACGACCTTGTAGAAGATGATGAAGTCGATCGAGATCGGCGCGTTGTCGGCCGTGATGGCCGTCTGGTGCGGCACCTCCAGGTACTGCTCGCGCAGGTCGACCCAGCTGACGCGGTCGATCACGGGGTTCACGAGCACCAGCCCCGGTCCTCTCGTCCCGACGGCACGGCCCAGCCGGAACAGCACGACCCGCTGGTACTCCTTGACGATCTTGACGGCCAGCCCTCCGCCGAACAGCAGCGCGAGGACGACGACCGCTACGACGATCCCGATGATCACGACCGGGTGCTCCCTTCATCCGCCCCCGTCGCCCTGGCTTCAGGGGAGCTTTCCACCACAGTGCCGGCGGGCCGCGACACGTCCCCCGCATCGGCAACCGGGCCGACAGCCGTGGTGGAGGCGGGTACGCCTTGACGGGGCGGGTCCTCTCGCAGGACCTCCTCGCCCCATACGCCGAGGCGCACGCCGTCGGCCTGGATCACCTGGATCGGGGTCCCGGCGCTCACGTGGCCGTTGAGCGCCGTCGCCGACCAAGTCTCCCCGCGGACTCGAACGATCCCGTCAGGTCGCAGGTCGCTCAGCGCGACGCCCTCCGCCCCCGCCAGCGTGCCTGGCGCGCCCGACGCGGGTCGGGAGCGAAGCGCGGCGATGCCGCGCCACGCGGACGTGGCGACGCCGACGGAGACCACGAGGTCCGCTGCGAAGAGCACGTAAAGAAGCGGGCGGCCTTGTCCGCTCGCCCACATCGCGAGCAGCCATCCCGCGGCGACGACGCCGATGACGCCGGCGGCCACGTGGCCGTGCGGCCCGGTGTGGAAGCCGGCCAGCGAGGCCAGCACCACCAGGCCGAGAAGCACTCCAGCCACTACCCACATGGCGCCTCCCTCTCCAGGATCGGCACGGCCATCCTACCGGAGGGGGGACCGGCCGCAGCATCGCCGTCCGGCCGGGGCCAGCGAGGGGAAATGGGCGGGGCGCGCTGCCCCTACGATGTCGCCGAGGTGTCCGAGAGGAGCGACGTGGTGGACGTGCGGATCGGGATCATCCAGACGGCCAAGGAGCTCGACATCGAGCTCGGTGACAACGCGAGCAGCGACGAGGTCCTCGCCACGATCGAGCGCGCGCTCGGCGAGCCCGACGGCGTCCTCTGGCTGACCGACAAGCGCGGCCGGCGGGTCGGCGTCCCGAGCGCCAAGGTCGCGTGGGTCGAGGTCGTCACGGCGAGTGACGAGCGGCGCGTCGGCTTCGGCGCCCGCTAGGCGTCCGGGCCCCGAAGCGGCCGTCGGCCGCGTGGCGGGCTGGACAGCCCGGTGAGCGCCAGCCTGGTCGACCGCCGGCTCGTGTTCGTGACGGGCAAGGGCGGCGTGGGGAAGACGACGGTCGCCGCGGCCCTCGGGCTGCTGGCGAGCTCGCGCGGCCGCAGGGCGCTCGTCTGCGAGATGGAGCCGAAGGGCGACGTCGCGGCCGCCTACGAGTGCGGGCCGACCGGCTTCGTGCCGCGCAAGGTCGCCGAGGGACTGTTCGCCATGTCGATGGACACCGAGGCGTCGCTTCGCGAGTACCTGAGGCTCAACCTGCGCATCCCGACCGTCGGCAGGATCGGCCCGGTGGCGAGCGCGTTCGACTTCGTCGCGACCGCCGCGCCCGGCGTGCGCGAGATCCTCACCGTCGGCAAGCTCTGCTACGAGGTGCGCGAGCGTCACTACGACCTCGTCGTCGTCGACGCCTCGGCGACGGGGAACATCGTCGGCCAGCTGGCCGCGCCGGTCGGCATCAACGAGCTCGTCCGGGTCGGGGCCGTCCGCTCCCAGACGCAGTGGATGCTCGAGATCCTGAGCGACCCCGCGCGCACCGGGGTCTGCATCGTCGCCACGCCGGAGGAGATGCCGGTCAACGAGGCCGTCGACCTCGCCCGTCGGCTTCGGGACGAGACGGGCGTCGACCTTGCCGCGCTCGTCGCCAACCGCGTCCTGCCCGAGCTGTTCGGGCGCAGCGAGGAGGAGGCCTTCGAGTCGCTCGCCTCCGGGGGCGGACCCGCCGCGCTCGCCGCGCTGGCCGGGCACGAGGTCGGCCCCGTGCAGGAGGTCCTCGATGCCGCGCGCCTCGCCGTCCGGGTGCGTCGCAGCGGCGCCGAGCATCTCGCCCGCCTGCGCGAGGCGGTCCCGTCCGAGGTGCCGATGCTCATGCTCCCCTATCTGTTCGGGAGGGCACACGGGCCGCGGGCGATCCGCCTCGTTGCCGACTCGCTCGCGGAGGAGCTCGGCGAGTGACCGCCCGCCGGCAGACGGGCGGGCTCGAGGAGCTGCTCGCGGCGAAGGAGATCGTCATCGCCTGCGGCCCGGGCGGCGTCGGCAAGACGACGGTCTCGGCCGCGCTGGCAGCGGGCGCCGCAGCCCGAAGCGGCGGGCGGGTGCTCGTGCTGACGGTGGACCCGGCCCGGCGGCTGGCTGACGCCCTCCACGTCGAGGGCCTCGGCAACGAGGCGCGTCGCGTGCCGGCCTCGGCGTTCGCCGCCTCCGGCGTGCGGCCGAAGGGCGAGCTCTGGGCGGCGATGCTCGACACGAAGCAGTCCTGGGACGCGCTCGTCCGCAGGCACGCCCCCGACGCGGCGACCGCCCGGCAGATCCTCGGCAACCCGCTCTACCGCAACATCACCGGACGCTTCGCCCGGAGCCACGAGTACATCGCGATGGAGCGGCTCTACGAGCTGCACGCCGAGGGTGAGTACGACCTCCTCGTCGTCGACACGCCACCCTCGAACGACGCGCTCGACTTCCTCGACGCGCCCGAGCGCATGGCGGAGTTCTTCGGCTCCGGACTGCTGCGCTGGCTCATCGCGCCGTACCGCTCGCGACTCGTCAGCCTCGCCTCCCGCCCCTTCTACCAGGTCGCCGACAGGATCCTCGGCACCCAGTTCCTCGAGGACGTCGGCGAGTTCTTCCTGCTCTTCCAAGCGATGTACGACGGCTTCGCGGCGCGGGCGCGAAGCGTCAGCGCGCTGCTCCGGGAGGCCCACACCACCTTCATGGTCGTCACGACCCTCGAGACCGTGCCAGCCCTCGAGGCGGAGCGGCTCGCCGCGGAGCTGGCAGCCCGGCGGTTGCACCTCGGCCTGCTCGTCGCGAACAAGGTCCTCCCGGCCTCGTTGCGCGATCCCGACGCCGCGGCCGTCGCCGACGCCCTGCAGTCCGACGCCGAGGCCCTCGCCGCCGGGCTCGCCGGCACGCGCGCCGGGCGCACGCCGCCATCACCGGGCGAGCTGACCGAGCTCCGCCGCGTCCTCGAGGAGGTCGGCCGCAGCTTCGCCGACTTCCGCCTCGTGGCCCAGCGTGAGGCGGAGGTGCTCGAGGAGTTGGCAGCTGCGCACCAGGTGACGGTCACCGTCCCCCACCTCGCCCGCGACGTGGTCGACGTCGACGGTCTCCTCGAGATCGGTGCGCGTCTGTTCGAGGGCGCGCAGCGCCCGAGCGGGGGGCCGGCGTAGGTCCGACCTACCATGGGTGTGTGCTCGACTACCACGTGCACCTCTGGCCGCACGCGGAGCGCGCCGACCCGACGGAGCAGCGACTGGAGCGCCTCGCCGCCTACTGCGAGCGCGCCGCGGCGAACGGTGTCCACGAGCTCGCCCTGACCGAGCACCTCTTCCGCTTCAGCGCGGTGCGCGGCGCCGTCGGAGAGTTCTGGCGCTCGGAGCCGGACCCGGCGCTTCGCGACACGATCGCGGCGTACTTCGAGCACCACGCGACGGCAGACCTCGACGAGTACGTGGAAGCCGCGCTGGCGGCACGCGCGGCCGGTCTGCCGGTGGTGCTCGGGCTGGAGGTCGACTACTACCCGGGCCTGATGGACAAGGTCGGGCGCCTGCTCGCCGGCTACCCCTTCGACGTGCTCCTCGGCTCGGTCCACTGGCTCGGCACGTGGATGTTCGACAACCTGGACGACGCCGTGTCGATGGGGGAGTGGGACCGACGGGGGACCGAGGAGACGTGGCGGCGCTACACCGAGGCGCTCGAGGAGCTGGCCGCGACGAAGGCGTGCGACGTGCTGGCCCATCCCGACCTCGCCAAGGTGGCCGGGCGCCGGCCGTCGGAGGCGCTGCTCGAGGAGTGCCACGACCGGATGGCCGCCGCCGCCGCCGCCTCGGGCCTCGCGGCGGAGATCTCTTCCGCGGGCTGGCGCAAGCCGGCCGCCGAGGCGTACCCGGCACCGGCGCTGCTGGCCCGATTCGCCGAGCGCGACGTGCCGGTGACGACTGCCTCGGACAGCCACGGCGTGGCGAACGTGGCCGATCGCGCCGCGGAGCTGGCAGCGATGGCGCGGGCCGCCGGCTACGAGACGCTCCGGGCCTTCCGCTCGAGGACCGGTCGTGACGTGCCCATCTCCGGTCCCGCCCCGCCCCCCGCGCACGGGGCGGAACAGCCGACGCCGACGGGCGCCGGGGGGACCGGCGCCACGTCGGTGTCCGGTCCCGGCGGTCCGGGCGGGCAATGACCTCGCCAGCCGACCTCGCGCGCCAGTACACGGGCCTCGACATCGGGGCGCGCCAGCACCTCGAGCGCTTGATGGCCTCCTGGTCCCTCCTCGCCGACCTCTCCTTCTCCGACCTGCTGCTGTACGTGCCGCTCGACGAGTTCTCGCTCGCCGTCGCCGAGCCGGCCGCGACCGGTGGCCACGGGCACGGGCACGGGCACGGGCACGGGCACGACCGTGGCGCGAACGCCTCGAACGGTGCGTTGCACGGGCTGCATTTCGTCGTACTCGGCCAGATGCGACCGACCACGAGCCAGACGCTGTTCGAGCTCGACCTCGTCGGCCATGTCGTCGCGGCGGAGGAGCTCCCGCTCGTGCTCGACTCGTGGCGCCTCGGCACGACCCTGACGGGCGAGCGGCCCGTCGAGCGCGACGAGAGCGTCGTCGTGCGCTACCAGTGCATCCCCGTCCGCTGGCAGGGCGACGTGATCGCCGTGCTGTCGCGGGTGTGGTCCCCGACGGTCGGGCGGCGCACCGGCGGGCTCGAGCGCGTCTATGTCCGCCTCTTCGAGCGGCTCGCCGCGATGGTGAGCTCCGGCCTGTTCCCCTTCGTGAGCGACGACGCGGCGATCGAGGAGGCGCCGCGCGTCGGCGACGGGGTCCTCGTGCTCGACGCCGAGCAGCGCATCAGCTTCGCTTCACCAAACGCCGTGAACGCGCTCCACCGGATGGGGATCGTGTCGGCCATCGTCGGCTCGAGCCTCGCCGAGCTCGGGATCGAGTCCGAGGCCATCTCGCTCGCCTTCGAGTACCGGCGGCCGGTCATCGAGGAGATAGAGCGCCGGCCGGACGTCATCGTCCTCGTCCGCAGCATCCCGCTCATCGACGAGGGCGAGGTCACCGGCGCGGCGGCGCTGCTGCGCGACGTCACCGACGTGCGGCGACGGGACCGCCTGCTCCTGTCGAAGGACGCGGCGATCCGCGAGGTGCACCACCGCGTGAAGAACAACCTGCAGACGATCTCCTCGCTCCTGCGGCTGCAGTCCCGCCGCGTCGACGACCGTTCCGCGAAGGTGGCGCTCCTCGAGGCCGAGCGGCGCATCCGCGCCATCGCCCTCGTCCACGAGATCCTCGCCCGCGAGCCCGGCGAGCAGGTGCCCTTCGACGAGATCGTGCCCGCGCTCGCCCAGCTCGCCCGGGCGTCGAGCGTGATGGCGAAGGAGGCGGCCGTCCGGGTGTCCGGCGACGCCGGTGACCTCGTCGCCGATGTTGCCACGCCGCTCGCCGTCGTCATCGCCGAGCTGCTGCAGAACGCGGTCGAGCACGCCTTCGTCGGGGGCAACCAGCCTTCGCCCGAGGTCCAGCTGGGCTTCGCGAACGACGGGCGTGAACTCTCCGTCGAGGTGCGGGACAACGGCGCGGGCTTCCCGGAGGGCTTCGACATCGACAGGACCCGCAGCCTCGGCCTGGCGATCGTGCGCGACCTCGTGTGCAGCCAGCTCGGGGGCACGATCACGATCGAGAGCGACGGCGGCGCGGTGGTGCGCCTGAGCGTGCCGCTCGGCACGCCGCCCGCCGAGCGCGCCAGGAGCGAGAGCGGGAACGGAGACCGCTAGCAGGGCTGGTCGGCGCAGGCGGACCAGCCGGCCGGACGTGGGCACGGGTTCGGCGCGGCCGGGGGCCGCGCCCGATCAGGAGGCTCGGCGCTGCTGCGCGAGCCAGGCCTTGCGGAGCTTGCGGCGCTCCTCCTCCGAGGTGCATCCCCACACGCCGGACTCCTGGTTCGTGGCGAGGGCGAACTCCAGGCATGCGGCCTGGGACTCGCAGTCGCCGCATACCGCCTTCGCCGCTTCGATCTGCTCGATCGCCTGACCGGTCGTGCCGATCGGAAAGAACAGGTCAGGGTCCGTATCGCGGCATGACGCGCGGGTGCGCCAATCTTCACTGTCCCACTCGATCGAGCGGTTCCAGGTGAGGGCCACGTTGCCTCCTCCTCGTGTCGGCGCTGCGCCTCCGGTCGCGCTTGTGCACTTGTTCACAAGCCCGCACGACCCCCACCGCTCGGGCGCTACCGACTGGTCGACCGGAAGTTCGCCAAGTCCCGTTAGCGGACCGCGATGTTACGCCCACGTTGCGGCCCGGGCAAGCATCAGTTTTCCGCGGCACCGGGTGACCGGTCCCGTCGCCACCAGGGCCTTCGGCGTGAAGAAAGCTCCTGGGAGTGCACTGAGAAGGGCGGGCGCGCCCGGTAGTGTGCTGATTCCGGTGGCGAGGGGCGCCACACCGAGGAGCCGTCCGCGCGTGCTGTTCCCGACGACTGACTTCGCGATCTTCTTCGGGATCGTCTTCATCGGCAACTGGCTCATCGCCCCCTTCCCCCGGCAGTGGAAGGTCTTCATGCTCCTCGCGAGCTACGTCTTCTACGCGTGGTGGGACTGGCGCTTCGTCTTCCTCCTCGTCGCCGCGACGCTCTTCACGGCGCTCGGGGGCCGGCTGCTGCACCGTGCGACGACGGACCGCGCCCGGCGGGGCTGGCTGGTCGCGACCTTCGTCGCGGAGCTCGGCCTGCTCGGGTGGTTCAAGTACGCCACGTTCTTTACGGTCACCGTCGACAACGCGCTGCACCGGATCGGCCTCCACGGCACCCCGCTTCCCATTGTCCAGGTCGCCGAGCCGGTCGGGATCTCCTTCTTCACGTTCATGGGCCTTTCGTACGTGTTCGACATCTACCGCCGCCATCTCGCCCCGGCGCCTTCGCTCGACGTCGCCGTCTTCCTCTCCTTCTTCCCGCACCTCGTTGCCGGACCCATCGTGCGCGGCGCGGACCTGCTTCCCCAGATCGCCCGCGCCCGCCAGCGCGACCCCCGTTACATCGACCTGCCCCGGGCCGCCTACTTGATCTTCGGGGGACTGTTCAAGAAGGTCGTGATCTCGAGCTACGTGTCCTCGGCGATCGTCGACCCCGTGTTCAACAACCCCTCGCTCCACAGCGCCCCGGAGATCCTCATCGCGATCTACGGCTACGCCGTGCAGATCTACTGCGACTTCAGCGGCTACACCGACATCGCCATCGGCTGCGCCCTGCTGCTCGGCTTCCACTTCCCCCAGAACTTCGACAAGCCCTACACCGCCCGGTCGCTGCAGGACTTCTGGCGCCGCTGGCACATGACGCTGTCGTCGTGGCTGCGGGACTACGTCTACGTCCCCCTCGGCGGCAACCGCGGCTCGCGCGCGACGATGTACCGCAACATCATGATCACGATGCTCCTCGGCGGCCTCTGGCACGGAGCGGCGTGGACCTTCGTGGCCTGGGGCGGCCTGCACGGCCTCGGCCAGTGCGTCGGGCACTGGAAGCGGAGCCGGCGGGTCGCGCGGGGCCTGCCGCCGCAGCCCGAGTCGACCGCTGCCATCTGGTGGCAGCGGATCGCCACCTTCCAGCTCGTCTGCCTCGGCTGGGTCTTCTTCCGGGCCGACACCTTCCCGAGCGCGTTCACGCTCCTCGGGCGACTCTTCTCGACGTGGGGCGAGCCGGCGCCGCTCGTGCGATGGCCGGTCGTCCTCACCATCGTCGGATCGCTCGCGCTGCAGTACATGCCGAGCGGCCTCGGCATACGGGTCCAGGAGGCGTTCGCCGCGCTCGGCACGGTCGCCAAAGGCGCGATGCTCGGCGTGTCGCTCCTCGTCATCACCACGCTCGGCCCCGCCGGCGTCGCCCCGTTCATCTACTTCAGGTTCTGAGAGGGTCCCGTCCGTGCGCCTGGGCTTCACCCCAGCCAGCCAATACTTCGAGCCGAGCGCCGCGGCGTCCCGGCGCGCCGACACCTCCCGGCCTGCTGCTCGTGCCTGCTGTGGCTAGGGTCGCCGTGCCCGGACGGGCGGACGAGGCGCGGACGACGGCGAGGCCACGGCCGCGCCAGCACCCGCGCCGTCGCCGCCGCCTCGTCTCGGCCGGCGAGATCCTCGGTGTCGGGGTCGTGTGCTTCGCCCTGTGGACCGTGCTCGACGCACGCCAGCTCTACAACTCCGCGAGTTCTTCGCCTCCGGGGACCCGCCGCAGCGTGTCCATGTCGGTGCTGCGGCCGATCGCCCGCGTCGAGGAGGTCTTCGGGATCGACCGGGTCGTGAACGGCGCCAACCGTGCGCTCGGTCGCAACGGTCCCGGGACGGCCGGGACCGTACCCGTGGCGCTTCCCCCGACGAGCACCGTGGCGCACACGCATCCGACGACGCCGGCCAGCAGCTCGCCGCCGCCGCCGAGCACCCCGTCGGGGTCGAGCACTCCGAAGCTGACGACCCCCGTGACGCCGACCACCGAGGCCCGGGGGCCCGCAGCGCTGAGGCAGCCGAGCGCGGCCAAGCCGCTGACCCTGCTCGAGGTCGGGGACTCGCTCGGCGTCGACCTCGGCTACGGCCTCGGCGACGTCCTCGCCGGCCATCTCGACGTCCACCTCGTGCAGGACGCGAAGATCGACACGGGCCTCGCCAACGTCGCGTACTACAACTGGCCGGCGAGCCTCGAGGTCGAGCTGAAGGCGCTGCACCCGCGTCTCGTCGTCGTGTTCCTCGGCGGCAACGACGTCCAGGGCTTCGACGCCGGCGGTCGGCTCGCCTCGTTCGGCACCCCCTTCTGGCGGCAGCAGTACAGCGCGAGGGTCGCCGCCATGATGCGCGAGGCGACGGCGGCCGGCGCTCAGGTGCTCTGGGTCGGCATGCCGATCATGAGCCCGAGCGCCGCCGTCACGAACGCCGACATGGAGCAGCTGAACGCGATCTACCAGCGCCAGGCGTCGCGCTATCCGGGCGTGACGTACGACTCGTCGTGGAAGGTGTTCGAGAACTCCTCGGGCGCCTATGCCGAGTACCTGCCGAACGCGTCGGGCAGCCTCGTCGAGGTGCGCGACCCCGACGGTATCCACCTCGCGCCGCCGGCGGGCGAGGACCTCCTGGCCAGCGCCGTCGTCACGGCGATCGACCGGACCTGGCACCTGCACATCTAGGTGGAGCCGACGCGGGAGCGATCTGAGGAGGCTGACCAGGTGAGCGACGCACGCCGCCGGAACGAACCCGGACCACCGCCGCGGACCGGCCGTGGCCTCCGGGCCCGGCGCGCGGGGGTCGGGGCAGCAGCGATGGTCGCGCTGGCGGGCCTGTCCGCCCAGGCCGGCGCCACGGCCGGGCCCTCCCTGCACCGGTCCGGCCCGCCGCCGGTCCGACAGCCGAGCGCAGCGCGCCCGCTCGCACTGTTGGAGATCGGCGACTCGCTCGGCGAGGACCTCGGCTCGGGCCTCCTCGACGTGCTCAGCGGCCACGCCGACGTCCATGTCCTCCCGAAGGCGACCGGGGACTCCGGTCTCGTCAACACCACCTACTACAACTGGCCCCTGTCGCTCGCCGGCGAGCTCGCCGAGTACCACCCCGGTGTCGTCGTGGTCTTCCTCGGGGGCAACGACGCGCAGAGCTTCTACGCCGGCGGGACCTACTACGGCTTCGGCTCAGCCGCCTGGCGCAAGATCTACGGCGTCCGCGTCGGCGCCCTCATGCACGAGGCGACGGCGGCCGGCGCGCACGTGCTGTGGGTCGGGATGCCGGTGATGGCCTCAGCGCGCTTCTCCGCGGACATGGCCGTGCTCGACACGATCTACGCCGCCCAGGCGAAGGCGCATCCCGGAGTCGTCTACCTCTCGACGTGGAAGCTGTTCGAGGACGCTGCTGGGCACTACGCGCAGTTCCTGCCGGGACCGGGCGGCAAGTCCGTCCAGGTGCGCGACCCCGACGGTATCCACATCGACCCGCCCGCCGGCGACGTCCGCATCGGCACGGCGGTCGTCGGCGCGATCGAGCAGCGCTTCAAGATCAAGCTCTGACGGCGCCGGGTGGTCCCGCGCCCTCGGCGCCCGACGCGGCAGCCTCAGTGGCTGCTCAGGCGCTCGCGGGAGGTGGCGATCTCGGACTCCGCGGCCGCGCGTCCGACCCAGTCGGCGCTCTCGACCCGCTTGCCGGGCTCGAGCGCCTTGTAGACCTCGAAGAAGTGCTGGATCTTGCGCAGATCGAACTCGGCGATGTCGGCGAGGTCCTGGAAGCGGTCGTAGCGAGGGTCGTCGGCTGGGACGCAGACGACCTTGTCGTCGGGGCCCTTCTCGTCGGTCATCTGGAACATCGCCACGGCGCGGCTCGCGATGACGCAGCCGGGGAAGGTCGGCTCCTCGACGAGGACGAGCGCGTCGAGCGGGTCGCCGTCGCGACCGAGCGTGTCCTCGATGAACCCGTAGTCCGAGGGGTAGTGGGTCGCCGTGAACAGGGTCCGGTCGAGCCGGATGCGCCCCGTGTTGTGGTCGACCTCGTACTTGTTGCGCGAACCCCGCGGGATCTCGATGACGACGTCGAACTCCACCCAGCCCTCCTCAGGCAACCGCCCCGGACCCGTCGCCCGGAAAGCCCCCGAATGGTAGCGAGGACCCACCCCGCCCCGCCGCGTCCGGCGGGGACCGCGGCGGGCCAGCGTCGTCAGTCGGGGGCGGTGCCGGCTCGCTCGAGCAGGCGGCACAGCTCCTCGAACAGCACCGGCGGCGCCACCACCAGGGTCGACGTGCCGGGGACGAGGCCCTCGAGGTCGGTGTGCAGCGCCCCGGACTCGCTCGCGACGAGCAGCCCCGCGGCACGGTCCCAGCGCTTCAGCCCGGCCTCGTAGAAGGCGTCGAGCCGGCCCGCGCCGAGGTACGCAAGGTCGAGCGCGGCCGAGCCGCCGCGCCGGATGTCCCGCACCGCCGGGACGACCGCAGGGACCAGCCTCGCCTGCGCGGCTCGGCGCTCGGAGGAATACGAGAAACCCGTGGCCACCAGCGCTTCGGCGAGCGGGGGCGCGGGTCCGAGCGCGAGCCGCTCGCCGTTCAGCGTCGCTCCCCGGCCGAGCGCGGCAGCGAAGGTCTCGCCGCGCTGAGGGTCGTGCACCACGCCGGCCAGCGCTCGCCCGTCGCGCTCGACGGCGATCGACACGGCCCAGGCGGGGTAGTCGTAGACGAAGTTGGTGGTCCCGTCGAGCGGGTCCACCACCCAGGTGAGACCGGAGGACCCGGGCGTCGCCCCGCCTTCCTCGCCGAGGAGGGCGTCGTCGGGGCGGGCGCGCGCGATCGCCTCGCGCACCAGCTGCTCGCTGGCTCGGTCCGCTTCGGTCGACAGGTCCGTCCTCGACGACTTGCGCTGAGCGGCGTGCTCCTTCGCCGCTCGAGCCGACGCCGAGCTCGCGCGGCGCAGCAGCGCGCCGGCGTCGCGGGCGATCGCGGTGGCGAGCTCGAGCAGCGCGGCGGGGTCGGCCGCAGCGTCGCTCACTGGCGCGATGACCGGTGTCGCGGGGCGGTCACGCCACCGGTACCCGCCGGCAGGCGGGCAAGCTGGGCGAGGCGGGCGACGAGCACCTCGAGGACGAGCTCCGGCGACCAGCCGACCCGCCCGCGCAGGTCGAGGTCGGCGTCGGCGAGCAGCGTGATCGCCCTCGCCACCCGCTCGTGGCCGAGCCGGCGCGTCTGGAGGAGGGCCTTCTTCGCCGGGTACGGGCTCATCCCCGTGAGCGCCGCCGCAGCGGCCTCGTCGGCGACGTCGGCGCCGTCGAGGCGGAGCATCGCGCCGTAGTGGCGGTGCAGCGTCGCAAGCACCTGAAGCCCGTGGCGCTCGCCCGCGCCGAGGAGGCGGGTGAGGGCCGCCATCGCGCCGGCGCCGTCACCGCGGTCGATCGCGTCGGTGAGGTCCCACGGAGCGATGCCGCCCGCGCTGCCGAGGAAGGGCTCGAGCTGCTCGAGGCCGATACGGGCGCCCGGGCCGTAGGCGGAAGCCATGGAGGCAAGGATCCCCTCCAGGCGGGCGAGGTCCTCGCCGAGGTGCTCCTCGATGCGCGCCGTCGCCGCGGCGTCGAGTCGCACGGGCCCGCCGTGGAGCTGCTCGGCGAACCACTGCGATCGGGCCCTGGCAGTGCCGGCGGGGGCGGCGTCGATCACGAGGCCGGCGCTGCGGACGGCCTTCACGAGCGCGGCGGGAGCCGAGCGACCCGACACCGCGACGACGAGGACGGTCGTGTCGAGCGGCTCGTTCAGGTAGGCGACGAGCTCCTTCACCTGGGAGACGCCCAGGTTCCCGGCATCGCGGATGACGATGATGCGCCGGTCGGCCAGGAAGGGGGGCGTGCGGCAGGCGTCGAGCACGGGACCGATGACGAGGTCGTCGTCCTTTCCCGGTTCCCCGTACTCCTCGACCGGGGTGAGGCCCGACGCGTCGTCACGCCCGAGCTCGGCGAGCAGGGCGGTCAGCTCCTGGCTGACGAGCCCGGCGTCGTCGCCGTGGACCACGTAGACGGGGTGCGGCGTCCCGTCGGCGCGGCGGCGGCTGGCGGCGCTCATCTCCTGGTCACCGCCACGACGGCCTCGACGACACGGCGGGTCCCGGCGACGTCGTGGACCCGCAGCACGCGACATCCCCGCGCGATCCCGAGGGACACGGCGGCGAGCGAGGCGTCGCGACGCTCGTCGATCGTCAGCCCGAGCTCGACGCCGAGGAAGGTCTTGTTCGACGCCGAGAGCATCAGCGGCTGGCCGAGCGCCGCGAAGCGCGCCGAGGCGCGCAGGAGATCGAGGGATTGGGCGGCCGTCTTGCCGAGGTCCAGCCCCGGGTCGAGCACGACACGACTGGCCGGGATCCCCGCGGCGATCGCCCGGGCGAGACGATCGGCGAGGAAGGACTCGACGGCGGCGACCACGTCGCCGCGCGGGTACGCGGGCTCGGGGTCGGGGACCCGCGGCGCCAGGCGCACATGGGTCGCCACCACCGAGGCGCCCGCTGCCGACGCGGCATCCAGATATCGCGGGTCGGCGAACCCGCTGATGTCATTGCCGAGCACCGCTCCCGCGGCGTAGCAGGTCGCGGCGACCTCGGCGTTCCAGGTGTCGACGGAGACCGGCACGTCGAAGCGGGCGACCAGGGCCTCGACCGCGGGCACGACCCGGTCGAGCTCTTCGGCGACGGCCACCTCGGGACCGGGACCGGCCTTTACGCCCCCGACGTCGAGGATGTCGGCACCGGCGGCCACGAGCTCGTCGGCGCGCCGCAGGGTCTTGTCGAGCGCGAAGTACGCGCCCTTGTCGTAGAAGGAGTCCGGGGTCCGGTTGAGGATCCCCATGACGAGGGGGCGGACGTCGAGGTCGTAGCGGTGAGCACCGAGCTCGAGCACGACCGGCCCGACGCCGCGGAGGACGCCCGGCTGATCGGAAGCGTCGTGCGTGGCGCCGCCGGTCTCGTCGGTCTGCGGCCCGGCCGCACGTCGTGCCATGGGAGCAGACGCGACCGCGCTCAGAAGAGGCGGGAGGCGAGCGCCCGGCGGTAGTGGTCGCGCCGGGGGTCGCCCGGATCCATCGTCTCGAGGATGTCGACGAACTCCTGGCGGGCGTCGTCGTCGCCCTTCACCTTGTCGAGCAGCTCGTCGAGCCGGGGCTCGACCGAGGCGGCGTCGAGCGCTCCAGCGCCGTCGGGCGACTTCGCCAGCCGTGCCAGCGCGCCGACCCGTCGCGTCTCTTCGCTCTCGGGGATCCGTGCGAGCAGCTTCAGCGCCTCGTCGGGCTCGGAGGCCGCGACCAGGGTCTCCGCAAGCGCGACGACGGCGCCGGGATGGTCGGGCTCGAGCTCGAGGGCCCGCCGCAGCGAGGTCTCGTCGCCCTGCGCGACCAGGGTGTCAGCCTCGCTCGGTGCCTTGACGAGACGTTCCACCCACTCGCGCACCGCCGCTTCGGGCAGCGCCCCGACGAAGGCGTCCACGACCTTGCGGTCCGAGATGGCGAAGACGGCGGGGATCGACTGCACCTGGAAGGCAGCCGAGATCTGGGGGTTCTCGTCGACGTTCACCTTCACGAGCTCGACGGCTCCCTGCGTCTCGTCGACGACCTTCTCGATGATCGGGCCGAGGGTCCGGCACGGGCCGCACCACGCCGCCCACAGGTCGACGACGACCGGGTGCTCCTCGGAGCGGGCGAGGACCTCGCTCTCGAACGTCAGGTCGGTCACGTCGGTAGCCACAGCACGAAACTACCGGCTCGTGCGGGCGAGCGTCGCGCCGGGAAGGCGCCCGGCACCAGGAGGCGGGTCACCGCCGGCCGGGAATGCGGCGCCACCCGGGACGTTGTACGCCACGGTCGGGTGGTGCGGCCAGTGTCCCCGGGCCTCACCCCCAACGGTCGGAGCGCTCCGTCAGTCGCAGTGTGGAGCGTCCGTTCCGTCTTATCGCCGCAGGCGACCCGTCGCACCACCCCGGCCACCCCTCTCAGTCCTCCCCACCACCGTCGACCGCCCGTTCGCACGGGCTGACCGCTCCGCCGGGCGGCCCACCCGGCGGAGCGTGTCCTCGCGTGCGCTGCGGCTCGCCGTCCCCGGCGCCGGGATCGCGGGGCTCGGTCGGCGCGAGGTCATGTTGCGGGCGGATGCCACCGCGCCCTCGATTCAGGCGGACGCCACCGCGGCGCGCACCTTGCCGGCAGGAGCCCCCGCCCCCGATCCGGGCTCCGGAGGGATCGGCGCGTCGGGCCGCGGACGCACGGCGAGCTCATCGCCGGCCCAGGCGGCGCATTCGCGCGCGAGCGACGGGTGGAAGCGCCAGCGCATCAGCTGGCGCTCGGCGCCGTCGACGTCCTCGCCGAGCTGGAGGAGGCTGAGCGCCAGCTGACGGCCGCGCCTGCGTAACCGCTCGACGCCGGACTCCTCGGGTGCCTTCGCCAGCCGCTCGTGCTCGATGCGGAGCGTCTCGGGCAGGCGCGCCAGGTGTCGCCGGGCGAGGGGTGGCAGGTGCCGTCGCACGGCGAGCGTCGACGAATCGCGCAGCTGGGCCATCTCGAAGTCGATCGCTCGGCCGACCGTGCGAGCGAAGGGGGCGTGGCGGCCGGACCGCTCCCCGAGCCCGAGCGCCCGCGCCGTGTCGGCGAGCTCGATGACACGGCCCTTCGGTGAGGCCTCGAGCAGCGCTGCGAAGTGGCGGAGCAACCAGGTGGTGGAGGGGCCCAGCCTATCATTCGGTGTATGACTCGAGCCGGTATTTACGTTCGACTCTCCGTAAACCGCGACGGTACCGAGACCAGCACCAAACGCCAAGAGGAGGATTGCAGGGCTCTCTGTGTTCAGAAGGGCTGGGACGTCGTCGACGTCTACCGTGATACTGACCTGAGCGCCTACAAGGCCAAGGTTCGCCGGCCCGCGTATGAGCGGATGTTGGCCGACGTGGAGGCAGGATCGCTCGACGCGGTGATCTGCTGGAAGATCGATCGCCTGTCGCGCTCCATGCACGACTACACGGCCACGCTGCGACACATGAGCGATCACGATGTCGTCTTTGTCTCCTACAGCGATCCTGTTGACACCTCCACGCCGATGGGAAAGGCGATGCTGCACATCAGCGGCGTGTTTGCCGAGCTCGAATCAGACACGATCTCCTATCGAGTGAAGCGTGCCGCGCGAATGATCGCGGAACAGGGGCGACCAGGCGGAGGTGGCTGCCGCCCCTTCGGCTATGAGGGCGATCGAATCACGGTTTGCGAGGCAGAGGCAGAGC
>Ga0307372_10003708_pt1 | contig 24157 bp, 18 predicted proteins | sample OX1MG_FD_202533 | JGI IMG/M metagenome (GOLD analysis project Ga0307372, IMG submission 202533) | Soil microbial communities from Risofladan, Vaasa, Finland - OX-1 | ecosystem: Environmental > Terrestrial > Soil > Coastal area > Acid sulfate soil | place: Finland: Risofladan, Vaasa | collected...
CGCCACCGCCTTGTTCAGCCGGCTGAGGTAGGAGGTCTGCAGCGAGTTGGGATTCACCGTCCACGAGACGTTCGCGTAGGCGATCTTGCCGTTCTTCGACACCGCGCCCGTGGTTGATGGCCCCGTGCTGGCGGACGAGAACGGGCTGACGGCCTTGATCACGTGCGGCAGCGCGGCCACGTTGCTGGTGGCCTGGTTGACGGCCTGCTGCTGCTGGGTGACCGTGCCGCCGCGGGCGTGGAACACGATCTGGCCCGCATACCCGCCCTGCTGCGCAAACTGGCTGTTCAGCCGGCTCTGCCCGTGAGCGGAGTCGGTACCGGAGACCGTGTAGTTGTTGACGTAGTCGCCGCCCCACGCCTGCTTGGCTCCCAGCAGGCCACCCAGGATGATCAGCCAGGCGACAATGACGATCCAGTGCCGCCGCGCGCAGAACGCGCCAAGCCGCTCCAGCAGGTGGTTCATGGCCGCCTTCCCCACACGTGCCAGGCGGCCGTGCCAAATCATGGCACGGCCGTCTGGCAGCCCGGAGCACCACGGTGCGGCCCGGCCGATCCTCCGTCATCACCCGCCGGGGGTGATGAGCGAGGGGTCATGCTCGCGGGCTACCGGACCGCGGCGGCTCGTTCGGCCGGCCGGTCCCGCTCCGGGGCCGGGTCGCGGGCTAGCCTGCTCGGCCACCACATCCACCGGCCCAGGTCCAGGTTCAGGGCCGTCACCAGCACCGAGCGGACCACGATCGTGTCGAGCAGCACGCCGAAGGCGACGGCGAAGCCGAGCTCGGCCAGGAACGTGACCGGCAGGGTGCCGAGCACGGCGAACGTGCCCGCCAGGACGGCCCCCGCCGAGGTGATCACTCCGCCGGTCGCGGACAGCCCGGTCAGCGCGCCGTTACGAGCGCCATCCTTCGCTGCCTCCTCCCGGACCCGGGTCATCAGGAAGATGTTGTAGTCGATGCCGAGCGCGACCAGGAACACGAACACGAACAGCGGGAAGGAGGTGTCGGCCCCGCCGAAGTGGAACAGGTGGTTGAACACCAGCGCGCTGACGCCGAGCGCCGAGAAGAACGACAGAACGACGGTGGCGATGAGGATGACCGGGGCGACGATCGCTCGCAGCAGCAGGCCGAGGATCAGGAACACCACCAGGAGGATGAGCGGAATGATCACATCCCGGTCATGCGTGGCGGCCCGCCTGATGTCCAGGTTCACGGCCGTGGTGCCGCCGACCAGCGCGTGACCGCCGGGAACGGCGTGCACGGCGGTGCGGACCCGGTCGATCGTCGTGTAGGCGGCCGGGCTGTCCGGTGCCGCGATCAGGGTCCCGTACAGGTAGGCGTGGCCGTTCCTGGCGACAGGCGGGGTGACCCCGGTGATGCCCGGCGTCGCGCGGAACGCCGACCTCAGCCGCGGCGCCGCCGACTGGCTGCCGACGACCACGACCGGCGCCCCCGCGCCGGCCGGGAAGCTCCGGTCGAGCACCTGCTGCCCGACCACGGAATCGGGATGGCCCCGGAAGGACTGGGCGTTGGTCAGGCCGCTGGCCTTCAGGCCGAGGGTGCCGAGCGCCAGGATGGCGAGCGCTGCCGCCGTGCTGACCCAGATGACTCGCGGCCGGCCGGCGATGGCCCGGCCGACTCGGGCCCAGGCCCCCCGGCTGGTGGGCTCCGTCGAGCCGTACGCGGGCCGGACCGGCCAGAAGATCCACCGGCCGAAGATCACCAGGAGGGCCGGCAGCAGGGTCAGCATGGCGACCAGTGCGACGGCCACGCCGATGGCCAGCACCGGTCCCATGCCCCTGGTGGAGTTCAGCTCGGCCACCGTCAGCGTGAGCAGGCTGACGATCACCGTGCCGGCGCTGGCTATGATCGCCGGCCCGGCCCGGCGCAGGGCGAGCAACATCGCCTCATGCCGGTCCTCGTGACGGCGCAGCTCCTCTCGGTAGCGGGCCGTGAGGAGCAGGGCATAGTCGGTGCCCGCGCCGAAGACCAGCACGTCCAGGATGCCGGCGGTCTGCGCGTTGACGGTCAGCCCGGCGTGGGCCGCCAGCAGGTAGATCAGGGCCTGGCAGGTGGCCAGCGCGACGCCCGCCGACAGCACCGGCAAGAGCCACAGCGCGGGGCTGCGGTAGGTGATCAGCAGCAGCACGATGACGACGGCCAGGGTGGCATAGAGCAGCGTGCTGTCGATGCCCTTGAACGCCTTGGCGGAGTCGGCCGCGATGCCGAGCGGGCCGGCGATGTGGACGGCCAGGCCGCCGGCCCCCGACTGGGCAATGCTCCGCAGGCTGCCCGCGGCGGCGCTGGCCCCGTTCCAGCCCTTCTTGCCGAGGCTGACCGGGACGACGGTCTCGATGGCCTTGCCGTCCCTGGCCACGACCGGTCCGACGATCTGGCCGGGGACCACGCCGGCGACGCCCGCGAAACCGCGCGCGTCGGCGGCGGCCTTGGCCCGGTCGGCGGCGGTCAGGCCCGATGGCCGCGAGTACACGACGACGCCGGCGAACAGGTTGGGCGGCTGGAAGGTGGCCTGCAGGCTGACCACCTTGGTGGACTCGGCCTTGGCCGGCAGCCACGCCGTGGCATCGTTCTTCTCGGCGTTGGTCAGCTTGCCGGCCAGTGGGCCGAGCACCCCGACGACCAGCAGCCAGAAAACCAGGACCAGCCATTTGGTGCGGCGCCCGCTGGGCACGCGAGCTAGCGCGCGGACTATGTTCATCGTGATCCCCCAGGATCGGCGGTTGGCACGTGGCGGCAACGCGACCCGCGTGGTCGCGGTTCAGCCAGCCGTTAAGATATATCTCATCCTGCGCCGCTAGCAAGATATATCTCGCTAATAACGGCTGTCGGGCGGCGGTGCGCTCGTTGCCCCCGTGCTCACCGCGCAGCCGCTCACTGACCCCGTGCCCGCTCCACGCGCTTACTATCCCCGTGCCTAGTCGGCGGGTTACCAGATCGGCGGGTGCCGGCCCTTCCACGGCCGTGCGGCCTCGACCTGCGCGGACAGCGAGATCAGCGTGGCCTCGTCGCCGATCCGGCCGGCCAGCATCACGCCGATCGGCAGCCCCTGCGCGTTCCAGTACAGCGGGAGGCTGACGGCGGGCTGCCCGGAGACGTTGTACAGCGCGGTCCACGGCGTGAACCGCTTCTGCCGCTCGAAGTTCTCGGCGGGCTCCACCTCATCGAAGTAACCGACGGGAACCGGCGGCGAGGCCAGGGTCGGGGTCAGGACGGCGTCGTAGCCGTTGAGTACCGCCAGCCCGGGCCGCATGACGGACTGCAGGTAGGCCTGGGCGAAGAGCAGGTCGGCGGCCCTGAGCTCCAGGCCCTTGCCGCGCAGGTAGCTGGTCAGCGGCAGCAGCTCGCCTTCCTGCTCGGGGGCGATCGGGGCCAGCGTGGCCATGGCGTACCACAGGGTCACGAAGGAGGGCACCACGTCCGCGCCGAACGGCAGGTCGATGTCCTGCACGTCATGCCCGAGCGACTCCAGCAGCGCGCTGGCGTCCTCATAGGCCGCCACGCAGTCGGGATGGACCTGGACGCCGTCGACGGCTGCGGTCAGGGTCCGCGCGATCCGCAGCCGGCCCGGCTCCCGGCTGGCGTAGCCCAGGAAGGTCTGGCCGGCGGGCAGCGACGGCTGGGTGTACATGTCACCCGGATGGCTGCAGGTCATCGCGTCGAGCAGCAGGGCCGCGTCGGCCACCGTGCGGGCCAGCGGGCCATCGGTGCCCAGGCCGGCCAGGTCTGGCATCAGCGGGCCGCCGGAAATCCGGCCCCGGCTCGGCTTGATCCCGAACAGCCCGCAGACGCTGGACGGGATCCGGATCGAGCCGCCGCCGTCGCTGCCCTGAGCCGCGGGGGCAAGGCCGGCGGCCACCGCGGCGGCGGCTCCGCCGCTCGATCCGCCGGCCGAGCGGCTCAGGTCCCACGGCGTGCGGGCCGGCGGCCCGATCTTGGTCTCGGTGTAGCACGGCAGTCCGAACTCCGGCGTGGCGGTCTTTCCGGTGATCACGATCCCGGCCGAGCGCAGCGCGCTGACCACGTAGTCGTCCTCGGTGGCCACGTTGTCGGCGAACACGGTGCTGCCCAGTGTCATGCGGACCCCGGCGACCATATTCAGGTCCTTGATCGGGATCGGTATCCCGGTGAGCGGTGGCAGGACCGCGGCGTCCTGGCGGCTGGCCGCGACGGCCTTCTCGGCCTTGGCCGCCTGCTCGCGGGCCAGCTCGTGGGTCACCGTATAGAACGCGCCGACCTGGTCGTTCAGGCGATCGGTGCGGTCCAGGTAATGATCGGTGATCTCCACCGGGGACAGCTGGCCGGCGCGGATGGCCGCGGCCAGCTCCGTCACCGCGAGGTCATGAATGTCGGTCACGCACCGAACAGTAGAACGACAGGGCCGATGCGGTCCATCCCCCGGCCGCGGGCGGCGAGGAAGCCGAATGGCTTGCCGTAGCATTGCCGGTAATTACTCGGTTACTCTTAGAGACGTGGACCTCGACTCCGGGACCGAGCCGCAGCCGGCCGGCACGGCGCCGGCGGACGAAGCTGAGGCTTCCCAGCAGCGTTTCCCGGCATCGGCACGGTCCGTCAGGGAAAGCCTGACGGCCGACCCCCGGATGTCCATCTGGATCCGCCGGGCCGTCATGGCCCTGGTCGCCGGAATCGCCGTGACCATCTGGCAGAACTGGCGCTGGGGCGTCACGGCCGCCGCCGTTGTCGCGATCGTCGACACGATCTACCAGTCCAAGGCGATGTCGCCGATTCCGGCCGACGTGCTCGCCACCTCGGCGCAGCGGCGCACCCGGCGCCGGGTCCTGCTGCTGCGGGCGGCGGGGTACCAGGCCCTGCACAGCCGCGCCATTCCCGGCAGCGACCAGGTCATCGACCATCTCGTCATCGGGCCGGCCGGGGTATTCGCCGTCGACTCCGAACGCTGGGACCGCCGCCTTCCCGTGCGCACGACCGGCGCCCCGACCACCGGCGTGCTCTACCACGGGCCCTTCAGCCAGTCGCAGCGGCTGGCCCACGCGCGCTGGGAAGCCGCGCAGGCCGGCCGCCTGATCGGGGCCGAGCTCCGACAGCCTCTTAACGTCAGCCCGGCCATGGTCATCTACGGCCCGACCATTCCGTGGGGCGTCGCGACGCTGCGCGGCGTCGAGGTCTTCAGCGGGAAGCGGGTCCGCAAGTTCTTCCGGAGCCAGAACCGGGCTACCCGCGGCCAGCACCTGGATGAGCAGGAGATCGAGCTGATCTACCAGGCCGCGGAGCGAGCCCTGCCGCCCGCGCGGTAGCGCCGATCTCCCGCCCGCCGCACAGGCGAGTCTTCCGACCGGAATAACCTATGACTCCATAACTCGGTCGAAGGGCAGGCTGTGGCTGCACTCAGGCACTGGGTGGCGGGCGCGCGGCCGCGTACGCTGCCCGCCGCCGTCGTTCCCGTCGTGGTGGGATCCGGCGTGGCGGCCGGCTATGACCGGTTCTCCGCGTGGCGCGCGGCGCTGGCCCTGATCGTGGCCCTCGCCCTGCAGGTCGGCGTCAACTACGCCAACGACTACAGCGACGGGGTGCGCGGCACCGACGAGGTACGGGTCGGCCCGGTCCGGCTCGTCGCCTCCGGCCTCGCCCGGACCCGCCAGGTCCTGGCCGCCGCCATCGCCTGTTTCGCCGTCGCGGGCGTGGCGGGCCTGGTGCTGGCCGCCGTCACCTCGTGGTGGCTGCTGCTGGTCGGCGCGGCGGCCCTGGCGGCGGCCTGGTTCTATACCGGGGGCAGCCGGCCCTACGGGTACCGGGGCCTGGGCGAGGTCTCCGTCTTCGTGTTCTTCGGGCTGGTCGCGGTGGCCGGGACGGCGTATGTCCAGATCCGGACGCTGGACTGGCTGGCCGTGGTCGCGGCGGCACCGGTCGGCCTGCTGGCCTGCGCCCTGCTGGTCATCAACAACCTGCGGGACATCCCCACCGATCGCCAGACGGGCAAGCGCACGCTCGCGGTGGTGCTCGGCGACCAGCGGACCAGGGCGCTGTACATCGGCTGCATACTCATCCCGTTCTGCGTCGCCGCGGCGCTGGCGCCCGTCGCGCCGCTGTGCCTGGTGGCCCTGGCGGCCGTGCCAATGGCGATCACCCCGGTGCGGCAGGTGCGCCGCGGCGTGACCGGCCGCGGCCTGATCTTGGCGCTGGGCCAGACCGGGCGCCTGCAACTCGCGTTCGGCGCCCTCCTCACCCTGGGCCTGGCCATCCGCCCCTAAGCCAGTCGCCCCGCCCCAGCCGCCGACGTCGCCCGCCCCGATCGGGGCGGGCCGATCGGGTTGGCGCTACGCGCCGTTGTCCGGGGCGGCTGGGTCCCGGCCGGGGTCGGTGGCACGGAGCACGTCCGGGACCGGGTCGGCGCTGTCCAGGACCTCGGGGACCGGATCGACGGCATTCACCTCGGGAACCAGGCTGGCCGGCTCCTCGGGAACCGAGCTGGCCGGGGCCGGCTCCTCCGCGACCTGCCCGGCCCCGCTCAGCTCACCGGGTGGCCGTGCGCCGATGTGTACCTCGGGGGCCGGCTGCCCGGCCCCGCGCGACTTCGGCACCCAGCCCGGCAGCCGCGCCGCGTCCGGCTGCCTGGCGGGCTGCCTGGCGGGCTGGCTCTCGCCCGGTCCGCCCTCGGCCGGGCCGAACGCCCCGCCCAGTGCCTTGAGCGCGCCGGTCAGCTCGCTCGGGATCATCCAGACCGTGCTGCCCGGGCCCTGCGCGAGCTGCGGCAGCACCTGCAGGTACTGGTAGGCCAGCAGCTTCGGGTCCGGGTCGCCCTCATGGATCGACTGGAACACCGTGCTGATCGCCGCGGCCTGGCCCTCGGCGCGCAGGATCGCGCTCTGCTTGTCCCCCTCGGCGCGCAGGATGGTGCCCTGCTTGTCGCCGTCGGCGGTGAGGATCTGCGACTGGCGGACGCCCTCCGCGTTGAGGATCGCGGCGCGCTTCTCGCGCTCGGCCCGCATCTGCTTCTCCATCGCATCCTTGACGCTCTGCGGCGGGTCGATGGCCTTGATCTCCACCCGGGTCACCCGGATCCCCCACTTGCCGGAGGCATCGTCCAGCACGCCGCGCAGCATCGTGTTGATCTGGTCCCGCGACGTCAGGCTCTGCTCCAGGTCCATGCTGCCGATCACGCTGCGCAGCATGGTCGCCGTGAGCTGCTCGATCGCCTGGATGTAATTAACGATCTCGTAGTCGGCGGCCCGCGGGTCCGTCACCTGGAAGAACAGCACGGTGTCGATCTTCACGACCAGGTTGTCCTCGGTGATGACCGGCTGCCCGAGGAAGGAGACCACCTGCTCGCGCAGGTCGATCAGCGGCTTGACCCGGTCGATCAGCGGGATGATGAAGTTCATCCCCGGCTCCAGCGTCTTGCGGTACCTGCCGAGGCGCTCGACGTTCCTCGCCTTGGCCTGCGGCACGATCCGGACCGTGCGCATGGCGATCAGCAGGACCAGCAGCACGATGACTGCACCGGCTATCCCGACAGCGTCCATCACGCCTACTCCCTCGGGTATACGAGCGCCGTCGCGCCCTCGATGTGCAGCACGTCGACCCGGGTGCCGGCCGGGATGACGAGGGTCTCGTCGTAGGGCCGCGCCGACCACAGGTCGGCGCCGATCCGCACCCGGCCGCCGTCGGCGCTGACCTCTTCGACCACGGTGGCCGTGCGGCCGACGAGGGCCGCGGTCCCGGTGCGCAGCAGGGGCGGCTGCCGAATGTGGCGCATGGCCAGCGGCCGGGCGACGCCCAGGCCGACCGCCGAGGCCACGACGAAGGCTCCGAACTGGACGGCCAGGTTCCCGCCGGCGGCCCCCGCAATGGCAGCCACCAGCGCGCCGACGGCGACCAGGCCGAACGCGAGCGTCACGGTGACGATCTCGACCGTGCCCAGCACCGCGGCGATGATCAGCCAGATAATCCAGGTATCCACCGTATCCACCGTATCCACCGCAACATCCCACCGCAGCGCTCCGAATGCGGAACGTCATTCAGCTATAACTCGACAGTAACCCCGTTAGCCCGGCCTTGGGCAGGCCGGCGCGGGCCGTCCCGGCTCGGGTACGTTGCGCCCCCACTGCTACCTACTACCCGGTGCTTCCCACCACGAGACGAAACGAGCACCATGGACTGACTGACATCACGGAGGTTCGCCATGCCCGCAGCAACTAGACCGTCCTACAGCCACGGAGTCTGCGCCACCGCCCTGATCGGTGCGACAATAGGTGACAATCTGCGCGAGGTCGCCGCGGCGTTCGGCGACAGCGAGGCGCTGGTGGACGTGCCCAGCGGCCGGCGATGGACCTACGGCCAGCTGGACACCGACACCGACGCGATAGCCCTGGGGCTGATGGCGGCCGGCATCGACAAGGGTGACCGGGTCGGGATCTGGGCGCCGAACTGCCCGGAGTGGGTGCTGCTGCAGTACGGGACGGCCAAGATCGGGGCGATCCTGGTCAACATCAACCCGGCCTACCGCAGCCACGAACTCGGTTACGTGCTGGCGCAGTCCGGCGTTCGCCTGCTGGTCAGCGCCGAGAGCTTCAAGACCAGCGACTACCGGGCGATGATCGAGGAGGTTCGCGGCGGCCCAGCCGGGCCCGCGGGGCTGGAACGGGTCATCTACCTGGGCACCTCCGGCTGGGACGACCTGTGCGCGGCGGGCGAGGTCGCGCTGGCCAGCCGGGCGGCGGAACTGCAACGGCAGGCTGCCCGCCTGGCCTTTGACGACCCGATCAACATCCAGTACACCAGCGGCACGACGGGGTTCCCCAAGGGCGCGACCCTGTCCCATCACAACATCCTCAATAACGGGTTCTTCGTCGGCGAGGGATGTCGGTACACCCCGGCGGACCGGGTCTGCGTCCCGGTTCCGTTTTATCACTGTTTCGGGATGGTCATGGGGAACCTGGGCTGCACGACGCATGGCGCCTGCATCGTGATCCCCGCCCCCGGTTTCGACCCGGCCGCCACGCTGCGGGCGGTCCAGGCCGAGCGCTGCACGTCGCTGTACGGGGTGCCCACGATGTTCATCGCCGAGCTCGCGCTGCCCGACTTCGCGCAGTATGACCTGTCCACGCTCCGGACCGGCATCATGGCCGGCTCGCCATGCCCGGTCGAGGTCATGAAGCGCGTGGTGAGCGAGATGCACATGACCGAGGTGACCATCTGCTACGGGATGACCGAGACGTCCCCGGTCTCCACCCAGACCACGGCCGACGACGACATGGAGCGGCGGGTGTCCACGGTCGGCCGGGTGGGCCCGCATCTCGAGGTCAAGGTGGTGGATCCCGAGTCCGGCCTGGTGCTGCCGCGCGGCAGCCACGGCGAGCTGTGCACGCGCGGGTACTCGGTGATGCTGGGCTACTGGGATGAGCCGGAGAAGACCGCCGAGGCGATCGACGCCGCGCGCTGGATGCACACCGGGGACCTGGCCGTCATGGACGAGGCCGGCTATCTCAACATCGTGGGGCGGATCAAGGACCTGGTCATCCGCGGCGGCGAGAACGTCTATCCGCGCGAGGTGGAGGAGTTCCTCTACGGGCACCCAGAGATCGAGGACGTGCAGGTCGTCGGCGTGCCGGACGTGAAGTACGGCGAGGAGCTGTGCGCCTGGGTCCGGATCCGGGCCGGCAGCGAGCTGACCGCCGAGCAGGTCCGGGAGTTCTGCTCCGGCAAGATCGCGCATTACAAGGTGCCGAGGTACGTGCGGTTCACCGACGAGTTCCCGATGACGGTGACGGGCAAGGTGCAGAAGTTCAAGATGCGCGAGACCTCGGTCGTCGAGCTCGGCCTGGAGGCCGCGGACCGGCAGGAGACCGCCTGACCCCGGCCGGGAGCGCAGCTGGGTGGCGCTGCGGATAGCACCCGGGTCCTGCCGGACATGTCATAGTTGCCTTGACGACCTCGAACGTCATGGGCGTGCGGTTGTCTTCGCTGTTTGAGCAGCAGATGCCGGGTCATGGCATTCGGCCCGGCCGGGGAGGACGCAAAGCGTGTTTGGACATGAGTGGGAGCCCGCCCGAGGGACCATCGTGGAGTCCCGGATCGAGCAGACGACTGTGGCCGGGGAGCCGGGGCTGCACCAGGTGCGGGTCTACGTCGTGGACGTCCGCAAGCCGCACGGCGCGCCGCTGCGGGCGACGGTCCAGTCACCGCACGGCGCGAGCACGGAACTGGCCCCTGGCATGACGGTCCGGCTCGAGATCAATTCCAGGGCTGGAGAGGTCCGCTTCGACCCCGGCCCACCGGCCGGGTCGGTCGGCTTCAGCTCGCCGGACGCGCCCAGCACCTTCGTCCCGGCGACCCCCGTAACCCCGGCGACGCCAGCCGCGACCTTCAGCTCACCGGCCGATTCCTTCGGGCGCCCGACGAGCTCTGTGGGGCCGCCTGGCGGTTCCGTCAGCTTCTCCAGCCCTGCCGTAGCCCCGCCCGCCTTCGAGCCGGTCGCCCCGGTCACCCCGTTCAGCGCGGGCGACCAGGACAGCGAGTCCGGCCGGATCGCCCGGCTGGAGGACCAGCGAGACCGGGGGCAGCTCACCCAGCAGCAGTTCGAGGCGCAGCGCCAGCAGATCATGGACGAGATCTGACCGCCACCGCGCAGCTGTCGCGCGATGCCGTCGAGATGGTCGCGGCGCGCATCCGGCGGTACATCCGCCGGACGCCGGTCGTCACCGTGGACCTGGCCGATTTCGGCCTGGCCGCCGGACCGCTGACGCTCAAGCTGGAGCAGCTGCAGCACTCGGGCTCTTTTAAGGTGCGCGGGGCGTTCGCCAACCTGCTGCTGCGCGACATCCCGCCGGCGGGGGTCGTCGCCGCGTCGGGCGGCAACCACGGCGCCGCGGTCGCCTACGCCGCGGGCGTGCTCGGCGTGCCGGCCCGGATCTTCGTGCCGGAGGTATCGTCGCCCGCCAAGGTCCGCCGGATCAGGGCGTACGGCGCGGACCTGGTGGTCGAGGGCGCCACGTACTCCGACGCGTTCGCGGTCAGCCAGGACTGGGCGGCCGGCAGCGGCGCCCTGCCGATCCACGCCTACGATCAGGCGCAGACCGTGCTGGGCGCCGGCACGGCCGGGCTGGAGCTGATGGAGCAGGCCCCGCAGGCGCAGACGATCCTGACCGCGGTCGGCGGCGGCGGCCTGCTGGCCGGCACGGCCACGGCCAGCGCCGGCCGGCTCCGGGTCATCGGCGCCGAGCCGCGGGACGCGCCCACCATGTCGCGGGCGCTGGCGGCGGGCGGCCCGACCGACGCGCCGACGGGCAGCGTCGCGGTCGACTCGCTGGCCCCGCGCCAGGTGGGCGAGCTGACCTACGCCGTGGCCGCGAGCAGCGTGCAGGCGGTCGTGCTGGTCAGCGATGAGTCCATCCTGGCCGCGCAGCAGCTGCTCTGGGAGCGGCTGCGGGTGGTCGCCGAGCCGGGCGGCGCCACGGCGCTCGCGGCCGTGCTGTCCGGCCGATACTCCCCCGCGCCCGGCGAGCACGTCGCGGTCATCGTGAGCGGCGCGAACACCACGGCGGTCGACTTCAGCCGGTAGGCCGGCGACCAGGCCTAGCGTTACGGCGTCATACTGGCCGCATGCCCGTGCATAATCGCGCCACAGCCGTACTCGCCGCGACCGCCCTCCTGGGCATCGGCGTTGACCAGGCGACGAAGGCGCTCGTGACCGCGACCGTCGAGGGCAGGCCGCCCGTCCACCTCATCGGCCGGGTGCTGATGATCGACGTCTCCCGCAACTCCGGCGCTGCCTTCTCTTTCGCGCCCGCCGCGACGGTGCTGTTCACCTGCCTGGCGGTGGCGACCGCCGTGCTCATCGGCGTGAAGGCGTCCCGGCTGCGCTCGACCGGCTGGGCGATCTCGCTCGGACTGCTGCTGGCGGGAGCCATCGGGAACCTGTGTGACCGGCTGATGCGAGCACCCGGCTTCGGCCGGGGCGCGGTCGTGGACTTCATCTACCTGCAGCACTTCGCGACCTTCAACGTCGCCGACAGCTGCCTCACCTGCGGAGCCGTGCTCGCCGTCCTCCTGTCGCTGCGCGGCGTTCCGCTGACGGCGACCACGCCCCTGTCGGCCGAGCGGCCCGGCACGTAACGACCGCCGGCCGCCGGCGATGCCGACGCGGCCGGGAACTGGCACGATGGGCCAGTCATGACTCTTATCGATCGGCTGCCAGGCAACGCGGACCCGGATGATCTCTTTGAGGCGTTCGCGGGCTGGGCCGCGGACCAGGGTTTCGCCCTGTACCCGCACCAGGAAGAGGCGCTGATCGAGATCGTGTCCGGCGCCAACGTGATCCTCAGTACCCCCACCGGGTCCGGTAAGAGCCTGGTGGCGACCGGCGCGCACTTCACCGCGCTGGCGCGCGACGAGCGGACGTTCTACAGCGCGCCGATCAAGGCGCTGGTGTCGGAGAAGTTCTTCGCGCTGTGCGACGCGTTCGGCGCCGCCAACGTCGGGATGATGACCGGTGACGGCAGCGTCAACGCGGGGGCGCCGATCATCTGCTGCACGGCCGAGGTCCTGGCGAACATCGCGCTGCGGGACGGCGCGGCGGCCGACGTCGGCCAGGTGGTCATGGACGAGTTCCATTTCTACGCCGACCCGGATCGGGGCTGGGCCTGGCAGGTCCCGCTGATCGAGCTGCCGCAGGCCCAGTTCCTGCTCATGTCGGCGACGCTGGGCGACGTCAGCCGCTTCGAGGATGACCTGACCCGGCGCACCGGCCGGCCGACCGCCGTGGTCAAGTCGGTGGAGCGCCCGGTCCCGCTGGTCTACTCCTACGCCTTGTCGCCGCTGCATGAGACCGTGGCCGAGCTGCTGACCACCCATCAGGCGCCCATCTATATCGTGCACTTCACCCAGGCCGCGGCCATCGAGCAGGCCCAGGCCCTGATGAGCGTCAACGTCTGCACCCGCGCCGAGAAGGACGCCATCGCGGAGCTGATCGGCAACTTCCGGTTCGCGGCCGGCTTCGGCAAGACCCTCTCGCGGCTGGTCCGGCACGGCATCGGCGTGCATCACGCGGGGATGCTGCCCAAGTACCGGCGGCTCGTCGAGACCCTCGCCCAGGCAGGGCTGCTCAAGGTCATCTGCGGTACCGACACCCTCGGCGTGGGCATCAACGTGCCCATTCGCACCGTGCTGTTCACCGCGCTGTCGAAGTACGACGGCACGAAGACCCGGCTGCTGATGGCGCGGGAGTTTCATCAGATCGCGGGCCGGGCCGGCCGGGCGGGTTTCGACACCACCGGACGAGTGGTGGTGCAGGCTCCGCAGCACGTCATCGACAACGAGAAGGCGCTGGCCAAGGTCGGCGACGATCCGCGCAAGCGCCGCCGGGTGGTCCGCAAGAAGCCGCCTGAGGGATTCGTCGGGTACGGCCTGCCGACCTTCGAACGGCTCGTCGCGGCCGAGCCGGAGCCGCTGCGGTCCAGCTTCGCGGTCAGCCACGCCATGCTGCTCAACGTGATCGGCCGGCCCGGCGATGCGTTCCCCGCGATGCGCCACCTGCTGACCGACAGTCACGAGGACAAGCCCGCGCAGCGCAAGCACATCAGCCGGGCCATCGCCATCTACCGTGCCCTGCTGGCAGGCGGGGTGGTCGAGCGCCTCGCCGAGCCCGACGCGGAGGGCCGCTCGGTCCGGCTGACCGTGGATCTGCAAGACGACTTCGCGCTCAACCAGCCGCTGTCGCCGCTGGCTCTGGCGGCGATCGAGTTGCTGGACCGGGAATCGCCGGTGTACGCGCTGGACGTGCTGTCGGTCATCGAGGCGACCCTGGACAACCCGCGGCAGGTGCTGTCGGCCCAGCTGTTCCGGGCGCGCGGCGAGGCCGTGGCCACGATGAAGGCCGAGGGCATCGAGTACGAGGAGCGCCTGGAACTGCTGGACGCGGTCACCTACCCGCGCCCGCAGGCCGATCTCCTGGAGGCGGCCTACAACATCTACCGGCAGGGTCATCCGTGGATCGCCGACTATGCGGTGGCCCCCAAGTCCGTCGCCCGGGACATGTTCGAGCGGGCGATGACCTTCACCGAGTACGTCAGCTTTTACAACCTGTCCCGCTCGGAGGGGCTGGTGCTGCGCTACCTGGCCGACGCCTACCGGGCCCTGCGCCAGACCGTACCCGAGGAGGCCAGGACCGAGGAACTGACCGACCTCATCGAGTGGCTGGGCGAACTGGTCCGCCAAGTCGACTCCAGCCTGATCGACGAGTGGGAGCGGCTGCGCAATCCGGCGGCGGAGCCGGTCGCCCCGGTCGACGAGCGACCGCCGGCCGTCACCACTAACCGGCGCGCGTTCCGCGTCCTGGTCCGTAACGCCCTGTTCCGCCGGGTGGAACTGGCCGCCATGCGGCACTGGGCGGAGCTCGGCGACCTGGACGCCGAGTCGGGCTGGGACGCGGCCGCCTGGGCGCGGGCGCTGGAGCCGTACTTCGGGGAGCATGAGGAGATCGGCACCGGTCCGGACGCGCGCGGGCCCGGCCTGCTGATCCTCGAGGAGGGCGCGCGAGAGTGGGCCGTGCGGCAGATCCTCGACGACCCGGCCGGTGACCACGACTGGGGCTTTAGCGCCACCATCGACCTGGCCGCCTGCGACGAGGCCGGAATCGCCGTCGTCACCGTGACCAGCGTCGGCCAGCTCTAGCCGCCTGACGGCATGGCTTAGCGCCAGCTCTCGGCCCGGGCCGGGATGATCTCGACGCCGAGCGGCATCAGCGAGATCGGGATGATCTTGAAATTGGCCAGGCCGAGCGGGATGCCGATGATCGTCACGCACAGCGCCACCCCGGTGACCAGATGCCCCAGCGCCAGCCACCACCCGAACAGCACAATCCAGATGACGTTTCCGATCATGGCCCCCGTGCCGGCGTCGGTCCGCGGCGCGATCTGCCGCCCGAACGGCCAGAGCACGTACCCCGCGATCCGGAAGCAGGCGATCCCGAACGGAATGGTGATGATGAGGATGCAGGCGACCAGGCCGGCAAGCAGATAGGCGATCGACATCCACACCCCGCACAGCACCAGCCAGATCACGTTAAGGATGGTCCTCATCACGCATTCCCCCTTGACAGCGGCCTGCCGGCCTGACCCGCTACCCGACGACGCAGCCGCCACTGTTCCCGTGCTGCGGAAATGCCCTGGCCAGGGCGTCGGCAATCATCTTCGCGCGGGCCGCGTAGCCGGCCGAGGTGTAGTGAATCCCGTCGGAGATGAACCACTTGACCTTGGCCACGGCGGCCCAGTCGAAGACCCGCAGGTTCGGGTACCGGGCGCAGGCCCGCAGGAGCGTCCTGTCCCACGCCAGCATGTTGGACTCGGCGTAGGGCCCGCTGACCAGCAGCGACTTCACGTTGACCCACATGACCGGCTCGCCGTTGGCCACCGACATCATCCGCCGGACCCGGGTCATCAGCCCGACCTGTGACCCGGCGGCGACGTCGGCGGTGTCGTCGGTGCCCAGCGCGATCACCCAGCAGCCCCGGAATCCCTCGCGCACCATCGCGCGGGCCGCGTCGTAGCCGTTGACCTGGCCCGGCAGCACCTCCACGACCGACCGAGCACCCGAGATGTCGGTCCGGACGCTCTGCACGCCGACGTCCTCATACCGCTGGGGTATCCGCTGCGCCGGGTTCGGCAGGTAGTCCGGCGAGACCAGGCCCTCCGAGGTCGAGTCACCGATGTGCGCGACCGCGCGGCAGGACGTGCGCAGCGGCGGACCGCCCGGCGTGCCGGGCGAGGCCGACGGCGCGACGGCCGCGAACTGGGGCCGCGCCCGGGTCTTCGCCGCCGGCTTCCCGGTCGCCGGCTTCCCGGTCGCCGGCTTGCCCGCCACGGACTTGCTGGAGACCGACTTGCTGTTCAGCGGCAGGAGCGAGCCGCTGGCCAGGTACGCACTGCCCCCGGCCGGGACCGGACCCGGATTGACCAGGCCAGCGCCGGCCACGATCAGCACCGCGGCGCCGGCCCCCACGGCCGCCAGGCCGCCGAGCCCGGCCAGGCTGCCCAGCCCGGCGGGCCGGATGCGCCAGCCCGTCGACCGGACCCGCGTCCGCAGCCGCCCGAGCCCGCCGTGGCGAACCGGTTCCTCGATGAACCGCCAGGACAGCGCGGCCAGGATCACGCTGGCCGCCACCTGGAGCGCGGCCCGCGGCAGGTCCTCGCCGGTATTGGCCGGCGAGGTCAGCACGATGACGGGATAGTGCCACAGGTAGATACCGTAGGAGCGAGCCCCGATCCAGCGCAGCGGCCGCCAGCCGAGCGCCAGGGCGACCCGGCTGCCCGGGCACGCGGCGGCGGCGACCACCGCGGCCGAGGCGACGGACAGCGCGACCATGCCGCCCCGGTAGGCGAATGGCGAGTACTGGCCGACCCGCCAGATCATCAGCCCGATCACCGCCAGCCCGGCCAGGCCCGCGCCGTCCAGCAGCAGCCTGGTCAGCCGCGCCGGCTGCTCCAGGACGGCGCGTCCCGCGCGGCCGGCGCAGGCCATGGCGAGCGCCGCGCCGATCAGCAGCCCGAAGGCCCGGGTATCGGTGCCCTCGTAGACCCGCGTGGGATCCAGCCCGGGCTGGTAGAGCCGGAGCATCAGCACGGCGGACGCGGCCGCCAGCGCGAGCGTGGGCAGCGCCAGCCAGGCCGCCGCGCCTGCGCGCCGCTTCCGGACGCACAGCAGGCCAAGCAGCAGCAGCGAGGGCCAGATGAGGTAGAACTGCTCCTCCACCGCCAGCGACCACAGGTGATCCAGCGGAGCCGACGGCGCGAACCTGGCGAAGTAGGACTGCCGCGCGGCGATGAGGTACCAGTTGCTCGAGTAGGTAACGGCGGCCGCCACGGCCCCGCGCAGGCTGGACAGGCGCGCCCGGTCCAGGAGCGTGACCCAGGCCGTCACCACCGCCAGCATCACGAACAGCGCGGGCAGGAGCCGACGTGCCCGGCTGAGCCAGAAGTCCCGCAGCCGCAGCCGACCGTCGGCGGCCCACTGGCTCAGCAGCAGGCTCGTGATGAGGTAGCCGCTCAGGGTGAAGAACACCCCGACGCCTAGTAAGCCCCCGAGGGCCCAGCCGAGCTGCTCGTGATAGGCGATAACCGCGAGCACCGCCAGTGCGCGCAATCCGTCGAGACCCGGCAGGTAGCGCTGCCCGGAGCGCGCCGGCTTTGGCATGTTCCCCCCTCGCCGCGGCCCCCGCCGACTCGGCTTCGGGCAGGATCCTGCTGCCGCGGACAACAGAGCAACTACCCAGCGTTATGTAATGGCTACTTATTGTAGTGGAATGGATCTGGAAGGTGGCTCACCACAGATGGCCAGGCGGCTCAGAGCCCGAGCAGGGCATCCAGGCCGACGGTCAGGCCCGCCGGCAGCGACCCGGCACCGCGCACCGCCAGCAGCACCCCGGGCATGAACGAGGACCGGTCCAGCGAGTCGTGGCGGATCGTCAGCAGCTCACCGTGACCGCCGAGCAGGACCTCCTGGTGCGCGACCAGCCCGGCCAGCCGGACCGAATGCACATGCACCCCGCCGAGCACCGCCCCGCGCGCGCCGTCGGCCTGCGTCACCGTGGCGTCGGGTGAGGGCCCGAGGCCCGCGCCGGACCTAGCGCCCTCGATCATCGCCGCCGTCCGGGTGGCCGTGCCGGACGGCGCGTCCGCCTTGCCGGCGTGATGCATCTCGATAACCTCGGCGGACTCGAAGAACGGCGCCGCCTGCTGCGCGAAGCGCATCATCAGCACCGCGCCCACGGAGAAGTTCGGCACGACGAGCACCCGGCCGCCGGGCGACTCGGCGAGCCACTGCGCGACCTCCGCGAGCCGGGCGTCGTCGAAGCCGGAGGTCCCGACCACGACGCTCAGCCCGCGGGCGACGCACCAGCGCAGATTCGCCATGACCGCGCCGGGATGGGTGAAGTCGACGACCACGTCACAGTCGGCCAGCGTCTCCAGCGAGTCCCCGACGTCCACCTGAGCGGACAACTCCAGGTCATTGGCGTCCTCGATCACGCCGCAGGCCTGCGACCCCATGCGCCCCCTGGCACCGAGCACCCCGACCTTGATCATCGTGCTTCCTCGCTCACCGCTCGCCGACCGTGACTACCGGCCGATCCTAGTCGGCCCGCCAGGTCAGCCACGAGCGCGCGGCTGGATCAGTCCATGGCCGCGGTGACGAAGGCCTCCGGGTCGTCGTAGGGGCCCACCACGGCCAGCGCCTTGGGCTGACCGAGCACGGCGGCGGCGATGTCCCGCACGTCCTGGCTGGTGACCGCCTCGATCGAGGCGAGAACCTCGTCGACCGGCTCCAGCCGCGGGTGCACCAGCTCGGACTTGCCGAGCCTGCTCATTCGCGAGGACGGATCCTCCAGGCCGAGGACGATCGAGCCACGCAGCTGGCCCTTGCCGCGGTCCAGCTCCTCATCGGTGAGCCCGTCGGCGATCACCTTCGCGATCTCTTCCCGGCAGATGGCCAGCACCTCGTCGGCCTTGGCCGGCAGGCAGCCCGCGTAGACGCCCCACAGCCCGCACTCCGCATGCTGCGAGCTGAAGCTGTAGACCGAATAGGCCAGACCGCGCTTCTCCCGCACCTCCTGGAAGAGCCGCGACGACATGCCGCCGCCCAGCGCCGAGTTCAGGACGCCCAGCGCGAACCGGCGGTCGTCGCCGCGGCCCAGCCCGGCGCAGCCGAGCACCAGGTTGGCCTGCTCGATGGGCCGCGAGACCAGCCGCACGCCGGTGCCGTCGCAATCGCCCGCGGACGACCCGCTCAGCCGGGGCGGGGCCGGCTCGCGGTCGCCGGCGAGCACCGGGCTGAACGCCTCGCGCACGAGCTCGACGACGCGATCGTGATCGAGGCTGCCCGCCGCGGCCACGACCAGGTTGTCTGGCGTGTACCGGGTCCGGTAATGCTCGAAGATCCGGTCCCGGCCGATGGAGTTGATCGAGTCCACCGTGCCCAGGATGGGCCGGCCCAGTGGCGTGTCACCGAAAAGCTGCGCCGAGAACGCCTCGTGGACCAGGTCCGACGGCTCGTCATCGTTCATGGCGATCTCTTCGAGGATCACCCCCCGCTCGGCATCGACGTCCCGCGGGACGACCAGCGAGCTGTTGACCATGTCGGACAGCACGTCGATGGCCAGCGGCAGGTCGGTGTCGAGGACCCGGGCGTAGTAACAGGTGTACTCCTTGGCGGTGAACGCGTTCAGCTCACCGCCGACCGCGTCCATCGCCGCGGAGATCTCCAGCGCGGTGCGCCGCGACGTGCCCTTGAACAGCAGGTGCTCCAGGTAATGCGTCGCTCCGGCGTGGTCGCGGTCCTCGTCCCGCGAGCCGACGCCGGCCCAGATACCGAGTGCCGCCGACCGGACGGCCGGCAGCGACTCGGTGATGACCCGCAGGCCGCCCGGCAGGACCGTGCGGCGCACGCCCGAGTCGCCGGGCGGCGGCCGTTCGCTGACGGTCATGAGTTGCCGGATCCGCCGGACCCGCCGGACCCGCCGCGACTACGCTGCCGGCTGCGATGACGGTCGCCGCCGCCCTCGCCATGGCCGGAGTCACCACGGTCACCACGGGGCCCGCGATGCTCGTCGCCGCCGCCCAGGTCCTCGCCCGCGGCCTCGCGCTCGACGACCTCGACCGGCACCAGCGACAGCTTGCCGCGGTCGTCGACCTCGCGGATCTCGACCTGGATCTTGTCGCCGACCTTGACGACATCGTCCACGTTGTCGATCCGGGCGCCGCCGTGCAGCTTGCGAATCTGGGTGATGTGCAGCAGCCCGTCCTTGCCCGGCAGCAGCGAGATGAACGCGCCGAACGTGGTCGTCTTCACCACGGTGCCGAGGAAACGCTCGCCGACCTCCGGGATGTGCGGGTTCGCGATCGCGTTGATCGCGGCCCGCGCGGCCTCCGCCGAGGTGCCGTCGGTGGCCCCGATGTAGATGGTGCCGTCGTCCTCGATCGTGATCTCGGCGCCGGTGTCGTCCTGGATCGAGTTAATCATCTTGCCCTTGGGCCCGATGACCTCGCCGATCTTGTCGACCGGGACGTGGACCGTGATGATGCGCGGCGCGTTATCGCTCATCTCGCCGGGCTCGTCGATGGCCTCGCCCATCACCTCGAGGATGGTCAGCCGGGCGCCGCGGGCCTGCCGCAGCGCGGCACCCAGGACCGAGGCCGGGATGCCGTCCAGCTTGGTGTCCAGCTGCAGCGCGGTGATGACGTCCTTAGTACCGGCGACCTTGAAGTCCATGTCTCCGAACGCGTCCTCAGCCCCGAGGATGTCGGTCAGCGTCACGAACTCGCCGCCCTCGTGGATGAGGCCCATCGCGATGCCGGCGACCATGCCCTTGAGCGGCACGCCCGCATCCAGCAAGGACATCGTCGAGGCACAGACCGAGCCCATCGACGTCGAGCCGTTAGAGCCGATGGCCTCCGACACCTGCCGGATCGCGTAGGGGAACTCCTCGCGGGTCGGCAGCACCGGAAGGAGCGCCCGCTCGGCGAGCGCCCCGTGGCCGATCTCGCGCCGCTTGGGCGAGCCGACCCGGCCGGTCTCGCCGGTGGAGTACGGCGGGAAGTTGTAGTTATGCATGTAGCGCTTCGTGCGCTCGGGGTTGAGCGTGTCGATCATCTGCTCCATCCGGAGCATGTTCAGCGTGGTCACGCCCAGGATCTGGGTCTCGCCACGCTCGAACAGCGAGGAGCCGTGCACCCGGGGCAGCACGCCGGCCTCGGCCGACAGCTGCCGGATGTCGGCCAGGCCACGGCCGTCGATGCGGACGCCGTCCCGGATGACCCGCTGGCGGACCAGCTTCTTGGTCAGTGCGCGGAACGCTCCGCTGATCTCCTTCTCGCGGCCCTCGAACTGGGTGGCCAGCTTCTCCGTCGCCAGCGCCTTGACCCGGTCGGTCTCGGTGTCGCGCTCCTGCTTCCCGGCGATGGTCAGCGCCTGGGCCAGCTCGTCGGACACGTCAGCGGCGAGGGCGTCGTAGACGTCCTGGCCGTAGTCGAGGAAGACCGGGAACTCGCGGGTCTCCTTGGCGGCGACCCGGGCGATCTCGAGCTGGCCCTGGCAGAGCGCCCGGATGAACGGCTTGGCCGCCTCCAGGCCCTGGGCGATCGTCTCCTCGGTGGGGGCGACGGCACCGCTGCCGGAGTCGGCCAGCAGCGCCAGCGTGTGCGGGGTGGACTCGGCCTCGACCATCATGATCGCGACCTCGCCGTCCTCCAGCACCCGGCCGGCGACCACCATGTCGAAGGTGGCCTCCGCCAGCTGCGGGTGGGTCGGGAAGCCGACCCACTGGCCCTTGATCAGCGCGACGCGAACGCCGCCGATCGGGCCGGAGAACGGCAGCCCGGACAGCTGCGTCGACAGCGAGGCCGCGTTGATCGCGACCACGTCGTACAGGTGCTCGGGATGCAGGGCCATGATCGTCTCGACGACCTGGACCTCGTTGCGCAGCCCTTTCACGAACGACGGCCGCAGCGGCCGGTCGATCAGGCGGCAGGTGAGGATCGCGTCCTCGGACGGACGGCCCTCGCGGCGGAAGAATGAACCGGGAATCCGGCCCGCGGCGTACATCCGCTCTTCCACGTCGACGGTCAGCGGGAAGAAGTCGAGGTTGTCCTTGGGGTGCTTGGACGCGGTGGTCGCGGACAGCACCATGGTCTCGTCGTCGAGATAGACGACGGCAGAGCCGCCGGCCTGCTTGGCCAGCCTGCCCGTCTCGAACCGGAGCTTGTGTACGCCAAATGAGCCGTTGTCAATAATGACTTCGGCGCTATAAACACCCTCCACGGGTGAGACCTCCTTGGCTGAGGTCCCGCGCCTGCCCGCCGCCAGCGGAGCGCCATGCCAGCCAGCTAGCTGGGGGATGCTGCCGGCCGGTCTTCGATTGAAGCTCTCGGCCCCGCGAGGCGCCCTAGGCACCGCCGGACCCGAGAACCACTACCGAGGACCGGCCCTATGGGCGCTGTCAGCGCTCCGGGCCGGAGCCGCGGGACGTCGTTCGTTTTGTGGTGTATTCAGTTGTCATCCGGGAACCGCGCGTCAGGGTCGGCGCGCGGGCCCTCAGGACGTTTGCAACACAGCCAACTTACCTGCGCAGTCCGAGCTTCTCGATCAGCGCACGGTAGCGGTTGATGTCCTTGCGGGCGAGGTACTGCAGCAGGCGCCTGCGCCGGCCCACGAGCAGCAGCAGGCCGCGACGGCTGTGGTGGTCGTGCTTGTGCACCTTCAGGTGCTCGGTCAGATCGTTGATTCGCCTGGTCAGCAGCGCGACCTGGACTTCCGGCGAGCCGGTGTCACCCTCATTGGTCGCGTGACCGGCGATAATCTCAGTCTTCACCGTGGTGTCGAGCGGCACATTGCTCCCTCGTGTTGCGTCGTTCTCCGGCACTCAGGGGGGTCCTGGGAGCCAGTCGGGATGAGGAGAAAGCCGTGCATCGCCACGCAGTGCATCGCAACGCAGTGCATAGCTCTGCCACGCAAGCTCTCCAGATGGTCAGCCGCCTGAGGGCGCAGCCAACCGGGCCTGATACTCCGGCCGACTTCATACGCTATCACGCCGGCGATTCACTTGAGCCCGCCCGGAAGGTCAGCCCAGCATCTCCCGGGCGAGGTCCACATCCCGGTGCATCTGGCTCACGAGGTCTGGCACCGAGTCGAACCGGGCCTGACCGCGGATCCGGGTCACGAAGTCCGCCGCCATGTGCATGCCGTACAGGTCGAGGTCGTCACGGTCCAGGGCGTGCGCCTCGACGGTGCGCTCCCGCCCGTCGAAAGTCGGGTTCGTGCCGACCGAGATCGCGGCGGGCCACCGCTCGCGTTCCTCGCCCTCGCCATCGAGGCCGGCCAGCCAGCCGGCGTAGACGCCGTCGGCCGGGATGGCCGTGTGCGGCAGGGTCTCCAGATTGGCCGTCGGGAACCCCAGTCCGCGGCCGCGCTGCTGGCCCCGGACGACTACCCCTTCGACGCGGTGCGGGCGGCCGAGGTCCCGCGCCGCGCCCGCCACGTCGCCGGCGCCGAGCAGGTCCCGGATGCGGGTCGAGGAGATCGTCACCACCCCGTCGGTCAGCAGCGGCACGCCCTCGGCCGTGAAGTCGTATTTCTCGCCGAGCTCCGCCAGCAGCGCCACGTCGCCGGCGGCCCGGTGGCCGAAACGGAAGTTCTCCCCCACGACGACATGGGCCGCGTGCAGCCGGTCCACCAGCACCGCCCGCACGAACTCATCGGGGCCGAGCTGGGAGAACTCGTAGGTGAACGGCAGCACGCAGACGGCGCTGACACCGAGGCCGGCCAGCAACTGGCCGCGCCGCCGCGCCGTGCACAGGAAGGGCGGATGGGAGCCGGGCCGGACGACCTCATCCGGGTGCGGGTCGAAGGTGACGACGACCACGGGCAGCGACACGGCCGCCGCGGCGGCCACCGCCCGCCCGACGATGCGCTGGTGGCCGAGGTGCACGCCATCGAACACTCCCACGGTGACCACGCAGGCGCCCCAGTCCGCGGGCACCTCCTCCGGGCCCTGCCACCGCTGCATCTGCGGTCCCCTCCTGGTCTAGCGGTCTACGGCGGTGTTCCAAGCTTCCCATGCGGCTCGCGCGGCCGGCACCTCAGCTCCGCCGGCGGGCCCGGGTGATCCAGCGACCTAGCCGGTGAACACGGCGAGCGGGCGGGCCTGGCCGTCTTCCTCGGTGAGCAGCGCGATCAGCGAGCCGTCCGGGCCGAAGGCGGCCACCGGGCCGGCGGCGGCTACCGGGCCGGCGGCGCCCACCGGGCCGGCGGCGGCCAGCCGCCCGCCGTGGCCCACCAGACGTGCCTCGTCGGCGGTCAGGTCACGCCGGGCGAAGGCGGCGGCCGCCGCCTGAGCCCGCGGGATCACCGACAGCGATGCGCTCAGTTCCTCCAGCGTCGCCGCGTCGCTGACCAGGTAAGGGCCCACTCGCGTCCGGCGTAGCGCGGTGAGGTGACCGCCGACGCCGAGCGCGGCGCCCAGGTCGCGGGCGATGGCCCGGATGTAGGTACCGCTAGAGCAGGTCACCTCGATGTCGGCGTCCAGCAGGTCGCCGCGCTCGTCGCTGACCCGGCGCAGGGCCACGACTTCCAGCGAGGTGATCGTCACGGGCCGGGGCGGCAGGTCGGGCGGCGCGC
>Ga0307372_10003711_pt1 | contig 24148 bp, 24 predicted proteins | sample OX1MG_FD_202533 | JGI IMG/M metagenome (GOLD analysis project Ga0307372, IMG submission 202533) | Soil microbial communities from Risofladan, Vaasa, Finland - OX-1 | ecosystem: Environmental > Terrestrial > Soil > Coastal area > Acid sulfate soil | place: Finland: Risofladan, Vaasa | collected...
GCCGGTACGGTTTCCTTCACGGTGGTCCTCCTTTTGATCCGCCAGATCGCCCCAAAAGCTGCCAACGGCAGCGGACGGAGCGGGAGGACCGCCGTCTTCAATTTCTACGGGCTACGGGACAACCTCGCGCGGGGCTCAAGGCCCTCATGCAGTCCAGCGTGGACTTCGGCGCGATGACGCCGCGCAAGTTCTGGGAGGCGACCGATATCAACACCATCGTCGACGAGACGATCCTCGGCACCTGGTTCGCGCCCGAGCGCCGCATCACCGAGGTCCTCGGCGTCGAGACTGACCGTGTCGGGTCCGTGAATCGTGTCGGCTATGGGTTCAAGGTGCAGCGGCCAGACGGCGAGTTCGTCATCGAGCAGCAGGCCTATTTTGAAATCGACGGCGACAAGATCTCGTGGCTGAGGATCATGTGCTCGGGGTTTCGGCCGTCCAGTTAGCCGCCGCGCGGTCATCCGGCGGCGGCCGCGCAGGTCTCCGACCCCGCCGGTACCGCGGCCGCTCAGCCGCCTGAGTCGACGGGCGGGTCCCCGAGGAACTTGGTGAACACCACCGACCCGTGGGTCGAGAACACGATCCGGTAGCCCTGGTGGAGCCAGAATGCGCGAGCGGCCGCGGCGCGGGCGTCGGTTGCTCCGACATGAAGCCGGCAGTTGACGAAGATCGCAGCGCGAAAGCCGAGCTCCACCAGTTGCGGTTCGAGGATCCCGACCATGCGAGCACCGAGTCCGCTGCGCCGCTCATGCGATGCCACGACCATGTTCGACAACTCAACCATGTCGGGTGAAAAGCGCCGGCAATACAGGAAGGCGACCACGTCGCCGTCCCGCTCGGCGATCACCGACGGCAACTGATCGAGCCGACGGGTGATGCGATCTGGCTGGGCGGTCCGATGGTTCTCCGCGGCGATCAGGCCGATGATTGCGGCGGCATCGCCGCGCCCCCCGGGCCGAAACACGACCTCCCCCGCTCCCGGCTCGTCGAATGCACGCAGTGTCATGAACTAAGCGTGCCTGATACGTCGGCCGGCCGTCCGCGCGCTCCCATGTGGACCGATCGTGGCGGTGTGGGGACACGAATTCACGCAGCGTTCTCCGTGCGCCGACGCGGCCCGCACCGACAGGCCATCCGATGCTCGCGGCCGATCATTCCTCGCAGGCTTCTTCGCCGTCGGGTGGAACAACGAATCAGCTGATTCCCACGCAGGAGGACGACCCCGCATGACCTTTTCGTACTGGAAGCGCTGCGTCGCCGAAGCCATTGGTACGTTCGGCTTCTTCTTCATCGGCTTCTCCGGTATCGCACTGTCGGTGACCCAGCCCACCCAAATCGGCTCGGTCGCCGTCGCGATCGGGTTCGGGCTCGGCCTCGCCTTGATGATCTTTGCATTCGGGCACATCTCCGGCGGACACTTCAATCCCGCCGTAACCGTCGCCCTGGTCGTTGGTCGCCAGTTCCCGATCAGGGAATTGGCGGGCTACTGGATCGCCCAACTCGTCGGTGGCGCCGTCGCCGCGGCGACCGTCATCGCAACCTTCGGTGACGTCGTGAGCAACCACCTGGTCACCGAGCCGGGTCCCGGCACGACGAACCTCGTTGCGCTCGTCCTGGAAACCATCGCCACGGCGCTGTTCGTCATCGTCGTCAGTGCGGTGGTGACCGATCGTGCCCCGTGGAGCGGCACGCTCGCCCCCGTGGCGATCGGCGGGTTCATCGCCACAGCCGCGATGGTTATCGGCCCGGTGTCCGGGGGGTCGTTCAACCCGGCGCGCTCGCTGGCGCCCGCACTGTTCGCCACCAGCTCACCGAATCTGTGGATCTACATGGTGGGGCCATTCGCCGGCGCGATCGTGGGAGGGTTCATCTACTGGCTGATTCGGGCGGACGAAGGCGACGGTGAGCTCGAGGAAATGGGCGACCAACCCCTCTAACGCGATCCCATTCGCCGCGGATTCCAGATCCGCGGCGAATGGCACGACTCACTTGGCGAATCCCGCCTCGAGGATCTCACGCAGGTGCTCGAGGCCCTTGGTCATCGCTCGGCGCAGTCGTGCCTCGATGTCGTAGTCGGGGTTGCTCGAGGTCGCGGTCTGGCGCCAGAAGACGCGGGACCCTCCCGGGGTCGGCTCTACGCGGATGGTCGCACGGTGACTCGTCAGGTCGGGAATCCCCGAGATCACGACGTAGGAGTAGTGGCGCGCCGCATCGTCGCGATCAACCAGGCGTTCGAGGATCTCCGCACCGTTCCCCATGACCGCCCGGCGGACGTCTTTCTCGATCACGACCGACGTGACCGGTCTGAACCACGTCGGCACACCGGCAGGGTCACCGGCCAGCGCCCACGCGGCATCTGCAGACACCGCAGCGTCGACGAACACCTCAAAATCGTTTGCCATCTGCGCTCCTGGGATTGGTGGGCCAAGCCTACGCGTCCGTCATGCGTCGAGAACCGGCCCGGCGGCCGGGCGATCCGCGTGGGCCGGCTAGGCTGCCGATATGCGTCTCGGGCTGCACCTTCCTCAATTCCGGCGCCCGACAACCGGAACAGAGATCATCCGCGTCGCCCGGTCCGCCGAGCAGGCGGGGGTGGATGATCTCTGGGTTTCAGATCACGTCGCGCTTGCCCCGGAGAGCCGCCGTCCGCCCGCGTTGTTCCATGATGCCCTGACGGTTCTCACGTGGGCTGCGGCGGCAACTGAGCACATCGGCCTCGGGACGAGCGTATTGGTCGCCCCGTACCGCAACCCGGTCACCCTCGCCAAGGCGCTGGCCAGCCTGGACAGTTTGAGTGACGGACGCGTCATCGCGGGCCTGGGGTCAGGCTGGCTCGGAGCCGAGTTCGAAGCACTCGGCGTGCCCTTTCATCGCCGTGGAAGCCTCACCGACGAGACGATCACGATCTGTCGTGCCCTCTGGTCCGGAGCGAGCGAATACGCGGTCGGCGATCGGATCATTCAGAACACGGGCATCGCACCACTGCCAAGGCGCCCGGGCGGGCCGCCCATCTGGGTTGGCGGCAATTCGGATGCCGGCATCCACCGCGCGATCCGGTTCGCCGACGGCTGGCATACAACTGTGTCCGCTCCCGATGCCCTCGCCGAACGACTGGCGGTGCTCGACCGAGCCCTGTCCACGGCGGCGCGTGATCGGGCGTCCTGCGCGGTCTCGGTGCGGGTGCGTGCGCGCTCGGCCGAGCTGATATCCCTTGCGCCGCGGCTTCGTGCCTTGGGTGTCGACCACGTCCTCGTCGACCACCCGGACATCGTTCCGCAGGATCTGCCGGCCGAACTCGCCCGGCTGCGTGCCATCGTCAGCTAGGCAGTGGCCCCGGCCTGCGCACCCCTACGCCCGGTCGGCGATACCCTGCGACGATGCCACGCACCGCCACATATTCGCGGTCGGTCGATATCGACGTCCCGGTCGACGCGCTCTATCGCTTCCACCTCGACACCCGCAATGCCCCGTTGATCTCCCCCGATGGCGCGCCGTTTCGCGCGATCGGGGGAACGTTTCCGGTCGAAGTGGGCTCCCGCGTGATGCTTCGGGTCCGTCAGCGGCCGATCCCCGTGACCCAGACCTGGCGCATTCGGATCGCCGAGGTGGAGGTCAATCGGCGGGTCGTGGACGTCGCCGAGCGATCCCCGTTCGCGTACTGGCGCCACGAGCATCGCTTCGCGCCGCTGCCAGACGGCGGAACACGCATGACCGACCACATCACCTACGCCCTGCCGCTGGGCCCGTTGGGACGTCTTGCCGACCGCCTGACGGGGCGCCGTCAGCTCGAGAAGATGTTCGCCGAACGCCAGCGCAAGACGAAGGCCCTGTTCGAAGGACCGAACCGGCCGAACCCATGAGAGCCATCATCGCCCGCGAACCCGGAGGCATCGACGTCCTCGAGATGATCAACATGCCGACCCCCGAACCGGGTCCCGGTGAGGTACGGATCAAGGTACGGGCAAGCGCCGTCAATCGTGCCGATATCCTGCAGCGTCAAGGGCGCTATCCCGTGCCGCCCGGCGCTGGTCCCGTCCTCGGGCTTGAGGCCGCCGGCACCATCGACGCAATCGGCGCCGATGTGTCGGGATGGACGGTCGGCGACCGCGCCATGGCGCTGCTCTCGCACGGCGGGTATGCCGAGTACGTGGTGGTCCCCGCCGGGCAGGTGCTGCGGGTCCCGGACAACCTCAATTGGATCCTGGCTGCCGCCGTACCCGAGGTGTTCGTGACCGCCTGGCAAGCCCTGGGGCGACAAACACCGGCCGCCACCGGCGACTGGGTCCTGGTGCATGCAGGTGCCAGTGGAGTGGGCACCGCCGCCCTACAGATCGCGCGCCAACTCGGAGCCCGCACGATCGCGACGACCCGCTCACCGGACAAGGCCGAACTGATCGCCGAGCTCGCCGACCACGTCGTGATCCCTGCCGGCGCCGACTTTGCAGACCGCGTCATGGAACTCACCGACCACCACGGCGCGGACGTGATTGTCGATCTGGTCGGAGCGGCGTACTGGGCAGAAAACCTCCGCGCGCTGGCCCTTGAGGGCGCGATCGCGCTCATCGGATTGGTCGGTGGCGTGCACACGGACCTCGACTTGAGCGCCCTGCTGGCGCGGCGAGCCACGATCGTCGCGTCGACATTGCGCCCGCGCAGTACCGCCCAGAAGTCCGAGCTGGTCGCGAGCTTTGCCGAATGGGGCCTGCCGCGCCTGGCCGATGGACGCCTGCGCCCCATGGTGCACGACATGGTCCCACTCACCCGCGTCGGCGACGCGCACTTGGAGGTCGAGCGCGACAGGTCAGTGGGCAAGGTAGTCCTCGCAATCTCCGAGGACGGCCTCGTTGCGATGTAGGTCCGGCCGCCGAGGGTCCTGCGCCTCCCGCCGAGCCATCCGCTACGGTTCTGGTTGGTTCAACTACTTTCGAGAAAGGGACCAGATGAAGAAGCTTCTGGTGCTGATTGCCGTCGCCGCCCTGGCCTATTGGCTCCTCAAGGACCGCCTCGGCAGCGAGCCCGACGAGTTCGTGTTCACGGAAGCCCCGGTCGCCGACTCGACGAGCACGGACCAGCCCGCAAACACCGCGTACTAAGCCTCGCACGAGCGTCTCCGGGATGAGCTTGCGCTTTGCACCCGCTCTCCAGGAGACGCTTGAGGACCTCGATCCCGATCTGCGCGGCGCGGCACACGCGATTGGGGTAGGACTCGGCGCACAGCTGGGGCGGTTGCGGCCGGCCCTGTCCCTGGGTACCGACTCCGCCGCCGTTCCCGACGTCGAGATCGTGTCGCTCGATCTCGCGTCCGAGGGCGCGCCCGACCCGCTTAGTCTGGCGGCTATCCGGGCCGCCCACCACGCGTATGTCTCCGCCCGCGGCGCACCCGACGGCGCCAGCCTGGGTGCGTTCGCCATCGCCCGACTGCTCGTCTGGGCGCAGCGGGCGGCGCTCCTCGGCGCGACGCCGACGGTGAAGTGGATTGGTCCGGTCCAGCGTCGACCCCCGGAGACCTCAGGCATCGAGATCCACGCGTCGTGTGTCGGGGTGGTCGATGGTAGCCGCCGAACCGCCAAGGCTCTCGCGGTGATCGACGGCGCACCGCGGGGGTCTGCCCCCTAGGACGCTCCACGCAGCGCCGCACGCACCCGCTGGACCAGGTCGATCATCCGCAGCGCACCCTCGGTGTCCCCCGCGTCCCGCAACGCCTGCGCGCGACGTTCGAGTGCCGGCAGCTGCACCCGGTACACGACCTCACGCAGTTCGTCGGCGTTGGCATGTTCGGCACCGGGATCCGCACGAAGTGCGCTTGCCAGCGGCTGCAGCTCCTCCGGCCACTGCCCCAGCGGCACCGCGCCGCGCAGCAACCCGAGCGCCTGCCGATGCACGGGGTCGGTGAGCGCCTCATCCGGCAACGTCTCCAACTGCTCCCGCGCGACCTCCGGCAGTGCGGCGGCAAGCACGAGCAGCCGGCGCTCGCGCTCCCACGGAGCCCCGAGGGACGGCAGTTCGGTGCCCGGCCGGCCGGCGCCGGCGGACGTGCCGTGCTGCGCCGCGCCGCGCAACCGATCCTCCATGCCGCGCGAGAGCTGGAGCAAGCCCGCCGCAAGGCGGATCCCCTCGTCCTTTTCGACCGATTCCGGCAAGGCGCGCAGGAGATCCGCGATCTCCCGGAGCGCCTGCTCGCGTTCGGCGGGCGACGGGCCCGCGCGCCGGGCGCGTGAATCAATGAGGTGCATCGCCAGGGGCGTGTGGGCGGTCACAATCTCGTGGAGTCGCTCGACGTCACCGGTCCGCGCCAGATCGCCGGGATCCGTCCCGGCGGGCAAGACCACGGCTTCGAGGTCCGTGAGGTACTCGCCCGCGGCCTGGGCCGTGCGCCACGCGGCCCGCTCGCCGGCGGCGTCGCCGTCGAAGCACAGCCGGATTCGCGGTGCGGCGCGGCGGAGCTCATGCACCTGCTCCGTCGTCAGCGAGGTCCCCATGCACGCGACTGCCTGGGGAATCCCGGCCTTGGCAAGCGCCATCACATCCGTGTAGCCCTCTACGACGACGATCCACCCCGCCGTCGCGGCCGGCTGCCGGGCCTGGGCGAGCCCGAACAGCAGCCGGCGCTTGGAGAACCGCGGCCCTTCGGGAGAATTCACGTACTTCGCGCGCTCCTTGGGATCCAAGGTGCGGGCACCGAAGCCGAGCACACGCCCACGGAGGTCGGTGATCGGGAAGGTGATTCGGCTCACAAAGAAGTCCGACGCCCGGCTGCCGCGTGTCCGCCCGAGCCCCGCGTCGGTGAGCTGTTCGGGGGTGAAACCTTGCTTGAGTGCACGGTCGGCGAGCGTTGCTCCAGCGCCCGGAGCGTACCCGACCCGAAAGCCGCGCAGCAGTTGCTCCTCGAAGCCGCGCTCGGCGAGGTACGCGCGGGCCGGTTCGGCTTCGTCTGCGCGCCAGAGGTACGCGGCATAGAACCCGGCCGCGCGTTCGAGGAGCTCCAATCGGCGCTGATCGGCCTTGCGCCGTCGCTCTTCTTCGGGCGAGGCCTGCTCGTAGCGGACGTCGAGACCAAATCGTTCCGCCAAGGCCTCGACGGCGTCGGGAAACGACGCGGCTCCCTCTTTTTCCATCATCCAGCGCACCGCGTCCCCGGTCGCGCCGCAGCCGTGGCAGTAATAGCGCCGGTTGTCGGGTGGGATGAGGCTGAACGAAGGGGTGCGTTCATCATGGAACGGACAGCGCCCGACCCATCGATTCCCGCGTTTTACGAGGTTGACGCGCCCGCGGATGAGTTCCACCAGGTCGGCACGTTCGAGAATCTCGTTGACACTGTCCGGAGCGATCAGCGGCACGGTCCACCCACCTACAGGGGGCCCTCACGCGGCATGAATCGCAGGCGAAACTCCCGCAGGGCGTAGCGATCGGTCATGCCGGCCACGTGGTCGGTAACCCGCCGCACGAGATCCGGTTCGGGTGATTCGGGCAGCGCGTCGGGGTTCGCCATGTACCACTCGAACAGGTGCTGTACGACGCCGCGGGCCCGCTCGGATTCGATGCTCGCCGGCGGCGCCAGATAGACCCGCGTGAACATGAACTTCCGCAGCCGCAGGAAGGCATCCCCGACCTCCCGCGACTGTCGGATCCGCTCGGACTCACGGCTCTCGGTGACGATGTCGCCCACCAGGCGGGTGAGCCGCTTCGAGGTCGTGCCGCCGAGCACGTCGACTTCGGCGGCCGGAAGGTCCTGGGGTCGAATGACCCCTGCGCGAATCGCGTCTTCGATGTCGTGGTTCACGTAGGCGATCCGGTCCACCAGCCGGACGATCTGCCCCTCAAGGGTCGCCGGGGTCCCCGGGCCGGTGTGATGCAGGATTCCGTCACGCACTTGCCGGGTCAGGTTCAGACCGCGCCCGTCACGTTCGAGCACCTCGACCACGCGCACGCTCTGCTCATTGTGATGAAAGCGCCGATCGAGCCGCTCTTGCAGCAAATCATCCAGCGCGTGTTCGCCGGCATGACCGAACGGCGCATGGCCCAAGTCGTGGCCCATGGCGATCGCTTCGACAAGATCCTCATTGAGCCGCAGCGCGCGCGCAACGGTGCGGGCGAGGGCGGACACCTCAAGCGTGTGCGTCAGCCGCGTTCGATAGTGATCGCCTTCCGGCGTGACGAACACCTGGGTCTTGTGCTTCAGCCGGCGGAACGCCTTGGTGTGCAGAATCCGATCGCGGTCACGCTGGAACGCGGTCCGGTACGGACACGGCTCCTCGGCGACATCGCGCACCGCGTCGGCCGCGCGGGCCGCGCGTGGATCAAGCGCCGCCTCGCCGCCGAGCTCGCTGCTCACGTCGACGCGTCGAGCGAGATCGGGAACACCCACGGGCCGGGCTGACGGTCGCCGTTTGCGCTCGGACCGAGGTTGCCGATCGTGATCGTCAGCGTCCGGGCATCCAGGGGAATCGCCGGCGCCAGCGCGAGGGAGCCTTCGATCCGGTTGCCGTGCTGCCGCCGGGCCAGTGACGCGACCCGGTACATGCGGGCGGCGTCATCGACGGCGATCGCATCCAACGCACCTGCCTGCTCGCGAAAGCGGCGTCCCGGCGCGTGGCACAGGTAGTGGGCGCGCGCGCCGTCCGCGAAGCGCTCAAGGCTCGTGATCGCGACCGTCACACCGTCAATCGCCTGCGACTGGTTGACGCACAACACGCCGCGCAGGCCCGCCGGCGACAGATCGATCTCTTCGGGAAACACATCCGGAATCGCGCTCCACTGCTCGGCGGGCACTGGCGGCGTGTCCGGCGCGGGCATCGCCCGATCGATCTGGGCCCCCGAGCGGTGCTTCCACACGCTGGGGTGATCTCGGAATAAGGCGATCATGCTGCGATGCGACAGGCTGCGGCCGTCGTCGAGAATGTAGATCCAGGCCTGTTGGTCCGCGCGTTCGAGCCCAATGAATGCCGCCGGTGATACCGGCGCTCCCGGTTCGTCGCAGTGGTCGGCATAGCGCAGGTGCGAGACCTGCCAGCCGTCCATCAGCATCACGACCAGATCGGTCAAGCTACTGAGCTCATACGGGTTGGTATCGAGGTCGATCGGACGTCCTTTAGCCCTTGCGCACCGCCATGCCGATGGTACACGGACCGCGGCGCCTAGCGCAGCGACCGATCCCGGCGACGCCCCTGGCCATGCGGGGTACGATGCGCTGCATGGATACCCCCGACGCGCGGCACATCGGGTTGATCGTCGTCGATCACGGCTCCCGGCGCGGCGCATCCAACGAGATGCTCGAAGTCATGGCCGGGATGGTCGCCGACGTCGTTCCCTACGGGATCGTCGAGCCGGCCCACATGGAGCTCGCTGAGCCGTCGATCCAGACCGCATTCGACCGGTGTGTCGAACGTGGTGCGCAGATGGTCGTCGTCAGCCCGTATTTCCTGCTGCCCGGCCGCCATTGGGACCAGGACATTCCTCGGCTCACCCAGACGGCCGCCAGCCGGCACCCCAACGTGCCCTTCCTGGTCGCGGCACCGTTGGGCCTGCACCCGCTCATGGCGCGGGTGGTGGAATCGCGGGTCGAGCACTGTCTGGCCCATGTGGCCGGCGATGTCGGCGAATGCGAGGTCTGCGCGGGCTCGGGACGCTGCGCCGTCGCTTACGGGTCGCAGGCAGCTGCGCCGCTCAAGGGCACGACGACCTAACCGGGAAACGCGACCGCTCGCCGCCCCGTGCCCTGCCGCGCCCCTGCGCACCAAGGGGATGGGTCCGGTCGAATGCCGATGTGTGCGGACCGCTAGCTGCGCCCGATCCCGGTGAGGCCGAGCAGCCAGCGGGGCGTACGTCGTCGTGAGGCCAGGATGGCCTCCCCCATGCGTGCGCCGGCATCCCGCCGATGCACACCGGCGCCATGCCCGCACACGACGTGTTCCGCGTCAAGCCCGATGAGCGCGCGCGGCGGGTGGAACAGACGCAGCAGCGGATGCGGTCCGAGCTCTTCGCCGGGTGCCCGAAAGTGCGGCGCCCCGCCGACGGCTTCCGCGACACACACCAGTTGCTCGCGTGGGAACCAGAGCGCGATCTCGTGCCAGCGCCCCGCGCGCGAGTCGATCACCGGAAGCACCGTGAACGGGGCATCGTCTGGTGCGCGTCGTGGCAGCACGTGCAGCGGCACGCCGAGCTCGTCGGCGACCCGCGCACAGTCGCGCGGATGCCGGTGGAGCTGCTGGACCACGCCGGCCGCCGGCCCGAGGTTGCGGGCCCGCTCGAGCATCGCCGGGTCGTAGACCGGATCGGTCAGCCACACCCCGCCCCCGCTCAGAATCGCGTGCGAGGTACGCTGCACCAGCCTCGGCGTTGGCGCGATCCACCCGAAGCCGATGCCCGGCATGATGTCCACCAGGCGTGCCGGGCCATCCAAGCTGGACGCGCTCACGCGCCGTCCGCCGCGCCCTGCGGTGGTTCGAGGGCCGTACCCAGGGCGGTACACAGGACGCGGATATACGACCACACGCCCGCAGCCTCGAGCACCCGCACGATGTCGGGTTCCGGCGACGCGGCCGTGGTGCGCGCCGTCTCAAGAACCCCTTCCATCGGGCTCCCCGACCACGCCTCGAACGCGGCCTTCTCGATGGCCCGTCGCTCGGCGTCCTCCCGGCGCATGATCGCGGTGATCTGGCGACCGAACTCCGGTCCTGAGCGTCCATTTGGCGTGGCGATGTCCCCGACGCCTTCGGCGAATAGCCGTACATAGGCGCCGAGGGTCACCCGACGCCGGTCCGCGTCGACGTCACCCGAGATGCCCTCCCGTTCGAGTGCCGCGTCCTCTTCGAGTTCCAGCGCCTCGAGGCGATCGTGCCCCCGGGCCACGCGGAGCTCGAGCTTGCCCTGCATCCCGTTCGGTGCATCCGACCACTCGGCTTGCAGTGCCGCGGCGAGATGGCGCAGCCACGCCCGCGCCCCGACGGCCCGAATCCGCTGCAGACGCGCCTGCCGGTCCGGCAGCGTGCCACTCTCGGCCAGCAGGAATTCCTGATGGAGTGCGCGGGAGCTCTCCTGGGCCATGATCGATTCAAGGGCGGCGCGCTCGCCCCCGAGATAGTCGGCCAAGCGCACCTCGAGCGGTTCAGCACCCGTCATGGATCAACCCTAACGAGCCGATGGAAGATCTATGTGGACAACCGCACCGTCCGCATCGCGTGGCCGGCAGGGGACTCCGGAGCCCGCGTCGAACGGAACGCAGAGCCCGGTCCGCGGTTGGCATCGGCCCACTTTGGGCGATTCCGTGACGAAAGCGCCTATTGTATGAGTCGATCTCGCCCCGAAAGCCCCGAAAATGTCAGACGGAAACATGACCGCTCCTGACAACTCACACACGCCCGACGCCCCCGCGCCGCTGAGCGAGGACCCTACGACGCCTCCGGTCGGTGGGCGCCGACGATGGAAGCGCGCCGCCATCATCGCCGGGGCATCCGTGCTCGTGATCGTCGGTGGTGCGGGCGTGCTCGGATTCGTTGAGTCGCGGGCGTCAATCGACTCCGGGGGCGCGGCCCTGGCGGGCGTCAGCCTTCCGCCGGGAGCCACGCTCAACGCGATCACCGCAACCGATGCGCGCGGCGAGCCGGTCGCGGTCGTTCGCTCCGGGGCGTCAATCGTCCCGATCCATCCGATGGCCCCGGGCACGCCGATCACCGTTCACGCGACGGTGCACTACGGGCTCCCCGCCCGTTGGCTGTTCGGTGCGACGACCCAGATTACGACAGTCGTGACCGCTCCGGTCGCCTCGCTGGCGACTCCGGCGGTGCAGACCCTCCCTGCCGGCCGGCCCGTCGTGGTGACCTTCAATCAGCCCGTCGCCCGCGCCGCGATCACGGCTAACAGTACGCACACCACCGCGGTGCGCTCGACCAACGGCGTCACCAGCGTCGTGATTCCGAACGCCGGTGCATACGGCACCGCGCAGATTGCCGCAGCGCCGCGGGCATGGGAATCACTGCCCTCGGTTGCCCAGATTGCCTGGTTCGCTCCGGATCCGAAGACGCAGGTCATCGGCAGCCCCGCGGTGGCAGCGCCGATCACGCCCTATACCCCGCTCCTGCTTACGTATTCGCAGCCGCTCACCGCAATTCCGGGCGCCCTGCTCGCCCAGGTGAGCCCACGCGTGCCCGGTCACTGGGCCACCGTCGACGCCCATACGGTCGCCTTCACGCCGACTGGTGCTGGATTCGCACCCGACAGCCAGGTGCACGTCACGCTGCCGGTGCACACCGAGATCGCCGGCGCACCGTCTCGCGTGTTCACCTGGACGGTGGCCCAACCGTCACCGGCGCGGGCACAGCAACTACTGGCGCGACTGGGCTACCTGCCGTTGAACTTCACGCCCACCACACCGGTGCCGCTGACCCAACAGGCGCAGGTTGAGGCCATCTTCGCGCCTCCGACGGGCACATTCACCTGGCGCTGGGCCTCGACGCCAGCGGCGTTGCGTACCACCTGGAAGACAGATCCCGCCACGATCGAGCGCGGGGCCATCATGGCCTTCGAGGATCAGCACAACATGACGACCGACGGCACGCTTGGACCTAAGGTCTGGCAGGCGCTAGTCCAGGCCACGATCTCCGCCCAGCGCAGCACCTTCGGCTACACGTTCGTCTCGGTCTCCCAGTCGCTGCCCGAGCATCTGTCGCTGTGGCACAACGGGCGCGTGCTCATGACGCCGCTGGTCAACACCGGGATTCCGGCCTCCCCGACGGCGTCGGGCGTCTACCCCGTCTACCTGCGCGAGACGGTCGGGACGATGTCCGGCACCAATCCCGACGGCACCAAGTACCACGACCCCGGTATTCCCTGGATCAGCTACTTCAACGGCGGCGACGCCCTGCACGGCTTCCTGCGCGGTTCCTATGGCTACCCGCAAAGTCTCGGGTGCGTAGAGATGCCGTATGCCACGGCCGGGGCGGTCTGGCCGTATACGCCGATCGGCACGCTCGTTGACGTCCAGTAACCCCGAATCCACGGTCGGGCCTTCGCGGCGCCATACGCGCCGGATCGCGCAGGCCGCGCTCGGGGTAGTCGTCGTCGGCGGCCTAGGCGCCGGGGGGTGGGTCTACCTGCACCACCGGTCCGGTCAGGGGGTCACCGCGCAGGCCGCGGCGAGCGTCGCGACATCGCCGCCCCGCACCGTGCTGGTGCCACGTCCCTGCACCCATGTGATCGCCGGACCCACTGACCCCGTGGTGCGCTCACTGACCGCCAGCTGGTCTGCCAAGCACCCCGCCACCGCGATCACGGTCTGGCGCACCGGCACGACCTGCCCGATCGGCATCGCGAGCCAAAACGCGACCGTACCGCTCTTGCCGGCGTCGAACGAGAAACTGCTCACGAGCACCGGGGCGCTGTTGACACTCGGTCCGGCGTACCGGTTCACCACGCGACTGGAGACCGCCGATACCTCGAACGTCACCCAGCTCGTCGGCGGGACCTTGGCCGCACCGGTCACCCTCGTCGGGAGCGGCGACCCACTGTTTGCGACCTATGCGTACGCCCACAAATACCTGGGCTCCAACGGGGACACGCTCAACGCCCTCGCGGCGCACCTGACCAAGCCCGACGGCACGCGGCCCGCGCTTCGCAAGATCAGCGGTGCCCTTCGCGTGAACGCGAGCGTCTTCGACGGACGGGTCGTCCCCCCGGCCTGGTCGGTGCACGACCTTGGCTCGATTCAGCCACTGTCGGGTGCCGCCTCGAACCAGGACTTCGCCGGCGACGCACAGAACGCCACGGTCGCCAACCCCGTGCTCGCGACCGCCCAGCGACTGAAGGCCGCGCTCCGCGGGGTCCACATCGCGACGACCGGCGCCGTCGGTTCGGGCCCGGTTCCCGACGCACCGATCACGTTGTCTGAGGTCAGCTCCCCACCGCTGACCGCCGTACTCCGAATCATGAACGTCCCCAGCGACGACTTCATCGCCGAGCAACTGGTCAAGGCAATCGGCGCCCAGGCGCGGACCCCAGGAACCTCCACGCACGGCATCGCGCGGGTCATCGCCTCGCTTCGCGGCCTGGGCGTTCTCGAGCCCGGTGACCGGATGGTTGATGGCTCGGGCCTTGCCCGCGGCGACCGCGAGACCTCCACGACGCTCGCCTTGCTGCTGCTGGCCGCGCAGCGCAACCCATCATGGGGCGCGCCGTTGATCGGGTCGCTCCCATCACCCGGGCAGGGCACCCTCAAAAAGCGTATGGCGGGGCTGACCGCTCGTGTGCACGCAAAGACCGGGACCCTCAACGACGTGTCCGCCCTCAGCGGCGTGGTCCACGCCGCCAACGGCAAGACCTACACGTTCTCGATCCTGTGCAATAGTCTCGCGGTGTCCCAGATCCTCGCCGCACACAACTTCCAGGACGCGATCGTCCGTCGCCTTGCCCACGGGGTCTCCGGATAGCCCGACCGCGTGATGTCAACGCGCCGGCGCCTGCGCGATCACCATCAGCTTGGTGAACGCGTACACAAAGGATCCATCGGCACTTTCGGCGCGAAGGGCCGCCTCGGCGCGCGCGAGTTGGCGGTCGCGATCCTCGAGTGTCCGATGCGCCCACAGGTGCGAGCCGACCGCCCGCATGCGGTCGAGATACCGGTCTGCCGACAGCCGCCGCTCGCGGGCCTCGACCCACAGGTCCACTTCATCCAGGCCGGCGTCCGCCAGGTAACCCCGCATCTCGTCCGGGTAGATCTCGTTGCTGACGATCGACTCAGCCAGTTCGGGCAGGATCGGCGGCTGACTGGCGCGCGACAGCGCCACGAACTGGGCATCGTGTCCGGGGCCCGGTCCAAGGAGCGCAAGGATTCCACCGGGCCGGAGCGTGGCGGCCATCGCGACGATCGCCGCCCGCCGATCGTCGAACCAGTGCAGCGCCATCGTGCACAGGACCAGATCCACGCTTGCCGGAGCGACGCCCATATCGAGCACGTCGGCGACCCGGAGGGTGGCTCGGACATCGGGATAGTGCATAAGTTTGGCGCGGAACTGCTCGAGCATTCCTGCGGATGCGTCGATCCCGATCACCGTCTTGATCCCGCGGCGCACGATCATCTGCATAGTGGCGAAGCCGGTGCCGCACGCCACATCGAGGATGTCGTCGTACGACCGATCGGGCAAGGCGCCGATCAAGCGCTGCGCGCCGGCGTGATTGAACCCGACGTGATCGTCATAGAGATGCGCGCTGCGATCGAAGCTCTCGCGCGGATGTTCGGGGTCGTCTCCGGCACTCGGCATTCCCACAGGGTACCGGCAACGCGCGGGTGCGGCGCCCTCGCCAGCGCCGGTGTGGGCGGAGGCCGCGCCAGGTCGTAGGCTTCCGGATGACGTTTTGCTCACCGACGCCACGGAGCTCGCAGATGGCCGACCACGCCACCACCCCGACCGATGGACCGCGCCACCACGCCGCCTGGAGGGCACTCGAAGCCGACCAGACGCACACGGGCCGACGGCACCTGCGCGAGTTGTTCGCCGACGACCCGAACCGGGGCACGCGAATGCGGGCCAGCGGTGCCGGGCTCGAGCTCGATTACGCCAAGCAGCGCGTGACCGACACGACGCTTGGACACCTGATCGCCCTCGCGAACCAGTGCCGGTTGACCGAACGTCGGGCGGAAATGTTTGCCGGTGTGCGCATCAACGTCTCCGAGCGGCGCTCGGTGCTGCATGTGGCGCTGCGAATGCCGCGCTCGATGCGCCTGGTGGTCGACGGCGCGGATGTGGTCACCGAGGTCCACGACGTCCTGGAGCGGATGGGCCGCTTCGCCGATGCTGTGCGCGCAGGTCGCTGGCGGGGGCACACCGGCAGGCCGATCACGAGCGTGATCAACATCGGCATCGGTGGGTCCGACCTCGGCCCGGTGATGGCCAACGCGGCCCTGCGACCCTTCGCACAGGCCGGCCTCGAGTGCCGGTTCGTCTCGAATGTCGACGGGGACGCGATCCTCGATGCGACGCGGGACCTCGATCCGGCGCAGACGCTCATCGTCGTCTCGTCCAAGACGTTTACGACACGCGAGACGATGACCAATGCCCATTCGGCACGCCGCTGGCTGGTCGCCGGCCTCGGCGACGAGTCGGCCATCGCGCGCCACGCGGTTGCGGTGTCGACCAACGCGGAGGCGGTGGCCGCCTTCGGGATCGCGCCAGAGAACATGTTCGGCTTCTGGGACTGGGTCGGCGGCCGCTACTCGATGGACTCCGCGATCGGCCTGTCGACCATGATCGCGATCGGACCCGAGCGGTTCGCGGACCTCCTGGCCGGCTTCCACGCCATGGATCAGCACTTCCTCGAGGCCCCCTTCGCGGCAAACCTGCCGGTGCTGATGGGGCTTCTGGCGGTGTGGAACCGCAATTTCCTCGGCGCTCCGACGACCGCCGTCCTGCCGTACAGCGAACACATGCACCGCTTCCCGGCCTACCTGCAGCAACTGACGATGGAATCCAACGGCAAGCACGTGACGGCGGCGGGTCATCAGGTCGACTACGACACCGGCGCGATCTTCTGGGGAGAACCGGGCACCAACGGTCAGCACAGCTTCTATCAGTTGCTGCATCAGGGCTCGACGATCGTCCCGGTCGATCTGATCGGCTTCCTGCGTCCCACCGAGCCCGTCGGGGACCACCACGACTTCCTGCTGGCCAACCTCGTGGCCCAGGCACAGGCGCTGGCGTTCGGGCGCACCGAGGCCGACCTGCGCGCGGATGGGATCCCGGCGCAGCTGATCCCCCACAAGCTCATGGCCGGCAATCGGCCGAGCAACGTCATCTTGGCGGAATCGCTGACGCCGCACACCTTGGGGGCGCTGGTCGCGCTCTACGAGCACAGCGTGTTCACCCAGTCGGTCGTCTGGGGGATTGATGCCTTTGACCAATGGGGTGTCGAGCTCGGCAAGCAGCTCGCCACGACCATCGCGGATGAAATCGTCGCCCCGACGATGCCGACGTTGACTCACGACAGCTCCACCAACACGCTCATTGCCCGCATTCGGGCCGCGCGTGCGACGCGGGCGGCGGCGGGCTAGCCGGTACGGTTCTGCAGTGCCGCCTGCGCCGCGGCGATTCGTGCCGTCTGCACCCGGTACGGCGAGCACGATACGTAATCGAGACCGATCGCCCCGAAGAAATGGATCGAGTCGGGGTCGCCGCCATGCTCTCCGCAGATCCCGAGCTTGATCTTGGGCTTGACCTCGCGTGCGCTCGCGCTGGCCATCCGCACCAGTTTGCCGACGCCGGCGCGATCGATGTGCTCGAACGGGTTGCTGCGCAGGATGCCCTTGCTGAGGTAATCGCCGAGAAACTTCGTCTCGGCGTCATCGCGCGAGAACCCGAGCGTCGTCTGGGTAAGGTCGTTGGTGCCGAAGGAAAAGAAGTCCGCCTGGCGGGCGATCTCATCGGCGACCAACGCCGCCCGCGGGAGCTCGATCATCGTCCCGACGTGGTACTCGACGTTCGTGCCCTGCTCGGCAAACACCGAGTCCGCGACATCGAGGATGTGCTCGCGCAGCCAACGCAGCTCCTCCTCGAACCCCACCAACGGAATCATGATCTCGACGATTGGCTCAACGCCGGTCCGGTGCTTGACGTCGCACGCGGCGGTCAGGATCGCCGCCACCTGCATCCGATAGAGGTCCGGGATCTCGATGCCCAGCCGGCACCCACGGGTGCCCAGCATCGGATTGACCTCCTTGAGGCGCTCCATCTTGGGTAGCTGCACGGCCGCCTCATCGTCGGCGACGCCGGTCGCCTCGGCGCGAGCCACGCGTATCCGAAGATCGGTGTAATCGGGAAGGAACTCGTGCAGCGGAGGATCCAGCAGCCGGATCGTCACCGGGAGCCCCTCCATCGCCTCGAAGATCCCGATGAAGTCCTCGATCTGAAACGTGCGCAGCGCGTCGAGCGCAGCCACCAGATCGTCGCGGCTCTCGGCCATGATCATGTCCTGCACGTGCGGGAGCCGCTCGTCGCCGCCGAACATGTGCTCGGTGCGGCACAGCCCAATCCCCTCCGCACCGAACTCGCGTGCGCGACGGGCGTCCTCAGGTGTGTCGGCGTTCGTGCGCACCTTCATCGCGCGAAACGCGTCCGCCCAGGACAGGACGCGCTCGAGGTACGGGTTGTGCGGGTCCGGCGGCAGCAGCGACAGCCGGCCCACGTAGACGGTGCCCTTGGCCCCGTCGATCGTCAGCCACTCCCCCTCCCGCACCGTGAACGCGTCGCGGATCGCCAGCGTGCACGCGGCTTCGTCGACGATCAGATCAGTGACCCCGGTGACCGCCGGCGTTCCCATGCCGACCGCCACGATCGCCGCGTGGCTGGTCTTGCCACCCCGCGAGGTCAGTATGCCCTTGGCGGCCACCATGCCGTGAAAGTCGTCCGGCGTGGTCTCGTCGCGCACCAGGATCACACTCTCGCCCGCCCGCGCCCGCCGTTCGGCCACGTCGGCCGAAAACACCACGACCCCGGTCGCGGCACCCGGTGAGGCCTGCACGCCCGTGGCCGCCGGCACCGGCATGGCCGACAGGTCCAGGCGGGGCAGGAGCAGCTGGCGCACCTGGTCGGCGGCCACCAGGGACACCATCGCCTCGCCGGGCGCCAGCAGCCCTTCGTCGACCATGTCAACCGCGATTCGCAGCATCGCTTCCGCGCTGCGCATCCCGTTACGGGTCTGGAGCATGTACAGCTGGCCCTCTTCAATCGTGAACTCGACATCCTGCATGTTGCGGTAGGTCTTCTCGAGCAGCGCCATCGTTCGCACGAGCTGGTCGTAGGCCTCGGGCAGGTGGGCGTGGAGCTCCACGAGAGGCTCCGGCGTCCGGATTCCCGCGACGACGTCCTCACCCTGCGCGTTGATCAGGAATTCCCCGAACGGCTCGCCGGCCTCACCAGTGGTGTTGTTGCGCGTAAATGCGACCCCTGTGGCCGAGCGTGGGCCCGTGTTCCCGAAGACCATCTGCTGGATGTTGACTGCCGTCCCGAGGTCGTCCGGGATCCGGTTCACGCGACGGTAATCGCGAGCGCGACGATTGTCCCAGCTCTCGAACACCGCGCGGATCGCCGCGTCCAATTGCACGCGAGGATCCTGCGGGAAGTCCTCGCCCTTGTGCCGGCGAAAGATCTCCTTGAAGGTGTCGACGAGCCCGCGTAGGTCGTCGGATTCCAGCTGGACGTCCTGGTCGACGCCGCGGGCGGACTTGAGCGCCGAGAGTGCATCCTCGAAGTGTCCGCGCTCGACCCCGGCGACGACGTCACCGAACATCTGGATGAATCGCCGGTACGAGTCGTAGGCGAATCGGGGATTGTGCGTTCGCGCAGCGAGTCCCGCCACCGACGCGTCGTTGAGCCCCAGATTCAGCACGGTGTCCATCATTCCCGGCATGGACTCGGGGGCACCCGAGCGCACCGAGACGAGCAGCGGATCGGCCGAATCACCCAAGCGCTTGCCGACCCGCACTTCGAGCGCCTCGAGGTGGCGGTTGATTTCGGCGTCGAGTCCCCGCGGCGTGGCATGCCCGGCAGACAGATAGTCGATGCAGGCCCGGGTCGTGATAGTGAACCCGCCGGGCACCGGCAGGCCGAGCCGGGTCATCTCGGCGACGTTGGCGCCCTTCCCCCCCAGCAGCATGCGCATGTCGCGCGACCCCTCAGCGAAGTCATACACCCGCTTCGTGGACGCCGCCGCGCTCATCTTTGGCCCCTCTGATCGGTCACCGTCGTGAAGTCCGCGATCCTCCCGAGCACATCGGCGGTCTCGCGGACCAGGGCATAGCGGCGAGCCCGGGCGCGCGGATCCTCGGCGTTGACCAACACATCGACGAAGAACCGGTCGACGGCAGCCGCCAGCGGGCGTGCCGCGACGATTGCCGCCGGCAGATCCCGCGTGTCGCGCGCGCTGTCGATTCCGGCGGCCGCCTTCCTGCAGGCATCTGCCAGCGCGTCCTCGCCCGCGTCACCGACGGGCACGAACCGGACCGCGGCGTCCTCACCCCGGGCAGCGATCCGGACCAGGCGCGTGCTGGCCGTCCAGAGCTCCCAGAACGCCGCGTCGGATTGCGCCTGGTCCAGTGCGCGCGCCCACGTCATGGTGGCGACGATACTGCCGAGGTGTGCGCCCTGCGCAGCCGCGGCGCACTCCGCGCTGACCCCGTCGTCCGACAGCTGGAAGGCGACCCGATCGCCGATGAACCGGTCGAGTTCGGCGAGCGCCGGGGCAGTGTCCGCCGGGATGTCGGAGCCGTCGGCCTGAAGTCGCGCGGCGGCGGCCGCGAGTACCGGCGCGAGATCGATGTCCCAGCCTCGGTCGTTGACGACCCGGACAAGGCCTGCCGCGGCGCGGCGTAGCCCATAGGGGTCCTTCGAGCCCGTCGGGATCTCCCCGACCAGAAAGGCACCGACCAGGTTGTCGATCTTCTCGGCGAGCGCCACGCAGGCCGCAATCTCGGTCGAGGGCAGTGGCGAATCCGGGCCCTCGGGCAGGTAGTGCTCGCGCACGGCGACGACCACCGCATCGTCCTCGCCCTCGAGGGCGGCGTACTCGGCGGCCACGTACCCCTGCAGATCCGAGAACTCGGCAACGAGCACGGCGCCCTGGTCCACCTTCGCCAGCCGCCCCGCACGCTCCGCAGCCGTGACGGCGTCGGCGCGCAATCCGGTCGCGGCCGCCAGATCACGGGCTGCGGCGGCGAGTCGGTCGCGCTTGTTTGCCATGGACCCCAGGCGCTTGTGGAAGACGATCGCGTCGAGACGTGCGTCAAGGGCGGCCAGACCGGCCTCGCGGTCGCGGTCGAAGCTGAACGCCGCATCCTGCAAGCGCGCATCGAGCACATCGGAATTGCCTTGGGTAATCGTCTCGGCGTGCGCCGGGTCTCCGTTCGACACCGCCAGGAAGCGCGGCTCGAGCGAGCCGTCCTTGCGCGCCAGCGGGAAGTAGCGCTGATGCGATTGCATGGCGGTCACCAGCACGCGCTCGGGAAGGCGCATGTGCTCGGGCCGGATGTCGCCGACGATGACACTCGGGTGCTCCACCAGAAACAGCACCTCTTCGAGCTTGCCGCCCGGGTCCCGCCACGAGCAGCCGATCCCGGCGGCCGCGGCGTCGAGCTCACGGGTGATCTCCTCGCGCCGTTCGACGTGGTCCGCGATGACCCCGACGGCGCGCAACGCGTCGCGGTACGTGTCGGGTGCCGCGATCTCGGCGGGGCCCCCGAGGAATCGGTGACCGCGGCTGACATCTCCGGCCCGCAGGCCGTGGAGATCAAACCGCACCGTCTCGGCACCAAACTTCGCGACGATCCAGCGGATGGGGCGCGAGAAGCGCAGGCCCGTCCCGTTGCCCCAGCGCATGTTCTTGGAAAAGCGGATCCCGTTGACCACGCCCCGCGCGATCTCCGGGACAAGCTCGGCACTCGCCGTCGCCGGTTCGGCGATCTGCGCAAACACGAAGCGCCGGCCCCCGTCCTGGCGCAACACCAGCTTGTCCGGGGTGATGCCCTGGGCGCGGGCGAAGCCGCTGGCCGCGGCCGTCGGTGTGCCGTCCGTGTCGAAGGCCGCCTGCTCGGCGGGCCCGCGCACCTCACGGACGCGGCCCGCCCGCTGTTCGGGAAGGCCGCGAATCAGCATCGCGATCCTGCGCGGGCCGACCATCACCTCGACCGGGGCGTCCGGGAGGCGCTCGGCGACGAGTGCATCGGCGACGAGCCCGGGAACCTGGGCGATGGCTTCCCGGCACGCCGACGCCGGCAATTCCTCGCACCCGATCTCGATCAGGACGTCAGGCATCAGCAACCGCCGTGATGTGGGCAAGGTACGCGGCAGCCACCTTCGCGGCCAACGCCCGCACGCGCCAGATATAGGCGCCTCGTTCGGTCACGCTGATGACGCCGCGGGCGTCGAGCAGGTTGAAGCTGTGGCTGCACTTAAGGACCTGGTCGTAGGCCGGCAGGACCAGCTCGGCCTCAAGGCAACGCAGGCACTCGGCCTCGTGTGCGGCGAACTGCGCAAACAGCGCGCCGGTGTCAGCCACCTCGAAGTTGTACGTGCTCCATTGGCGCTCGTTCTCTTGGTACACGTCCCCGTAGGTGACACCGTCGGTCCAGGTGAGCTCGTAGACCGACCGGACGCCCTGGAGGTACATCGCGATGCGTTCAAGCCCGTAGGTCAGCTCGACGGAAATGGGAGTCAGATCGATCCCTCCCGCCTGCTGAAAGTACGTGAACTGGGTGATCTCCATCCCGTCCATCCACACTTCCCAACCCAGGCCCCAGGCGCCCAGCGTCGGACCTTCCCAGTCGTCCTCCACGAAGCGGACGTCGTGCTCCTCCGGACGGATCCCAATCGCGACGAGCGATCCCAGATACAGGTCCTGCACGTCCTCCGGCGACGGCTTGAGCAACACCTGGTACTGGAAGTAGTGCTGCAGTCGAAACGGATTCTCGCCGTAGCGACCATCGGTCGGCCGGATCGACGGCTCGACGTACGCGGTGCGCCACGGATCCGGACCGAGGCTGCGCAGCAGCGTGGCCGGGTTGAAGGTGCCCGCGCCCACCTCGGTGTGGTACGGGTTCATGATCAGGCACCCGCGATCGCCCCAGTAGGCGTGCAAACGCAAGATCACGTCTTGAAACGTCAGTGCCACGTCCAGATTGTCCTCTTGCGCACCTGCCGCCGGCGCCACCGCCTCAGCGTCCCGGTCCGCAGCTCAGATTTCCCCAAATACGGCCGCATCCCATCGGCACAACCGACACCCATCTTGATGAGATGGCAACCGCATCACGGACAAGCTCGTACCCGGCGCGCGGTGAGCGTCCGGGCGCTGGGGAGCATACCGACCCCGCCGGATTGGCACGTGCCGCGGGACCCAGGGGTACCGTGCATCACACCGGAGTCGCAGACCGTAGCGTCACCCCAAGATGCTCGTGAAGCACCAACCCGATCATGCGCTCGACCCCGAGGCCGGCGCCATTCGGAAACCGGGTTCGCGCATCCGCCAGCGGGTATCCGACGAGAACCGCGAACCCCTCAAGCGCGGACGCATCCAGTGGCTCACCCTGGCGGGCGCAATCCGCACATAACCCGCCGCCGGCATGGGCCGAGAATCCCACCAAGGGCCCCGGGGCGCCACAGATCGCGCAGGTGTTCAGACGTGGCAGCAGCCCGCTGACGACCAGCAGCTTGGCCTGGAACCCGAGCACGATCGGATCCAACCGGGGCGGACCGTCCATCGGTGCCGCGCTGCTCAGCAGGCCGAGCGCGCGCGTGAGCAGGTGAAAGACCTCCGGGTTCGGCTCGTGCTCGGGAACCGCCCGCAGCACCGTCTCCAGCACCGAACTCGCCGCCCGCAGGCGGTGCCCGTCCAGCCACAGGCCCGCGTGGGCCTGGATGATCGATGCACTGCGGACCGTTCCCAGGTCGCCTCGTCCCTGCACGAGCCCGAGATGGACCCAGACGCCCGGCTGCAGGCGCCCGCCGAGCTTCGATTTCGCCCGTCGCGCACCTTTCGCGATCCCCGAGATGCGTCCGGCGTTCGGCGAGTAGATCGACAGGATCACGTCCGCCTCCGAAAAGCGGATGCTGCGCAAGATGATCGCCTCGGTCTCCATGCTCGGCACACGCCCATCGTGACAGGTTCGGGTGACGACCCAGGGCCGGACGCGCGTATCCTGATGTACCCTACGGGGTATGCCGAACGTCATCATGTATACGACCCGGGTCTGCCCGTTTTGCATCCGCGCCAAGGCGTTGCTCAACGCCAAGGGCATCGAGTTCGAAGAGCGGACCGTCGAGCTGTCCCCGGAGGGGCGCCAGTTTCTGATCGATCTGAGCGGGCGCCGCACCGTGCCCCAGATCCTGATCAACGAGACGCCCATCGGGGGCTTTGATGAGCTCGCCGCCCTCAATCGCTCGGGCGAGCTCGACCGAATACTCGCCACCTAGATGAGTGATTCCACGGCGATCGCTGTGGCGAAGGGGTTTTGTGCAGAGAGGCCGAAGTCGGCGGTGCCTAGAACACCGTCGACCAGGAGGCCACGGTGTACGCCGACCTCGACACTCTCTGCATTGCCGTTTATTGCACAGCCGACGATCTCCTGCCCACCGCTCGGGCCAACGCACGACGACAGGTAAGCGACGCCGAGGTG
>Ga0307372_10003712_pt1 | contig 24148 bp, 25 predicted proteins | sample OX1MG_FD_202533 | JGI IMG/M metagenome (GOLD analysis project Ga0307372, IMG submission 202533) | Soil microbial communities from Risofladan, Vaasa, Finland - OX-1 | ecosystem: Environmental > Terrestrial > Soil > Coastal area > Acid sulfate soil | place: Finland: Risofladan, Vaasa | collected...
GGCGAGCTCACACCCGAGGAGGGCTCCGCCCAGATCGAGAGCCTCCACCACAGCCAGGTCGCGGTGACGGAGGCGCCGATCCGCACCGTGCGGGTTGTGGGAGCGCTCCACCCCCTGCGGATCACCGGCGATGCCGAGGTCCGTGAAGCAGCGGTAACCGGGCTGCACGAAGTGCACCGAGAGGGCGAAACCCTGGTGATCCGGACGACCACCGCGGGCGACGACGACTCCGGGTTCAGCTTTCGCTGGCCGGGCCGCGCTGGCCTCCCCAACTTCGGCTCCGGTCATCCAGAGCGGTCCCTACGGCCGATCCAGGTCCGAATGAATCCAGAGCTGGCGTTGGAGGTGGAGATGTCAGCAGGCTTGCTCTCCGTGAAGGGAGTCAAGGGACCCATCAAGGCCGACATTCAGGCGGGTAGCGCCAAGCTGGAGGGCTTCGCCAGTCCATTCGATCTCAAGGTCACCTGGGGGACAGTCTCCGCGACCGGCGTGCTCCAAGACGGACAGTCGAAGGTGCGCTGCGAGGCCGGGACCGTAAAGATCGGGCTCGAGGAGGGTTCCAGCGTGAAAGTGCAGGCGCGCAGCACCCTGGGGCGCATCTCCCTGCCCGGCGAGGCCGCCGGGATTGCTGAGGGCTGGACCATGGGCGGCGAGCAACGCGAGGCCACCATCGGTTCAGGACACGGCCAGCTGGACGTGGAGACCACCACCGGCGCGGTCTGGGTGGAGGAGGTTGGGGAGTGACGGCCAATCACGCCCCCCGAAGCTGTCCGGTCTGTGGGGAGCTCCTGCACCTGACCAGGCTCTCCTGCCAGGGGTGCGGCACCGAGCTCTCCGGGGACTTCGAGAGCTGCGAGTTTTGCGCTCTCTCGTCAGCCGACCGCGACCTGCTCAAGCTCTTCTTGGGATCCCGAGGCAATCTGAAGGCCATGGAGCGGCAACTGGGCGTCAGCTACCCGACGGTGCGGGCTCGGGTCGACTCGGTGCTGGTGCGACTGGGGGTCGACGCCCGCGATCCGCAGCCGGACTCGAGGCTCGGGGTGCTCCAGGCGCTAGCGCGCGGGGAGGTCGATCTGGATCAGGCGCAGGCCCGGCTTCGTTCCTGACCGAGAACGCGTCCCCCTGCGGTCGTCAGCGGAAGCCGTAGAGCCCTTCATGAAAGTCACCGCTACTGGACCAGCGCTCGATCACCTGGTCCACCACGCTGTCGTCGACCTCGGTCGCGCCCATGGTCCTGGCGTTGCCCTCGACAGCCTCCAGCACCTGGCCGCGGACGAACTCGGGCACCCGCTCGAAGCGCTCCCGGGCGGAGTCGGTCCAGCTGAGGCCGTCCTGATGGCGCTTCTCAATGGCGTGAGACACCTCGCCCCACATCTCGTACTTCACCTCCATGATCGCCGGGGTGATGGTGGTGCCCAGCCCCTTTTTCAAGGCGGTGTACTCGACTCGCCAGCGAGTCAACTCCCGGCAGAAGGCGGGGACCTCCATCAGTCGGGATTTCGCCTCCGAGGTCCAAGTGAACGTTGGCATGCCGGTCCGGTCACTGAGTGGGTGCCCATAGCCGAGCTTCTTGCCCAAGATGTCCACGAACTTGGAGTCGATCTCCTCGACCCCCCGGCGGACCGCCCTTTGCTCCAGCACGTTCTGGGCCATCTCCTCGGCTTTGGCCTGCGAGATGTGGCTCGTGTCGGCGGCCGAGCGCGCCTTGTGCATGGCCGCCACATGCGCCTCCACGTCCCACCTCACATCCGGGGGGAGGCTGGTCGCCGGCACCGGGCATCCGGGGGCGCCGCCTGCTGCCGACTCCGCCGGGTTCTCATCTGGTCGTGGGAAGGGGCAACCGGGCTGTTCGTCGCTACTCATGGCCCCAAGTCTCCGCTACGAGGGGCCGCTTCTTCAAGGTCCGGATCGGGCAGCGCCGTGGCGCATTCGGCGGGGACCGCCGAGACCAGTTGTTCCAGCGCCTCCCGCAGAGCCTCCAGCTGGCCCTCCTGGAGAGGTTTGGCGAAGTGGGAGCGGATCGAGTCGAGGTGGTCCGGCGCCGCCTGGCGGAGCCGCTGTCGTCCGGGCTCGGTGATCACAGCGAAGTAACCGCGCGCGTCGCTGGGGCAGGCCTGTCGGAGCACCAGACCGCCGCGTTCCAGCCGCTCCACCAGCCGGGTCAGGCCACTTCGGCTGAGCAGCACCTGGTCCGCCAGCTGGGCCATCCGCAGAGCTCCGCCCTCGGCCTCCTGCAGCTGGACCAGGACGTCGTATTCAGCGAGCGGCAACTGGTGGGAGGACACCATCTCGCGCTCCAGGGCTCTGGTGATCACGGTGTGGGCCTTGAGGAAGGCCCTCCAGGCCGCCAGCTGCGCCGTCGAGAGCGGGGGAGTCACGGGCACTTCGCCGGAGGTTAGTTGCACGAGCAAGCACCTTTGTAATAAGATTGCACAAGCAATTATCGCGCATTTGGATCACTCGCGGTTTAGGAGGAGCGTAGATGAGCTGGAAGGTAGACAACGCCCACACCTCACTGGAATTCTCGGCTCGGCACATGATGGTAAGCACCGTCAAGGGCCACTTCAACGATTTCAGTGGCGAGGTGGAGATAGATCCCCAGGACCTGACTCGCAGCTGGGCCAACGCCGAGATCCAGGCCAGCAGTGTCGACACCCGGGAGGACCGACGGGACGAACACCTGCGCTCCGCCGACTTCTTCGACGTCGAAAAGTTCCCGGTCATCACCTACCGGAGCGGCAAGATCGAGAGCCGTGGCGACAACCGCTTCCTGGTCCAGGGCGAGCTCACCATCAAGGACGTCACCCGGACGATTGAGCTGGAGGTGGAGTTCCTCGGCATGCAGGCCAGCCCCTACGGCTTCCAGGTTGCCGGCTTCGAGGTCAGCGGCAGCCTGAGTCGCAAGGACTTCGGGCTCAATTGGAACGTGGCGCTTGAGGCCGGCGGCTGGATGGTCGGCGACGAGATCAAGTTGCGGATCGACGCGGAGGTCGACGAGGTGGCCACAGCCGGAGCGGCGGTCGCGGCGGCCTGAGCCCGCTCAGAGCTCCTGGCCGGCAGGCTGGGCGGCCTCCCCGCCCCCAGCTCGCCGGCTGCTCCGCCGCCTCGGCTTGGCGGCAGTCTCGGGCCCCGGCTCAACTGGCTCACCCTCGGCAGTGACCAGGCCGAAGGTGGCGCCGGGCGCCAGCCGCTCGGAGCAGAGCGTGCCGACCAGGTGATCCGATTCATGCTGGACGATCCGGCTCAGCCAACCCTCGAACTCCCGCTGCATTCCCTTGCCTTGAACGTTCCGGTAGCGGACGGAGATCTTCTCGGACCGTCGAACTAGGCCGCTGTGATCGGGCATGGAGAGGCACCCCTCGGGAGCGTCTACCTCCCCCTCGGCAAAGGTGATCTCGGGATTGCAGATGGCGAATCGACGCCCCTCGTAGATGATCACGGCGACCTGCACGTTGGCGCCCACCTGGGGGGCCGCCAGCCCAACCCCATTCCACTCCTCGCAGCGCTCATACATCTCATCAACCAAATGGCGCAGCCTGGAGTCGAATTTCCTCACCGGAGCGCTCCGGTGATGCAGGACCGGCGCTGGGTCGAGCACCAGTCGCAGCGAAGCCGTTTTGGAAGTCACCGAGACATCTTCGCAGGCAGCTGGGCCTAACCGCCAAGCAGCCGGATGGCGGCGGCGCGGTCGGTTCCAGCGAGGCCGGGCAACTCGGCCAGCGAGGTCAGACGCGAGTGATCGAGCCCCGGGCCAAAGACCAGGTGGCAGGCATCAAGGCACTTCAGCTCCTCCCGGTCTGGGGCGCTTACCGCCACCACTCCCCGGACCAGGCCCCAGCCAGCGGTGAGGCGGAGCCCCAGCCCCGCCAGCTTTCGCCCGTCGATGGCCAGGTCGCTGAAGCCAGGGCACCAGGCGCCCTCCACCCGCCCCTGCTCCAGGTGCACCCGCGACGAGCTGAGTCGATCCTCCAGAAAGGTGCGAAGTGCGGACGTGAGGCGGTCGAGTGGACGAGGGCAGGGATCGGGCAGTCTGGCGACCGCCAGAAAGCCAAGCCAGTGGTCGCCGCCGGGGCCCACCGTTCCCCCGATCGGACTGGTTCGCACCACTCCGATCCCCTCGATCCGACGGATCTGGGCGACCAGCTCTGGCCGGCGGGCGAGGGCGCTCCCCAGGGTGACCCCTCTGGAAGTCCGGAGTAACTGAAGTGTGATCTCGCCGGGCATTGCGGTGAGGCCGCCTCTCGGGTCGGAGGCAAGTCGGGGGTCATCCTCGTCTGTAACCCCGACCACGGTGACCGGCCAGGGATCGGGCCTCCTGGTGGCGTCGGTCACCGAGAGCGGGATTCGTCGGACTCCCGGCGGAGGGGAGAACCCTTCCCCTTCGCTCCGGTGAGCAGGCGGCGCAGCGTGCTCAGCGAGTGCCTGGCCTGGACGTCGAGGATCCCCTGGATCCCGAAACGTCCGGCCAGCGCTCCCAGCGGACCACCCGGAAGTTGGTATGAGAGGCGGTATCTGACCTCTGCCGAGTTCGGCCCCAGCGCCAAGCACTCGATCTGCAAGGTTCCGGTCGCCCCGAGCGCGTGCCCCTGGCTGCTGAGGAAGGTCGGGCGATCGCATCGGCCCACGGTCCACTCGCTGTCGGCCACCCGCCCGCCCGCCAGCAGCCGGACTTTTAGGTGATCGCCGGGGAGCAGCGGATGGCGCAGGTCACCGGCCACTTCTCGCACTCCGAAGACCCACCGGGGCGCGTTGCGTACGTCGGCCGCAAAGTTCCAGGCCTCCTCCTGGGAGACCGGGACTGTGATCCGACCTCCGGCCTCAGGCATGGGCGAGCTGGCACATCGGTGCTTCGAGGATATCCCGTAGGGTTGAGTCGATGTCTGAGGTCGACCCCTCGGTAGGAGATCTCTATTCCCGGTTGGATCGGTTCCTCCAGTGGGACCTGGTCACAGTTACCCCTTGGGGCGCGCCCTCAATCTCACCGGTTGGCGCGCGACTGATCCCTGAAGAGGCCACGGTCTGGACCTCTACCACGGTTGGATACGCCGCCAAGGTGCGCAACATCCAGGCTCATCCGCGCGTGGCCCTGATGAGGGTCCATCCCGAGGAGCCGCCGGTGCTGGTTCGCGGCGAGGCCAGGGTGGTCGGGGGTGACGGCACCCTCAACCTGGCCCAGCTCTTTCGCTTGATGGGAGGGGCCGGTGGCGCGCGCAGATTCTTCGCGACCTCCGTCACCGACCCATTCTGGAGTCAGCTCTACCGCTCCTACTGGCACCGCTTCCTGATCGCGGTCCGAATCGTGGAGATCTCCACCATAGGCCCGCACGGCTGGGAGCCGATCAAGGTTGCGAGCTGGTCCAGATCCAAGATCGCGGCCTCCCCACCCTCTCGTCCTCGCCGCCCGGCCCGCCACGGCGGATTGGTGGATTCCAAGGGCCGGGCCATGCTCTCGGCGGGCACACCAGTAGCCCTCGCCACCGTGAGGCGGGAGGGCTCAGCGCCCCTGGTGTGGCCAGTTCGGGCCACCCCGGAAGTAGGCGGAGACATCCGGGTAGACGCTGGGGTCCCATTACCACCGGAACGGCTCCCCCACACCTCCCTGGCAGTCCGGGTCCTCGACGACACCTTCGAGGTCGCTCAGATGGCGGGCTGGATCGGGGAGTTGGAACCGGGGAGGAGCTCCCGCCTGCTGCGGCCGCGCGCCAGCTACGGGTTCACCAAGCCTCCCGGAGTCGTCGGTGATCTGGCGGCTGGGGTCGCCGCTCTGGTACGGGTTGCCGGCCTGAAACACCCACTCCTGGTGAGCCCGCCCGATGTGGCCAGGGCAGTTGAGCTGGGCGGCGTCACCACCTCCGCCTTGCTGGAGTTGCCGGAGCCGGGTTGGCGGCTGCTGGAGGAGATCTTCGCGCGCCGCAATGCCGCGGCCCCCTGGTACGCCGGGATGGCCACGGTGGTGTCGGATCGACGGTTGCAACGCTCCCTGACGATCCTCTCCGAGCGCGCTCAGTTGGAGCGGGACTGGGCCCTGGGGCTGCTCGCCCGAGGATCGCGGAGGGTGGGCGCGGCGCGACTGGCCTCAGGGGCGCTGGCGCTGCGCCCAAATCCGGCCGCGCCGGCGGCTGTCGCAGCTCGCGAAGAGGCCCAGATAGATCGGCTGCTGACCCGACTTGTCGGCTACCTGCCGCCTGGGGTTGCAGGGCCACCGGAGAGGGTAGAGGGTGATTCACAGACCAGGTCAGCCCCGGCAGTCAAACGCGGACGAGATCAAGGCGTGGCTGACGTCACCATGGCGGCGGCCGGAGCCCTTGCCGCGGCCGTAGATCGCTGGAAGGAGAGGCGGCCGGGATGAGCTCCGCCTGTCCCGGGGGGACGTCGCTAGCGTCCACGGGTGTGGTGCTGGGAGCCGCTTCCCAAGCCGGGCTTTCTTATCTCAGTTTCCGGTATCCGCGCTACTTTTGGGTGCTCATGACGCTAGGCCTCAGCGCCTGTGGCCTGCCCGGGTTACGTCGGCTGCGCGCCGAGCCGCAGCGCGCCTCCGTCCGAGGGTTGGGCCTCGGAGTGCTCGCGGGGGTAGCTGGGTATGGGATCACCGCAGCCGGGGCCGCAGTTGCCCGGCGTTGGCCCTTTGGCCGGCGGTCCTTGGATCGGCTGCGAGAGTGCTCGCAGAGCGTCCCGCGTCCGGTCGCCGCCTTGCTGGTAGTCCCAGCGGCAGTTGGGGAGGAGCTCTTCTGGCGCGAATCGGTCCTTGGACGTCAGCTCCAGCCGAAGGTCGATTCCCAATTCCGCCGCCTGGCGAGTTCGACCCTGGCCTATGCGGCCGTCCAAGCGGGATCCCTGCAGCCATTGCCTCCCTTAGGGGCGCTGCTGCTGGGGGCGGGAGCGGGGTGGATCAGGCTCCGCAGCGGCTCGATTTGGCCCGCCGTGGCGGCCCACCTCGCCTACTCAGAGCTGGCTTTGGTGGCGCCTGGGCTGCCGGGGACCGGATCGAAGCCTCGGAAGTAGTCAAACCACACGACACAAACGTCACGCTCTCGTCGCTTAGCCGGAGGCCTCTCACTGGCAATATCGCGGTGTGGCGGCGATACTTCGAGCGGCGACTACGCCGGAGCTCTCCACGGGTGCAAAGTCCGTTTCGTCGAACCGACCGACTCGAAGGTCGCGCACTCGAGGAAGCCAGGCACCGGACGCCTTGGAGCTGGCGATCCGTGATCTGCTGCGTCCGGGGGCCTTACGGATCACCGCGGAGCCGCTCACCCGTCTCCGCGATGGATCCATCCTCTCGTACGAGGTTCGCTGGCGGGTGCCGCGGATCGACATCGTTCCCTCACTTCCGGAGATCTGGGAAGCAGCCAAGGCCGTGGATTTGGTCAATACGCTGGACGACACGCTTCTTCGAGCCGAGCTGGAGGTCGCTCGCCAGCTGAGCCCGGGCGCTGTGCTCTTGGAGATGCATCCCTGGCGGCGTCGCCGGCGGGGCGTCGTCGCGTCGCTCCTGCGGGAGGTCCGGGGGGCTGGCCTGGACCCCTCCCAGATCGTTTGGCAGCTGGTGGACCAAGCCGACGAGAAAGACCGTCTCGACTCGGGGCCGATGTTCGGCCTCGCCGCCCAGTTGCATGACCGGGGCTTCAGGGTCGGATTGGCCCAACTGGGGGCGGTGCGCACCCAGCTCGCGGCCATCGGCAAAGTCGAGCCGGACATCATGCAGCTCGCCCCGGTACTGATCGAGGGTATCGCCTCTGACCGGGGCCAGCGCGCGGTCGTCTCGGCCTTGGTGGGTTTGGCGTCGCACCTGGATTCCCGTTTGGTGGCCAGTGGCATCTCGACTGCGACCGAGCAGACCTTGCTGATCAACCTGGGCGTTGAGTTCGGCCAAGGGCCCTTGCTGGGCGAGCCGGTGACGGTGGTCGGGGACGGAGCCGAGGAGCTGGAGCGACCAGGTCCACTTCAGCTGCTCTCGCTGGACGAGCGTCCCAGCCTCAAGGTGGTCGCTGGAGATGATGAGATCGGGTCCACCGTGGACAGCGAGGCGGGGTCCGGACCGGTTGACTCCCACCACCTCGGAATGACCGAGGTTCTGAGTCAGGCGGCGCGCGCCTTCCAGACCGAGAACGACCCGAACTCGATCTTGGAGCTGGCCGCGGACTACCTCGATCGGGTCGTCCCGGCGGATGGGATCTCGATCTATGCCGCCGATTGGGACTCGGGCAGGTTCCGTCCGATCCTGGCCCGCTCGCTGAAGGACCCCACTTATGCCGATGCCGTCATGGACCACTCCTTTGCCCTCGGCACGGGACTCACCGGATGGGCCTTTGACATGGGCGCCCCCCAGCGGGTGAACGACGCGGATGCCCATCCCGCCGCCGGTCATGTCCCGGGCACCACCACCGAGGACGAGTCGATGCTGCTCATCCCGCTGGTGTCTGGCGATTACCGGCTGGGGATGCTCAACATGGTGCGCTTCCGCAAGGACGCGTTCCCAGCCTACGATCTCACCGTCGCCGGTCTGGTGGCCCACATGGCGGCGGCCGCCTGGCGCAACGTCCAGCTCTACGCCGAGCAGGTCCAGTACGCCATCACCGACTCCCTCACCGGGCTGCTCAACACCCGCTGGCTGCGGGATGCGGCCGGGCGAGAGCTGGCGATCGCCGAGCGCAGTGAGACCTCCCTGGCGATCCTGATGATCGACCTGGACAACTTCAAGCTCGTCAACGACAGCTGCGGTCACGCCGCTGGTGACGCCATCCTGCGCAGCGTCGGCCGCACCCTGCAGCGCTCGGTCAGAGCCGAGGACGCGGCCGTTCGGTACGGCGGAGAGGAGTTCGTTCTTATCCTCCGCGGATGCGACCTCCCGGCGGCCCGCCGGGTCGCACGAGAGATCCGCCACGGTCTGGCAGAGATCGCCCTCCCGCCGCCGTGCACGGTGCCCCGAGTGACCGCCTCGATTGGGGTCGCGCTCTTCCCCAAGCATGGCCGCACCATCGGCCAGCTGCTGGGCGTCGCCGACGCGGCCATGTACAGCGCCAAGCGCCGGGGCCGCGATCGGGTTGCGGTCGGCCACTAACCCAGCCTCGCGTAGCCGACGCCTTCCCACCTGAACCAAGGACCAGAATCCCACCTTCACAAGGGAGGCAACTCCGCCCTCAGCGGGCCACCTCGAAGGACTAGAGGCGGTCCCTGGTTGGTCGGGAGGAAGGTCTGATGCCTCGCTGGACCGCTCTCAGGACGGTCATTAGCGCCTCCATCTCTCCGGCGTTGAACTGACCGACCAGGTGCCGTACTTTCTGGCGCCGGAAGCCACAGGCCTCCTCGGCCGCGGCCCGGCCGCGGCCAGAGAGGGCGGCGTGGACCACCCGGCGGTCGTCCTGATCCCGGCGCCGAACCGCCAATCCATGTTCCTCAAGTCGATCCAGGGCCGAGCTCACTGACGGGGGGCTGATCTCCAGCGCTTCGGCCAGACGGCCCACCGTCGCAGGGCCGAGCTCCTGGAGCACCATCAGCAGGTGCATCTGGGCGACTGAGAGATCACGGCGCGCCCAGCGCCCGCCCGGGCTCTGGCGCCAGTGGTGCGCCATCAGCTCTTCCAGGGCGCAAAGGGCCTCTGCCTGCAGCTGTTCCCGGGAGGCGGCGGGCTCCGCAGCAGTGGTCGTCATCTGGGCCCAGGTCAGCTCGCCGAGACCAGCTCTTCCTGAGCCGGCTCAGGTGCGCTGTCGGGAGGTGAAGGGCTGGGCGCCTGATCACTGTGGGTCGTGCGGAGTGGAATCTCCTGCAGGCAGAGGGTAGCCACCACGGCCACCAGCGCCACCACCAACCCGATCCAGAAAGAGCCGGCGATGGCCTGGGCCAGTGCGTCATGGATGGCCTGCACGATCGCCGCGATGAAGGGGTGCGCCGAGGCCGGCAGCGCCTTGGCCAGCTTGCCACCAACGTTGCCGACCCCGGTCAGACTGCTGTTGGTGCTGGCCGAGAGGTGGCCGGCCAGAGACGGTGGCACCTTGGCCTTGGCCAGGTCCTTCGGTAGCTGGCTGGCGAGCGTGGAGGAGAGCGACGTTCCGGCTATCGCCAACCCGATGGTGCCACCGATCTGGCGGATGAAGGTCAAAGTGCTAGTGGCGACGCCCAATCTCGCCACGGGGACCGAGTTCTGCACCACCAAGGTGTACCCGGACATGGCAGGCCCGATTCCCACTCCCAGTACGAACAGCCAGATCCAGAGCGGGTAGTCGCCGGTGCTGGCGGTGAGCATGGTCATGAAGAAGATGCCGACGGTCATGGTCACCATCGCGCTCACCAACAGCAGCTTGTACTTACCGGTACGGGCGATGACCAGACCGGCACCGACGCTGGTGCCCATGAGCCCGACCAACAGGGGCCACAACATGTAGCCGGAGGCAGTGGCGCTGATGCCGCGCACCGCCTGGTAATAGCGGGGCATGAAGATGACCGCGATGAAGAAGGCGAACGACATGAGGAACATCGCCGCCTGCGAGGCCGCGTAGGTCCGGTTCCGGAACAGGTCGAGGGGGATGATCGGTTCCTTGACTCGGGTCTCGATGAACAAGAAGGCCACGGCTAGGACAGCGCCCAGCAGGAGCAGGCCCCCCACCTGGGGAGCGAACCACGAATAGGCCGTTCCCGCGGTGTTGGTGAGACCCTTTTCAGTGAGTCCGATCAGAATCGGGACCACCGCGGCGGTGAAGACCAGAGCGCCCCAGTAGTCGATCGACGGACTCGCCCCCTCGCGCTTGTGGTTGGGGAGGTTGAAGATGATCACCGCGAGGGCGATCGCGCCGATCGGCAGGTTGACGTAGAAGACCCAGTGCCAGCTGATGTTGTCGGTGATCCAGCCGCCGAGGAAGGGACCGACCAGGAAGGCCAGCCCGAACACGGCGCCGAAGAACCCCTGGTACTTACCCCGCTCTCGGGGGGTGAAGAGGTCGCCGATCACGGCCAATGCGATCGGGAAGAGCGCGCCGGCCCCGAGACCCTGCAGGCCTCGGAAGAAGATCAACTCGCCCATGTTCTGGGACAGTCCGGAAAGCGCCGAGCCGACCAGAAAGAGGCCGATGCCGATGATCAGCAAGAGCTTGCGTCCGTACAGGTCGGAGAGCTTGCCGTAGATCGGTACGGTGATGGTGCTGGTGAGCAGGTACGAGGTCACCACCCAGACGTAGAGGCTGTTGCCGCCCAGGTCGGTTACGATGGTCGGCAAGGCGGTACCGACCACGGTCTGGTCCAGGGCGCTGAGGAACAACCCGAGCATCACCGCGATGACGATGCTGATCTTGGTCCGCTGCGAAAGTTCCATCACCGATTGATTCATTGACACCACAATCCTCGAGCTCGTTACTGACAACCGGCGTGGCCGCCGATGCAAAAAGGTTAGCCTCGTCCGAATAGTTCTGTCAAGCCTAACCTTTGTCCACACCGGCCGCCGCCGGGAATCCGATGTGATCTGCGAAAGCTGCGCTCACCGAAGCCCTGATCCAATCCGCGAACCGCTCCGGGTCCGACTCTACCCGGAAGCGCAAGCGGCTGCCCCGCATCGCTACTAGCCAGATGCCGGGAGGCGGATCGGCCACCAATCGGTCCAGGACCCGGCCCACAAGGCGCGTGGCGGCGTCCCCCAGGCTTCGGTCCTCTCCGGAGAGAGACAGGGGCTCGGCCCAGGGGAGTGGGGGCAGCGGACCGCTCAGATCGCGGAGCCACTTGGCCGAGGAGGGCAGCACCCGAAGGATCGGGGAGAGCGCCGCTGGGATCAGGCCCCCATCGAGGGCCGACCCCGGCAGCGGATCGTGGCCGTCCCGGCGGGCGCGCTTGCCCTCCAGGGCTCGCTGGGCCGCGGCCAGCTCCACCCCGGTCAGCTCCGCGATCCGCCCCAGCCCCTCCCACCCATCATCCAGAGCGCGGATCGCCGCTCGGTCCTGGGCCCAGGCGGCGACCAACGCCAGGGAGGCGGGTGGCAGCTTCACGTCGAGGACCGGCTGGGCGGCGCGGGCCTTGATCTCCGCGCGGTCGGTCGGTCGCGGCTCGAGGGCGGCGTAGATCCCGGCGGGGTGGGGCAGGTTGATCTCGTATCCGGCCAACGACAGCCGGCCCATCAGCCGGAGATCGGCGGCATAGGGCAGCTCCGCGCGGTGGGCTGGCAGGGCCTTGGCCCACCGGTTCAGCGCCCGTCCCAACTGGTCCAGCTTCCAGGCGCCATCCTCATCCAAGTCGGACTCGGGCCCGCCCCGGTCCTCGACCGCCTCGTTGAGCCCAACCATGGTGGTGAGCCGATGCCTCTCCACGAAGTCGGCCGCCGTCAGCGCTTGGCGCAGGGCACGGTGAGGTGGAACGTCCCCGATCAGCAGAGGCGGGTGTCCGGTGGCATGGGCGTGGCGGAGGAACTCGGCCAGCGAGAGATCCCATGCCCCGCCGGGAATGGCTATGTGAAGGTCACCCGGGCCGGTGCGCAGCAGGGCTCCCGCCCGGGGCCCCGCGCTCCAGCGGGGGGCCGTGGCTGGCCGGGGCCGCCGCCGTCCTGTCAGTGTCGGCTGAGCTAGGAGTGTCAAGTCGTAGGCTGCCCTCCGCTCCGGCGTCCCCACCAGCGTCCAGGCCTCCTGCAGTTGGGTGAAGAGCGCCGTCGCTCGAGGCTGGTCCAAGCGGCTGGGCGTGGGCCGGTGGGCCTGCACGTCCGGATGGAGTTCTCGGGCCCTGGCCCGGTAGCTGCGGCGGAGCTCGTTCCAGCTGGCGGAGCGCTCGGCACCGAGGACTGCGTAGACGTCGAGCACTCGCCGTCTGGTTGACTTCACTTGGGCGGCGAGTCTAGCGAGCGCCGCCGATGCGGCCGCTGGGGGACAGTGCGACTCGGGGCTGCTTCAGAGATCGAAGGGATCCTTGAAGAAGGCGGGGAGGTGGGTGGAGAACCAGCCGTAGACGAGCGGCACGTTGTTGCTTATCACCAGCACTCCCATGGCCACCACGAGCGCCCCCCCGATCAGGGAAATCAGGCGCTGGTGCCGGTTGATGACCCGGAGCATCGGGCCCGCCCGGTCGATCAACAGTGCGACCACGACGAAGGGCGCCCCCAGTCCCACGCAGTAGGCGGCGATCAGCAGTAGCCCCCGCCCGGTCGTCCCCTGGTCGACCCCCGAGGTCAAAACCGCCCCCAGCACCGGCCCGATGCAGGGGGTCCAGCCGGCGGCGAACCCCAGCCCCAAGAGCAACCCCGCCAGAAACCCGCCTCTGCTGAAGCCGATCGGCAACCAGCGCGCTTCCCGGGAGAGGAAGGGGAGCCGGAAGACCCCCATGAAGCTGAGCCCGAGCAGGATCACGACCGCGCCCATGATCGGGAGGGCCAGCTGCTTCCAGGGCTCCAGCAATCGGTAGAGAGCGTAGAAGAACGCGACCAGGAAGAGGCTCAGTCCCACGACGAAGCCCAAGGAGCCCAGCATGACCCGGCCCCGGCCGCTTTCCCCCTTGGCGGGGGTCGCGGCACCTCCGGTCGCCGACTGGGCCAGGAAGCCCATGTACGAAGGCACCAGCGGGAGCACGCAGGGGGAGAGGAAGGAGGTGGCGCCGGCGGCCACGGCCAGAGGGATCGTGATGTTCGCGAAGTTCAAGTTGGGTCCCTCGCTGGCCGATTTGCTGGCGAGTGTAACCGGGGAGTCTGGACGGCCCGGGAACGGGCCTGCACCGGGAGGCGTCCATCGGTCGTGATTGTTCTCGGGGATCGACCCTCGGTTCGGCCCTTGCGATCATGTGGTTCTCGAGTGGTCCTAGGTTCGCCGATCCTCCTGGCCGTTCTCTTGTTTTCGAGCTGCGCCCCCGCCGTGGCCGGTGCCGGATTGCCCTCGACCACCTCTCCCGCGAGCTATCGGTCGCTCTACGCAGGGTTGGACCAACCAGAGCTCGTTCTGCCATCGCTGCTGGCGGAGACCAGCATCGCCGCCCTCCAGGCCGACTTCCCCGCGACTTCGCCGCCGCGGTTGCGCCACGAACTCCAGGGACTTGGCCCGCAGCTCTACCTCGGCCTGTCCCTGACGCGCCTCAGCTGCCGCGACGACTATCTGGCCCACCTGACCTACGGACCGGGGGCGTTGCTTTTCTTGGCCGTGGCCCAGCGCCGGCTGCCGCCTCGGTCGGCCTGCTTCGAGCTGATCGGCCCGGTCATGTACCAGGTCCTGGCCCTGCCGCTAGATCAGTTCCCTCGACATGTCACCTTGTCGATCGTGGTCAAGCGGCCGTCGGGCAACCTCGGCGATCGGGTGTCAGTTCGCTTGCCGTAGCCACGATCGCCCAACCACCGCTTCAGCTCTCGGGGGACGTCGTCATGCGGCCCAGCTCCGTCTCCGCCAACCCCGGGTCTAGCTTGCGGAATAGCGGAGCCGGCGCTCCCAACTGCTGGCCCGGGGCCAGCTGGCTCGGCCCCCAGCTTGCCTCGGGGGTCGAGTAGTGCCCGGTCAGCACCGGATGAGGGTCGCCGTCCCCGGCAACCGTCACCTTCTCCGGCATGGGGGCGATCAGGCCCTGATGCCCGAGCATCAGATGGAGCTGCTGGCAGCTGAAGGGCAGGAAGGGGAGCAGCTGCACTTTGAGGTTGTCGATGCAGCGCAGGGCGACGAAGAGCACCGCCGCCGCCCGCTCGCGGTCGGCCTTGACGAGCTGCCAGGGCTCGTTCTCCGTCAGGTATTGGTTGACCCGGGCGGCCAGCGCCATCACCTCGGCCAGAGCCGCCTTGAAGCGGGCCTGCTCCAGGAGTCGGCCCACGGAGTCGAATCCCGACTCGACCGCCGCGATCAGCGCCTGGTCCTGGGCGGTGAGCTCCTTGGCCAGGGGAACTTCACCGAAGTGCTTCTTGGCGATGGTCAGAGTGCGGTTGACTAGATTGCCCCAGGTGGCCACCAGCTCGTCGTTGTTGCGCCGGATGAACTCCGCCCAGGTGAAGTCGGTGTCCTGGCTCTCCGGGCCGGCCGCGGTCAGGTAGTAGCGCAGTGAGTCCGGGTCGTAGCGCTCCAGGAAGTCACGGACCTCGATGGCGATGCCCCGACTGCTGGAGAACTTCTGGCCCTCCATGGTCAGGAACTCGCTGCTGACCACGTTCTCGGGCAGTACCAAGGGCAGGTTGGGCGGGCCTCCGCCGACCACGCCGCCGCTGCCGTATCCCATCAGGATGCTGGGCCAGATCACAGTGTGGAAGATGATGTTGTCCTTCCCCATGAAGTAGAAGTGGCTGGCCTCAGGGTTCTGCCACCAGGCCCGCCAGGCTTCCGGCTCGCCGCGGGCACGGCCCCACTCCACGCTGGCGGATAGGTATCCGATCACCGCCTCGAACCAGACGTAGAGCAGCTTGTCCTCGCGGTCGACGAATTCCGGAAGCGGGATGTGGATGCCCCAGTCGATGTCCCGAGTCACGGCCCGCGGGCGGAGCTCGGCGACCAAGTTCAACGAGAAGGTCCGCACGTTGCTGCGCCACTCGGTCTTGGACTCGATCCACTCGGTGAGGGCGCCGGCAAAGGCAGGCAGGTCCAAGAAGAAGTGCTCGGACTCGCGAAACACCGGGGGCTCGCCGTCGATGCGAGAACGCGGCGCGATCAGGTCGGTGGGATCCAGCATCTGCAGGCAGTTGTCGCACTGGTCGCCCCGGGCCCCGCCATAGCCGCAGTGGGGGCAGGTCCCCTCGATGTAGCGGTCGGGCAGGGCCCGTCCGGTGGCGGCCGAGAAGGCGCCCTGCTGGGTCTGACGAAGGAGGTAGCCCTTCTCGAACAGAGTTAGGAAGATGTCCTGGGCCACCCGGGCGTGGTTGACGGTGGTGGTCCTGGTGAAGAGGTCGTAGCTGAGCCCGAGCCGCTGCAGGTCCTCGGTGATCACCGCGTTGTAGCGATCGGCAATCTCCCGCGGACTGACCCCCTCCCGGTCGGCTGCCACCAGGATCGGGGTGCCGTGCTCGTCGGTGCCACTGACCATCAGCACCCGGGCGCCGCGGAGGCGCTGGTAGCGGGCGAAGATGTCGGACGGGACGCCGAAGCCGGCGACATGGCCGAGGTGCCGGGGCCCGCTGGCGTAGGGCCAGGCGACGGCCACCAGGACGTGTTCGGCTCCCGGGCGAGATGAACTCAAGATTGGGACGATGGTAGAGGGTCACCTTCGGGGGAGGTGGACAATGTCAACTGTGAACCGTGACGCTCGGGTGCTGCTGGTGATCGCCGACAGCTCTCGAAGCGGCGGTCCGGAGCACGTCCTGACACTCGCTCAGGAGCTCACCGCGGCCGGGTGGGTGGCGCTGGTGGCCTGTCCCCAAGGGGAGCTGGTGGCTCGGTGCCAGGACCTGGGCCTGGCTGTCTCGGCGATCCAGATGAGCGGCCGGGGCTGGGCGTCCGCGCCCATCCAGCTCCGCCACCTAGCGCGGCGCTCTGGCGCCGGGATCGTTCACAGCCACGGCTTGCGCGCCGGGGCCCTGGTGCGCCGGGCGCACACGTCAGCGCCCCACATCCACACCCACCACCTCGATGGCTGGTTCACCTCCAGCCAGCTCCGGGTGGCGATCCACCGGCGGGAGCTGCGGGCCCTGGGGCGCGCCACTCAGCTGCAGATCGCGGTCTCCAACTCGGTGGCGGAGTTTCTGACCGACCAGGTAGGAGCTGACGCGAGGCTCCTGCGGGTGGTCCCCAACGGCATTCGGCCTCTGCCGATCCGGGCTCGGAACGCCGCGTCGGGACGCCGGGTGGGGGTCCTGGCCCGGCTCACTCAATCCAAGGGAGTGGACATCGCCATTCTGGCCCTGACCACCCCCGCCGGGCGGAGCATGATCCTCAACATCGGCGGGACTGGCCCGGAACTGTCAGCCTTGGTCGACCTCGCCTACACGTCTGGAGTCGCCGACCGGGTCAATTTCCTGGGGGAGGTAGCCGACCGCGACAGTTTCTTCGCTGGCTGCGACCTGGCCTGGGTACCATCTCGTGCCGAACCGTTCGGCCTCACCGCTTGCGAGGCGATGAGTTCCGGCCTGCCGGTGGTCGCTAGCCGGGTGGGCGGACTCACCGAGATTCTCGATCCCCCCCGGGCCGGGCTGGTGGTCGGAGCCGCCAACCCGGCCGCTTTGGCCAGCGTTAGTGCGGGCCTGCTGGACGATCCCCAGCGCTACGCGGCGCTGAGCTCAGCGGGACCGGAACGGATCCGCCGCCGTTTCTCAGCGTCACGGATGGGGGCCCTAACCAGGGGCGTGTATCGCGAGGTGATCGGACCCCAATAGGACCGATCCGGAGCAGTCCCAATGCCAGGGACCAACCGCGGCCGTAGCGACCGGACGACCAGCGCGACCTCGGATACGAGCCACAGCAACTGGCGGTCGGCGTCATAGGCGTCATGACACCACCACCAGCTGCCGTCGCGGTTGGGGGACCGACTAGTAAGGAGCTCCCTGGCCTTCCGCGCCGGGGGGGCGGCGGGCTGCCATGATGCCAACCAAGGCCACCACGATCCCCGCGGCGATGGTGTAGATGACGATGCCCGCCACGTCCGCCCAGTAGGCGTAATGCCCGCTGGAAACCGAAGCGGTGAGGACTCCGCTGAACGGTGCCGAAAGCGCGCCGGCGACGCCGGAGATGAAGCCGACGAATCCCACGTTGGCCGACGCCAGCAACTTGAAGATGAAGTCCAGGGCCATGATCGCGTCGACCACACCCACGGCTAGCCAGACGGCGCTTTTGAGCCGGAATGCCATGGGGGTGACAGTGGTGGTGGTCCGCGTGACAGTGCGGGCTCCAGCGCCGTCAGGGCCGACCCGCGTGACGGCTTCCTCCCGCTCGCTGACTTCTGGTTCGATCATGGCCAATATCCTCCAGGTCGTGGCGATCCGAGGCTGGCGCCAAAGGGCAGTCGCCAGGTCTCGGGCTCGTTTGGGAATAACGCGCCCGCGTCGCCGTCGTTTCACTGCTGGCTCGGCAGGCGATCGATATCTGCACCAAGAACGACGATTTTTGAGATGCGTCTCATCCACAAGGGTGGCCACCGTACCGACACCGAGGCATCTCACCGCTCAAAGTGCAACTTGATCCTGGGGAGTAGACCACGGAGAGTGCTATTTATCTCGGCGACGCGACAGCGCACGGTTCAACAGTCGAATGACGAAAAGCAAGTCCAGCGCCGATCAATCGCCTTCAAGATTCGTCAGGAATCCAGGGTGTTTGATAGCTCGCGGTGATCTGCTCCCGACCGGCTTCGCGCCGGGCCGGGCCACGACGCGGTGTCCAGGAGGCCAACTTGATCGCTGACCGGACAACAGGGAGCACGCTGAGTGTGCCCACCACGCTCTCCGCTGAGGAACCGATCGATGCGGCACTAATGTATGAGCAGCATTACCTGACGATCTTTCGCTATGCCCGCGCTCGAGTGAGCTCTCATGCCCAAGCCGAAGATCTGGCCAGTGACGTTTTCTGCAAGGCAGTCGCCGGCCTTGCCCGGTACCGGCCGCTCCGTCCCACTACCTTGCCCTGGCTGTATACGATCGCGTCCCATCAGGTGGCTGACCTCTACCGGCGACCCCGACCCGCCGATGATCTGCTGGAGGCGGACCAACTTGCCGACCCCACTCCCGATCCCGCCGATATTGTCGCCTCGCGCGACCTGGTCCGCCGAGTGTGGCGAGCTTCCGGGTGCCTGCCGAAGGCCCAGCGGACCGCCGTGTGGCTGCGCTACGGCGAGGAGTTGGAGTTGAGCGAGATCGCGCTGCGGATGGGCCGGAGCGTGGGTGCGGTCAAGCTGCTGGTTCACCGAGGTCTGCGCGGCATGCGGGCCGCCGTGGGCAATGCTGAGGAGCCCACCTCGCTCCGAGTTGCGGCATCCGGAAGGACGCATGAGCTGAGGACAGCGACCGGACCCCCAGGCTCGGGACCAGCTCTTGCTGCCTGACCGCGACATCCGCATCGGCTTCGTTGACTGGGAGCTGCGGACCGGTGGGGAGCTCTGCAGATCGCTGGTCGGAAGCGCGCCGCGCTCCTAGCCGGTTGGGTCCTGGCCCGGTTGAGGCTGGGCCAGGGTGCTGAGCACCTCTAAGAAGGCGCTGATCTGGGCTGCGTTGAGGCGCTCGAACATCTTCGCCACTGAACGGCGCCGCCACTCCAGCACCTCCTCGCAGGTCTCCAGCCCCTTGAGGGTCGGCGCCAGCCAGACCGTCCGCCGGTCGCTCGGATCGTAGCTGCGCTTCGCTAGCCCCTGACGGATCATCCGATTGGCTAAGGCGGTGGCCGCCGCGCCGCTGATCCCGACCGCCACAGCGAACTCATGCATGGTGATCCCTTCCGGAGGAAGGCGGCTCAGCGCCTCCAGCTGGTGGGGGGTGACCGCTCCCAGCCGGGAGCTCACCTCGTCCGGGAGGGGCACCCGGAGGGTGCGCTGAAGCAGGGGCTGGAGTTCGAGTACTTTCTCGACCACGTCTAGGTCTACGGTCGTAGCGGTCGGCTCGTCGGCAGGTCCATCACCTGATTGAAAGTTCACGTGGCGAAATTATGCACCTAAGCAGCTCCGTTCCACTTCCCATTGCGATCGCCGCGGCGGCTCCTTTCCCCGGTGGCGGAGGGTACTAGTCCGAATCCACCAGACCAGAGACGGGGCCCCATTCCGGCGGCAGCGAAACGAGCCTGGCCCCGCAGCGTTAGTTTCCACATGCTGACCGGCCCCGAGCGGGCTCGACTAGCGGATGGGGTGAAGCGCAGTGGAGAGGCTGCTGCTCTCCTGGCCGCCGCCATCGATTCGGTTGGCCAGCTCGAGGACGCCGAGACAAGTCAGCTGACGGTGGCGGCGCTGGACGCCATCGATCGCCTCCAGGAGCGGTTGCAGCTGCTGACCGAGGCACATCGCATCGCGGAGCGCCACCGCGCCGCTGACTCGGTCAACTCCGAGATTGCAGCGGTAGCCTTGGCCGAACCCTTGGGAATTGCGGCCGACGCCGTTCTCGGTTAGGTGTCAGCAGTACGCCCCTGATGGGGTGGCCGGCTACTTCTTGGAGGGTTCGTAGTAGGGGTTGGTGCCTGAGGCGTGGTCCGTGGTGTCAACCACCTCGACGATTTCCGGGAACCGCTCCACGATAGCCCCCCGAACCCCCTGCGAGAGGGTGACCTCGGCCAGACCGCAGCCCTGGCACCCCCCACCCATCTGTACGTAGGCGATCCCGTCGGCGATATCGAGCAGGCCGATGTAGCCGCCATGGCCGGCCACCGCCGGGTTTATCTCGGCGTCCAGCATCTGCTGCACCGCTTGAGCCAGCGGGTCCTCGTCGGGGTTGTACCCCGTCTCCAAGCTGAGGGCGCCCGAACTCTGGTCAGCGCGAACTTGAGATCCCACCACATGGCGTGAGATCACCCGAGGGGCGACGAAGAATATGTCAGGCGCGCCCTCTACCAAGATCTCATCCGCCTTCAGCTCGCCCGGCTCGACCAGGGCGAACGTGAAGGTCAGCCGCTCGCCTTGCAGTCCACCCGGGGCGACCGAGACCCAGGCCTCGGGGTGGCCCTGGCGCTGGCGGAAGCCCCGAATCCGGCCCGCGGCGTGCTCGTTCAAATCGAGACGCGGCAATTCGCCTGAGGACTTCGGGTGCATAGCTCTAGTCTGAGGCCATGCCGAGGCGGGTGTTACTGATCCTTCCCACCCGGACCTACCGCGCCAGGGCCTTCTTGGAGGCAGCCCGGCGCCTGGAGCTGGAGGTGGTGGTAGCCAGCGAGGAGGGATCGACCCTCGGCCATCTGCGCCCCGATCAGGAACTGGTGATCGACCTGGACGACCCCGCGGCGGCCGCCCAAGTCGTCGCCGACCGCTCACGCGGGTGGCAGATCGACGCCGTGGTTCCGGTCGACGATGGGGCGGTGTTGGCGGCCGCCCATATCGCGGCACGGTTGGGTCGGCGCGGCAGTCCGGTGCTGGCGGTGGCCGCCACCCGAAATAAGCTGGCCCTACGGGAGCGCCTCCAGGCAGGGCTGGTGGATCAGGTGAAGTGGTGGCTCTGGAGTGATGGCACGGCCCCCGGCCCGGTGGAGTTCCCCGCCGTAGTGAAGCCGCTTGATCAGGCCGCGAGTCGAGGGGTGATCAGGGTCGACGACCTCCCGCAGCTGCTCGACGCCGGCGCGCGCATCCGCCGGGCGCTGGCGGTTGCTCCCGACTGCCGTCAATCCCCGGAAGGCACCTCCTTGTTGGTGGAGGAATTCGTGGCCGGCCCGGAGGTGGCGGTAGAAGGCGTGCTGGTGAACGGTGCCCTCGTCGTTCTTGCCGTCTACGACAAGCCTGAACCTCTGGATGGACCCTTCTTTGAGGAGACGGTCTACACCGTGCCGTCGGAGCTGCCGGAGAGTCGATTGGTTCAGGTAGGCGAGGCAGTCCAGGCGGCGACTCGAGCCCTCGGACTGACCGACGGGTCGGTTCACGCCGAGCTCCGACTCGGCGGCGGTCGACCCCTCGTGGTCGACCTAGCTTCGCGGTCGATTGGCGGCCGCTGCTCAGCCGTGCTTCATTTCAGATCGGGTCGGAGCCTGGAGGAAATCCTGCTCCTGTCCGCTCTCGGCGAGGATCCTGGCGAAGTGCAGTTGGAGGGCGGGACCCGCGGGGTGATGATGATGCCGATCCCCCAGGCGGGAACCCTCGTTTCCATAGCCGGGAGGGAGGAAGTGCTGGGTCTACCGGGTGTCGATGGGATAGAGGTGTCTGTGCCTTTGGGCGGACAGCTCGTACCCCTCCCGGAAGGAGACCGGTACCTCGGTTTCATCTTCGCCCACGGGGGTGATTCTCGAGCGGTTTCCGCCCGTCTGCGAGCAGCCTACCGGGACCTCCGGATCGTGATCGAAGACTGACGTAAGCTGCGCACCGGCCCCGGGCTGGGCCTCTGGCCGGACTAGCTGGGCGTGGTCACCACATCCGCGCCCAGCCAGGTCGCGCCAGTTTCGACCGAGGGCCGGCACACCAAGGCTGAGCTACTCAACCAACTCACCCAGGGGGTGCTGGACCTGACCTCATCGGCGGCGTGGTCGAGCTGGCTGAGGACGAGCCGACGGTTCCATCACTACAGTTTTCAAAATCAGGTCCTGATCTTGCAGCAGCGACCGGACGCCACCTGGGTCGCGGGTTATCGGAGCTGGCTTCGGCTGGGTCGCCAGGTGCGCCAGGGGGAGCGGGCGATCCGGATCTTGGCTCCCTGCCTCTCGGCGAGGGAGGGCATCGCCGGGGAGGAGTCGCCGCCACCGACCGTCCTGGGCTTCCGGGTCGCTCGCGTCTTTGATCTCAGCCAGACCGATGGGACGGAGCTGCCCCAGCCAGTGAGCACTCTGATGGGGGAGGGCTCTGCTGCGGAGCTGGCAAAGCTGACGCAGCGGGCCTGGGAACTGGATTTCCAGGTCCAGTTCATCCCGCTCTGGGGCAGCCGGAATGGGGACTGCTCGCATGCCCTGCGCCGGATCAGGGTTAGGGACGACCTGCCCAGAGTCCACAAGCTCAAGACCTTGGCCCACGAGCTGGCGCACGCAGTGCTCCACGGACCAGAGTTCCAGGGCTCCCGGGCGCTGGCTGAACTGGAAGCGGAGAGCGTCGCCTACCTCGTGTGCCAAGAGCTGGGCGTGGACAGTGCGGACTACAGCTTCGGGTACGTCGCCAGCTGGTCAGGGGGCGGGCCAGAGGCGGCTCGCCTCATCGCGGCGACGGGGGGCCGGATCCTGCTCGGCAAGGACAAGGTGCTGGAAGATACCAGGCCGCGCCCGCCGACCGAGGCAGGTGAGACTTCGAGGGTGGGATGAGGCCGAGGTCGCGACCCCTGTCCGAGCCTCCCTCTGTCGCTACCCTCGTTTGCACCGATTCCCAAGATTGCTGCTTCGGCTCGTTTGGAACGGCGCCAGCGGCTGATTACGGCGCCCTGGGAATGCGCGAGTCGGCGGGGCTACCGGGACCTGACGGTGGACCACGTTTGCGAGCAGGCGGGCGTCAGTAAGGGCGCCTTCTACGTTTACTTCACGGGTAAGCAGGAGTTGCTGTTCGCCCTGCTGGCCGACGATGCCTCGTACCCGGACGAGCAGGTGCTCGAACTGGAGCAGGCCGGCGTCTCCACAAGGGAACGGCTGCGTCGCTTCACCAGGGCGATGCTGGCCCGGGGCGACGATCCGGGACGAGTCCAGTCGCGAGCTGACCTCTGGACGGCAATGATCACCGAAGAGGCGGTTCGTGCTGAGTTCCTGTCGACTGCGGAGCGCCGTCGGACGATTCTCCGCAGATGGATCAGGGACGGGACCGATAGCGGTGATCTCGCCCCGATCACGGAGAACGCCCTGACTTCCATCCTCCTCGCCCTGGCCGACGGGTTGCTGCTGCACGGTGGCTCAGGCCCGGCCGGCTTTCCCTGGGAAAATGTCGGAGGAGCGATCGATGTCCTTCTGGACGGTCTCTCCGCCGCTCCCGAGGTTCAAGTCGCTGCCCCGACCGTCGCCGCGGCGGGACTGCTCGGGATTTAGGGCGCTGAGACGGTAACCAGCACCGGGCCCATCGAGCCCGAGTGGCACGGGATTGGGTGCGACCTGACCAACCCCCTGAACTCAAGGGGAATTGGCTCTTGATCTCGGATTCCTTAACTAATTCGTAATGACCTCCGATGAGACTTGACCCGTGTCGCAGACGACCGTGGCCAGGGGGGTAATCGAGGCCCTGGACGAGGCGCCACTGAGCCGATTTCATATGCGAGCGGTGCTCACCGCCGGCACCGGATTCTTCACCGATGCCTATGACCTTTTCATCATCGGAACCGCCCTCGCCCTGATCAAGGTCGAATACCATCCCTCGGCGGTCGTGATCGGGCTGGTGGGGAGCACGGCCCTGCTGGCGGCCTTCATCGGATCTACCGTCTTCGGTCGGATCGCCGACATCTTCGGCCGCAAGAAGATCTACGGGCTGGAGGCGGCGATCATGGCAGTCGCCGCGATCGGCAGCGCGCTGGCCCCCAACCTGGTATGGCTGATCGCTTGGCGATTTGTCTTGGGCATCGGAATCGGGGGCGACTACCCGGTGAGCGCGGTGCTGATGAGTGAGTACGCCAACCGAAAGAACCGGGGCCGGCTGGTGAGCATGGTCTTCTCTATGCAGGCGCTGGGACTGATTGCCGGCCCCTTGGTCGCGTTGATGATCCTGGGCCTCGGCGTCAACCCCG
>Ga0307372_10003717_pt1 | contig 24124 bp, 21 predicted proteins | sample OX1MG_FD_202533 | JGI IMG/M metagenome (GOLD analysis project Ga0307372, IMG submission 202533) | Soil microbial communities from Risofladan, Vaasa, Finland - OX-1 | ecosystem: Environmental > Terrestrial > Soil > Coastal area > Acid sulfate soil | place: Finland: Risofladan, Vaasa | collected...
TCGCAGCCATGGGCGCTGGCATGTTCGCCGACTGGAGCGATATCGCGCGTTTCATCTCGCAGGGGCCGACCTATTCTCCGCAAAGCGCGGTTGTCCCGCGTTATCGCAAAGGTTTTGCCCTCTATCGTGAACTCTATACGCGATTGCAATCATATTTGCCGGAGCTTGGTCGGCTTGAGTCGTGGTGAACTTTGACAACCGAAAGCTATTAAGGAGAATACGCATGTTGTTAGCAGGTTTACGTGGATTTATTACGGGGGCAGGTACCGGTATAGGCCGTGCCATTGCTCTTGAAATGGTGCGCGAAGGAGCCGATCTTGCCATTACCGACATCGATCTAGAGTCGGCGCGCAAGGTGGCTGGCGAGGCGCAGGCGCTGCGGGTGGATGCGCGGGTGTGGGCCGGTCAACTGGATGTGCGTGATGCTGCCAGTGCGGCAGAGCGGGTTGAGGAAGCGGCGAGCTACCTTGGCGGTCTCGAACTGGCGGTAAACAATGCCGGCGTCTCTTCGATGAAGCGCGTGGTAGATTTGACGGAAGCCGATTGGGACTTTAACATGGATATCAATGCCAAAGGCATATTTCTTTGCAGCCAGGCCGAGGTGCGTTACTTTTTGCGCCAGGGACGCCGTGACATTAACCGCAGTATTGTCAATACGGCGTCAATGGCAGGCAAGAAAGCCGCGGCGCTGCTGGCCCATTATTCGGCATCCAAGTTCGCCGTGATCGGTTACACTCAGGCGCTGGCCCTTGAAACTGCGGCTGACGGCATTCGTGTTAATGCTGTTTGCCCCGGCTATGTGCGCACTTCCATGCAGGAACGTGAAGTCGTCTGGGAGGCTAATCTGAGGGGCATCACTCCCGAAGAAGTGCGCCAGGATTACCTGCGCGCTATCCCTCTGGGCAGACTGGAAGAGCCGGAAGACGTGGCACGCGTGGTGGTTTTCCTGCTCAGCGACCGCGCCGCCTACATGACCGGGCAGGCCATCAATGTCACAGGCGGGTCAATCATGTTCTAAACATTTGGAGAATCGATGAGTCAACGCACAACTATCTTTTTTGCGAGCGATATACACGGCTCTGAACGCTGTTTTATCAAGTTCATCAATGCCGCTAAATTTTTTAAGGCCAATGTTCTGATCCTCGGTGGAGACATCACCGGCAAAGCGCTGGTGCCAATTGTACGCAAGACAAGTGCTTCCACCTATACGGCAAAGTTTCTGGGACAGGATGCCACACTCGAATCAGAAGAGGACATCGCCGCCTTTGAACGCCAGGTGCGTCACGGCGGAGCGTATCCCTTTCGCACTACGCAGGATGAGTTGGTCGCTATGGAAGCTGATCGCGCGCTGGTTGACACGCTCTTCACGCGCCTGATGGTTGAGAGCGTACAGCGCTGGTGCGAAATCGCCGATGAACGCTTGCGCGGAAGCGGCGTGCGCTGCTATATCGACGCGGGCAACGACGATGAGCCGGAGATTGTCGAAACGCTGAAGCAGGCATCGTATGTCGAGATGCCTGAAGGCAATGTGGTGTTGATCGATGATGAGCATGAAATGGTCAGTTCAGGTTTTGCCAACACCACGCCCTGGCACGCGCCGCGTGATATCACCGAAGAAGAACTGGCTGCGTTTATCGATGCGATGGCAAGCCGACTGCGAGCACCGGAGCGCGCAGTTTTCAATATCCATGTACCTCCCTTTGCCTCTGGCCTGGATATCGCCCCGCTCTTGACCGATGATTTGAAACCAGTTGTGACGGGGGGTGAAATCGCCACAGGGCCGGTGGGCAGCAAGGCGGTGCGCGCCGCTATCGAACGTTACCAGCCCCTGGTTTCGCTGCATGGACATATTCATGAATCGCGCGCAGTTAATAAGATTGGGCGCACAACAAGCATCAATCCTGGCAGCGAGTATGGCGATGGCAACCTGCGCGGCGCGCTGGTTAACCTGAAAGGCAATCGGCTATTAAGCTATCAACTGGTGAATGGATAGGGGTCTAGAGAAGCGATTGTTGCCCGGCAACAATCGCTTCCAACACTTATAACTGGCTGAGGGCGTTGAGCAGTTTGATCCCATCGGGCGTCCCCAGGCCGGTGCATGCATCCCAGCCTGGCCCGGCGGTATAGCTGCCATTATTGCCGCTGGTCACATCTCGCAGGGCGTTGGTCTGCATGAGTTTGGCATAGTTCTGGTAGAGAACGGGATTGAGATAGCCAGCAGGCTTCCCTCGCTGCTGGTTGATCAGCGCTATCAGCCCTGCCCACAGGGGCGCAACGGCGCTGGTGCCGCCGAACACCACATCTTGCCCATCGACGTGAACCTGGTATCCCGTTTGTGGGTCGGCATCCCCGGACACATCAGGCACACCGCGTCCGGCGTGCTGGTCATTGACCGATGGAGGGATGTTCGCGTTCGCCTGCCACGTTGGGAGGCCGAAGACATCACTGATACCGCCACCCGTGGCTGAACTTGTGCTGTCGTTCCACACAACCTCGCTGCTTACCGTGTTGTTAGCCGCTTCCAGTCGCGTGCCGCCGCAGGCCAGCGCATACGTGCTGCTAGCGGGAAAGTCAACGTGTGCCTTTCCATCGGTCACACCATCCGACGAGCCATTGTCACCAGCGGCGCAGCAGACAGTAATGCCCAGCGCGACAGCCGCCTGGAATGCCTGGTCCATCGCTTGCATTGCCTGGGCTGTCCAGGTCGATTCAGAGCCACCCCAGCTTATGGAGATCACGGTTGGGTTGTTGGTGGTATCATGCGTGGCCTGCGTAATGGCATCCAGGAAGCCTTGATCGGTATTTGGCGCGAAGTAGACGGCGATATGCGCGCCCGGCGCTATAGCACCTGCTATCTCAATATCCAGGTCGACTTCACCATCTGCGCTATCGGGAGTGCCGGTAGGAGTATTTTGCCCGCCATCTACGGAGACACTTGTCACCACAGGCAGAGCGATGCCCAACTTTTGAAAGTACGCCTGCAGGTCGCTATTTGCATAACCGCCTCCCAGTTCGATGAGGGCGATACACTGGCCACTTCCATTATTGGTGGTTGGAAAATCGTAGAGGTTGGCAAGTTGTGGCGGAGTATAGGAAGTGGTGACGGCATTGGCATGCATAGTCCCTGGCGTTTGCTCATAGCGTTGTAAGTGCGGTCGAGCCTGCGGGCGATTATCCAGGCCGAAAACGCCCACAATGATCGGTTCTAGTTCTTCTGGAATGTGCAAGTGGCCTGTACGGCCCCGGTAACTGCCACCCGGATGCTCATATTTTTGCAGTTCGGTGGCGAAGGCGGCGCTCATGTCGGCAATGGTGCCGGCAAGCACGATCCTGCGCCTGGCTGGTTCTGTTGACACAACGGTGAGATTGCGCGCGCGCGCGAACTGCTCGACTTTCGCCACATCCGCGGGCGCGGCGCTCTGAGTTGCGTTAAATTCCTCTCTGCTGAGAGGCGGGCGCTGCTGTTGGACTTGTTCGCTGATTCTGTCGGCCAGGTTGCTCGTGACAGGGGGCCTTAAGTAGATGGTAGCCTCAATACGCTCGTTTGGGTCCACGGGACCAACGGGGCGCGCGTTAGGGAGAGGCTGTCGCTCGCTGCCAGCAAGCTGTTTATACCCCTGGGGTGGTGTGTTAGCCAAGTTCTTGCTCCTTTTCTCATCTTCCAGATTAAAATCAACTTACTTTATGCTGGGTCAGATCGAGGGTAAATGAGTCGACCAGTTGCGCCGGAGCGCCCCACGACTCCTGAGGGCGTGGCACCGAATAGTACTCGCCTTTGAGCGTCTGCGCGGTGACTTCCATGCGCATGTATCCATGCCGGTTATCAAGATAACTCTCCAATGTGACACCCGTATCAGGGGTGGGCATCGGATAGGGTGTCTGTATCGGTTGACCTTGTGGCTTCATCATGTAATGCAGGTTCCAGTAGCCTCCCGCGCCAGCAACGATATAAGGAACATCGCGGCCATTGAGCGATCGCGTGAAACGCTGGTAGTTGTGAACGTGGCCCGCGAACACGGCGTCAGGAACGCGGTTGGTCTGTTGGATGGCGTTATCGAGTAACTGCCCCATATATTTACTCCCGCTATGGTAGACATCCGCGGAGTAGATCGGATGGTGCACAGCCAGGATCAATGCCTTGTTCTGTGGCGCGTTTGTCAATTCTGATGTCAGCCAGGCGGTCTGGGTCGCGTCAACATATCCACCTTCAGGCACATTCGTATACAAGCCGATAAACGTGATAAACGGCGTTTCCAGCGTCCAATAAACATTGGGCTGTGTCATCGCGTCACGGCCGGCGTCACCGGATTCCGTTGTAAGATGCGGGGTGGTAGCGCAGAAGTTCTCAACGAAAGCGGCCAGCGATGGCACCGAGGTGTCTATCAAATCACCGTCATGATTGCCTGGGATGCCCAGAATCGGCGCTCCGTAATGCATATTTGGCTCGTAGAACTGGGAATAATAGTCGCTTGCCTGCCCGTAGTAATAGACGACATCGCCAAGATGGTAGAAGAAAGCGGGTCGGGCGCTCGCGTCGGCCATATTAAGGTCAGCATCCATGTGCTGCATGACGATTTCCTGCGCCTGTGGAGCTTTGACACCGCCTGTATCGCCCACGATGTGAAATACGAGTTTACCCGCGCTATTTATAGCCTGCATTTGCGCGGGCGTCAACACACTATCGAGCGATAGATGATAAGGAGCCTGCCCCGTGGGCGTCGGTAAGGGCTGACGTTGCTGGTTGGGTAACGCTTCCTGCGTTCTTTGAATTACCGGGCCACCGGTCGAGGACGGTCTGCTCAGGGTATACCTACGGCTGCTGCTATTGCCCGATTGCTGTTGACTCATGATTTGCACTCCATGAATGTTATTTTCGCCTGTTCAGGCACGCTCTATAATAGCAGGTTTTCAGCCATATTGCTAACTAATCCTCGCTTTATATACGCGCAAGTAGACGATTTTTGCAGAATCGCCTCACCAGGGGATACAATAAATTGTCAGAGTAGTTCATTGTTTGATCTATCAATGGGTGACATTGCCGTCGCCCCTGGTTACGGAGACATACGCATGCCAAAAACTATGTTTGAGAAAATCTGGGAAGCTCACATTGTTCGTGAAGCGCCCGATGAGTCCACTATCTTGTATATCGACCGCCATCTTGTCCACGAAGCCACCTCTCCACAGGCTTTTACCGGACTGCGTATGACCCATCGCGCTGTGCGCTGCCCAGATGCCACTGTTGCCGTGCTCGATCATAATGTGCCGACGGTAGTGGGACGCCGTATGCTGGATGTTGTCGATAAGGAGAGCGAAGAGTGCATCACGGCCATGGAACGTAATGCGCGCGATTTTCACCTGACGCTTTACGATATGCAAGACGCGCGCCAGGGCATTGTGCATATCATCGGACCGGAGCAAGGTATCACACTGCCAGGTATGACACTGGTATGCGGAGATTCGCATACTTCAACGCATGGCGCGATGGGCGCGCTGGCCTTCGGCATCGGTACCAGCGAGGTTGAGCATGTGCTGGCGACACAATGCCTCTTGCAGCAACGTTCCAAAACCATGAATATTCGCGTGGAAGGTACGCTTGCCCCTGGCGTCACTGCCAAAGACCTGGGCTTGTTTATCATCGGTCGCTTGGGAACAGGCGTCGGCACGAGCCACGTCATCGAGTTTAGCGGCTCCGCCATTCGCGGACTCTCGATGGAGGGGCGCATGACATTGTGCAACCTGGCGATTGAGATGGGCGCGCGTGCCGGGATGATTGTACCCGATGAGACAACTTTTGCCTACATCAAAGGACGCACCTATGCCCCCAAAGGTGCCATGTTTGACCGGGCCGTAGCAGCATGGCGACAACTTGCCAGCGATCCCGGCGCGCATTTTGACGCGGTGCATGAGGTCAATATCGAAGGGCTGGGGCCGCAGGTGACATGGGGAACGAACCCCGGCATGGTCGCCGATGTCAATGGTGCGATACCTGACCCAGCCGCGCAGCAAGACGCGGAGCGCCGCCATGCCTACGAGCGCGCGCTCGAATACATGGACCTCAAACCGGGGCAAAAAATTACCGAAATTCCCTTGAATACCGTCTTCATCGGCTCCTGCACTAATTCGCGCCTGGAAGACCTGCGCATGGCGGCAAGCTATGTTAAGGGCAAGCATGTCTCGCCCAACATTCGCGCCATTGTGGTACCCGGTTCAATGCAGGTGCGCCGCATGGCTGAAGAAGAGGGGTTAGCTGACACATTCCGCGAAGCCGGCTTCCAGTGGCGCGAGTCGGGTTGCAGCATGTGTATTGCAATGAACGGTGACCAGCTTTCCGAGGGCGAGCGCTGCGCCTCGACCAGCAACCGCAACTTCGAGGGTCGCCAGGGTCGCGGCGGGCGCACACACCTCGTCAGTCCAGCCATGGCGGCAGCAGCGGCCATCGCCGGACATTTCGTTGATATTCGAGATCTGTAGGGACGCGATTTATCGCGTCCTGTTATCGCGTCCTGTTATCGCTGCCACTAATTTCAAAAAACATTTTGGAGGAGAAAAACATTGGAACCGTTTACTACATTCACGGGGCTGGTAGCTCCACTCGACCGCATGAACGTCAACACCGACGAAATCACGCCCGCGCGCTTCCTCAAAACGACGCGGCGCAGCGGATTTGAGAATGTGCTTTTTGCCAACTTGCGCTACAAGGATACTGCTTTGACGCAGCCCAACGCTGATTTCGTGCTGAACCAGCCGCGCTATCAGGGAGCGACCATTTTGCTGGCCGAGGACAACTTTGGCTGTGGCTCCTCGCGCGAACATGCTCCCTGGGCCATTCACGATTTTGGCTTTCGCTGCCTGATCGCGCCCAGCTTTGCCGATATCTTCTACAATAACTGTTTCAACAATGGCATCCTGCCCGTCACGCTGGACTCGGCCACCGTGCGCGAACTCTTCAACGAAGTCGAGGCCAACGAGGGTTATATCCTGCATATTGACCTGGCCGCACAGACCATTACCACACCCGCCGGGCGCACTATCCACTTTGACATTGACGGCTTCAGAAAGAACGCCCTGCTGCAAGGCCTCGATAACATCGGCTGGACACTCAGCCACAACGAAGAAATCGCAACCTACGAGGAGAAGAGGAAGCAGGAGGCTCCCTGGATTTTCTCGTAATTGATAAGACAAGTGTCTACATTTTGTAGACACTTGCCAACATTCATTCTCTGATTTTGGGAAAAACAAATTGCGAGCTAATAGATCGTTAAACATGGTTAGTGTTGTAGGATAAAATGAAGGAGTTGTCGTCTGTGGATAATGAGGAGGACTCTACCATACCTGATATTTCTCCATTTGAGAGTATTCGTAAGGTGAATGAAGATGGTTTTGAGTACTGGTCAGCTCGTGATCTTGCAAAGATACTTGGATATACCGAGTTTCGTAAGTTTAACAATGCAATTCAAAAAGCAGAGGCTGCTTGCGAAAATAGCGGACAACAGGTAGCAGACCATTTCGCTCACTTGGGCGGAATGGTCAATATTGGATCAGGGGCAAAACGAAAAGTAGAAGATGTCCATCTCTCACGTTATGCGTGTTACTTACTTATTCAGAATTCCGATCCATCGAAGGAAATAGTGGCACTTGGTCAGACCTATTTCGCTGTGCAGACTCGTCGCCAGGAACGAGCTGACGAATTGGCGGCTCTTTCAGAAGATCAGCGACGCCTCTATTTGCGTGGTCAGCTCACTGACCATAATCGGCAACTGGCTGAGGCTGCCAGCCATGCGGGAGTGGTTAAGCCATTAGATTTTGCGATATTTCAGGATCATGGATATATGGGCTTGTATGGTGGTTTGAGAACTAAAGATATTCATAGCAGAAAGGGCCTTAAGAAGAGCCAGCAAATACTTGACCATATGGGCAGCACCGAACTGGCCGCAAACCTTTTCCGGGCCACTCAGACAGAAGATAAAATTCGACGGGAGGGGATTAGAACGAAAGAAAAGGCGAATCGCACACATTTTGAAGTAGGGAAGAAGGTCAGACAAACCATTGAGGAGCTAGGCGGTACAATGCCTGAAAACTTGCCAACACCAAAAGAAAGCATTCAGCAGATACAGCAAAAAGAACAGAAACGTCTCAAACAAGCTCCTCAACTTTCCATATTTGATGAACCATTGGAGACCGACAGTTAGCCTGCAATACACAGGGAGGAACAAACTGTGACCATTCAGCAGATCGACCCTGGCCTTGTCCCCTACCAGATCCTCGATGTTGAGGGCAACCTGGTGGGGGAGATGCCTGACATCAGCGCGGAACGCCTGTTATCGCTCTATCGCTTCATGCAAGTGGGGCGCGTGTTCTCGAACAAGATCATCGCCTTGCAGCGACAGGGACGCGCAACCACGTTCGGCTCGCTGGCGGGGCAGGAGGCTACCGCCGTCGGGCTGGCCGCTCCCATGCAGCCGCAGGACTGGCTGACAACTTCGTATCGCGAAATTGCCTCGCTGATCGTGAAAGGTGTGCCGGTTCCTACGCTGGCATACTCTTTTCGTGGCTTCACACCTGAGAACTGGCCTGCGGAAACGCATTGCCTGCCTGTACAAATCGTGATTGGCACGCAGATGTTGCACGCGGTGGGCCTGGCGATGGCGGCAAAAATCGCGGGCGACCCGGTGGTTGCGGTTGGCGTGTGCGGCGATGGCGCAACATCGGAGGGTGATTTCAACGAAGCGTTGAATTTCGCGGGTGTGTACCAGGCTCCCGTCGTGCTGGTGGTGCAGAATAACGGTTGGGCTATCAGCGTGCCGCGTCACAAGCAGAGCGCCGCCTCCACCTTCGCCGCGCGCGGTGAGGGCTTTGGCGTACCAGCGAAACTGGTGGATGGCAACGACATCCTGGCTGTTTACGATACGATGCACGAAGCTATTGAGAACGCGCGGGCAGGTAATGGACCGACCCTTGTAGAAACGCTCACTTACCGCATCGGCGCGCACACCACCGCCGATGATCCCACGCGCTACCGCGACGCGGCAGAGGTCGAAGCCTGGCGCGCCAAAGACCCCATCGCGCGCTTCCAGAAATTCCTGACGCGGCGTGACCTGCTAGACGAGCAGCGCGCGCAACAGATTGTTTCAGAGGTGGAAGAAGAGATCAATGAGGCTGTGCGCATCGCCGAGGCCATGCCGCCGATGGCTCCCGATAGCTTCTTTGACTATGCCGCCGCCGAACTATCGCCGCGCCAGCAAGCGCAGCGCGCCGACCTGTTGCGTTATACAGATCAGAAATAGCGACCAGGGCGACCGCGAGACCCTCGCGGTCGCCCTGGTCCACCATCGGTATCAGTTCAGGAGCAATACCTTATGCAAATGACTATGGTCGAGGCGCTTAATTCGGCGCTGGGGCTGGAATTGGAACGCGACAGGCGCGTCGTCGTGCTTGGAGAAGATATTGGACCCAATGGCGGCGTGTTCCGCGTTACCGAACACCTGCAAGAAAAATATGGCGAAGAGCGCGTCTTTGATACTCCACTGGCGGAATCAGGCATTATCGGCACTTCCATAGGCATGGCGGTGTACGGCCTGCGGCCGATTGCCGAGATACAGTTCGCGGGTTTCCTCTTTGTGTGTATGAATCAACTTGTTTCGCAGGCGGCGCGTATGCGTTTTCGCAGCGCTGGGGCCTATAGCTGTCCGCTCGTGGTGCGCGCCCCCTATGGCGGCGGCGTGCGCACGCCTGAAATGCATTCGGACAGCCTCGAAGGAGCCTTTTTGCAGACGCCGGGCATCAAGATCGTCGTTCCTTCCAATCCCTATGATGCCAAAGGGCTGTTAGCCGCGGCGGTTGATGATCCTGACCCTGTGTTATTTCTTGAAAATATCAAATTGTATCGCTCATTCCGCGCAGACACGCCTGTAGAACATTACTCCATTCCGTTGGGCAAAGCAAATGTCGTGCGGGAAGGAACGGATGTCAGCATCTTCGCCTATGGCGCGATGGTCAATGTCGCGCTGGAAGCCGCGAAACAGGCACAGCAGGAGACGGGAACAAGCGTCGAGGTCATCGACCTGCGTACCATCTGGCCTCTGGATGAAGATGCTATCACCGCCTCGGTCGCGAAGACTGGCCGCGCGATCATTGTGCATGAAGCGCCGCGCGCGGGCGGCGTCGGCGCGGAGATCACGGCGGTTATTAATGAGCGCTGCTTCTATTCGCTGCTCAAACCTATCGCGCGCGTGACAGGCTACGATACCCCGTATCCCGTGCCGGGACAGGAGGATTACTACCTGCCGACTCCGGCAAAAGTAATGACGGCGCTGCGCGAAATAATGGAGCCGTAAAAGGAAGATGTTGATATGAGTGAACTGAAACTGGCGGACCTCGGCGAGGGCATGCACGAGGCCGAGGTCGTCGAGTGGCTTGTCAAAGTGGGCGATACAGTCAAGCTAGATCAGACAGTCGTCAAGGTTGAAACCGACAAGGCCATTGTTGAGATACCCGCGCCTGTGGCCGGGCGCGTCTCCGAGATTCGCGTATCTAACGGGCAGACCGCCAGAGTTGGTGATGTGCTGGTCGTCTTTGACGCTCCATCGTCAACCAATGGCGATTCTACGGCATCCGCCAGAGGCGCGAACACGACCGCAACAATGGCTCAGGCAACTACACCCGCATCACCTGTGGCTTCTACAACTCAAGCACCGGCGCCAAAACCGCGCGTGCTGGCGGCTCCTGCCGTGCGCAAACTGGCCTTCGAGCTGGGCATAGACCTGGAACAGGTTACACCCTCCAATGCTAACGGGCGCGTCTCCCTGGAAGATGTCAAAGCTCTCGCCGAAAACGTAAAATCCGCTCCCATCGCCTCACCAGCCCCTGTAGGGACGCGATTTATCGCGTCCGAACCCCCCGCGTCCGAAACCGAACAACAATCTATACCCCAGGCTCAAGACGAACGACAGCCGCTCACGGGGCTGCGCAAGCGCATCGCGGAACATATGGAGCGTTCGTGGCGCACTATTCCGCACGCTACCGCCTTCAGCGAAGTGGATGCCAGCGGACTGGTGGCCCTGCGTGAAGCGCTGAAACCCGTCGCGGAAAAGCGCGGCATACGGCTGACCTATATGCCCTTGCTCATCAAACTCTTGATACCTTTGCTGAAAGAGTTTCCTATTTTCAATGCCAGCCTGGATGATGAGCGGCGCGAGATTGTCTATAAACGCTCGTACCATATCGGCGTCGCCACCGCCACGCATGAAGGGCTGCTCGTTCCAGTATTGCGCAACGCTGATCGCCTCACCCTGCTGGATATCGCGGCCAATGTTGACCGCCTGATCGAGGGAGCCAAACAGCGCACCTTGACGCTGCCTGAAGTGAGTGGCAGCACCTTTACCCTCAACAACGTGGGCAGCTTTGGCGGCAGCACAGGCACGCCCATCATCAATCATCCCGAAGTAGCTATTCTGGCCTTTGGCAGAATTGAGGATAAGGCCATTGTCGAGCGTGGTACAGTGATCGTGCGGCCCATGATGCCGCTCGCGCTCTCATTTGACCACCGCCTGATCGATGGCGCGTCATCGGGCGCGTTCATGGGGCGTTTCAAAGAACTGGTCGAGAATCCACAGCAGTTGATGCTCGACATGATATAGGCAAAGTTTATGCAGAAGGAAGCAATTAAATGGTTGTAGGCGACGTTACCACTGCTGTGGATGTGTTAGTCCTGGGCGCAGGTCCCGGCGGCTATGTCGCGGCCATTCGCGCCGCCCAACTTGGACACCATGTGACGCTCATCGACCAGGCATTGCCCGGTGGCACCTGCCTGCACCGCGGCTGTATCCCGCTCAAAGCGCTGCTCTCAGCTACAGAACGCTACCGGCAAACGCGCCAGGAAGACCTGGCCGCGCTGGGCATCCATACCGCATCTGTCTCATTCGACTGGGCCGAGATGCAGGCGTGGAAACAGAGCATAGTGGATCGACTGGCTGAGGGCGTGCGCCGCCTGGTGGCTGGCAATCACATCGAGTACGCGCATGGCACAGGCTGGTTTATGAACGCACAGGAGATGCGCGTTGAAGGCGAGCACGGTTCTCTGCGTTTCAAGTTCGAGCATTGCATCATTGCCAGCGGTGCGCATGCTGCCACCATCGACGGGTTTGCTTTTGATGGCAAAGATATTCTAACGCCTGAACAGGTATTGATGCTGGCAGAACTGCCCGAAACGCTGGCTATCTATGGCGACGACTATATCGCGCTTGAGCTGGCAACACTCTTCGCCCGGCTCAACGTGCGCGTGAAACTCTACGCGCCGGGTGAGCAACTGCTGCCGGGCGTGGATGCCGCCGCCTTGAGACTGGTACTGGCTGGCCTGCGCAAACAGGGCGTCCAGCTTGAGACAAAAGCCAGTAGCGCAAACATCATTGAAAGGCCGCTCGTGATTTCGCGTGGAGTTCAGCCGCGCACCGCGGAGCTACACCTGGACGCCGCCGGGGTGACACTCGCTGAAAATGGCGGTATCAGCGTTAATAGCATGCAACAGAGCAGCATCCCGCATATCTACGCTATAGGCGATTGCACCGGCGGACACGCGCTGGCCCTGGCCAGCATCGCCATGAAACAGGGCAAGGTGGCCGCCGAAGCGTTGTCGGGCCAGCGCGTGCAATTCGCGCCGCTTGTTACACCACTGGTAGTGCATACGACGCCCGAACTGGCGACCGCCGGTTACACGGCAGAAGAAGCGGTACGCGCAGGCTACAATGTCGTTACGGGCCGATTTCCTATAGCCGCAAATGGTCGCGCCCTGACATTGGGGGCTGACAACGGCGTAGCCATGCTGGTAGCCAGCGCCGGTGATAGTGTATTACTGGGCGCGACCATCGTTGGCCCGCACGCCGGTGATTTGATCGGCCAGGCCGCGCTGGCTATCGAGATGGGCGCGACCCTGACCGATCTTGCAGAAATTTTGTATGCCCATCCCGGCCTGAGCGAAACGATTTTGGAAAGCGCGGAGAATGCGCTGGGAAGGGCGATACATATTGTGACAAAGGGGTAAAGCTATTTTGCCGTTTCCAGCGCCATCCTTAGATGTTCCAGTGAGGTATTACCACCTGAACACACAATCCCTACCTTTCTCCCTTTTAACTGGTCGCGCATACGATATGCCCCGGCCAGGGCAGCCGCGCCCGCGCCTTCGGCCAGTGTGTGAGCGCGTTCGATCATCCACACCATGGCTTGCATTATCTCGGCCTCGCTCATCAGCAGGAAGTCGTGCAGTCCCTCGCGCATGATCTCCTGGGGCAATTCAAAGGCCACGCCCGTTGCCAGCCCTTCCGCGAATGTATGGCTGGGTGCGTTGACGGGGTGTCGCTGCCGCCACGTTTCATAAGCGGCGGGAGCTGCTTCGGATTGCACGCCGATCACCTGGATGGCAGGATTGATGGCATGCGCTGCGATACACACGCCTGCCGCGCCTGAGCCGCCGCCAACCGGCACGAAAATCACGTCCAGGTCGGGCTGGTCTTCCAGCATCTCCAGACCCTCAGTAGCGACCCCGGCGATAAGCAGTGGTTCGTTGCCGGAGTGTATATAACGGTAGCTGTGCGCGTGAGCCAGCGCCTCGCAGTGCAACTTGGCCTCATCATAATTTGTGCCATACTTGATAACTTCCGCCTCCATGCCCTCCATAGCTGCTACTTTGCCCGGATTGGCTTTCTCCGGCACAACGATGATGGCTTTCACGCCGAAGAGTCGCGCGGCATACGCCACCGACTGGCCGTGATTCCCTGTCGAGGCGGCAATCACTCCGCGTGAGCGTTCGTATGGTTGCAGTTGCGAAACAAGGTTGATGCCGCCGCGTACTTTGAATGCGCCTATCGGCTGGTAGTTCTCGTGTTTTATATACACTTCGGTACCGAGCAAGGCGTCCATGGCCGGGTAACGGTGCAACGGTGTGCGCGCCAGGTAAGGGCGTATGCGGTGCCGCGCTCGCAGGACATCCAGGTAAGTAGGTATTTGCATGGTGAAGGTCTCCTCTCATATGCCGGTTGTGGTATTGCATCCCATTATGCAATAATGTAAGAAAAGTCGGTAAAAGTAAAGGGGTAAACCAATGACCACATCATCATCCAATCCTAAAGTAGCCGCCATCCGGCAAAATGTGCAGAAATCTTACGACGCGCTGAATCAACTGATTGATGGCCCTCTGTCACAACTCGAACCAGAGAAGCTCTACCAATCTTCAGGCGGTGACGAATGGACGATCATGGAGAACCTGGCTCACATCGTCGAGTTCATGCCCTACTGGGCCGGTGAAATCGCCAAACTGGTAGCCCAACCCGGCCAGAAATTTGGTCGCGTGCAAACAGATGAACGCCGCCTTAAAGTGATTCGCGATCACGCTCACGACTCGCTGGCGCAAATCAAGGCTTTGCTGCCCGCCAGTTATGTTCCCCTGCAAGAGACGCTGGCAAATTTGAAGGATAGCGACCTGCAATTGACGGGCGTGCATTCCAAATACGGCGAAAAGCCACTGGAGTGGTTTATGGAAGATTTTGTGTCGGGGCATTTGCGGGCACATCTGGTGCAGATGAAGTCAACTTTTCAGTAGGGACGTGGGTGGGATAGGGTTAAGGGTTTTGTTGCAATTGCTGGCGCACAATCTCGTACCTCTCAGCAAATTTTTGAGAGTTGAGATTGATATACGGGCGTTTGCCCATGCCCTTCCTTGAGCATAGTTGACCAGGCATTTTCCATATGGTATCATCACTCCATACAGGATACAGGTTATTATCTTTGGCGCGTACTTCCCCGCGCCGCCAGTTCGGAAAGGAGGTGTAGAGATGACCAAAAGCGCACGCCGCGCAACATCGATACCCGGCATGAAGGCATGGAGTTGCATCGAGGATGCCCGGGGAACGTAGACGCTGAGATAGCATTTCGCGTCATACGGTTCTCGATCACTAGAAAACGCATCCTCCTTTCAATCTCCATAAGCCACGCCTCCGCCAGGATGGTCCTGCCTTCCACTTCACCCCCTCTCGTGCTGGTGTTCTCTGTCGCGCGCATCCTCACCCATTGACTCCGCTCGTTTGTTTTTGATGCGGAGTTGCGACCTGCGATTGTTTGAACACTACCATGAGGAGTATCCCTTTGCATTCAACCGATTCGAGCACGAAAGAACCGTCGGCTATGCCAGCGGCGAATGATCTTCCCGTGGCAAAAGCTGGCTCAGCGTCCAGCGCGGCTGCGCTTGCGCGTTCGCGCGGCAAGAAGTTCTTATCGTACTACAAACCATACACCGGCTTGTTTTTCGCGGACATGGCCTGCGCGCTTCTTGTATCGGCGATTACGCTGCTGCTCCCGTTATGCGCGCGATACATCACCAAAAACGTCTTAGAAGGCCATACGCCTCATGCGCTCAACCACATCTATCTGATGGGCGCGCTCATGCTGGCGTTGGTTGGTGTCCTTACACTGTGTACCATGTTCATTGACTTTCAAGGGCATATGATGGGCGCCAGGATGGAAAGCGACATGCGCAGTGAATTATTCGAGCATTATCAAAAGCTATCGTTTAGCTTTTATGATGAACAAAGAACAGGTCAATTAATGACCCGGATTACCAATGATACCTTCGCGCTGGCCGAGTTATATCATCATGGTCCTGAGGATATCGTCATTACCTGTTTGACGGTCGCCGGCACCTTCATTATCTTGCTGAAGGTCAATGTTGCGCTTACCTTGATCGTCTTTCTCTTTTTGCCAATTATGGCTGTGTACGCGCTGTATTTCAATAAAAAGATGAAGAGTGCGTTACGCAGCAGCAAGGATAGAATCGGTGATATCAATGCGCAAGTTGAAGATACGCTTGCAGGCATCAGAGTGGTAAAATCATTTACCAACGAAGATGTTGAAAAAAGAAAGTTCGCCTACGCAAACAATCGTTTTGTCGCCAGCCGCAGAGACGGCTATAAAAGTGAGTCGTACTTTTCCGGCGGATTGATGGCATTCACACAGCTCATTACCATCGCTGTTATCATCTTTGGCGTCGCCGCTATTGTTCACGCTTCCCTGGATTTAGCTGATTTGCTCACCTATTTATTATTTGTCAGTATCCTCATCGATCCAATTCAGAAATTAGTCAATTTTGGCAGGCTCTATCAGGAAGGAATTACCGGATTTCACCGGTTTATGGATATGATGGAGGTGGCGCCCGATCTACAAGACGCGGCAGATGCGCTTGATCTGACACAGGTTCGGGGGAATGTGGAGTTTAAAGATGTCAGCTTCAAGTATAAAGAAGATCATAATTATGTCGTGAAGAACCTATCGCTGGAGATACAAGCCGGCGAATACGTTGCCTTAGTCGGGTCTTCCGGCGTTGGCAAAACAACGCTCTGCTCGTTAATTCCGCGTTTCTACGAAGTCAATGCGGGAAAAATACTGCTGGATGGGCAGGATATCCGAGATGTTACCTTGCGCTCATTACGAAGGAATATCGGTATTGTCCAGCAAGATGTCTATTTGTTTGCCGGGACCGTCGCGGACAATATCGGCTACGGGAAACTTGACGCCAGCAGGCAAGAAATCATTGACGCGGCCAAACAGGCGCACGCGCATGATTTTATCATGGCGTTACCGGACGGCTATGACACTGATATCGGTCAACGCGGCGTAAGACTCTCAGGCGGGCAAAAGCAACGGTTGAGTATCGCGCGCGTTTTCCTCAAAAATCCCCCTGTGATCATTTTTGATGAAGCGACGAGCGCGCTGGATAATGAAAGTGAAAAGATGGTGCAGGATTCATTGGAAAAGTTAGCCGACAACCGCACAACGCTTGTCATCGCCCATCGTTTGTCAACCATCCGCAATGCTCAAAGAATAGTGGTGTTATCTGACACCGGGATTGGTGAACAGGGCACGCATGCGGAGTTACTCGCATTGAATGGCGTCTATGCGAACTTGTACAACATGCAATCAAAAATATGAGGCCGGATTCATGGGGATGGTCGGGCAAGCCATCTGTAAATGCAAACGTTATCCGGCTCTTACGCTTACGCACTTACGCACTTACGCACCCTTGCTGCTCACCCATGTGGTATACTAGAGAGTCGAACAATCTTTCCACTTTTTCTGTTAAACTTAGGGCAAATGAACGAATGATTGAGATGCGAAAAGGAGCCTGACGTATGAGCGCGGATACAGCTCTGGTAGTAATCGATGCCCAGATAGGTGTAGTGGGAGAAGCCTATCACCACGACGAGGTGCTCTCTAACATCAATCTGTTGCTGGATCGTGCCCGCACCAGCGGGACCCCTGTTCTTTATGTGCAGCACAATGAACGAGGCGGGATGGAGCCAGGGATGCCATTGTGGCAGATTCACCCGGCAGTTACGCCGCGCGATGGTGAGCCCGTCATCCAGAAAGAATCCCCCGATTCCTTTCATGAGACGCGTTTGCAGGCGGAGTTGGAGGCGCGCGGCATCAAACGCCTGGTCATCACCGGGGGCCAAACGCAGTATTGTGTCGATACAACAGTCCGCAGGGCTGTTGCTCAGGGCTACGACGTGCTGCTGGCCAGCGATGCTCACACCACCGAGGATAGCGATACCTTGTCGGCGGAAAAAATTATCGCGTTCTATAATGAGACCCTGAATGGCTTCTGGGCAGGTGAGCGCCATGTGCGGGTGCAGCCAGCCAGCGAGATTCATTTTGCTGAGTAGCAGTTCTGAAACAGAGGACATGGAGGCGCACTGGAGAAGAGTAACTAACTCCGCTCGCTTCTTGCATCTCGCCCCCGACTCCTGTATACTACACGCGTACAAACAAATACAATCCTCCAGCGGTGATGAAGAGGAGTAGCTTGCCAGGGATAGCAGCGAGCCGGCGGGTGGTGCAAGGTCGGTAGTCTAACGCAGGCGAAGGGCGCTTCGGAGCTGGATTGAATGAGTGGCTTCATCCTCGCGAGGGTGAAGAAGCAGGGTGGAACCGCGCATCATGCCGCACAACGCTGTAGCCCCGGGCCAGCATACAGGCATGGATTCGTCCCTGGACGTTGTTGTTGAAACGTCCGGGGAATTTTTTTGAGGAGGAATCCACTCATGACTCAGACAGAGGAGCAGACCCTGTCCACCGGGGACACACCGCACGTCCCCATCGAAAAAATCGTCTCATTGTGCAAGAGGCGCGGCTTCGTCTATCCCAACTCCGAAATTTACGGCGGGGTCTCCGGCATTTATGACTTCGGGCCGCTCGGTGTCGAACTGCGCAACAACATCCGCCGCTTCTGGTGGTGGTCGATGGTGCAGACCAACGATAACGTCGTCGGCATCGAGGGCAGCATCATCACCCACCCGCGCGTGTGGGAAGCCAGCGGCCATGTCGAAAACTTCGTTGACCGCCTGGTGGACTGCAAAAACTGCAAACGACGTTTCCGCGTCGATCACCTGCCCGAAGAGAACATCCAGCAGAACAAATGCCCCGTCTGCGGCGGCGAACTGACCGAGCCGCGCAAGTTCAACCTGATGATGGAAACCTACATCGGCGTGGTCGAGGGCGAGCGCATGAAGACCTACCTGCGCGGTGAAGCTTGCCAGAACATCTACCTGGACTATGACAACGTGCTCAAATCTTCGCGCGTGCAGATACCTTTCGGCATCTGCCAGATCGGTAAAGCCTTCCGCAACGAAGTCACGCCGGGCAACTTCCTCTTCCGCCAACGCGAGTTCGAGCAGTGGGACCTGCAATTCTTCGTGCATCCGAGCGAGATGGAGAAGTGGTACGAGTACTGGAAAGAGCGGCGTTTCGAGTGGTACAAGAGCATCATCAACCACAAAGATCGCCTGCGCTTCCGCCCGCACGGGCCGGACGAACTGGCGCACTACGCGAAGAAAGCCTTCGATGTCGAATACCAGACCGTGCTTGGCTGGCAGGAATGGGAAGGCATCCACTGGCGGCAGGATTGGGACCTCTCGCGCCACAGCGAGTATAGCGGCCAGGACTTGAGCTATACCGATCCCGAAACCAGAGAACGCTACATCCCCTGGATCGTTGAAACATCGGGCGGCGTGGATCGCACCTTCCTCAACCTGCTGCTGGACGCCTACGAAGAGGAGCCACCAACAGGCAAGGACAAAGAGGGGCGTACCGTGCTGCACCTCAATCCCATGCTCGCGCCGGTCAAAGTGGCCGTGCTGCCGCTGCAAAAGAACAAAGAGGAGCTGGTCACAACGGCGAAGGAACTGCATCACAAGCTGCGCCGCGTGATGGTCTCACAGTATGACGAGGTGAGCAACATTGGCCGCCGCTATCGTCGCCAGGACGAAATCGGCACGCCCTTCTGCGTCACCATCGACTTCACCACGCTGGAAGACCAGACCGTCACCGTGCGCGAGCGCGACAGCATGGCGCAGATTCGCCTGCCCATGAACGAAGTCCCCGCCTACCTGCTCGAGCGCGTCAGGTGGGACTACAGCGTTTGAGTTGGTAATTTGTAGGGACGCGATTGATCGCGTCCGTGCTGGGAAGCTGATCCAGGCGAGCGGACGCGATTTATCGCGTCCCTACAAATTACCTGGTATTCCCCCCTTTGAAATCGATAAGACAGGTCAAGAAAGGAGAGGCGGTTATGCTACCCCGCTCATATGTGGAGGGTACGCAACCGCAACGGAATGAGTCTCCCGGTCAGACGCTACCTGGCGTTGCTTGTGACCTATCTCAAGCCGCAATGGGGCAGAACGTTCTTGATGGGAGCGCTGCTGCTCGTTAATGTGGGGCTGCAATTGCTTGGCCCGCAAATCGTCCGTATATTCATCGACACCATTATTGCCAGAGGTGCATCAACCACCCTGGCGTTTTACGCTCTGTTACTTGTGCTTGTTACGCTGGTAGACGAGGGCGTATCGGTAGCTACCACCTATCTCAGCGAAAGTGTCGCCTGGACTGCCACCAACCAGATGCGTACCGACCTCCTCGCGCATTGTCTCTCGCTGGACATGGGCTTTCATAAGGCGCGCACAGCAGGCGAAATGATCGAGCGCGTTGATGGCGACGTGGACGCGCTCTCCAACTTCTTCTCGCAGTTTGTTATCTTTTTGCTCAGCAATGTTATATTGATGGTTGGTGTACTCATCGCTGTCTATATCGCCGACTGGCGCGCCGGGCTGGTATTGACGATCTTCTCACTGGCGACTCTGCTGATTCTATTGCGCCTGCGTCGCTATGCCAATCCGCTCTGGGTCAGCTATCGGCAAATGATGGCAATCTTTTTCGGCTTTTTAGGCGAACACCTGGCGGCGACCGAAGATATGCGCGGCAATGGCGCAACGGGCTATATCATGCAGCGCTTTTATCAACTGCTGCGGCCATTGCTGCGCAGCAACCGCCGCGCGCGCATAGCAACCTCGTATTCGAGCGCGAGCACCCTCACGATTTTTGTGCTCGGCTCCGCGCTGATGATGGGACTGGGCGCTTACCTGTGGAGCGTTGGAGCAATCACCCTGGGAACCGTCTACCTCTTCTGGTCGTATACAGACCTACTTGCGCAGCCCATCCAGCAGATTCGCAACCAGTTGCAGGATTTGCAGCAGGCAGAAGCCTGTATCCAGCGCATCGAGCAACTATTCAGCACAACATCCGCCATTCAGGAGAGCGAACAGGGCATCGAATCGCCGCAAGGCCCACTGGCCGTAGCCTTTCGCGGTGTGACCTTTGGTTATAACGTTGGCGAACCGGTGCTGCATGAAATCACCTTTGACATCGCGCCGGGCAAGGTGCTGGGCGTATTGGGCAGGACGGGCAGCGGCAAAACCACGCTGGCGCGCCTGCTCTTTCGCCTCTATGACGCGCAGGAGGGTGAAGTGCATCTTGGTGGGTCTCCAGTCAGAGCTTTCGCTCTGCACGGCCTGCGCCAGCGCGTCGGCATGGTTACGCAAGACGTGCAGCTTTTCAATGCGCCCGTGCGCGACAACCTGACCTTTTTCAATCGCGCCATCGACGACGCGCAACTCCTGCATGTGCTCGATATGGTCGGTTTAGGCGCGTGGTATGCTGCTATGCCGTATGGGCTGGATAGCATGTTGGGCGCGGACGGCCAGGGCTTATCCGCCGGCGAGGGACAATTGCTGGCCTTCGCGCGCGTCTTCCTCAAAGACCCCGGACTGGTCATCTTCGATGAAGCCTCGTCGCGCCTCGATCCCGCCACCGAACGCCTCATCGAGCAGGCCGTGAGCAGCACCCTCGCCAATCGCACAGGCATCATCATTGCGCACCGCCTGGCAACTATCCAGCGTGCCGACGACATCCTGATCCTTGAAGATGGGCGCATACGCGAATATGGCCCGAGCGAAGTTCTGGCAGCCGATCCCGATTCACATTTCTCTCGACTGCTCGCGGTGGGTTTAGAGGAGGTACGCGCGTGAAAACGTGGCAATCGCTCTGGCGCATCATGCGCTATCATCCCCTGCTGTACATCCTGGAAGGTTTGCTTGTCACCCTGTTTTTATTCTCACGCGTAGCTTTCGGCGTCATCGTGCAGGATTTCTTTAATCTGCTGCCCGTACAGCCGCGCTTGAGCTTCACGATATGGGCGCTGCTGGTCATACTGGTTATTATAGCCGTCTTGCGCACCGGGGTCATTCTCGGCGAAACCTTGACCGAGACGTATAGTAACTTCATGCACAAGACACTGCTCCAGCGCAATATATTGGACTACATCTTGCAACGTCCAGGAGCGCAGTCGCTTGCTTGTTCGCCTGGCGAAGTGCTCAATATCCTGCGTGATGATGCCCTGAACGTCGAAAATTTGTTGCAAGAATTGCTCTGGGTGATTGGCTTCGCCCTGTTCTCTATCGTTGCCTTCTTACAATTGTTGGTGATCGATGCTCGCTTGACGCTGCTAGTCTTTGTGCCGCTCGCCCTGGTAGTTGCTATCACTCAGAGTTTGAGCGCGCGCATCCAGAAGTATCGCGTCGCCAGCCGCCAGGCGACGGGCCGCGTCACCGGAGCCATCGGCGAAATCTTCAGCGCGGCGCAAGCCATCCAGGTAGCAGGTGCGGAGACACACGTCGTCGATTATTTTCACATCCTGAACGATCAGAGGCGCGTCGGCATGGTTCGCGATCGCACGCTCACCGAAACCCTCAATTCGACCTTTGGTTCAGCCGTTGGCTTCGGCAAAGGGGCTATCCTGTTTATCGTCGCCTACACCGCCTACTCAGCGCGCCTGGGTATTGGCGACATTGTACTTTTCCTCTATTACCTGGGCTTCGTGACTAGCTTCACCCAGGCTTTCGGCACGCTCATCGCCCAGTACAAGCAGACGGGAGTATCATTAGAGCGCATGGAGGGACTTTTGCGGGGCGCGCCAGCCGGAGCACTCGTGAAGCACAACCCTTTATACCTCAAGGGCAACACGACAACCGTCTCGAACCCCATCATCACAGAACAAGATAGTCTGCAAACGCTCATCGCTTCCAACCTGACCTATCGCTATCCAGAAAGCGGGCGTGGCATCCAGCAGGTCGGCTTCACACTGCAAAAAGGCACGCTCACCGTGATTACCGGGCGCGTAGCATCCGGTAAAACCACGCTGCTGCGCGTGCTACTAGGGCTATTACCCGGAGACGAGGGCGACATTCGCTGGAACGGCGAGCAGGTATCCGACCCGGCCAGCTTCTTTGTGCCGCCGCACAGTGCTTACACTCCACAAGTCCCGCACCTTTTCAGCGACACGCTTAAAGAAAATATCCTGTTAGGATTGCCAGAAGATGATACTGCTCTACAAACGGCAATCGAAACAGCCATGCTGGAACGCGACGTGGCTGGCTTCGAGGGAGGCTTACAATCCATCGTTGGTACCAGGGGGCTGAAGCTCTCCGGGGGACAGGCGCAACGCACCGCCGCTGCGCGCATGCTGGTGCGCCCGGCAGCATTGCTCGTCTTCGACGACCTCTCCAGCGCGCTGGATGTCGAAACCGAACGCTTGCTATGGGAACGCCTCTTCTCTGGTGGCAAACGTACCTGCCTCGTCGTCTCGCACCGGCGCGGTGTCTTACAAAGAGCCGATTATGTGATAGTCTTAAAAGACGGGCAAATTGAAGCGCAGGGAACATTGGATACGCTGTTGGAGACAAGCGAAGAGATGCAGAAATTGTGGCAAACTGCGGAAAGAGAATGAGAATCACTCAGCCGGTGACGGCGAAGGTGTTTCCGCTTTCTGGGTAGCCGGTTTTGCTTCTGCTGCTATCTCTGGAGTTGTCTGGGCGGCGGCCTGAGCTTTTTGTGCCTCCTGCTTGCGCACTTGCTCCTGTTCAGGGGTCAGAAGCATCTGCACGGCCTGCTGGGGACTCATGGGAATACGCGAAATATTGTCACGCACCTGGTTGAGTTCTTCCATCGGCAGTTCAGCCAGGAGTTTGTCTTTTGCTACTTTCGCCTGACTGACCGACTTGCCCGCGTTGCGTGCCATCGATTGTACCGCCTTCGGCCCGAAAATCAACAGGCCGATCACGAGAATTACTGCCCAGTCTAATGGATGAAAGCCCATACGTCCTCCTTCATCGAGAATATCTATCGCTAACCTTTACACTCTGAAATCTTCTTCCCTATCATATCATACGTTGGGAAGTACGTGTGAGACTATAAACAAACTCCCAAAAGCCCCAAAAAAAACGAAAATGGGCGTTTCTCTTAACAGAGAGTATGCAGGAAAGCGTGCGGAGGCAGGATGGCTCAATGTCTCATGACAGTCAGGTCATCAGCTCCATTGAGCCATCCTTGCTGACGACGGCGAATGGCATCATGGACCCAGGACTTCCCCCACACACCCCTTATCTGGGTACACCGGTCGTGTTTCCCCCAGGACAACGACCGGTCTCTTTTTGTTTTGGGGGTCTGTTTTTCGCATTCTCGAACTGATGGGCGCTATCGCCACGGATACAAATGCATGAGCTTCATTCTCTCCAGAAACGCCTGACGCTCTCGGCAAGCAGGCGGCCCTGTTCGCGGCCAGCTTCTGCAGAAATGGCACGCCGACTGGAGTCGAGCGGGTTCGGTCCCCTGGCCTCTGCTGACGCTTCGTTGGGCGTAATCACCAGGACCTGGGAATCAGCCTGTTCGAGTTCGACCAGTTCGCTTTCGAAGG
>Ga0307372_10003719_pt1 | contig 24120 bp, 26 predicted proteins | sample OX1MG_FD_202533 | JGI IMG/M metagenome (GOLD analysis project Ga0307372, IMG submission 202533) | Soil microbial communities from Risofladan, Vaasa, Finland - OX-1 | ecosystem: Environmental > Terrestrial > Soil > Coastal area > Acid sulfate soil | place: Finland: Risofladan, Vaasa | collected...
ACGGCGATCGCCGAGCGCGAGCACCGTCGCGTCGACCGCGTGTCGTTCCGACTCGTCCGGGTGCCCGACCGGTTCGTCGCGGGCGAAGAGACTGCGCTCGTCAACTTCGTCAACGGCGGTCCGGCGACGCCGACCTTCACCCCGCCTCGTCCGTACGAGCGCGGTGTCCGCGGGGTAGCGACACTGGTCCAGAATGTCGAAACGGTCGCGAATCTTGCCCTGCTTGCACGGTACGGGCCGCACTGGTTCCGCGCCCTCGGCACGTCCAAGGAACCAGGCACCACGCTCGTCACTCTCGGCGGCGCCGTTCGTCGGCCCGGCATCTACGAGATTCCGTTCGGGCTGCCCATGCACGAGCTCGTCGCCTGGGCGGGTGGCCCCTCTGTGCCGATTCGGGCCTATCTGATCGGAGGCTACTTCGGCACCTGGGTCGCCGCCCGCGAGGCCGACGCGCTCGCGCTGGCCGACTCCGACCTCCGCAGCGTAGGAGCATCGCTCGGCGCACGCGCCATCGTCGCGCTTCCCGAAGCCTCATGTGGCATCGTCGAGACAGCGCGCGTGGCCCGATATCTCGCCGACGAGAGCGCGGGACAGTGCGGCCCATGCGTGCGCGGCCTCGAAGCCGTCGCCGTCGCGCTCGCACAACTGACGGCTGGCGAGCAGTCCGAGCCACGGCTCCAGCGGTGGCTCGAGCACGTCTCGGGTCGGGGCGCATGCCGGCATCCCGACGGCGCCGCACGCTTCATCGCGAGCGCATTGAACGTCTTCGCCGACGAGGTCGCACGACACACAGCCGGATCTTGCACCGGCAGCGACCGACCGATCCTCCCCGTCGCACGCAAGCGGAGGCGCGCCTAGTGAGCGTTCGGCTTCGCGTGAACCCGATCGTCTGCGACGGGCACGGGCTCTGCGCAGAGCTCTTTCCGGAGCGGATCGCTCTCGACGACTGGGGCTACCCAATCATCGACGAGAGACCCATCGGCTCCAAGGACGAAAGCCACGCGCGCCGCGCTGTCGACGCCTGCCCCACGCTCGCCCTCGCACTGATTCCCGCGGATGTGCACGGGCCGTCGGTCCGCGGCCGGGGCGGCGAGAAGTTCCATCAACACACTGCTGACGCGACCGACACGCTGGTGCCCCCGGGCCGGATCGAACGGCCGCACACGGTTTAGGAAGCCGGTCGATCGGTGCGCATCGGGGCCGGCTGAGTTCGCGGGCTCCGTTCCGACTCCGTCGCGTTCGCCTGTCAGGTTGCGCGTTCGGCGACGGATCCTGCGAGCAGTGTCTCTGCCGCCTGCGGTGTTCCGCGGACGACGAGGACACCACAGGGTGCATGGTGGAGGACGCCTGTGGAGACGCTGCCGAAGACGAGCCGTTTGAGCGCACCCCAGCCGTGCGCTCCGAGCACGATCAGCGCTGCGCCGGCGTCGCCTGCCGCGGCGCAGATCTCCTCGACCGGGTCGCCGTGTCTGACCTCCGCCGTTGCGTCGATTCCGAGCGCCCGTGCGCGATTGACCGCGGCGGCAGCCGCGTCCGCGGCACGCTCGCGCTCGACATCGAGCAGCTCGGGCGAGTACGCCTCCGGAATGGCATACCCGTAGTAGCTGCCCACGATGGTCGGTGTCTGCCAGGCCGATACGACCCGCAGCGGCCAGCCGGTCGCCTGCGCGAGCTCGATCGCCTTCTCGGTCGCATGGTGCGCCGAAGGCGAGCCATCGGTGGCGAGAATCAGCGTGTCCATGGTCGCTCCTCTCGACGAGTGTTACGACTAGCGTCGCTTGGATGCAGACGCGTCGCATCGGTGGACTGCGGATCGGCGCTCTCGTGACCTCGAGCGCTCAAGGTCACGTCCGAGTTCTGAGGGCCTCGCGGTCGATCTCGCGGCGAAGAATCTTGCCGGTCGCGCTGCGGGGGAAGTCGTCCACCAGCACGACGCGTCGCGGATAGGCGTAGGCGGCGACGCGTTCGCGTGCATACGCCTGCAGCTCAACGGGATCGCAGGCCGGGTCGGCCGGGACGACGAGCGCGACCACCTCTTCGCCGAGGCGCTCGTCGGGCACGCCGACTACGACCGCCTCGTACACGTGTGGGTGCGCGAACAGCACTTCCTCGATCTCGCGCGGGTAGACCGAGTAGCCGCCGCGGAGGATGACGTCCTTCTTGCGATCGACGAGGTGCAAGTAGCCGTCGTCGTCGACGTAGCCGACGTCGCCGGTCGCCAGCCACCCGTCGTGCCCGCGCATGATCGTCGGGCTCAGGAGGAGAACCTCGCCCGTGCCGTCGCTCTCGATGCGCACTTCTCCGCCGGCGGCGGGCGTTCCCACCGTGCCGGGCTTGCGCTCGCGGCCGGCGTGGTTGGACGTTGCCATGCCTCCGACCTCCGTCATGCCGTAGCCCTCGAGCACCGTCGTGCCGAAGCGCTCCTCGAAGGCGTGCAGCGTCTCGACCGCCAACGGTGCGCCGCCGATGTGCGCCAGGCGGAGCGGCGCGCCGCGGCCGGTCGCGAGGAGTGCGACGCACATCGCCGGGACTCCCATGAACACCGTCACATGCCCGTGCTCGATCAGGTCGAGGGCGGCGTGCGGTTCGAAGCGCTCCACGAGCGCGAGGCATGCGCGTGCGGCGAGCGCGGCATTCATGCAGCCGGTCATCGCAAACACGTGCGCGAGCGGTGCCGAACCGAACAGGACATCGTCCTTGCGCAGCTGGAGGGCGTCGTACGCGACGTACTCCGCGTTGAGACGCAGGCCTGCGTGCGTGAGCTCGATCCGCTTCGGCGAGCCGGTCGTGCCCGAGGAGTAGAGGACGACGGCGACGTCGTCGCCGGTGATCCCGGCGACGCCGTCGACCGGTGCGCCGTCGAGCGGGCCGCTGACGACGACGCGCGCACCGGCGTCCGCGATCCGCTCGTGCTGCTCGCGCTCGCTCAGCAACGGGTTGATCGGCACGACGATCGCCCCGAGGCGGAGGGCGCCGTGGTAGGCGGCGACGAAGTCCGGGCGGTTGGGGAGAGCGAGCGCGACGCGGTCGCCGGGCCCGACGCCGCGGTCGCGCAGGGCGCCCGCCGAACGCGCCGCAAGCGTGTCGAGCTCGGCGTAGACGATCCGCTGTCCGTCGTGCAGGAGCGCGGGCCGGCCGGGTGCGTCCGCGGCCGCCTCCGCGAGCAGCGTCGCCAGGTTACCCCCAGACGTCGTGTGCGACCTCGACGATGAGGCGCAGCTTCGCGAGCTCCTGCTCGATCGTGAGGTCGTTGCCCTCGACCGTCGACGAAAAGCCGCACTGTGGCGAGAGACAGAGCTGGTCGACGTCGACGAAGGTTGCGGCCTCCTCGATCCGGCGTTTGATCGCGTCCTTCTCCTCGAGCTCCCCGCGCTTGGTCGTGACGAGCCCGAGCACCACCTGCTTCCCCTTCGGGACGAAGCGCAGTGGCGCGAACCCGCCGGAACGCTCGTCGTCCCACTCCATGAAGAACCCGTCCACGTCGAGCTCGTTGAACAGCGCTTCGGCGACGAAGTCGTAGCTCCCCTCCGCGGCCCACGACGAGCGGAAGTTGCCGCGGCACATGTGCGTTGTCACCGACATCCCCGCGGGCCGCGCCGCGAGCGCCTCGTTGATGTGATGGATGTACTCCACGTGCTGCCGCTCGGGGTCGCCGCCGATCGAGCCGACATACTCGCGCTGGTGGGGGTCGTTGAGGTACGCGAGGCTCGTGTCGTCGAACTGGAGGTATGTGCAGCCCATCTCGCCGAGCCGTCGCACCTGCTCGGCGTACGCCTTTGTCAGATCGGCCCAGAACGAGTGGAGGTCGGGATACACGTCGCGGTCGACGGCGGCCTTGCCGCCGCGGTAGTGGACCATGCTCGGTGATGGGATCGTCAGCTTCGGGACGGCGCTCGTCACCGACTGCTGCACGAAGCCGAAGTCGTCGCCGAAGATCGTGCGCGAGACGCCGAGCCGTCCATTGACGTGGAGCGCAGCCGGCGTGAACTCGATGTCGCCCGTCGGGTTGTGGAACTTCACCGAGATGTGGCCGGCCTCCTTGGTAACGCCGTCCAGCTGGTAGATGAAGTCCATGTGCCACGAGGCGCGGCGGAACTCGCCGTCTGTCGCCGACTGCAGGCCGACGTCCTCCTGTATGCGGACGACCTCGCGGATCGCATCGTCCTCGATCGCGCGCAGCTCGGCTGCGTCGATCCTTCCGGCTGCATGGTCGTCCCGCGCCTGCAGCAGGCGTCGTGGACGCAACAGGCTGCCGACATGGTCGGCGCGGAAGGGAGGCGACATTCGGCGCGCCATCGGTGGTGTATATCGCACTCGTGCAGGAGCTCGCGGACCTGGGCGGGTACGGTGTCGCCGTGATCGACGTGCACGTTCATGTGGAGCGCTCGCGCGCGGGGCACGATCCGATGCCGTCCGAGCTCCGCGCCGCGGCCGCGCGCTACTTCCACGGCGACGGGCTGCTGCCGACGATCGACGACGTCGTCGCGTACTACCGCGAGCGCAACATGCGTGCGGTCGTGTTCACGGTCGACTGGGAGCTCAGCAGCGGCATCCCGCCGATCCCCGACGAGGAGATCCTCTCGGCCGATCCCGACGTCGTCATCCCGTTCGCGACTGTCGACCCGGCCCGTCCTGACGCGCTCGAGCGCGTGCGGGCGAAGATCGCGGCGGGGGCGCGCGGCTTCAAGTTCCATCCAAACCTGCAGGCGTTCTTCCCGAACGACCGCGTCGCGTACCCGCTCTACGAGGCGATCGCGGCGGCCGGCCTGCCCGCGATCTTCCATACCGGTCACAGTGGCATTGGCACGGGAGTGCGCGGCGGCGGCGGGCTGCGCCTCAAGTACTCGAACCCGATCTGCCTCGACGATGTCGCCGCCAATTTCCCCGAGCTGAAGATCGTCATGGCGCACCCGTCGTTTCCGTGGCAGGACGAGGCGATCTCGGTCTGTCTGCACAAGGAGAACGTCTGGATCGACTTGTCCGGCTGGTCGCCGAAGTACTTCCCGCCCCAGCTCGTGCAGTACGCAAACACACAGCTGCGCGACAGAGTGCTGTTCGGCTCCGACTTCCCGCTGATCACGCCCGACCGCTGGCTCGCCGACTTCGAGCAGGCGCCGTTCCGCGACGAGGTGCGCCCGCTCATCCTCGAGGAGAACGCGGTGCGGTTGTTGGGCCTCTAGCGGTAGCCCAGCCGCGCGGAGATGTCAGCGGCCGTTCGCATGAGCACCGGACCGAAGCGGGCGCCCATGTCGGCGCTCGACACCATCGAGCTGTGCACCGCGAGGTTGATCGCGGCGGCGGCCGCGCCGTCGTGCGTCAGAACGGGCGCAGCGATCGACCGCAGGCCGTAGGCCAGCTCCTCGTTGTTGATCGCGTAGCCCTCCCGCCGCACGCGCTCGAGCTCGACCTCGAGCGCCGTGCGTGACGTCAGGGTGTTCGGTCCGCGCCGCGCGAAGTCGATGCGCCGCAGCCGCTCGTCGCGCTCCTCCGCCGGCAGCTGCGCGAGCAGCACTTTGCCGAGGGACGTGCAGTACGCCGGCAGCCGCGCGCCGACGTGGAGGTTGAGGTCGATCTCCCGCTGGCCCGGCTGTGCGCTGCGTACGCGGTCGACGTAGACGATGTCGAGGTCGTCGAGGATCGCCATGTTCACGGTGTAGCCCGTCTCGTCCGAAAGCTCACGCAGGTGCGGAGCTGCGATCTCGCGCAGCTCCATCGAGTTGATGGCCGAGAAGCCGAGGTCGATCACGCGCGGGCCGAGGCGGTACTTCTTCGTCGCCGGATCCTGCTGGAGATAGCCGAGTACGGCGAGGGTCGCGACGTACCGGTGCGTCGTCGATCGGCTCAGACCGACGTCGCGGCCGAGCTCGCTGACGCCGAGCAGGGGGCGCCCGGAGCGGAACGCGGACAGGATTGCGAGCCCGCGCTTGAGCGACTGCGAGAAGCCGGCGTCCGTGGTCATCGACCGTGTTCTAATAAATGGAACGGTGTCTTGACAAGTGGACGGACACAGGCGTAGCGTCCGCAGCCATTCCGGCATCTCTTGGTGGAGGAGGTCGAATGACTGAGGAAGCGCGAACGGGCGGCGGAGGCATCTCCCGCCGGGAGTTGCTCAAGCGCGGCGCCGTGGGCGCGGGCGGCCTCGTCGTCTCGGGCGCGCTCGCCGACCCGATCTGGGCGCGGCCGATCACGTGGGACGCGTCGAACACGATCACAATCGGGTTCGTCAGCCCACTCACCGGTCCGGCAGGGGGCTTTGGCGAGGGCGATCCGTACATCATCTCCCTCGCGAAGAAGGGCTTTGCGAAGGGGCTGACGGTCGGCGGCAAGAAGTACGCGGTGAACATCGTCAACAAGGACAGCCAGTCGAGCCCCGCAACGGCTGCGCAGGTCGCGAACACGCTGATCCACAGCAACAACGTCGACCTCATGCTCGCGACGTCGACCCCCGAGGTCGTCAACCCGGTCGCCGACGCGTGCGAGGCGGCGGGCGTGCCGTGCGTCGGCACGGTGGATCCGTGGGAGGCGTGGTACTTCGGCCGCGGCGCGAAGCCGGGTGGCCCGAACCCGTTCCACTACTCGTACCTCTTCAGCTTCGGCACGCAGCAGTTCGCCGACGCGTACGAGGACTTGTGGCCCCAGGTGAAGACGAACAAGGTCGTCGGCGTCATGTACCCGAACGACACCGACGGCAACGCCTTCCGCTCGGGCCTCATCCCGTTGCTCGAGAAGGCGGGCTACAAGGTCTTCGATCCGGGCGGATACCAGGACGGGCAGACCGACTACACGTCGCTCATCACCGGCTACAAGAAGCACAACTGCGAGATCTTCCACTGCGCCCCGATCCCGCCCGATTTCACGACCTTGTGGAAGCAGGCGGCGCAGCAGGGCTATACGAGGATGTGCAAGATCGCGCAGCTCGCGAAGACCGGCCTGTTCCCGTCGCAGATCGCCGCGTCCGGCAAGCTCGGCCCGTACCTGGCGAGTGGCGCGTACTGGACGCCGCACTTCCCGTACTCGTCGCCTCTGACTGGCCTGTCGTCGAAGCACATCGGCGATGGGTACACGGCGAAGACTGGCCGCCAGTGGAACCAACAGCTCGGCGCTTCAATGTCGCTGTTCGACGTCGCGCAGGCGGTGCTCGAGAAGAGCGGCAACCCGAAGGACAAGACGGCGGTCGCGAACGCGATGAAGACGCTCAGCGTCATGACGCCGTCCGGCCGGCTCCACTGGGGCGCCGGGGGCAAGAGGAACCCGGTGCCGAACGTCGTCACGACGCCGATCATCGGTGGGCAGTGGGTGCCGTCGAAGGGGAAGTTCCCGCTCGACTTCGTCCTTTGCGAGCACTCGGACGACCACAACGTGCCCATCCAGGCGAGGCTCAAGCCCTATCCCGGTTGATGCCAGGTGTTGACGGCACGGCGCTGCTCGCCGCGGCCGGGCTGAAGAAGCGGTTCGGCGCGCTCGTCGTGCTGGACGGCGTCAACTTCTCCGTGAGGGCCGACGAGGCAGTTGGGATCGTCGGCCCCAACGGGGCCGGGAAGACGACGCTCCTGAGCCTGTTCGCGGGGTCGCAGCGGCCCGACGGCGGGAGGGTGCTGTTCCGCGGGGCCGATGTCACCTCGTCGGGTGCCGCGGCGCGGTGCCGGCTCGGGATCGCGCGCGCGCACCAGGTGCCCAAGCCGTTCGGCGGCATGACCGTGTTCGAGAACGTCCTCGTCGGCGCATCGACGGGCGGCGGCCACCGCCGCCGTGACGCGTACCGGAGGGTGACCGAGGTCCTCGACTTGTGCGGGCTGACCCCGCTCGCGAACCGGTCGGCGGACTCGCTCGGGCTGCTGCACCGCAAGCGGCTCGAGGTCGCGCGGGCGCTCGCGACCGGTCCAGAGGTGCTCCTCCTCGACGAGATCGGCGCCGGTCTCACGGACGAAGAGGCGGTGGAGCTCGTCGAGACGATCCGCGAGCTGCGGCGGCAGGGGGTCGCGATCGTCTGGATCGAGCACATCGTCCATGTGCTCGTGCAGGTCGTGGAGCGCCTGGTGGCGATGGACAGCGGCCGGATCATCGCCGAGGGCGACCCCGAGTCGGTCATGAAGGACGCCGCCGTCATCGACGCGTACCTCGGGACGGCGGCCGTATGAGCACGCTGCTTGCCGTGGAGGAGCTCGACGTCCGCCACGGGCTGCTCCAGGCCGTTCGGCAGGTGTCGCTCGAGGTTGCCGAGGGCGAGACGCTCGCGCTCGTCGGCGCGAACGGCGCGGGCAAGACGACGCTTCTGCGTGCGATCGCCGGCGCGCACCGGCCCGCCGGCGGGCGCATCTCCTTCGATGGGCGTGACATCACTTCGCTCGCCGCGCACCGGCGCGTGAAACGCGGTATTGCGCTCGTCCCTGAGGGGCGCCGCCTGTTCCCGAACCTCACGGTGGAGGAGAACCTCCGCGTGGCGAGCGCGGCGAGGCGGAGCGGGCCGTGGACGGTCGACGCGGTACTCGAGGCCTTTCCGTTGCTCCAGCCGAGGCGCCACAAGCGCGCCGCGAGCCTCTCCGGCGGGGAGCAGCAGGCGACCGCGATCGGCCGCGCGCTCATGACGAACCCGAGGCTTCTGCTCCTCGACGAGGTCTCGCTCGGTCTCGCGCCGGTGGTCGTGGAAGGCGTCTACCGCTCGCTCGCCGCACTCCTCGAGGGCGGAGCGACGATCGTGCTCGTCGAGCAGGACCTCGCGCGCGCGATGGGCGTCGCGGACCGGGTCGTCTGCATGCTCGAGGGACGGATCGTGCTCGAAGGCCCGCGCGGTGGGCTGACGCGGGAGCAGGTGACCGAGGCGTACTTCGGCCTCCGGAAGGGAGCGACGGCATGACCTGGGTGAACGTCGTCGTCCACGGCGTCCTGCTCGGCGGTGTGTACGCGCTGCTCGCGAGCGGGCTCGCGCTGATGTTCGGCGTTATGCGGATCATCAACCTCGCGCACGGCTCGCTCGCACTCGTCGGCGCATACATGGTGTTCCTGTTCACCGAGCACGTGCACGTCTCCACATATCTCGCGCTCGCGCCCGTGCTGCCGGGCGCACTCGTCGTCGGGTATCTCCTCCAGCGGACCATGCTCGAGCGGAGCCTACGCGCGGGGCAGCTCGTGCCGTTGCTGACGACGTTCGGCTTGCTGATCGTGATCGCGAACCTCCTGCAGTACTTCTTCTCGCCGGACGTCCACTCGCTCGACGAGGGCAACATCGGGACCGCGAGCTGGCAGGTGTCGAGCAGCCTCACGATCGCGTGGTTCGACGTGCTGACCTTCGGCGTCGCCGTCGTCGTGCTCGGCGGCCTGCAGCTCGTGCTTCGCTTCACGCAGCTCGGGCGCGAGCTGCGCGCGACCGCCGAGGACGCGGACACCGCCGAGCTCGTTGGGATCAACGCGCGCGCCGTCTACGCACGGGCGACTGCGATCGCCGTAGCTACGGCGGCTCTCGCCGGCGTCTTCTACGGGATGCGCTCGTCGTTCGACCCGAACGCGGGTGCTGCGCAGCTCCTCTACGCATTCGAAGCGGTCGTCATCGGCGGCATCGGCTCGCTCTGGGGCACGCTCGGAGGCGGCATCGTGCTCGGCGTCGCGCAGTCGGTTGGGGCGCAGATCAATCCTGAGTACTTCGCGCTCTCGGGGCACCTTGTCTTCCTCGCCGTGATCGTCGCGCGCACCGCCGTGCAGGCTCGCGGGCTCCCGTTCGCCCTGCGGAGGGCGGCATGACGAGTGTGGCTGCCGAGGCGCCGGCCGTGCGCGTCCAGCGGTGGACGCCGCTCTCGGTCGCATTCACCGGCGGCCTTGCCGGCCTCGTCGTGCTGCTCGCGTTCGCGCCGGTCGCTCTCGGCGAGAACACGCAGAACAATCTCATCCAACTCTACTTCCTCGTGATCATGGCGATGATGTGGAATGCGCTCGCCGGCTACGGCGGGCTCGTGTCCGTCGGCCAGCAGGGCTTCATCGGCATTGGCGCCTACGCGGCCGTCTTCCTCTCGGTGCAGCACTCGCTCAACCCGTACCTCTCGATGCTGCTCGCGACGCTCATCGGCGGTGCGATCGCGATTCCCGTCGCAGCCGTGGTGCTGTGGCTGCGACACGGCGCGTTCGCGATCGCGACGTGGGTCGTGGCGGAGGCGTTCGCGATCCTCGTCTCCCTCGACCCCAACCCGGCCATCGGCGGCGGCACCGGCACATCTGCGCTGCTGCCGTTCAACCTCCGCTACACGCCGACGCAGCGCCTGCACGACACGTACTGGGCCGCACTCGCCGCCGTGGCCATCCTGCTGCTCCTGCTCTTCGTCCTCCTCCGCAGCCGCCTCGGCGGGTCACTCCAGGCGATCCGTGACGACGAGGAGGCGGCCGCCTCCGTCGGCGTGCGCGTGCTGCTCGGCAAGGGGATCCTGTTCGTCGTCGCGGGCGCGGGCTGCGCCGCGGCGGGGACGATCATTCTCGCCTGGCAGCTCTCGGTGCTGCCGCTCGGGCCCGACTCGGTCTTCGGCATCAACTGGACGGCGAAGATGATCTTCATGGTCATCGTCGGGGGACTCGGCACGTTCGAGGGGCCGATCATCGGCGCGGTCGCCCTCTACGTCCTGCAGACGTACGGGCCGAACGGCAGCGTCTGGTACTTCATCCTCCTCGGAGGGATCGCCATAGGCTTCGCCCTCATCCTGCCGCGGGGCATCTGGGGGACGGTCCAGGAGCGCTTCAACGTCCAGCTTCTGCCGGTCGGGTACCGGCTCCGCAACGTCACTACGGGAAGGGGTACACCATGATCGCCACGCAGGCGTACCAGCAGTTCATCGGCGGCGCGTGGACGCCCGCCGCGGGCGGCCGGACGTACGAGGACCGCGACCCCTACACCGGCGACGTGGTCGCCACCGCGCCGGCCGGCGGCCCGGAGGACATGACCGCCGCGATCGAGGCGGCCGCGGCAGCGTTCGAGGCCTGGTCGGCGACGCCGCCGGCCGAGCGGCAGCGGATATTCCTCCAGGCGGCCGATCTGCTCGAGGGCCGGCGCGAGGAGGTCGTCTCGATGCTCGCGCGTGAGACGGGATCCACCTTCGGCTTCGGGATGTTCCAGTCGTTCTTCGTCCCGAACCTGTTCCGGCAGGCGGCCGCCCTCGCGTACGCGCCGATGGGGCAGATCATCCCGTCGGACACCGGCGCGTTCGCGATGGGGATCCGCCGCCCGGTCGGCGTCGTCGGCGCGTTCGCGCCGTGGAACGCGGCGCTCATCCTCTCCGCGCGGTCGATCGCCGCGCCGCTCGCGCTCGGGAACACGGTCGTGCTGAAGCCGTCCGAGTGGTCGCCGTGGAGCGGCGGTCTGCTGTGGGGCGAGATCTTCGCCGCGGCGGGCATGCCCGCCGGCGTGCTGAACGTCGTCACGCACGCGCCCGGCGACGCCGGCCCGATCGGCTCCGCGCTCATCGAGCACCCGGCGGTGCGCCGCCTGAACTTCACCGGCTCGAGCGCGGTCGGGCGGATCATCGCCGAGGATGCCGGCCGGCATCTCAAGCGCGTCGTGCTCGAGCTCGGCGGCTCCAACCCGCTCATCGTCCTCGCGGATGCGGACCTCGAGTACGCGGTGAACGCGAGCGCGTTCGGCTCGTTCCTCCACCAGGGGCAGATCTGCATGTCGACGCGTCGCATCATCGTCGAGCGCGCCGTCGCGGACGAGTTCGTCGTACGGCTCGTCGAGAAGACGAAGGGCCTGAAGACGGGCGACCCGAAGGAGCCGGACACGATCATCGGGCCGCTCATCAACGCGGACGCGCTCGCGATGGTGCAAGGGCGCGTTCGGCAAGCGGTCGATGCAGGCGCGAGGATCCTCGTCGGTGGCGAGGCCGTCGGTCCGTGCTTCCAGGCGACCCTCCTCGCCGACGTCCCGCCGGACTCCGAGTTCGCGAGGCAAGAGACGTTCGGCCCCGTCGCGTCGATCGAGATCGTCGACGGCGCGGACGAGGCCGTCGCCCGCGCGAACGCGACCTCGTACGGCCTCAGCGCCGGGATCATCACGTCGAACCGGGAGCGCGGCTTCGCACTGGCGCAGCGCATCGAGTCGGGGATCGTGCACGTCAACGACCAGACCGTCGCCGACGAGCCGCAGATGCCGTTCGGCGGTGTCAAGGACAGCGGCTTCGGTCGGTTCGGCGGCCAGGCGGTCGTGGACGAGTTCACCGAGCTGCGCTGGGTGACGGTGCGCGGCGAGGGCCATCCCTTCCCGTTCTAGTGCCGATCGTCCCCCTCAGCGACGCGATCCGCGAGCTCGTCCACGACGGCGACACCGTCGCGCTCGAGGGCTTCACGCACCTCATCCCGCACGCGGCCGGGCACGAGATCATCCGCCAGGGACGGCGGGACCTCACGCTGATCCGGATGACTCCCGACGTCGTGTACGACCAGATGATCGGGATGGGATGCGCGCGGAAACTCGTCTTCTCGTGGGGTGGGAACCCCGGCGTGGGCTCGCTTCACCGTCTACGCGACGCGGTGGAGAACGGCTGGCCCGGCCCGCTCGAGCTCGAGGAGCACTCGCACGCGGGCATGGCTGCGGCGTGGTCGGCGGGCGCGTCGAACCTCCCGTTCGGCGTCCTCCGCGGCTACCAGGGCGGGGACCTGCCGGCGCGAACGCGCGTCGGGCGGATCACGTGCCCGTTCACGGGCGAGGAGCTCGCCGCCGTGCCGTCGCACCGGCCCGACGTCGGGATCGTGCACGCGCAGCGCGCCGACCGGCACGGGAACGTCCAGCTCTGGGGGATCCTCGGGGTGCAGAAAGAGTGCTTGCTCGCGTCCGCGCGCTCGATGGTCACCGTCGAAGAGATCGTCGACGAGCTCGCGCCGTTGGCCGGCGGGATCGTGCTGCCGGCGTGGGTCGTGGGCGCGGTGTGCGTGGTGCCGCGCGGCGCGCACCCGTCGTACGCCCACGGCTACTACGACCGCGACAACGACTTCTACCTGGCGTGGGACGCGATCAGCCGCGATCGCGATGCCTTCCGCGCCTGGATGGACGAGCACGTGCTCGCGGCGGTGCCCGCGTGACCTACACGGCGGACGAGATGATGGCGGTCGAGGCCGCGCGCCGGATCGGCGACGGCGCGGTCTGCTTCGTCGGCATCGGGCTGCCGAGCCTGGCGGCGAATCTTGCGCGGCGCACGCATGCCCCGAACAGCGTGCTCGTGTACGAGAGCGGGACGATCGGCGCGAAGCCGTACGAGCTGCCGCTCTCGATCGGCGACGGCGAGCTCGCGGAGACCGCTGACGCGGTCGTCACGGTCCCGGAGATGTTCGCGTACTGGCTCCAGGGCGGCCGCATCGACGTCGGCTTCCTCGGCGCCGCGCAGATCGACCGGCACGGCAACCTCAACAGCACCGTGATCGGCGACTACGACCGGCCGGCCGTGCGCCTTCCCGGTGGGGGCGGCGCGCCGGAGATCGCGCTGGGCGTCCGCGACGTCTTCGTCATGCTGCGCCACTCGCTCCGTGCGTTCGTCGAGAAGCTCGACTTCACGACGAGCCTCGGCGACCGTGTGCGCGTCGTCGTGACCGACCTCGGTGTGCTCGAGCCGCGCGACGGCGAGCTCGCGCTCACGCAGCTGCACCCGGGCGTCGACCCCGAGCAGGCGCGTGAGGCGACGGGCTGGGACCTTCGCCTCGCCTCGGACGTCCGCGAGACCGACCCACCCTCCGACGAAGAGCTGAGCACGCTGCGCTCGCTGCGCACGAAGGGAGATGCGTGAGCGCCGACCCGTACGAAGGACCGGTCGTCCTCCCCGGCGACGAGAGCCTCGGCCCGGAGGTGCAGGTCGACTACCCCGGCTACCGGTCGACGCAATGGCGTGCGCCGAAGCATCCGCTCGTGACGCTTCCGGAGGAGCTCCACGCTCTCGAGGGCCCGGTGTTCGGCGAGGGCGACGTGGACGCGAACGACGCTGACCTCACGCGCCAGCACGACGGCGAGCCGCTCGGCGAGCGCATTGTCGTCCAGGGGCGCGTCCTCGACGAGGACGGCCGGCCCGTCCATGGCGCCCTGGTGGAGGTGTGGCAGGCAAACGCAGCCGGCCGCTACCGCCACGACGTCGATCAGCATCCGGCGCCGCTCGACCCGAACTTCTCCGGCGCGGGCCGCTGCCTCACCGACGCCGAGGGTCGCTACCGCTTCGTCACCGTCAAGCCTGGCGCCTACCCGTGGCGGAACCACCCCAACGCGTGGCGGCCGGCGCACATCCACTTCTCGCTCTTCGGCAGCCTGTTCACGCAGCGGCTCGTCACGCAGATGTACTTCCCCGGCGACCCGCTCTTCCCGTACGACCCGATCTTCAACTCTGTTCGCGACCCGCGCTCGCGCCAACTCCTCGTCGCGCGCTTCGACCTCGCCGAGACGCAGCCCGAGTGGGCGCTCGCGTACGAGTGGGACGTCGTCCTCGGCCGCGGCGGGAGCGGCGCGACTCCGCTGGAGGACCGGTGAGGACGCCGTCGCAGACGGTCGGCCCGTATTACGCCATCGGCCTCTGCCGGCGGGCGGAGAGCGAGCTCGACCCGGACGGCGTCGAGCTGCGCGGGCGGCTCCTCGACGGCCGCGGAGACGGGATCGAGGACGGCCTCGTCGAGCTCTGGGACCCCGCCGGCCGCCGCTGGGGCCGGTCGGGGACGGGCGCGGACGGTGGCTTCGCGTTCCGGATCCCGCGCCACGTGCCGCATCTCGAGGTGACCGTGTTCGCGCGCGGGCTCCTTCGCCACCAGCTCACGCGCGTGTACCTGAAGGGCGACGGCGCGCCCGCCGGCCACGAGATGCTCGTCGCTGAGCACGAGGGGGACGGATTGCGGTTCGATATCCGCATGCAGGGCGAGAACGCCACCGTCTTCTTCGCGCATTGACGACCTTCGCCGCCCTCTTCGTGCCGGCGGCCTTCTGCGACGCGGTCGCGGACGAGGCGTGGCTCGGCGCGATGCTCGACGCCGAGCTCGCGTTCGCCCGCGCCTCCGGCGCCCTCGTCGACGAGACCGCGTTCGACGCCGCGCTGTACGACATCGACGCTCTCGCTGCCGAAGGGCGCGCCGTCGGCAATCCCGTGGTGCCGCTCGTCCGCGCGCTCCGCGCACGGGCAGGAGAGGCCGCTCACCGCGGGGCGACAAGCCAGGACGTCCTCGATACGGCGGCGATGCTCGTCGCGCAGCGGTCGCTCCGGCTCCTCGACGCCGAGCTCGCCGGGCTCGCAGCCGGCTGCGCGGCACTTGCCGACGCGCACCGCGCGACGCCGATGGCGGGCCGGACGCTCCTCCAGCAGGCGGTGCCGGTGACGTTCGGGCTCGTCGCGGCTGGCTGGCTCGTCGCCGTGCTCGACGCGCGGGATCGACTCGGCGCGCTCGTCCTGCCTGCACAGCTCGGTGGTGCCGCCGGCACCCTTGCCGCGCTCGGGGCGAGCGGGCCCGAGGTGCTGCGGCTGTACGCGGCCGAGCTCGGCCTCGCCGAGCCGACGCTGCCCTGGCATGCGCACCGCGGCCCGGTGGCCGCCCTTGCAGGCGCGCTCGACGCTGCCGGGCAGGCGGCCGCGAAGATCGGCCTCGACGTCGTTCTTCTCGCGCAGACGGAGGTCGCCGAGGTGTCGGAGCGGGACGGCGGAGAGTCCTCGACGATGCCGCACAAGAGCAACACCATCCGCGCGACCCTCGCACGCGCGTGCGCGCGCACGGTGCACGCGCAGGCGACGCTTCTCACGAGCGGCGAGCACGAGCTCCAGCGCGCAGCGGGCGCGTGGCATGCGGAGTGGAACGCGCTCTCGGAAGCCCTCGCTTTCACGGGCGGTGCGGTGGCGGCCGCGCGCCAATGCGTCGAGGCGCTCGATGTCCATCCTGAGCGCATGCGCGTGAACATGACCGACGATCTGCGCTCCGAGCAGCGCGCGTTCGGCATCGAGGGCGACTACCTCGGCGCAGCCGACGCGTTCGTCGAGCGGGCGCTCGGGCGGCATCGCGCGTGAGCATGCTCGCGCTCCTCGGCGGCCTCGGGACGACGACGGCGATCTGGCGGCGGCAGCTGGACGCGGTCGATGGTGCGGTTGCGTTCGACCTCCCCGGCCACGGGGCCGAGCCGCTTCCGGACGGCGAGGTGACGATCGCAGTCATCGGCGCCTCGCTCCTCGAGCGGCTGCCGGAGCGATTCTCCTTCTGCGGCATTTCCCTCGGCGGCATGGTCGGGATGTGGATTGCGGCCATTGCGCCCGACCGCGTCGAGCGGCTGGTCCTTGCGTGCACCGGGGCGAAGCTCGGCGAGCGGGCGGACTACGAGGCGCGAGCGGAGCTCGTCCGCAGCGAGGGCATCGGCGTCGTCGTCGAGGGCGCGCGCGATCGCTGGTTCACGCCCGCGTTCCGCGAGTCGCCCGAGGCGCGGATGGTGCTCGACGCGCTCGCGACGATGGATCCCGAGGGCTACGCCGCGTGCTGCGAGGCCGTCGGCAGGTTCGACTTCCGCGGCGAGCTGGGCAGCGTACGCGCTCCGACGCTCGCGCTCTTCGGCGACCGGGACCCGGTGACGCCGCCGGAGGTGCGCGAGACGCTGCTGCGCGGCATCCCCGGCGTGCGCACGGCCGAGATCCGAGAGGCCGCCCATCTCGCGAACGTCCAGCAGCCAGAGGCCTTCACCGACCACCTGAGGAGCGCCGCATGAGCGACGATACGTACGAGCGCGGAATGCGCGTCCGCCGCGAGGTGCTCGGCGACGAGCACGTCGACGCTGCGATCGAGGGCACGACCGAGCACACCGCCGACTTCCAGGACTTCATCACCCGCTACGCCTGGGGCGAGATCTGGTCGCGGCCGGGGCTCGACCGCCGGACGCGAAGCGCGGCCACCCTCGCCGTGTTGACGGCGCTCGGCCGCCACGACGAGCTCGCGCTCCACGTGCGCGCCGCGCGCCGAAACGGGTTGACGCCTGAGGAGATCGCGGAGGTGCTCCTTCAGTGCGCCGTCTACTGCGGCGTGCCGGCGGCGAACAGCGCGTTCCAGGTCTTCCGGCGCGTGATGGAGGAGTGAGGACCCAGGTCGGCATCGTCGGCGCCGGGCCAGCGGGCCTCACGCTGGCGCGCATGCTCGAGCGCGCCGGGATCGAGACCGTCGTGCTCGAGAACCGCACGCGCGAGTATTGCGAGCGCCGGATCCGCGCCGGCGTGCTTGAGCAGCGCACTGCCGACCTGCTGCGGGAGCTCGGCGTGGGGGAGCGGATGGACCGCGAGGGGATCGTCCACCACGGCATCCACCTCCAGTTCGACGGCGAGCGTCACCACGTCCCGCTGAGCGAGCTCGCCGACGGGCGCACGATCGTCATCTACGGGCAGACGGAGGTCGTGAAGGACCTCATCGCGGCACGGATCGAGAGCGGGCTGCCGCTGCACTTCGAGTGCGACGTCGAGAGCGTCGATCCCGAGCGCGGCATCATCCGGCACGCGGGCGGCGAGCTCGAGTGCGACGTGATCGCGGGCTGCGACGGCTCCCATGGCGTCTGCCGCGGCTCGATCCCGGCACGCGTGCTGCGCACGTTTGAGCGCGAGTACCCGTTCGGGTGGCTCGGCATCCTCGCGGAAGTCGCGCCCTCGATGGATGAGCTCGTCTACGCGCATCACGAGCGCGGCTTCGCCCTCCTCTCGCTGCGGTCGCCGGAGCGTTCGCGCTACTACATCCAGGTCGCCCACGACGAGGACGTCGGCGAGTGGCCGGACGGGCGGATCTGGGACGAGCTCCAGACCCGGACCGCACTCGAGGGGTGGACGTTGCACGAGGGCCCCGTTCTCGAGAAGGGCGTGACGGGGATGCGGAGCTTCGTGGCCGAGCCGATGCAGTACGGACGCATCTTCCTCGCGGGCGACGCGGCCCACATCGTCCCGCCGACCGGCGCGAAGGGGCTGAACCTCGCGATCGCGGACGTGCGCGTGCTCGCGGAGGCGATCGTCGGCGGCGGGCTCGAGCACTACTCGCAGCACTGCCTGCGCCGCGTCTGGCGCGCGGAGCACTTCTCATACTGGATGACGACGATGCTGCACCGGCTGCCGGGCGACGATCCCTTCGACCTGCAGCTGCAGTTGTCGCAGCTCCGGTACACGACCTCGTCGCGGGCAGCGGCGCGCAGCCTCGCCGAGAACTACGTCGGGCTCGAGGCCGTCTAGACCCCGGCCGGAATCGAACCGGCACACACGGTTTAGGAAGCCGGTCGATAGGTGCATTGAGGACGGCTGAGTTCGTAGGGTCCGTTCCGTACGGCGACGGCGGTGCATTGAGTGCTCTCGAGTACGTACCCGTCCGGGGCGTGTGCGTCCGTCCCGGGCCTAGTTGTATGGATCGGCAGCCATTCGTAGGAGGAACGAACAAACCTTCGAATCGGCTCCAGAGGATCCGCTACGGATTCGCTGTGAATCGGGTGAGCCCTGGATCGCGCGCGGCAGAACGGAGCGCCGCCACCGTCCCGTGCCCGAGGTAGCGGTCGAGGAAGGCGATCGTGACCCGTTCGACGATGCTGAGCTGGGGCTCCTGGTCGGTGAACGGGGGAAGATGGGACGCGCCGAGCAGTCGTAAAAGGAACTTCGGCGCCGGAGCGGCCCGGAAGAACTCATAGGTGTCTCCCGGCGGGTTGATCGGGTCGGCGGTCCCCTGGACTGCGAGCAGCGGCGGGCTCCCGTGTGGGAATGGCCCCATGTGCGGAAGCTCCGCCCCGGCGAGGATGATCGCCGCGTGCACGCGCCGATCCCGGTAGCGGGGGTCATAGGCGACGGCGAACGCCGTTTCGGCGCCGTCGGAATGGCCTGCAACGGCGATGCGCGCGGCGTCGATCGCGCCCTCGAGCACGCTCCCAGGGCGGGTGTTCAATGCGAGGAGCCGCGTGATGACCAGCCGCATATCCGCCGGCTGGTTCACGAGGTCCGACTCATTTGGCCCGCCAGGCGCGTTTGCGTTCTCCAGCGGAAACACCGGCGCCGCGACGACGTAACCTGCAAGCGCCCACGCGCGTAATAGCCGTGCGTATCGGGCCGGGGTAAGGGTGTAGCCGTGACCGAACACGACGAGGGGGTGCGGGCCACCGCCCTTCGGATAGCGGACGATGGTCTCGATCGTCCGTGGCACCCGCGTCCCATTCGGCAGTCGGATGGTGCGCATATGGTCGACGAAGCGGAAGACCCGAACGTCAAAGCCCGGAGCGCGCTTGATAGCGGTCGATCCGAAGGACGACGGCGCACCAGCGGCAATCGCACAGACCGTGAGCGCGCATGCCCAACGCGTCACCACCCCATAGCCCCGCGCGCTTCGGTCCGCTTCCACATCCGGCTCCCTACCCACGCCAGAGGCGAATCTACACCGCGAATGCGGCGCGCAGAGCGCGCATCCGCGGATCGCCGGCGTCGACTTCGCGCGGCCGCCCGACGCCGGGCGTCCGATCATGTGCGTGAACCCGCATCCCCCGATAGGCGGCCCAGCTCGCAACTCAGATGGGCGGCGCATTCGATCGTGGCGGAGACTGTCGATCACGATCTCCTTCGCACCCCGGTACCTGTGGGTTTGTGCTGATCGGGATCGGTCCATGCGCTGATGGAACCAGGCAGCGCCAGCGCGACGCTTAACCAGATGCGCGGGCCGACGACAGTTGGGCTTCACAGCCGTGAACGCAGCCGGGCCGGCGTGACCGCCGCCTTGCCGGACGCGGCCCTGGCGCAGCCAATCGCCACGCCGCAGGCCCGACTTGCGGCGCGGCGCCAGCAACGGCGGGTGGCTGCAATGCAGCGCAAGCGGCAGCGGCGCAGGCGGGCGGTCCTGCTGATCTTCGTCGTCCTACTCGCCCCCGCCCTCTACTCGTACATGACGACGATGCTCGAACCCTCGAGCTTGCCTGTAGGCGTGCGCAGCGTCGAGTGGCTCCGAACACACCACGCGAACTGGCTGGTCGACGAGGCCGAGCACGTCTACTACACCTGGAACGCACCGAAGAAGGGCGGCCTGCAACTGACGGCACTTCCGGCGGTAGGCCTGCGTCCAGCTTCGACGCACGCACGAACGGCAGCTTGGCCGCCACGCATCAGGCCGGTCTTCGCTCGCCCTCTGCCTGGCGAGGGAATCTGGAAGCCGACAGGGCCGCCAGTCGACGGAAGCCCGCCGGTCCTGGTAACGACATTTCGCACCGAGCTCGACTATCCGCGCATCGTCGCCTACGTCGCCTGGTTCGATCACATGCGAACGGCGCTCGCCTTCTACCCCGGCCGGTACGAGCCCCCGCACGCTGCGGTGCGGGGGCCGATGATGGTCCCGTACGGCCAGCGCTGGCGCCTACTCGCCACCTTCAACGGCGGCTTCACCTACATCGACGGCCACAACGGCTCGGCGATCAACGGCCGCAGCAACGAGCCGCTCAAGCAGGGCCTAGCAACTCTGATCGGCTACCGGGATGGTCGCGTCGCCATCGAAACCTGGCGCGGCGCCCCCAACGCGCCGGCTGACGTCGCCTTCGCTCGGCAGAGCCTGCCGCTCATCATCCACGACGGACGACTCAACCCGGCGCTGAACGAGAGTTCGTTGTGGGGCGCCACCCTTGGGAACGCCGTCCGCGTGTGGCGCACGGGCGTCGGTGTCGACCGGCGCGGCAACTTGATCTACGTCGCAGCAAACGATCAGACCGTGATCACGCTGGCGCGCATCCTTAAACGGGCCGGCGCCGTCCAGGCGATGCAGTTCGACATCAACCCGGAGTGGCCGAGCCTTATCAGCTACCGCCACCACTCCGGCCTCAGGCCGACCAAAGTCGTCCCCAACGTCATGCAGCCCACGACGCGGTACCTCGTCCCGGACGACCGCGACTTCTTCGCCGTATACCGGCGTCTGGCCGGCCCGATCACGGTGCCGTTCAAATAACGCCGTGCTTGGCTGCGGGCGCCTGGTCTCAGGCTTACCCACATCGCGGTCAGTGGGCGGTCTCGGGGTTTCTCCGCAGCCGATCTGGGGGTTTGGCCTTGCGATGAGGGACGAAAGCTCCGGCGACAGACGGAGAGGTCCGATGTGCCAAATTCGGCATGCCCCCGCCAAGAATCGAACTTGGGCACACGGTTTAGGAAACCGTTGCTCTATCCACTGAGCTACGGGGGCGCGCGGGGAGTGTAGAACGCGCTACGCGGCGGATTCGGACCGGCGCGTGCGGTGCAGGTCGAGGCCCGTGACCTCGCCGCCGCACGCAGCGCACGTGTGCTGCAGGTCGAGCTCGGCGCCGCATTCGTGCAGCCACGTCGCGTGCGTTACCTCGTCCGTCCAGCGCGCACCCCACTCCGCGAGGGAGAGAAGGATCGGCCGCAACTCGTTGCCCGCCTTCGTCAGCCGGTACTCGTACCGCGGCGGGTGGAGCTGGTACAGCTGCTTCTCGACGACGCCCTCCGACTCGAGGCGGCGCAACCGGCTCGTGAGGATGTCGCGGGGCGCGCCGGTGTTCCGTTGGATCGCGTCGAAGCGGTGGATGCCGAGGGAGAGCTCGCGGATGACGAGCAGCGACCACTTCTCGCCGATCACCGCCAGGGAGGCGGCGATCGTGCACGCGCGGGGGCCGGTCTGCTCGCTCATGCACCCATTCTGCCACAGAGGGTTGACTTTTCCAACCCTCTAGGGTAGGTTTTTCCAACTGACCATGGAAAGCCGGGCTCTCGATCTCTCGCACGGCCTCACGATCGTCGTTCGGCCGCTGGCGAACGGGGACGTCCAGACCGTGGCGGCAGTGTTCGACCGGCTCGGCCCTGAGTCGCGCCGGCGGCGGTTCAATGCCGGCAAGCCGTGCCTCACGGCCGCCGACCTCGAGCAGCTGGCCCGAATCGACGGCCGCCATCACGCACTCGTCGCCCACGTCGCCGGCGATCCGCACCCGGCGGCGATCGCTCAACTCGTCCGCACCGGGCGCGACACCGCCGAGATCGCGTTCGCCGTCGCAGACGAGCACCAGCACCGCGGTATTGGATCCGCGCTCACGACCATGCTGCTCGACGACGCGCGCGCCGCGGGCATCACAGAGATCAGCGCGCTCGCGACCGGCGACAACCCCGCCGCACTCGCGTTGATCCAGCGCACGGCCTGCATCCTCGAGGTCCGCCTCGAGGGGCCCGAGCAGGCGATCCGCGCAGCCATCGCCTGACGCTCGATACATTCACCGCATGGACGTCCGGTCCCTGCTCGACGGTGCAAGCGAGAGCGACCTCGACCTCTGGGCGCGCACGATCAACCCGCAGTTCGTGCGCGTGCTGCGCACGATCGGCTTCGACCGCCACTGGGCGCGCGGCGAAGGCGCCTACTTGTACGACACGGACGGCGCGCGCTACCTCGACCTGCTCGGCGGCTTCGGGATGTACAACGTCGGCCGCAACAACCGCGGCGTGCGCGCGGCGCTGATCGAAGCGCTCGAGCTGGACACGCCCGGCATGCTCGCGATGGGCGTGACCGCGCTTCCGGGACTGCTCGCCGATGCGCTGCTCCAGCGGACGCCGCCGCGCATCGAGCGCTGCCTCTTCACGAACTCCGGCACGGAGGCGAACGAGGCCGCGTTCAAGCTCGGACGCGCCGCGACGGAGCGGTCGCGCGTCATCTCGACCGACCACGGCTTCCACGGGCTGACACTCGGCGCGCTCAGCGCAAACGGCAACCCCGAGTTCGCCGCGCGCTTCCAGCCGCTGCTGCCGGGCTTCGACCGTGTGCCCTTCGGCGACCTCGACGCACTCGAGGCGCAATTGAAGCAGGAGGACGTCGCCGTCTTCATCGTCGAAGCCGTCCAGGGAAAGGGGATCAACCTCCCGCCGGCCGGCTACCTCGAAGGAGCGCAGGAGCTCTGCCGCCGCTACGGGACGCTCTTCTGCGTCGACGAGGTCATGACCGGCTTCGGCCGCACCGGGACGATGTTCGCGTTCGAGCACTGGGGCCTCGAGCCCGATCTCGTCACCGTCGCCAAATCGCTCTCCGGCGGCTACGTGCCGGTCGGCGCGCTCCTGATGTCTCGCGCCGTGCACGAGTCCGTGTTCGACTCGATGCCGCATGCGATGTCGCACGGGTCGACGTTCGCGCCGAACGAGCTCGCGATGGTGGCAGGCCTCGCCATGTTGCACGAGCTCGAGGAGCACAGCCTCGTCGAGCGCTCCGCGCAGCTCGGAGATCGTTTGCTCGAGCGCACGCGCCCGCTCATGGACGAGTTCGACGTCGTGCGCGACGTGCGCGGCATCGGCCTCATGTGGGCGATCGAGTTCGAGGGCGACGGCTTCGCCTACCGGATGCTCGAGCGCGCACAGCGCGGCCTGTTCGCGCAGCTCGTCGTCGTGCCGCTCTTCACCGACCATCGCATCCTGACGCAGGTCGCCGGCCACGACATGGCGGTCGTGCGCATCCTGCCGCCGTTCGTGCTCACCGACGAGGACGTCGACGACTTCGCCGACGCCCTGCACGAGACGGTGAAGCGCGCCCGGCGCATGCCGAGCTCGCTCACGAAGTTCGCGCTGACGGCGGCTGGAATCCGTTAGAGGTCGAGGTGGCGCGCCTCGAAGCAGGCGCGCGCCCACCGGTCGGCTGCGCCGACGACGTCCATCGCCACGCTGTCGTCGACGGCTGTCATCTCGATCACGACCTGGTGCAGCGATGCCTCGACGTCGTTCCCGAACTCGTGCCGCTGCTCCGACACGATCTGGAACGACGGGGCGAACCCGCGTAGAGCGCGCGCGAGATCGTCGATCTCGGCGCGCGTCGCCTCCCGGCCGGTGAGCATCCCGAAGTTCACCCGCACCTCGAGTGCGGGAGCCCGGTCGTGCTCGCGGACGCGGAAAGCGACCATCGGCTCCATCAGGTTTCCCTTGGCTCCCATCGGAACTTGAACGCCGCAACGGCCACTCCGGCTACGCCCCAGGCTGCGAGGACGCCGATCGACGTCCCTTGCGACCAGAATGACTGCTTGTGCAGATAGACGGCGTTCGACAGATCGACAAGGTACTTGAGCGGAAGCACGTCGCCGATTGCGCGGAGGAAGCGCGGATAGTGATGAGTCGGCCCGAACGCCCCGGTCAGGAACGACATCGGGAGCACGATGAGGTTCACGACCGCGGAGGATCCCTCGCCCGACCGGAT
>Ga0307372_10003721_pt1 | contig 24117 bp, 18 predicted proteins | sample OX1MG_FD_202533 | JGI IMG/M metagenome (GOLD analysis project Ga0307372, IMG submission 202533) | Soil microbial communities from Risofladan, Vaasa, Finland - OX-1 | ecosystem: Environmental > Terrestrial > Soil > Coastal area > Acid sulfate soil | place: Finland: Risofladan, Vaasa | collected...
CCCGAGCGGGGCTGCATTGCAACAGCCGGTCGCAAGCCAGCAAGCTCAGAAGACTTGATCTGATCTAGCCCATCGCATCCTCCTCGCCGTCATGGCGCACCGAAATCGAGCGCCCATTCCTGGTTCGGCCGGCTCAGCATTTGGGTAGTCAGCCCCCTGCTCACCCGCCGCTTGCGCTTCTTCCGCTTCACGCACAACCCCGCTTCCCGATACACTCGCCAGACCCGCTTGTGATTCACCCGCTCACCACTCTGTTTCAGCAGCACCTGCAGCCTTCGGTACCCGAAGCGCGGCTTCTCTCCCGCCAACGCCACCAGCTTCTCCCGCAATTCGCCGTCTCCCTGGCGTCGCGACCGGTACCGGTAACTCGACACGGCAATCTCCATCAGCTCGCAAGCCCGCCGCTCGCTGGGACCAAACGTGGACCGCAAATACCCCACCTCCGTCCTCATCCCTGCGAGCTCCAGCCGTTTTTTCGGATCACCGCCTGCAGCATGTCCTTGTCCAGGCTCAGATCCGCCACCAGCTTCTTCAGCCGCCGGTTCTCGTCTTCCAACTGCCGCAGCCGCTGAGCTTCACTGACCTCCAGCCCCCCATACTTCGCCTTCCAGGCGTAGATCGTGTGCTTGCTCACGCCCAACTGCCGGCCTACCTCGGCCGCCCTCCGCCCCGCCTCCATCTGCTTCAACGCGTCAATGATCTGCGCTTCACTGTGCTTTCGAATCGACATTGATCTTCCCCTTTCTCCGTCCGAAATCATATTCCATTTCGTGCGGACTTAGGGGGCAGGTCAGCCTGCCTGTAGCCGATGGGCATGGGGCTTCTCCCCAACGTCCTATTTCCTCGGCCTTTGGACAGTTTGCCAGACCCAACCAGATCCCAAGAAGGCAACCGCGAAGATATATGTTATATGTTAAAGGGAAGTGTTCTCTCCGGAAAAGCAGAATACGACGGCCCAGACTCCTACATCGCAAGATCGCTTTGCCTAATAGAACCCCTGCGAATAGGAACCACGGAATCCGGATCCTCCGAACCCGACTAATTCATGCGTAGGTCGGAAGGGCGTCACGCAACCGATACTTGATGAAAATTCTCGCTCACATGCGGCCTCGAAATAGCCGTCCTCCCTGGTCAAGAAAACCAAGGTCCCACCACATAAAAACCAAGGAGGATGGTCCAATCCTTGCGCCGCAACGGCAAGCGGCTTCTGGCCGCGGGATGGTTCTCTGCTTCCCATGCATGGTTCGAAATTGTGATTTCAAGGTACTATTGTTGGGGGTAGTGCTAAAGCCTAGACTTGGCGCGACTGAACCGGTTGACAAAACGCTTTATTATTATGGATAGTCAGTCATAGCGTAGCACCGCCGGAGAAGCAGGGCGCAGCGATTTCAATACAAAGAAGATAAGTCCCGATAACGGTTTGTGTGTCTATGGGCCATACCACCTCACGTAGAGTAGAAATCGTGCTGCTGTTGACTCAGCGGGGCAATTTGTCCATAGACGAGTTGGCAGAGCGCTTCGATGTGTCGACCATGACCATCCGTCGTGATCTCCACAAGCTCAAAGCTGCTGGGAAGATCATTAGGACCCCTGGAGGAGCGACTCTTGGCAGAAGCGTTACTTTTGAACGGAACTTTGCTGAACGCCTCCAAAGAATGGCCGAGGCCAAAAGTAAGATAGGACGCGTCGCCGCGTCGCTTGTTGGAAAAGGAGAATCCATCGTGCTGGATTCGGGAACAACAACTCTGTCATTGGCGCACCACCTGCGCACACGAAACGACATCGTGGTCATCACTTTTTCTTTAACAGTCCTCGATGATTTGGCTGCCTGCCGGGTGGAATTGACAGGAGGTCAGTATCGCCGCAGTAGCATGGACTTGGTCGGTCAGCAGGTTCGCGAAGCCTTGGCGCGTGTCCACGCCAACAAGGCCTTCTTTGGTGCGGCTGCATTGTCCTTCAATAAAGGCGTGATGGTAAATGATCAGGATTTCCCTATAGCCTTGTTAGATTCAGCGACAGAACGCATTCTTCTGGTCGACAGCAGCAAGATTGGCACGGAAGCCTTATATCACTTGTGCCCCATAGAATCCTGTGACCTTGTCATTACGGACAACAACGTGGATCCCGGTGCTCTGCGAAAGGTCAAGAAATTGACAAAGGTGATCGTAGCGGAATAGGCCCGCTTGATCAGGTTCTCCCGCGCCTGTGCACACAAAGTCGCTCCGGGCGCCTTCCGTGGAGCGCCTGGAGCATCTCATACTGAACGCCACAAACGACTGCACCTTAGCCTTGAATGGCAACTTCACCAGAGTTGCTGTGCCGGACACGTACTACATAATCTCCTCCCGGGAGTGACTGCAGTGTGTAGCCGTCTTCGTTCAAATCCTTCTCTTGCCTGAGCGCCGCGCCACCGGTCGTGACCGTGTGCGGCAGGAAGTTAAGTCGCAGCACCTCCGTCGCCGCATCATCAAAGGTTCTGTATTCGATGCTGTGTGCACCGTACGTTACCTTCTGCACCACAGAACTGGATTGCAACAAATGGCTCTGCCCTTTGGGCGCCCACTCCGGAATGGCTCCCATCACCCAGTTGAAGTGCCGCAGGTAATCCGAGTAGCCGTCGCTCCACCAATACCCGTCATCTCCGTAATCGGTACCGCAGCATGAAATCCTGCCATCGGAACCCGCATAATAGGTCGCGTAGTTGAGCGATCGAAAGGCGTCGTGTTTGGCCTGCAGGTCGCCTGTCTTTTCGTAGTACAGCGCATTGACGGCTGCCCAGCGTCCTGTGGCGCTCCCATCGCCGGCGCGCGAGCAGCATCCATTGACATTTCCGTGAACGTTGTCAGGAGTCCGCTGTTCGTTGATGGCCTCGGCACCCAGGAAGGGCCCGAGTCCAAGATATGTGCGGGCCCAGTCAACCAGATGTCCGACATGGTCAAGCCAGTGCGGGTCAACCGCTGCCGGGTTAGGGCGGGTCAGAATGTAATACGCGGTGTAGTCAGGCGCCTGCTGGTTCAGGTTTTCTGTATTCTTCGGAACGTCCTCAAAGTAGCCGCTCCACTTGTCCCAGGCCTTGCTCCCCTGGTTCAGCGGGTTATCCAACACCCATTTCCAGGCCATGTCGCGCGCCTTCTGATAGCTGGTGACGTTGCCTTTCTTGATCCGAATCAGCTCATCAAACAGGCGCAGCGATGAGGTAATGATCCCGCCGTATTCCTCCCCGTCGATGACCTCTCCTGTGTGGGCGTCCACCCGGAAAGGCCAGGGTGTATGCTCCGCGTCTCCCGGCCGGACGTGTTGGGCCAGGGCGTCGGCGCAGTGAATCCCGGCCTCCAGATATTTCTGGTCGCCGGTCATCTCATAGAAGAGCACGTAGCCGATTCCCAACTCACCAAGCTTGTCCGTTTCGATGCCGCCGTAAAACTCATGGGGCATATCCTGAATGCAGTGGCCATAATCGGGGTCATCTCTGCAGGCGGTGGCAAAAGGCACGTCGGGCCATTTCCAATCCGCCGGAGTGGTACCATGCGCCAACTGGTAATCCAGCATCTGGCGAACTACGGCTTTGGACTGCTCGTCGCCCGAGTACGGATACCACGCGACCAGTGAGTCCACCATCGAGCCGTAGACCATGGCAGGATTGTGCTGCCAGTACATGCCCAGAAGGGTTTTGCCGTTAAACACCGAATTGATCAGGTAAATCTTCAGCCCCGTCTTAGGGTCGTCGGGGACTTTGTGCTCCAGGAAATCCCAGCCTAAGTGCAGCACCTTGTCGTACCCCAGGTTCTCTTCGGGATGATACCAGGACAGCAACTTACCCTGAGAATCCAGGACAGCCTTATGCCATGGCAACTGCGCGTTCACAAAACCCTGCGCGCGCAACGCTCCCGCTGCAAGCGACACAAAGCTCACCACCATGAGCAGTCTTACAAAGTACTCGCGAAGAACTTTCTCGTTCATCCCAACCTCCCATACAAGGACTCATTCGTGCAAATTTTCTGCTGGCGCCTTCTTCCCCTACAATCCACACTCTGTGTTGCCCGAGTTGGAGAAACCGGCCCAATCGCAATCCGTTAGACGCTACGGAAAACTCAAAAGCGGATCCCATAAACAAATATCGCGGCAGAAAAGCGCCTAAGCACTCTTCTTTTGCAGCCTTTCTTCATAAACGGTGATTAACAGCGTACTGCCTAAAACAAGGACTCCACCAAGAACCATGAACCGGGTAAGGCGCTCACCAAGCAGCACGGCAGCGATAAGCACTCCAAAAAAAGGAATGAGATAATTTGAAAGCGCAGCCTGCGTTGCGTCCAACCGTGAGAGGACACTCAGGAAAAGCACCATCGAAAGCCCGTATTGCAAAACAGCAAGCACCATCAATGCCGCCCAAACCACAGGCTTGAAATGTGGCAGGTGAAGGAAGCTCACGGGCTCACTGTATGCCGCAATCGGAAGCATAAAGACAAAAACTACGTAATAACTGTAAAGAAGGACCTGAAGAGGCGTGTATCGCCCAAGCAGCTTCTTGCTATACGCGTTATAGAACGCGCTTCCGTTAACGCTACAAAAGATCAGTATGTTTCCAAGGAGGAATTTCCCGCTGGTAAAGTTCAACGAACCCCAGTTGATTCCTGAGCACTCCAGCACGCCCGCAATCGCCAGGGCGAAACTGATCCAGCGTATCAAGCTCATTCGTTCGCCGAGGAAGAAATAGGCCATCACGGCGGTGGAAACTGGAAGACACAGCATTAACAGAGCCGCATTCTCGGCCAAGGAAAACCGCACACCCCAGGTTACAAACAACTGAGCCACAACCTGGCCGCATACGCCGATTAGGATAAAGTCGCGCAGGTCGCGCATGGGAATACGACCGGAACCTTGGCCCCGGATCTTTTTGCTCTCGCGATGGACAATGGGAATTAAGATTAAGGTCGCAATCGTCATTGGGAAGAAAGTGGCGAACACAGGTCCCATCTGTTCCTGGGCAACTTTGACCATGACAAATTGGCTGCCCCAGATAAAGTTGCTGACCAGCAGCATGACCCAATCACGTAGATGAGAAGAAGGTTTCAATCCTTGCCCCCAGAGTAGACTATTAAACGCCCGGCATCATTTACGGCTCAGGGCAACGTGGCGGCAAACGACCCCGGAGTGACCGGCATATCCTCCGTGTAAGCCAGATCGTCGAAAGTCAAGCTATCCAGTGTTGCGCCCTTCTCCGTCTCGAAACTGACACCCGTCGTGCGATCGCTCCATCCAGTTCTAAGCTGTCGCAATTGTCCGGCCGGGACAGTAAAGTACACGTCTGCATCAGCTGGAGAATGGATCTTTAAGGTCACATCGGAGCCGCTCCCGTTATAGACATTCACCCCGACAAAAACTCGCGGATAGTAGAAAGTAAAGCCCGCCCGTATGAGCTTGGGATCCGTCACTCTGAGGCAAAATGTCGAAACGCGCCCCCTGGGAACTGCGATCTTCCATTGACCGTCATTGCCCCAGTTGATTACGCCGGTCGGATATTGCCCTTGAAGGACGGTGTTCGCGGGAAGATGGGGATTATCAAAGTCCACGACATCCGGCGGGGTCGCCCCTCCTTCTCCCTCAATGTCAACGTTGCGCGAATGGTCATGTCGAATTCTGAGAACTCCCGTAGCAGGATTGAAAACATAGCCTTCCTGATTAGTGTTCTCACTGCGAGGAAGCGGAAGCCCGTCAGCCGTCACAGACGTTGGCGTAAAGTCAAGCCGCAGGACATCCGTGGCTTCAGAATCAAAGGTGGAATAGGTGATCGAACCCTTTCCATACGAAATCTTGCTAATAACCGAGGTTGTTCCGAGAAGGTGGGACTCGCCGGCAGGAGCCCACGTGGGTACTGCCCAAAGACCGTCCATCAGGCGGCGGGGACCATCAGCGAATTCGTCAGTAAACCACCATTGATTCTGTCCCCAAGGGGTACGTCCTTTAGGCGGAAAGCCCTGAAAATAGGTGACCCAATTGAAAGAGCGGAAGGCCTGTTCCTTGTAGGCTTCATCGCCCGTCTTCGCGTAATAAAGGGCCTCAATTGCGGCCAATCGTGAGGTGTGGCTATCACAGCACCAGCCGGGCTCCTGGCAGCAATAAGTATTACCATCTCCCTGTTCCGTTGTGACAGTTGCGCCGTGGACAATATATTTGGGCCATTTGGGCGTCGTCTTGACCCATTTGATCAGGTTAGCCGAGTCCTGCCGCCAGTTTGGATCCTTGTCGGGGTTCAGAATGACGTAACGCGCTGTCTCCAGCGGAATAACGTTGTTCATGTTTGCCATGCTGGGGGTGACATCTTCAAAATACCCGACCCAAACGTTGTTTTTCATCGGATACTTTTCAAGCCACTGCCAAGCTCCGTTTCTGACACGCCGATAGGCTGCGACATCTCCAAAATTGAGCCGGATAAGTTCATCAAACAATTCAATGGGCTCAATCACATCTGCAGAATACGGACCTAACTCCTTGCCTTCAACTTTCCCGTCGCGCGCGTAGCAACGGTAAGGCCACGGCGAAATCTCGGCATTCCCTTCCTTATAGTTCTTTGCGAGAGCGTTGGCACACCGGATAGCCGCCTGGAGATAGCGCCCCTTTCCGGTTATTTCATAAAGGCGCAGGTATCCATACCCGTCCTCGCCCACGACCGGAGGTTCGATGTAGTCGATCCCATGCCGGTCCCAGCCCGTGTACCGGCGTGCGCCGGGGTCGGCCGACGCGCGCGGAACCCCGCCCCAGACATAGTCGGAAGGTGTTGTCCCATTTTCCAGCTCATAATCAACGAAGTCCTCCAGAAATTGAATGGTTCGCGGGTCTCCCGTGTACGGATAAAGATGCTCGATAAAGCCTTCCATCATGGCCCGCAGGTATCCTGTCGAGTTGGCCCAGTCGCGGATGGGAAAGGTTGCAAATGTCTCGCGGTCGTAGTCAATACAGCAATAGAAATTGTAGTAACGCTGATGATTGTACTGCTCCCATAAATACTGCCAGCGCGACATGAAATAGCCCGCATATGAATAGCCGGTATGATGAGGGCGCGGCCATGGTAGCAACATGCCCTTGGCGTCAAGCTCGACAGGTCTCCCCTGGATGGTCGGAACATCTAAAGTTGAAATGGGTTTAAAATGACTTTGGGCTGGGTGCGCGGCGACATCAGTGCCGCTGCTCTTTTCCCCCTCCCACGTGCCTACCGGCTGTCCATTCTTTTTCCAAGTGCCAGCAAGCTTGGCGCCATTGATTACGCCGGTCAGCGAATATTGGCCGTCATTGGTATCCATCTCTATGTTGAGCTGACCCTGCGAATAACTCACGGAGGTCAAAGGGATAGACGCCGAAGAGGCGGAGACCCAGCCACTTATTCTTCCGCTGACGTCCTGCAAGTGGAGAGTAAAGGGGACGTTGACATCTTCAGTGCCATGAGAAATGCATTGCCATTCTCCATTAAGTGAATGGTTACCTGCATTGGAGCTTTGTGCCTTAACGATGACCCCGAGAAGGAAAACCACGATTAAAATCGCTGTGATCAGTTTCATTCCATTCATCATTCTAGAAAATCGTGTTGTAAAAAGAGTCAGGAAGTTTTGCATATCATCTCCTCGTCCTCACGGCAATGAGCTGCCCCCGCCCATCCGGTCGTTATGGCGGCGTGATGCCATTGCGTGACATCGCTTCGACAAGCTCCTCTTTGGTCCTTACCTGGGCGGCCCGAAAACCTAAATCAAGGGCCGCGTCAACGTAAGTCTCAATGTCATCGGCATAAAATGCTTCTTTTGCGTCCACGTGCGCCATGTTCAATGCAGCAGTGTAAATGTCCTTACCGGGCTTCGTCACGCCAACCTGGTACGAAAGAGCGAAGTGGTGGAATGCACGAAGGACTGGATATTGCTGCTGCATAAAATCGAAGTGAATGTCGTTGGTGTTTGACACAAGCACAAGAACATAACCACGGGCCAACGAAGACAAGAAAGACAGGTCAACCGTCGAATCACGGTCAAAGATCGACGACCATGCGTCACAAAATCCCTCGTACGGCAACGTGATTTTGAAGAGCGAAGACATTTCTCTATGGAAACTCTGGGATGACATCTTTCCGGATTCATAGAGTATTGGGAGATCCGATTCTCGAAAGCGCTGGGCCATCTCCTCTTCGGAAAGGGACGAGTGTCGCGAAAGGCCTTGCCAAAGCCTGTTATAGTCAAAGGGAACCAGCACATTGCCGAAATCAAGGCAAATAGCACGAATCCTTGTAACCTGTCGGCATCCTTTATCTCGTGTAGTCTCCAGAACAAACACCGCCCTTTAATCGCTACAACTTGACGACAAAGTCATGGCACGGTCAGTGCGAACAAAGTTGTGGGCCCCAGTAATGATCCTCCGGCAAAGCCGGAGGCTTTACGGTTGCTGGCCCCTCAAAAGGGCCTGACCGCAACCGGTCAGAAACAAAACCAAAACCTTGTTAGTCAGCGCCCTAGGCGGCCCATCGCAATCGCAAGAATCGTGAAGGTACCTCCTGGACCTGTCAAACTTCTACTGCCACCCCGGCAGAGCCGGGGGATCTCCCAACGGACTAGCTCTCCAGACCATCAAATCGTGCTTGAATAATTCCAAAATGGTCGGCGCCGTTGGATTTGCCTTCAAAGACATACGGGGAAATCCCTGTGCGTTCTTTGTACCGCTGAACTACGCGCGAGAATGCATCTGAGGCGTCATTCCGCCCAAGCACTGCAACTGTGCCGCCAGCGCCACCGCCCGTGATCTTGGCTCCAAACAAACCATTCCTAATCCCCTCTTCCCGAACAAGGTTGACTATCAAGTCCGTTGCTTCCGATCCCAAACCGCATTCTGTGTAGGAATAATGCGACTGATACATCAGTTCGCCAAGAAGTGCGAAAGTCGATTCCCCTGCCGTCTCAGCAGACATTCGAACCAGTTCCACAAAGGTTTGGATGCGATGATTGTCCTCCACCGCATAGCGCATGCAAGCCCTTATTCGATAAGAAACGTCCGGCCTTACCTGTGTGTAAGGATCGATGTGGAAGGCTGCAACCCGAAGGTACTCCGCACCTGTCCAGACTTCCGGGAGACGCTGCTCGTAACACGATCGAAACTCTGAGGGAGAAATATTTGAAGGATACCCGTTCCAACACGGATCGATATACCGCGAAATCCCACTGCTTTCATCTGAGCGCAGGGTCAACCCTTTCCAATCGCAAATCAACTTGTATCCCATGAAACAGGCTGCACGGGCAGCTTCGTACTCGATGCCAGTTACCGCATGGCGTACTCCAGAATCAATTCCCCAAACAGTCAAATCCGACGGCATCGTCAAGGGCGGAAAAAGTGCGCAGGGCTGACAAAGCAAGGGCAGGCAGGATCCCTCCCGGCCAAGGACAATCGCAGCCTGGTCCATAATCCCGCATGCGGATTCTGCGATAGCGTTTTCAACCCACTGGCAGGCCAACGCCAGTTCGATTCCCTTAAGGTCGATCCCATAGGCATGACAAGCCGTCTTCATCGTCGCCACTTCCACCGCAGCAGACGAGCTTACGCCCTTGTTGAGAGGAACATCTGATTCCAGATAAACGTTGATTCCGGTCCGTGTCTCGGCGGGAAACCTCTTCCGCAAAAAGCAAAATACTCCAAGGACGTAAGCCGTCCAACGCACCTCTGGCGATTCGTTTACCAGCGATCGGACAGTGGCTTCATCATCCATGTCTTCCAGGCGGAATTCGACTTCTGCCCTCCAGCCGTGCTCTCGCATCTGCGGATTGCGAAAAACGATCCGATTGTCGTTGCGCAATTGAGCGGCAACCCAGGTCGCCTCACGGATCGTCATCTCAAAGACCAACCCACCGGTATAGTCTACATTTCCGCCCATCAGGTCCATTCTGCCCGGCGCCCTACCGATATAGACCGGCTGCCCGCGGTCAAAGAATTCACCCGACTTGTACATCACCCTGATTTTTTCGTCAAACTGACCCATGCGCCACTTCCCGTAAACTCCGAGTGAGATAATCGATCGCTTCCTCGGTCAGGCGAGGATGGATCGGCAAGCTGACATACCGCTTATACATCGCTTCCGCCACAGGGCATTCGCCGGCTTTGTGTCCCAAATTACGATAGGCTGTACTCAAATGTATTGGCGTGTAATGGGACCAGACTTTGATTCGCCGTTGAGCATAAAGCTCCCACATGAAATCTTCTTTGCTCAGCGGGAAATCATCCTCCAAACAAACGCAATAGATATGAAACACGTGCTTGACGTTGGGGGCGACAACAGGGAGGCGCAGTCCAAGGATGCCTGAGAGACGTCGTCCGTACTCTTGAGCGATCACGATTCTTCGATCATTCCAGCCGTCGAGTTTGCCCAACTGGACGAGGCCCACGGCCGCCTGAATATCTGTCATGCGAAAGTTGAAACCTATATCTTCAAAGTCGAGAAACCAATATCGCTTGCCCATCGGCTCGCGGTCCAAATCAAACCCCAAGTACTTGCCCTTGGGATCATAAGACCGGCAGCATAGGGAGCGGAATGAAAGGAGTCTCTCAAACATACGGTCGTTGCTGGTGGTAATCATTCCCCCTTCGCCAAGAGTCGTCATGTTCTTCTGTTGATGAAAACTAAAGACCCCGATGTCTCCCAGCGTGCCCGTCTTGCGTCCTTTATACTCAGCTCCCGGAGCATGCGCACAGTCTTCGATGATCCTGATCCCTCGAGGGCGTGCCAACTCCAGCAGGCTATCCATGTCACAGGGTTGGCCGTAAAGATGAACAACCACAATCGCTTTGGTTTTTGGAGTGATTTTAGCTGCAACGCTCTTGGGATCTATATTCAGCGAAACAGGGTCTACATCGGCAAAAACAACAGACGCACCGGTTAGCGCGATTGCGTTTGCCGTTGAAACCCAACTGATCGGAGTCGTGATGACCTCATCGCCCGGGCCGACCCCGGCGGCAATAACCGCCAGGTGCAAACCTGCTGTGGCAGATGAAACTGCGAGTGCATACTTGCTCTTGCAATAAGCAGCGAAGGCCTCTTCAAACTGTTTTACCCTGGTTCCGCAGGAGGGGGCTGAAGCTTTCAGCACTTCAAGAAGCACATTAGCCTCTTCCACACCATACGCTGACCCATGACTGTACTCGAGTTCATGTTCAGCTTTGGGCAAGTTCATTCAAGGACCTCCTTACAACATCGTCAATCGTTCCCAGTGGTATGGAACAAACCTTCCGAATCCGGTCAGTCAAAAGGAAATGGTCACGTCCCCGAGGCGCACGATCAGGCGAAGATTCTTTATGCGGAATAATCATGGATGGGGGATAACCTAACGCTTGAGCAACTTTTTGAGCAATCTCATACCGCGATGCCGAGTCAAGCGCTCCAATGTGGTATATACCTTTCGTAGTCGGATGATCTGCCAGGGAGAGGATAACCTTGGCCAGCGTTGAAGCATCAATTGGGTTGCGATATTCTTCTGTAGGAACCTTCAACGGCTTCCCTTCACGCCAGGAATCTACCCATTTATTCAGTAACGCGTTCGTTCCGTGACCACGGCTCAAGCCGAGCACGAGCGCCGGACGCAATATATTCGCAGACGGATGTATTTCGTTAATGGCCTTCTCCGCCTCAAGCTTTGTCTGGCCGTAAACGCTCAGTGGGTTGGGCGAATCGCCCTCGCTGTAGCCGTGTTTGAGACCATCAAAGACCGCTGCGGAAGAGAGAAAGACTAATCGTGCACCACTCTTGGCACATTCCTTGGCCACGTTCGAGGCCCCAAGAACGTTTACAGCCCGGGCTTGACTTTGCTCACGTTCACAGTGATCTATGTCCGAGATGGCAGCAAGGTTTGCGACAGCATCAGGCCGGACCTTCTCGCACAGACTATGGACATCCTCTGCATCGGTAACATCCAGTCGATAACACGTATCGGAGGGCTCTTGTACAGACTGGTCCGCAATGTAAACTTTCCAGGAAGCCCGCGCAATTTCGGTCAGGTGCTGGCCGATAAAGCCACTTCCTCCAACAATCAGCACAGTCCGAGCGGAGCCCATTTCGCCTCAAGTCTGCATGTTGTTTTGTTCGGTCTCAACTAAAAGGTCACTGCCGTCGCTCTACTTCGCTAAGAATTCAACTTCTGCTAAGTTGGCAAGTTCAACAACACGTCTCCCTTGAGCAAGAACAAGACTCGCAGGCAAATGGCTTTGAATCGCGCGGGGCACCTGATTTACAAAACCTTGCGGTTCGTTAGTTGACATGCCCGGGCCCAGGCACCGGGCATGTTCCCTTGTTTCGCACTGGCGAAAGACCTAAAAACTCAACCTCAAGCCCAACTGAATGATTCTTGGGCTAACAGAGGTGCTCGTCACCGTTCCGAATGCGCCGGTGTTAAGTGTGCTGTTCGGGATACCAAAATTTGGGTGATTGAAGAGATTGTCGAAATCGGCCCGAAATTGCAGGTTGAGACGTTCCGCCAATGAAAAGTTCTTCTGTAGCGAAAAGTTTACCTGTTGTTCCCCATCAGCCCGCAGTAAATTGGTCCCCTCATTGCCATAGGTTCCCGGAACAAGATTATCCACAAAGCAGCCCGTATTAAACCAATGATCCAGCGTTCGTTGGCTGCCTGACAAGTTTGGGTCGCAGGTGACATTCGGCCGGTTACCCTGACCGTTGTTGAGAAGACTGACAGCCGTTCCAACCGTAAAACGCGGACCGCTCTGAACGTGGATGAGAGTGCTTGCCTTCCATCCACCGATAACCCCATCAACAATGGGGTTGACGTTGGACAGGAAATTCATACCGCGCCCGAAGGGGAGAGGAGAAACGAGTTCGAGACTGAAGATGTGGGGGATGTCCTCCGTCGTGGGCCCGTAGTACTGATTGACGTTCGTCTGGTCAATATTATTGCCGTTCGAGAAGTTCCTTCCGAACGCATAGCTGCCAAGAACCTGGAGGTACCGTGTCACGTTCCCGCGAACGCTGGCCGTCAGCGCGTTGTAGTTGCTGACGCCAATGGATTCCGAAATTGGAACGTCGCCCAGTTGCGGATACGAATTGTAAAGTGGACGATTCAGGTTGTAGTCGATCCCAATAGCCGAGCTTGGAGGGGCCTGATTGATGTTAACCGTGACAGGGTTATTATCACCGATCACCCTGAGATATCCGACGTCGACCACGAGTCTGCCAACCTGGCGCTGCACGTCAATGCTGTACTGGGATACCTTCTGATTGCGATAGTTGGACTGAACTCCGCGGATCAAAGCGCCGTCCGGGATCGTCAGGTTGCCCTGGCTATCGTATACCGGCGAGGCGATCGGGATGCCATCGTTCGACAAAGAAATAGAAGGCGTCAGATTATTGGGAGTCAGGAAGGACTGCTTAACGTAGAAGGGGTAAGTCGCTCCCAAAACGGTAAGGATCGATTGCGCGCCACTCCAATAGTTCTGCCAGTAAGAGGAACCATACCCCCCGCGGATACTGGTCTTGCCGTGGTCGGGGCTCCATGCAAATCCCACCCTCGGCTCCCAGCCATTGTAATCTGTGGTGATAGCGGGACTGCGATTACTGGACGTTGCAACTACCAACTGGTTTGTGAGCGTGTCCCAATTGGCTTGTCGATTGTCACGTTCCACAGGCAGCGTATACAGCTCATATCGAAGTCCCAAATTCAGGGTCAGAGACGAAGTAACATGAAAGTTATCCTGCACATAAAACCCGTTTTCCCAATAGGTCTGGTACGGGAATCCCTGGCTGAACCGGGTCCTGGTTATTGAAACAGGAGCTCCCAGCAGGAAGGCTGGATAGCCATAATCCAGACCGCTTCCGTTATAACTGGTCATTGCCGAATCAAAGCTGATCAGGCCACGAGGATTGTCACCCCCGATCGTGTCAGCTGAGGTGTCTTCCACGTGGTTAAACATGGCTCCGAACTTGAGCGTGTGCCGCCCCTTCACCCAGGTAAAATTGTCGCTTGCTGAGAACGTGTTCGAGATGATGAAGGCAACCCAGTCCGGCGTTCCCACACCATTCAGCGGGTCCACGTAGATTTCGGCCATCCCCGTGGTGTCGCCACCGATGTTTCCGTTCGCGATGCCAAAGTTGTTGTTATAGTTCTGATCGTTGCTGTTGTTCGACGTTGTCACATTACTCCGGTTGTATCCAATACGGAATTCGTTCATTTTCGTCGCACTGAACACATGATCGAAGGTCAGCCCCATATTCTGGTTTAGGCTATTGGAGTTCGCATTTTGATCATTGATATACTTATTAATAGTCGTACTGGTAAGGATCGGCGCGTGAAGGACCGAATAACGGAAAAACATTTTCGAATTATCTGAAATTGAATAGTCGAAGCGGGCGTCCCCCTGGTCAGGGCTTTGCGTGAGCCGGTCAAGGTAATGGAGGTTATTCACGATCCCCGGGGAGTTGGCAACTCCAAAAATTTGCGCCCCATTCATATTCTTCGCAGCCGTGTCCCACATCGTTTGAGGGATCACGTTGCCTTGAAACGGCTGAACGGAAATCTGGTTTCCCTGTGAATCAAAGACGCGTGTGAACGGGTTATAAAGCTGTCCACAGGTGTTACCCGCCGCATCTGTGCAACCGGATGTGTAGAGTTCCGAGAAATCGCCGTTATACATCTTAGTGGTGGGAGCGGTTGTAATTGCTGGGCTCGATTGCACCATGCGGGTACCCTGGTAGTCGCCGAAGAAGAACATCTTGTTTTTCTTGATGGGTCCCCCAATGGACCCTCCGAATTGATTCCTCTTGAAAGGCGTGTTCGAGTCGGCGAAGAACGGCCTGGCGTTCAGCGCGTCGTTTTCCAGGTATTCGAAGACATCTCCATGGAATTTGTTGGTGCCGGATTTGGTGACGACGTTGATGGCTCCCGTGGCGGTAAAACCATACTCGACGTCATACTTGCCTGTAGCAACATTCAGTTCTTCGACCGCGTCAGGAGGAGGCACAAGGCTGATATAGGCATTTTGGGGCTCCCGGGTCGGAATGCCCTCGATGTACACACTGTTCGCGTTGGCATCGAGTCCCCCAAACGAAGATAGCTGGGGATTAAGTTGTGCCGCGGCCGAGCCATTCTCGTTGCCGTTAGTAAAGTAATTCCCGCTTCCAGCGCCTGAGTTCGCTCCCGGCAGCAGGCTGAGCCCGTACAGAGGGTTCCTGTCGATATTGGGAAGGTCATCCAGGGTCTGGTGACTGAAATTCCAGGTCTCCTGGGCGTTTTCAGTGTTCACCGCCACGGGGTTGGCTTTAACCTGCACGACATTGCGAACCTCTCCCAACTTCAATGTAACGTCGAGACGGGTGGCCTGCCCGGCTGCAACCCGAATGCCTGTTTCGACATCGGTGGTAAACCCTGTCTTTGTTACTTCAATCTTGTAAGTACCCGGGACAAGATAGTTCGAGAGATAGTTTCCGGACTCTGTCGCCTGCGTTGTCGTAACGACATTTGTCGCCTCGTTCGTAACCCGGACCGTCGCTGCAGGGACCACAGCATGCGACGGGTCGTAAACATAACCCGTGATCTGCCCAGTATTAACCTGGGCCTGCATATGCAGAGGCACTATGATGAGGGTAAAAAACACGGACATTACAAGAATAGCTCTTGCTGGTGCCCATTGAAATGATTCTATCTTCATCGCTAGATCTCCTTTCGAGTAGGCCAACCTTACTGTCTTAGCACCCGTGAGGCGTAAGCCCTCGCATGAGCTATCTGATCATTATTAACACTCCAGAAGGGATGTCAAGATCAAAGTTATCTATTTCGTTGACACTAATTAACATGTTGGGGAAATGCCCCAGGCTGGAATTATAGCCGTATCATTATGATTCTTTTGAAAATAAACCACTGAGACCGGACCGCCTCCGCGTGAATAGTGTTCAGAACCCTGAACGCATCAATTTACATCTGCGCACAAACTATGCTAGTGTCCATTTGCTGTCAAGTTTAAACAGGGAGCATGTTCAGTCTATTGGACACAGTTTTGAGAGGCTGATGATGCCGGATTTACGAACCCCTTCAGTTCCTTCCCTGCAAAGGGGCTTAGCCATGCTGGAAATCCTTGCCGATTCCCGAAAAGGACTGACCCTTTCTAATCTCACCCAGCGCATGAGACTGCCTAAGAGCTCCGTCCACGCCCTGTTGTTGACTCTGGACCGCGCGGGTTATCTGCACCGGAGTGAAGTTACCGGCCGGTATCTGTTCGGTACCAAACTCTTTTCACTTGCCACAAAGTCGGTCAGCCGACTGGAGTTGAAGGAGCAGGCTTTGCCTTCCCTGGCCTCTTTGGCGAAGGAGACTGGCTTGACAGTTCACATGGCTATACCAGAACGCGGCACGGCGATCTTGATAGAGAAAATTGATCCGCCTGGCTTGATTCGCCTGGCCACATGGCCGGGTAAGCAGATGGACTTGCATTGTACGGGGGTGGGCAAGGCTCTATTGGCTTATTTGCCTCAGGAAGAAGTGTCCACACTGATCCGAGGATATGGACTTCCCCAGCACAACGCGAGGACCCTTTCATCGGCCAAGCGTCTTCGGGAAGAATTGGTTCAGATCCGTGAACAGGGCTATTCCTATGACGACGAGGAAGACGAGGTTGGTTTGCGTTGTATCGGAGCCCCGGTATTTGACCGCAACCGTGTGTGCATTGCCGCGATCAGCGTTGCGGGTACGACCGCCCAAATCCACCCAGACAATCTCGATGCCTTATCGAGAAAGATACGTCAGGTGGCAGACACAGTCTCATTCCAGATGGGTTTCCTCGCGGATCTGTCGATCACTCGAAGAAACAGGGTTTCGAGCTTCGCAAAAGCTTCACGCTGCGATGATGCGACAATAGGTGGCCAGGACAGAAAAGAGAGTGAATAAAGGGCAGTGAAGGGAAGAAACTGCGATTCGCCGATAAGATTGGCATTCTACGAGGAAAAGTTATGACGCAGAAACTTCGCAGCGAGAAGTGGTTCGGCCCTGATACTGATACCGGGTTCCAACACCGTGCTGCCTTGCGGTCTATAGGGTTTAGCAGAAATTCCTTTTCGGGACGACCCGTTATCGGCGTCTGCAATTCCTGGAGCGAACTTAACAACTGTAACGTCCACCTGCGATTAGTTGCCGATGCTGTAAAACGTGGTGTATGGGCCGCAGGAGGACTTCCCCTTGAGTTCATGACGATATCCCTCGGCGAAGAGCTGACGATGCCTACAACGATGCTCTATCGCAACCTGATGGCAATGGATGTCGAAGAGATGATTCGCTCAAACCCCATCGATGGGGTTGTGCTTCTCTGTGGATGTGATAAGACGACACCCGCTCAATTAATGGGTGCAGCCAGCATGGATATCCCTGCCATTATGGTGCCTGTGGGTCCGATGCTCAGCGGTCGGTGGCGGGGACAGGAAATAGGTTCCGGGACTGACCTATGGAAATTCTGGGACGAGCGCAGAAGCGGACGATTAAGTGACCGCGAATGGGAGGAGCTTGAAAGTTGCTATTCACGCAGCCCTGGAACGTGTAACACCATGGGGACTGCTTCGACAATGGCCAGTTTAACTGAGGTCCTCGGCATGACGTTGCCCAACGCGGCGAGCATTCCGGCTGCAGATTCCCGCCGGTTGGCATCCGCTGAAGCCGCCGGACGCCGGATTGTCAAAGTCGTGGAAGAAGACTTGCGGCCTTCGAAGATCCTTACCGAACCTGCATTCGAAAATGCCATCCGGGCATTATCGGCTTTGGGAGGATCAACCAACGCGGTCATTCACCTCATTGCCATCGCAGGCCGGCGCGGTATTCAACTTCCACTTGATCTATTCGACAGGCTGGCTCGCTCAACCTCTGTCATTGCTAATCTGCAACCAACAGGAACTTACCTTATGGAAGATTTTTTTTATGCGGGCGGTGTTCAGGCCCTCGTAAAAGAAATTTTGCCCCTGCTTCACCGGGATGCCTTGACCGTCACCGGCAAAACAGTCGAACAAAACGCCGACGGGGCCCTATGCTACAACGCAGATGTCATTCGTCCCTTGGATCGTCCAGTGCGGCCGGAGGCCTCTCTTGCCGTCCTCTACGGCAATCTGGCGCCGAATGGGGCCATCATCAAGTCCTCGGCTGCTTCACCCAGGTTACTCCAGCACAGCGGGCGCGCCATCGTGTTCGATAGCTACGAAGAAATGCTGAAGCGGGTTGACGACCCCGATCTCGATGTTGACGACTCCTGCGTACTGGTCCTCCGGAATGCCGGCCCGATCGGCGGACCGGGGATGCCCGAATGGGGAATGATCCCCCTGCCCACCAAGCTGGTCAAACGAGGTGTCAAAGACATGCTAAGAATTAGTGACGCACGCATGAGCGGAACCAGCTTCGGAACCGTAGTACTGCACGTTTCGCCTGAGTCAGCGATCGGTGGACCACTTGCTGCAGTTAAGACAGGAGACACGATTCGCGTGGATGCACCGAAACGCCGGATTGACGTCTTGATTTCCGATAGCGTACTCAGGAAAAGAATGGAGGAGTGGAAGCCAATGCCGCGCCGTTTCCGTCGTGGCTATTACACGATGTTCCTGGATCATGTGCTCCAGGCGCATGAAGGATGTGATTTTGATTTTCTTTCTGCTACGGGCGATGACAGACCCTATGAACCTCAGTTGGGACGAACGTAGGGGTGGGCCGGTCCATCCCAGGGTGTAACGCATTATCGCGGAACCCCAGGCGCTTGAGACTCATGCCTGTCCCTGGGAAAGCCGGCTCTCGCGCTGGCACTATCATTCCATTGCTTTAGCGCTGAATTGATTGCCGAATACAAGGTAAATTCGACCTCTCAACTCGCGCAGGTAATTGCCACAACATCCTTCTCAACTGGAAGGTCGGCATGACCAATCGGGATCAATCTTAAGCGGATGGCAAGTTCTTTATGGACACTCAATACAGGAATTCAGCCAGCATATTGGCAAGAAACAAGAAGTTTATCCCTGGCGGTGTCGTCTCAGTCAACCGCGCCACCCGCCCTGAAATTGTCTTTACTAAAGGAGTGGGCGCCCATATCTGGGATGTCGACGGAAATCGCTATATCGACTACCATGCGGCTTTTGCTCCTCATATTCTTGGCCACAACGACCCATACGTTTCTGATGCCGTGACAGCAGCCATTGAGAAGAAGCAGAGTCTGTTCGGCACGGGGACAACCGAATGGGAAGGCCGGCTCGCAGAGTTGATCTGCGAAAATATTCCCTGGGTCGAGTCTGTCCAGTTCTTGAACACCGGCAGCGAGGCCACGTACCAGGCCGTACGCCTTGCACGAGCGGTGACGGGACGAGATCACATTATCGTGATGCAGGGAGGTTACAATGGCTGGCATAATGACGTCTCGTGCAACCTCATGACACCGCTGGAGGAGCTTGGGCCCCGAATATCGCCCGGAGAATATCCGTACATGCCGATCAGTTCAGGAATTCCAGTAAGTCATCAGGAACTTGTGCACCCCGTCAATTTCAACGACCTTCAATCTGTCAAATATGTGTGCGAGAAGTATCCGATTGCAGCACTCATTACTGAGCCGATTCTCCAGAACATCGGGATCATCAAGCCGGGTCCCGGTTATCTGCAAGGTTTGCGAGACCTGGCTGACCAGTTTGGGTATCTTCTGATCTTTGATGAAGTCAAGACGGGTTTCCGGCACTCTATTGGAGGGTACGCAAGCATCGCGGGAGTTCGCCCGGATATTGTCGTTTACGGCAAGGCGTTGGCTAATGGATATCCTATTGCAGCACTCGGCGGAAGGAAAGATTTGATGGACTTCTTCGTCCACCCCGACTACCGCAAGAGAGTGCTGCTGGCTGGAACCTATAACGCGCACCCCGTACCTGTCGCCGCAGCAATCGCAACCATCGAACGCCTGTTAATGAACGACGGAGAAGTCTACGCTCACTTGGAGTCAATGGGAGCCGCAATGGAGCAAGGACTGCAAGATATCGTTTCCAGCATGGGGCTCTGTGCTGTTGTAACCAGGCAAAGTTCAGCTTTCTGCCTCTATTTTATGGACCACTGTCCGAAAGACTGGCACGATCTGGCAGCTCACCACGATTTCTCTCAGGACGCGGAATTTCGAAGGGAACTGATCGCGCAAGGAATTTATTTTTTTCCTATGCCGACAAAGCAATGCTCAATTTCCTTTGCCCATACCTCAAGTGAAATCGAAGAGACACTGGACCGTTGCCGGACCGTGTTATCGGGCGTATGAGGGGGTTTTCGTCCGGTGTTAAGAACTCCGGCGATTTGTGAACCCGCAGGGACGTTGAAGAGTCGTGGTGAATTCTGGAGCCAAAGGGGCGGCAGAGCAGTTTTAAATGTCGACATTCCTGCGCAGGCAGGTTCGTAAGTCGGGAGCTGGGTCGTTTGCCAGCCACAAGGATCGCATCTTGGACGACACACCGGGCGGATCGAAAGCCCGGGCAGGGAGGCTAATTGCGCACTACTGCTCGCATTTCTCATACCGTACGAGGGTTAAAGACCGTCGAGCTTGAAAACGACTGGTTTTGGTTGACCGTTCTGCCGGAAGTTGGCGCCAAGATTTACGACTTGGTCTGGAAACCGACCGGCAGGAATTATTTGTGGCACAATCCGCGAATCGCCCCGCGCCCATATCCCATTGATGCGAATTTCGATAACTGCTGGTGTGGGGGCTGGGATGACGCCTTCCCTACTTGCGATGAATGCGATGTCGGCGGCGACCACTTCCCAAATTTGGGAGAGTTGAGGTCCCTTGAATGGGAAACAGGCTTTATAGGTCAAGACGGCGGCAACGCGGTAGCGGAACTGACCAGTTTCGGGCCGATAACTCCAGTGCACGCAAAGAAAACCGTGATTTTACGGAAAGAATCACCCGTCATTCAGGTGCATTATGAGCTCTTGAACGTTGGCCCAATGCCATTCGAGTTTATCTGGGGCACGCACCCGGCAATGGATGCCACCGAATCCGCGGTGCTACGGATACCTGCCAAAACCGGAATCGTCGGCCAGGCCTCGGATCAGCGATTGGGTAGTACCGGCCAACATTATCCGTGGCCGTATCTTCCCGTTCAGGGTGAAACAACTGACATGAGCCAAACGCGGGGCATTGAAGAGGGTATCTTCTGCCGTCACTTTGCCACGGACTTGCAGGAGGATTGGTTCGCCGTCGAAGACGGCGATGCGACTAGCGGCTTTCTTCTCAGCTTCCCTCACGATGTTTGTACTTGTTTACAATTGTGGCTCGTGTACGGCGGTTGGAGAGGATATCGCCATGTCATTGTTGAGCCATTTACAAGTCTCCACATAAATCTGGCCGAGGCGGTTCGAAATCGAACGAGCCGGAGCCTGGCTCCTGGCCAGAAGTTTGAGATTGACATATTTGCAACCATCTATCACAAGCCGCAAACATGTGTTGATGCTGCCAATATGATCACGCAGTTGCGGGCTCACAAATAAACGACAAAGGATTCGTTTGGAGCAGACTTCGCATTAACTGGAGCGAGGAATAGCGAAGTTGAAACAGGGATTCAGGTTGATATCGTCATTGCTTGGTTTCAAAGGGGGAACATGATGAAGCTGAAAGACCTCGTGATCGTCACAACGGGTTCTGGCCAGGGAATCGGCCGGGCCACAGCAATCGAATTCGCAAAAGAAGGTGCCCGCGTCGTCATTGCTGATATTGATCTTGCCTCCGCCAATGAGACGGTGAGAAAGATCGAAACCAACGGGGGAACCGCCATCGCCGCCGCGACCGATGTCTCCGACCCTAGCGCTGTCAAGAATCTGCTGGGCCTGACCCTTGAAAGGTTTTCGCGCGTGGATGTCCTTTTCAACAACGCGGCAATTCAGGTCAATAAGACCGTCGAAGACACTTCTGTAGAAGAGTGGAACCGCCAGATTGCCGTGAACTTAGGCGGTGTCTTCCTCTGCTCAAAGTTCTTCATACCGGAACTTCGCAAAACCAAGGGATCGATTATCAGCATGTCGTCGGTCAACGGCTTCTTTGTCGAGCCGATGTGCGCAGGGTACTGTGCCACAAAGGCTGCCATTATCGGTCTCACCAAGGCGATGGCCATCGATCATGGCAGGGATGGTATTCGGGTAAACTGCATCTGCCCCGGTTATATCGATGCCGGCCTGGCTGCGGGTTACTTTGAGGCCCAGCCGGATCCCGCCGCTGCACGAAATAGCGCAGGAAAGCTCCACGCTCTTGGCCGCATTGGCCAACCCGAAGAGATTGGACGGGTGGCCGTCTTCCTGGCAAGTGACGACGCGGGGTTCATGACAGGATCAGCCGTGGTTGTTGATGGGGGGTTCGGTTCCGGATTACCTCCATCCAATTGATCGCTTGCCCTTACAGAACCTGACGGTTTGTTGGCAACTTTAGCGGAATCAACTCAGCTTCGGCGGGCTAAACACGCGCGGCCGCCGCCAGTGCAGCTTGCTAGCCAGCCCACTGAGGAAACGCTGCCATTGCATCCAGGTAGTTATGAATCTTGTCCGTGTGGGCATCTTCCTGCCAGCCGCCGCGTCCGGGCCGCAACGAATTGTCGCGAGGGCACCCATCATTGTTCGTGGCGTAAAGCCCGTAATTAAGCGCCTGCCACGCCAGCCCCTTATACTCTTCTGAACCAGTAACAGCGGAATACATGGCAAGCACTGCTCCATAAGTTGAAAGCGCGCCACCCCACGGATTCATGTCGTGTGTCTGCTCGCCGCACACTGGCACGCCTTGCCTGATGCTGGTAAAATTCCGGATGACGAATTCGATCAGGGCCTTCGTGTGCTGCTCCCAGTCAGGGTCGAGGTTTTCTTTTTTCTCGAGCAGATACCGAGCCAGATTGTTCGGCGACCAGGAGTTGCGATTGTCCAACTCCTGATGGTCCTCAAAGAACTGAACCCACAGCGACCCGTCTTGAGCAAGATTGGGAATCTGGTAGTCCCGAATCCAACCCCACAATTTTTGACGGGGCCCCTGAAATTCCCCTCGACCGTGTTCTAGGAGTTTATCGAACAAGCGAAGATTAAATGACATATTTGCCGAAACAGGACCACGGCCTTCTCCAGTGCGATAATCCACTCGAAAGGGCCATGGTGATCTGTCCGTCGTCCCGGTTCCCATATTGGAGACAAGCACCTGTGCGTTTTGTAGCGCCTGTTGAAGGTACCGTTCATCTTTGGTCTCTTCATAGAGAAGCATCAGGGCATAGCCCGCGATTCCACCCTTATCCGGTTCGATCTCGTACGGATGGTCGCCCTGGCAGCCGCAGTCGGGTGGCTGAGGGAACCGCTCGCGCAACCCCGTCGAGCGCGTGAACCGGGGCCATTTGCCAGTATCCGGTGTAAGACTCTCCTTCACCAGGTAATCGCCCATGTAGCGCGCAACCTGGACCCATTTCGGATCCCGTGAGCCCCGTGATTTGTAGTATTTGAGATAGGAGATGATGCCCATCCCGTTCTGCATGGAAGGAATAAAGTCCTTTCTCCTTTCGATTGGCTGGAAATTACCATCCATGAAGGTCACGGAGACGAATACCGGGTAATCGTGTTCTATTGGGCATTTCAAATACCATTGCATTTCGCGGTCAATGGCATCGCCCCACGATGTCCACGGCAATAAGACTCCATGCGAGCTGTATCGGGCCTTATGGTTGCCAATCATAACGTCCGAATCAGACCCCTCAGGCCGAGCGAGGGGGGTAGAGAGATTCCCTCGCGCGTTCGATAGAGGGCTAGCCAAGACCAGGGAAACAGGCTTTGTTAAATATGCCCCAGCAATCGAGAACAATAGTTCGCGGCGCGTTAACTTTACGAATAACATGAAGTCTTCCTCCTAATCTCCGTCACAAGCCGAGATCTTCGGGTCACAAGGACACCGACACTGCCATTTCACTTGTCTCCAAGCTCCTCAAGGGCATCCTGTCCGTTGTTGCCCGCCATCAGGTCGTGTCGAATTGCGGTGGTCCCCTGGGCTGAGACAAACAGTTAAGACACTCCTCGCCGTTCGCTGAAATTGCATTGTACTCCCAGCGCGTTTTCTTGCAAGATGCGAGCCGGCTGGTGAAGCAGAGGCAGGCTCTGC
>Ga0307372_10003722_pt1 | contig 24112 bp, 17 predicted proteins | sample OX1MG_FD_202533 | JGI IMG/M metagenome (GOLD analysis project Ga0307372, IMG submission 202533) | Soil microbial communities from Risofladan, Vaasa, Finland - OX-1 | ecosystem: Environmental > Terrestrial > Soil > Coastal area > Acid sulfate soil | place: Finland: Risofladan, Vaasa | collected...
CCAGGGTGCCGACCGGGCCGATGACGTGGACGTAGGACTGGCTGACATCAGGATCGGGAGCGGCGACGCTGTTGAACGCCGAATAGTCCGACCCGGCGTAGAAGCCGATCAGGCCGTCCTGGCGGCTGGCCAGGTCACCGAGCCTGATGCTGAAGTTCCGGTCGAGGAAGTCCGCGGCCGGCGGTGGCCAGCTGATGTTCCAGTCGGTCATCGCGGTGACCGGCAGGCCGTCGACGGACAGCCGCAGGCCAGCCCGGACTAGGGCCAGCGGCCGGCCGATCAGGACCGACAGGTTCTGGTCCGCGCGGTCGCCCAGCGGGTCGATGGACCACAGCGTGCTGTCGATCGCGTCGAGGAACGTGCCGAACGCGGCGGGGTCGGCGAGCGCGTGGTCGGTGATCATGGCGCCCAGCCGTGGTGCCGCGGTGACGACGTCGCCCAGCGTCATGACCTGATGCGGTGGCGGCCGCCACTGCGCGGTCGTGGTCCCCGTGGTGTCGGCCAGCAGCCTGACCTCGCCGAGCGCGCGGCCGTCGGGCGCGTAGAGCAGCAGGCCGCGGTCCAGGTGGTTGGGCAGCAGCCAGGCGATGACCGGGTTCGCCGGGCCGCCAGGGATGACCGGCAGGTCGTCGTGGACCGCGTCGACCAGCGTGACGTCCAGCCTGGAGTGCTGCATCAGCCGGGGCCTGACCTCGATCAGCCTCGCCGGGTTGCGGGTGATCACCGGCTTGTCCGGGACCAGCGCGGCGTCACGGGCCGGGGCGAAGTTCTGCGGGTCGGTCGTGCCAGTGCCGCCGACCACCTGCAGGACCTGGCCGAAGGTGTCGTAGACCAGCAGGAACCGCACGGCGAACTGGCCCTGCCGGACGGCGTTGAACGGGTAGACCGGGCCGTTGGGCAGGTACGGCACGCCGGCCGTCTGGCCGAGCACGGTCGCGGCGACCGTGGCGTCCGGTCCGGTCTGCGGGCGGGCATCACGCAGCGCGACCAGGTCCCCGAAGCCGGCCAGGGACTGGGACATGAACCGCCAGGAGTCCACCGTGTCGATCGCGGCCCGCAGCGCCGCGAGCGCCTTCAGGTCCGGGTCGGCCGCGCCGCCGACCGGGTAGCTGGCCACGAATCGCTGCAGCTGGGACCGGAAGGTGAACTGGGCCTCGGGGGTCAGCGGCGAGATGCTGCCGAGCACCTCGACCGGCGCGGAGGTGTCGGCGGGGAACGGGCCGAACGGGCCGGCGTACCTGTAGTCCAGGCCGTCGAACGTCCAGTTGTCGGCGTCGCCGGTCTGGTCGGGGATCGGGACGTAGCCGACCTGCCATTCCATCAGCAGCGGCTGCCAGGGCTGCTGCTGCCAGGAGCCGAGCCCGGTGGCAGGCAGGACCTGGCCGGGGTAGGACGCGGCCGGGTGACCAGTGATCGCCGCGGTGACCGTCGCCTGGGGCAGGCCCGCGGCGGTCGCGATCGCGCCGGCGCTGGCCGGGTCGAGCAGGAATGCCTCAAGAACGGCGGCGGTGACGACCGGCGGCAGCGCGGTCACGCCGGGGATGGCGGGCAGTGCCTGGCCGAGCTGGACGGCGCCGATCGTCTTGCCGCCGGCCAGCAGGCTGGTGACCAGCCCGGTGGCCAGACGGCAGGGCAGCGGGGCCGACGGGTCGGGCAGCTGCCCTGGCTCCAGCCCGGCCAGGACCACGACCGGGTCGGCGGCGCGCCAGGATCGCGGCGCGGCTACCGCCTTCAGCACCTTGGTCGCGTGCAGGTTCTTGCTGGCCGCGAACCTGGAGATGCCGCGCTCGAACGAGTCCTGCCTGGTGTCACCGGGCCGCACGACCGGCTGCGGCACCTTCGCTTGCGCCGCGGTGACCGACTGGGCGTCGGCGCCGATCAGTGCGGGCAGCACGGCGGTCACCGCGTTGGCGTAGACGTCGGCGTCGAAGCCTTCCGGGGGGACGATGACCGACTGGGCCAGGCCCTTGCGCCACTTCCACCACACGGCGTACAGTGCCCAGCGGTGCGCGTCGAGCGAGGCCTGGGCGGCATCGAGTTCGGCCTGGGCCTGGTTCAGCTCAAGCAGCCAGGTCGCCTCGCCGGACGTCAGGTCGGGCTTCTGACCGCCGTCAGCGCTGGCCCCGGCGCCGGAGGCAAGCCCGATCTCCCAGCGCAGCCCGCCGGGCCGGGATCCGAACGACGCCTGATGCGCGGCGGTGGCCAGCAGGTTCGGCCCGTTGACCGCCTCAAGGCTCGGGAGCAGTCCGTATTGGAACGCGCGCAGCAGGTCGACGGCGGCCGGGTTGCCCAGCTGCCCGGCGACCAGCGCGGTGAAAGCGTCGACGGTCGTGCTGCCCACGCCGGCGTGGACATTGCCCGCCAGGGCGGTCAGCGGGGTCGGCGGCGCCGTCGTCGCTGAGGGCCGCCACGGCACGGCGAGGGCCAGGCCGTGGCACAGGCTCGCCGTCGGTGCGGCCCCTGGCGGCCCGGCGACCGACCAGCCGAGCTGCGTGGGCGTAGCCGTGGCCAGCACGTCGTCGGCCGGGTTGGAGTACCAGCCGAGTACCAGGTAGCTGACCGTGTCGCCGTCGGAGACGCCGGTCATGGCGTCGTAGAAGGTGAAGATGTTCGCGCAGTGCGTCTCGTACTTGCTGAACAAGATGTTGCCCGGGGCGACCGCGGTCAGGAAGGTCGCCGTGGCCGCCCGCTCCTGCCAGCCGCCGGCGAGCGGGAACGCCCGGCCGAGCAGGGCCACCAGCGACCCGCCGGCCGCCGACTGCCGCACCGTCGCCGCGCCCTGCACCCGGATCGCGTCGCCGCTCGCCGTCCAGGCAGTCAGGATGGGGTCGTCGACCAGGTACATGCTCGGCGACGCCGAGTTGGGGCAGTCGCTCTCCACCACCCAGCCGGTCGCGGTCCGGCCGGTGGTGCCGCTGAACCGCACGACCAGCCACCGGTTCGGCACCGGCGGATAGGTGATCGAGCTGATTGCCGCGTCGCTGGTGCCGTGCCGCAGCGCGCCGGGCAGATCCCAGTGCAGGTAGACACCGGGGGAGCGGGGCTGGGTGGACGCCTGCCCGCCGCCGGCCTCCGGCTCCGGGCTGTCGAAGCTGGCCAGCGCCGAGTAGTTGAACCGCCACTGCCTGAAGGCCTGCGGAACCCGGTTCACCACCAGCGCCTGCACGTCGACTGGGACGACCAGGGCCGGGCCTGCGCCGCCGGCGGCCGCGCTCATGACGTCTTCCCGATCATGGCCGGACCTCCGCTGACGAACGTCAGTTCCTCGGGTGCCTTCAGCATCTGCAGCGCGAACCCGGCCGGGCCGAACGCGACCGCACCGCCCTGCGCGTCAGGGCCGCCGACCGTCTGGCCGAGCTGGTCGAGCACGCCCGCCACGACCTGCAGCAGCCCGGTGGCCGAGTCCGGGGCCAGGTTCAGCACCCGGTTGTCGGCCCGCAGGTACGGCGTGGCCGGACCGGCCAGGTTCCTGATCTTCAGCGGGCTGCCGATCGGCTGCCCGATCCGCTCGGCAGGGTTGGTGAGATTGCGCAGCTGGATCGCGCCCTGCTCGTCGACGCCGAACCTGAAGCCTTCCTGCGGCTCGCTGATCAGCACGCTGGCCGGCACTCCGTCGAACAGGCAGAGCAGCACGCCGGAGCCGAGGCGGTCCATCCGCAGCGTCTTGAGCAGAGTCTTGCCGTCGCTGGCCAGCGGTCGCACCGCCAGGTTGGGCCAGCCAGACACCAGCGGCGAGCGGACCAGCATCCCGGTCACCAGGCCGGCCGGGCCGGCGCCAGCCCGCGTGGACGGCCGCCCGGAATCCCCTGGCGGCGCTGGGCCGGTTCCGGCCAGCGTGCTCCGGCGGACCGCCGCCGCCTCCGCCGCCGCCGCCGCGACCAGGCCCGCCGTCAGCTGGTGGAAGAAGGTCTGCAGGCTGGAGTCCAGGCCGATGCTGGTCGCGCCGTCGAGCAGCGCGCCGGTCCAGTTAGCGTCCAGGTAGCAGAACCTGACCGAGCCGGTGACCGGCGGTGCGGCCGGGTCGGCGGCCGGCGTGCGCATCGGCAGCATCGCCGGATCCGGGACGATGTGCTCGAACGGGACCAGCTCAAGCAGCAGCAGCCGGGCCAGCCAGGTCGCGACCGGGTCGAGATCATCGCCTGTCATGGAAATGATGGCCTGCTGGCTGGCCGGGTCGGCGAGGAAGTTCGCCAGCGCGGTCTTGGGGTCGGTGTCCGGCGGGCTGCCCTGCTGCGGGAGCGGCACCGGGGCCTTGCCCTGGCCGATGTCGTGCAGCAGGTCGGCTTGCAGGACGCGGAGCAGGCTGGCGGCGAGCAGGCCGGATCCGGCCAGCTCGGCCACGTCGGCCGGAGTGTCGAAGTGATCGCGGGCCAGCCGGTCGGCGAGCTGGTCGGTCAGCAGGTGCAGTCGGCGCCGGAAGTCGTAGAGCGCCTGCCCGAACGACCGGTCCGCCAGCGCGGCCATCCGCCCGATCTGCCAAGCGGCCGACAGCGACAGGTCGAAGACGCCGTGCGCCAGGTCGTAGGCCATTGCCGCGTCGGCGGACAGGAACGGGCCGTTCTTGGCCAGCGGCTTGGTCAGGACCGGGGTCAGCGGCCCCCGGTACCAGGCGAAGGTGCCCTCGCCCGAACGGGTCCGGTAGGCCAGCGGCACGAAGCCGTCCGATACCCGGCGGGTGACCTCGACGTTGGCCGGAACCGACTGGTCCAGGCCGGGCGGCGGCAGGCGGAGCCACAGATCGCCGGGGTGATGCGTCTTGGCGACGGGGTCGTACTCGGACTCGAGCAGGTCGACCGCCAGGCCGGCGAAGTTCTCCGCTGGATCGGCCTGCGCCTGGAACGTCCAGGTGGCCAGGGATAGCAGCGCGACGGTACCGAAGACGGTCGTGCCGTCGGCGGTACCTGACCGGGTGAACACCGGGTCGCCGGTCAGCCACGGGTCGAGGCCCTCGATCGAGACCAGGTGGACGATGGCGCGGGCGGGCTGGCCAGCCGTGGCCACCGCGGGGAACCGGTTGGCCACCACCACCGAGTAGCTGCCGTCCTGCGTGAAACCAGCCAGGGCCTTGTCACCGGTGTTCACCACCCGCACGTGGGTGAGGTAGCGTGCCTCGGCCAGCCTGGGCATGATCGCGGTGAAGGTGCTGGCGGAGAGCTGGATGTAGCTGCACGGCTGGGTGCCTGGTACGTCGGCTTCCTTCTTGACCGGTGGCACGAGCACGCCGGTCAGCCCGAGGAAGGCGTCCACGGTGGTGGTGGTGATCCTGGCCGGGCCGGTGCCGCCGGTGATCTCGTCCTCGTCGAGCACGAGGACGGCCAGCCACGGCGCGCCTGGCGCACTCATCTGCCGTTCCCATGGCAGCTCGGGGGTGCCGAGCACGACGAACGGCAGCACGTCGTCGAACTGGCCGGTGCTCCCGTCCGGCGGGTAGAGCTGGACGATCTCGGCCGGGTCGATCGCGAACTGCGGGGCGCTGACGGTGAACCGCTGGGTTACCGAGGCCGGCGCGGTCAGCACGTCGGGTGCGTCGTGGGTGACAGTGATGGCGTAATTGCCGCCGTAGAGCGCGGGAACGTCGTTGTCGTAGAGCGCGATGTCGCCGACCGGCACCGGCGGCAGGGCGCGGGGCTTGCGCTTGGCGCCTGGCTTGCTCATGGCGCGCGGCCTGCTCATGGCACCACCAGCGGCGAGTGGGTGAACGACTGGTTGACACGCGCGGCCAGGAGCACCATCGGATCGCTGTTCAGCGCGAGCCTGGCGGCGGTCAGTGCGCCGAGCAGGGCGTTCCGGCCGGCCGTGGCGGTGGTTCCGCTGATCTGCGCCACCTGGGCGAGGGAAGCCGCCGCGGGCGCGGGCAGGAAGTCCGGTACCCGGGCAACCGACAGGTCCAGCGGCGATCGCCCGGTCACGCCCGGCTGCCCGGGTGGTGCGACAGGTTCGTAGGCCAGATCGTCGAGGTCCACCAGGCCGGTGGTGGCACCGGCGACCGGGCCGGGGATGGCGAAGGTGGCGCCGACCTGCGCGCCGGTCACCACGTCCGCCGACGGCTGCTGCGGGGCCTGGGTGAACGTGCCGTCCGCGCTGGTCAGAGGCTGGCCCCAGAGCGAGGCTGGCAGCGGTCTGCGGTGTGCCGCGGGCGACCAGGCGGTCAGGTCGTGCCAGGTTCCGTCGTCCAGGTCCTGCAGCCGGACGGTGTGGGTGGACGCCGTCGCGCGCAGGTTCATCGGCCGGACGTCTACGGCGTAGCCGGTGCCGAGCGGGGTTCCGGCTGACCCCGGCGCCCGGCCGCAGGCGACCGTCGCGGCCGGAATCGCGGACTCGGTGACGAACGTGAAGCTGCCGGTCCGCACGATCCAGATCTGCTGGCCCTGCGCTCGCGGGTCGTCCACCGACGCGGTGAGCCCGCCGGTCACGGTTGCCTTCACCGGGTTCGCCGGCAGCAGCCCAGCGAACTCCGGCTTGGTCAGCGGGTTGGCCGCCGCGCCGCCCTGCTTCGCGCCGAAGTCGACGGTGAACGACACGATGTAGAGGTTCACCGTGACCGTGCCGCCGGTCGGCGGGCCCCACATGGTGAGCGAGGCGCCGATGCTGAGCGAGAGCGTCTTGCTGATCCCGGCGATGTCGAGGGTGTAGGACACGCCGATGCTCACGCCGATGTCGGCCAGGAAGAGGAACGGGTTCCAGGAGACGAGCAGGTCGGCCTGGGCGGTGAACCAGGCGCGCAGGTTCCCGGACTTGAACACGACCTCAAGCCCGCCGCCGGCCATCACGCATGAGGTGGTCAGCGCGAAGTACCCGCTGCCCTTGATCGACACCAGGTCGCTGACCGCCCAGTTCAGGCCCACCGCCGGAACCTTGGGGAAGTAGGGCGGCGGTACGAACGCCGGATGGTAGCCGCCGATCGTGATCACGAACTGACCGGCGTTCGCGTTGTCGGCGAACCACAGGTAGAAAGCGAAGCCGCCAGTGAGCTTGGCCGACGGGGACAGCACGTAGCTATTGCGGCTGAGGATCGCGGTCAGCCCGAAGAAGCCCTCGGCCGGCTTGAACACTGCCTCAAGCTCGAGTTCGACGTACGCGTAGGTTTCGGCGTCGGGTGCCTGCTGCGGCAGCCGCAGGGTGGACAGGCCGAGCAGGGCGAGCACGAACTCGTTGCCGAACTCGGCGACCAGCAGCGCCCTGGTGTCCACCAGCTCGAACGAGGTGAACTCCACGCCCACGGCCAGCCAGTACTCACCTGACTTCGGTGCGATCCAGGCCCTGGCCGGGCCGCCGCCAGGCGGGGCCGCGGTGCCTTCCAGGATACGCAGGACCTGCGCCGGGTCGGCGGCAGGCGCGGGCTGGCCGGGGCCTGGCGACGCGCCGAGCGCGAGCAGCGGGAAGCCGAGCACCTCGTCCTGCGCGGGCAAGGTGAGCGACCGGTTGAACCCGAAGCCGGCCATCAGCCCGGTGACGAAGAACGCGGGGGGACCGCCAAGCGCGGCCCGCAGCTGGGCGAAGATGAACAGCGAAGGGTCACCGTCGGCCAGCTTGGCGTAGGAGCCGATGGCGGCCAGCCCGAAGCTCTCGGCCTGGACCACGGCCAGGCCGTCGTACTGGTACGCGACGCCGGTGCCGAGTTGGGCGGCGGGCAGCGCGTACAGCGCCCCCTGGATCCGCAGCGGCGGGGCGTCGTAGGCCAGGCCGAGGCCGCTGAGCGTGAACGCCGGGGTGAAGTGAGTCAGCGGGGATCCGAGGCCGAGCCCTTCGGTGCTGAAGGTGAGCGGGCCGAGTGCGACCGAGGCGTCGAGCAGGAAGAACAGCGTGCCGCCGCCGTCGGAGTGGTACGAGATGCCGATCCGCTTGAAGGAGAAGACGCCGAAGGTCCGGTCGACGGCGAACCATTTGGTGTTGTCCGCCGGGGGCGCATTGCCGGCCGCGGCGGCGGCGATCGCCGGGGCGGCGGCGCCGATCGGCAGCTCGAGCGGCACCTGGTCGGCACCGAGCTGTAGCTGGCCGAATAGCAGCACCGGCGACTGCACATCGGTGCCGGGGAGCTTGGGGTAGCTGGCCGGGACGTGCCCGTTGAGCACGGTCACCTCGGCCTGGACCAGTGCGTCGGACAGCACCCAGCAGCCGAGGTCGGCGATGCCGAGCTGGTCCGCGTCTGGCAGCTTGTCGCCGACCAGCGGCAGGTCGGCCAGCTTCACGCCGAGCGGCACGTCCACCGCGAACGCGTAGACCCGCTTGGGCTGTCCCCCTCGCGGCAGCACCGCGGACACCAGGACCGCCTTGCTGCCGCCGGTCGTGCTGGCCGACAGCACCAGCGTGCCCTGGCCGAAGTCGTAGGAAAAGCCGAGCGTCCGCAGGCCGAACCGCACGCCGGGCAGCGCAGGCAGGTCGGTGAAGCCGAACGCGGTGGCGAGGTCGGTGAGTGCCAGGCCATGGCCGGGTGCGGCCGTCCAGTTGGCGTTGAGCACGCCTCCGGTCAGCGTGATCGCGATCTGCTCGGTCGTGGTCTGGCCGGTCTTGACCGTAAGCAGCCCGGTGAAGCTGCCCGTGTACCCGGACAGGCCGCTGGTGAGCACCACGTCGACCTTGGCGTCGATCTCGCCGCCCGCGATCGCGAAGACGCCGAGGCAGGCGAAGTGGAACTTGCCGGGGCTGCCCGGCTGCGAGCCCGCCGCGAAGTCGATCTCGATGTCGGAGATCGTCAGCCCGTGCAGGGCGTCGGACGGGATGGCGGTGACCTCGAACCTGGTGGCCAGGTCCGTGATCAGGTCCCCGACCGCGATCACCGCGCCCGGCTTGGTCTTGCCGGAGAACGACCAGGTGCCCGACGCGTCCAGGCCGGCCGTGATTGTCACCGGGATCTTGGCCAGGATCAGCGTCGTGGCCAGCGATCCGGTGAAGTGCTGTGCGGCGGCCGAGTCGTAGCCGAAGGTCAGCGTCCAGCTGTCCAGCACGACCGAGCCGAAGAGTGTCCACGGGGTCGTCGATCCCGCCGTCAGGCTCATGCTCCGGCCGGGCACGACGGTGACGCTGGCGGTGTCGAGCACGATCTGCGGGGCGTGGGCGGGCAGCGTCACATGGGACGACAGCAGCTTGGCGACCAGGTCGGTCAGGTTCAGCGGGTGCCCGGGCGGGAGGCCGCCGGACAGTGTCCAGCCTTCGCTGGCCGGTTCCTTCTGGATGGCGAAGTACAGCCAGGCCGAGTCGGTGAACGAGATCATGCACGTGAGCGTGCAGCCGATGCCGCGCTGTCCGTCGCTGAGGCCGACGAGCTGGAACTCGAAGCTCAGTTCCTCGACGGTGAGGAAGTTCGCGACTACCGGCCATGGCGAGGCGGTCGCCGCGCCGAACCGCACCTGCTGCAACTGAGCCGGCGGGCCGAGGGTGAAGCCGATCAGCAGCGGCGACACCTTGATGGCCGGAAGGTCCTTGAGGCCGGACGGGAGCGAGTCGGTGAAGCCGGGGCCGCCGGCGAGCGTGAAGATGCCGGACAGGCTCGGGATCGTGACGCCGGGAGAGGCCGGGTCCAGCCCGACCAGCCAGCTGCTTGTCGCGCTGGTGACATCGGCCTGCACGTACGCGGGGACCGTGGTTCCGTCGATGTCGAACGTGCCGAGGACGACCCCGGTGAACTGCCTGGCGTTCTCATCGCCTGGGTTGGCCACCCCGATGGCGACCCGCAACCCGGGCTCGAGCTCGATGCCAGGCGCGACCGGCCAGCCGTTAGTGACAGTGACTGCCGCGGTAATCTCGCTCACCGTCGCCGCGGTCGTGTCAAAGGTCATGCCGAGGTCGGTCAGCGCGAACCCGTCCAGGATGCTCACCAGCTGCTGGGGCAGGAACGAGGCCAGGCCGTGGCCGCCGATCAGGGCGACGAGCTGGTCCACGGTGACCGATGTTCCAGCCGTTGCGGCGATCGCGATCTCCCACCCGCTCGGCGGAGCATGGGTGATCTCGATCGGGACGCTGCCAGCGACGTCGCCGGACAGCACGATGTCGGCCGAGAACTTGAAGGTGACAAGCTGGAACGGCTCGGCGATCGTGGTGGTCAGGGTGACGTTGGCGAGCTCGACCCAGGTGACGACGGGAAGCCGGATCGGGTCCTTGCTGACGATCGTGCCGGTCAGCGTCACGACGACATTGCCGCTGTCGACGGTGCAGGCTAGCGTGGAGCCCAGTCCGGTGTAGCCGAGGTAGTCCGCCTGCCCGGCGACGACGATCTCGGACTGGCCGGGCGCCCTGGCGGCTTTCCTGATCGGGAATGCCTGCTCGCTGAGGACGTTCGTGAAGAACGCCTGCATGACGTCGATCCCGGGAAAGGCACTCGCCCGCAGCGTAAGCGTTCCGTCGGTGCCGATCGGGGCGGCCCGCACCGCGGCGACGATGTCATCGATGGTAGCCATCAGCGGCCCTAGGGGATCAGCACGCCGGGACCGGCCGGCGGCACGAGGACGTTCAGCGCTGCCATCGCCTGAGTCCGCAGCAGCAAGCGCCTGACGAAGAAAGCCGGCGTGGCCAGCGGCGTGATCTGGCCGACCCGGACGTTGGCCGCAGTGGGCGGCGCGGCGTAATAGGTGAGCCGTCCCACGTTGGTCATCAGCGCCACCGTCGCTGGCGGCGGGGCGGGATTGTCCACGGTGACCGCGGCCGGCACCGCCAGCACGTTGCCGCTGGAATCGAGCAGGTCAGAGGTCCCGATGCGATGATAGAAGGCCGGGATGTCGAAGTTCTGCAGGTCGGTAGCGGACGCCGGGGCGGCCAGGACCATGAACTCGGGCTCCGGCGTGGGATTGCCCAGGTAGTTGTTGAATCTGATGGTGAGCTCAGCGCGCAGTTCCTGCGCCATGACGTTGGCGAGAACCGTCGGCGGGGGCAAGCCCCGGACAGCGTTGACATATATGTTCCGGCGGCTGAGAATCCAGTCCTGGGTACCGACCGGCAGCACCCGGACCAGCACATTATTGAGCCTGGCGAACCAAGCGTTGAAGCCGTTGGCCTGCTCGACGGCCCGCATGACGTTCATGCCATTGCGGAGCCCGGTGAACAGGTAGTAGGCATTGACCGGGACGAGTTTCCGTACAAGGCCACGCATGGCGTACAGCCGGTTCTGGAAGTACTTGTCGATATAGACCCGGTTGAAGTCGATGCGCTGGGTCGGGGTCCCGGTATTCGTCTGGGTGACTACATAGACGAACTCCTCGGCGTCGTTCAATTCGCCGTTGATGCCGCCGAGTGCGCCGGAGAGCAGCAGCGTCTGGCCAACTCCCGCGAATGCCTCGGTGAGTGAGATCTCCAGGTCGATGAGGTATGCGAGGTACTTTGCGATCCGGACATTCTCGATATGGAGGTCGCCGAGCGAGAAAGTGCTGGCGATGGCCAGCCACTGGCCCATCTGCCGGTAGCACCGCTCGATGATCGGCTGCTCGGGCTGGTTGTGGAAGATCAGGAAGTCGCTGACTCCCCAAGAGTAGAACCTCGTCGCGCCGTATCCGAATGCCTCCTCGTACGCCAGGAATTCGAGATAGCCATAGGCGGCGCGGATGGGTACCGGCGCGCCGACCGCCACCGACGTGCGGTGCATGGGCAGGATCCGGTAGGTGGGGAGCAGCTCAGTGCCGGCTCCGGGGTTCGCCAGCACCTGCGCGTTGAAGATCTCCACCAGGCTCTGCGCCATGAAGACGCCGCCCGTTGCCTGGTTTACCGCCGCGCTCTCACCGGCCAGCAGGCAGTCGGCCTCCAGATCGGCGGGCTTGTACACGAGCCTCAAGTCGAACCACTTCGGCTGCCAGCCAGACCACCATCTGGCCCCGAACGTCAGGATGAGGACCTGCTTGCCGCCCTTGTGGAAGTCCGATCCGGTCGACTTGATCGCTTTGAGGCTGAGCAAGGTGAGGTTCGGGTACCGGTCGATGAACAGATCCCGGATCGGGACCAGGTCCGCGGCGATCCGCTCGCAGGCGAGCTTGATGTTCTGCTGAAAATTGTTGGTGATCTGGTTGAGCGCGTTATCGGTGATCGGATACTGCCCGAAGAACCCGTTGACGTTGCCGTCGAAGACGAGGTCATTCGCGTTCAGGATCGAGTTGACGAAGTAGTTCTGATAGCCTACCAGGCTGTTCGGCACTGGCATGAGCAGGGATAGCGCCTTCTCGACGGCAGGGACTGTCCACTGATCAAGCTCCAGCGCCAGGGCGTTGATCAGCGCGGTCGACTCTAATGCGGTTCTGAAGAAGGGGTAATTGGCGCCCAGCCCGGCCGGCGGCAGCTGAGTCAGGGTATTGGTGAGAAATGTCCGAGTCGCCTGCAGGCGCCGCAAATAAAGCGATGCGCGGTATATCCGCTGGCCAGGAAGCGTTGCGGCGAGATTCGGCGGATCGTCTCCGGACCGCATCGTGACTCCGAGCTGATTCAGTGCAGCCCGTAGCTGATTCAGATCCACTGCGACATCAATCCGGGCAGCCTGCGGACAATCACTGGCACAGCGATCCCCCCCACGGAGACAAGGCATTGGAGCTGAGTGGACTCGAACGAAAGCATCTAACTTTCGCGCGCGAAACGCAAGGCCTCTGAGTAGTTTCGGATCTTCGAAGTTAACCGGGATCGGGTTTCTGGCTGGCTGGATACCTGGCGTAATTGGTGATTGGTTGTGTTATGTGATCGGCCGGCGGCTGCTGTGGATCGTGTGCGAGGCGGCGCAGACCGACCGGGATCTGGTCCCAGACCAACGGCCAGCCCAGCGCTTCGCTCCAGAAGTACCCGACATCCTGCGAACCGTCGCACGAAAACACTCCGATGAATCCGCAGTCGGCGAGGAAGTTGTTGCCCGGCTCGATGACGCAGAACTCGTTGCCTTGGTGGTCCGCGAGCACCACATGACCCTCCTCCGGGCGCTGACCGATGTCGATATGCCGGTCACCGAGTCCGAGCGACCTCGCCACCGTCTGCTGCTGGTCCTCCAGGGACGTGCTCGTCAGGTCGAAGTGCATCTGGTTCTGGCCGGCCTTCTGCCCTTGAACCGGAAGAAACCGGATCCGGACTCGTGGCCGCGTCGGGCTGGCGGCGATGGCCGCTGCGGCGTCGACGAGCACTGGACCCGGCCGGGGACCTCGGCGCTCAACGACACCTTCGTCGGCCTGGCGCGGCGTGCAGGACAGCCGGGTTGCCCAGATCCCGATTGTGATCGGACATCACGTGCCAAGCAAGTGCATTGCGGCTATGGGCGACTAATTCACACGTATTGCATGTCTTAGTCTCGTCCCGTATCCTGACCGCAGCTTTCGTGTCACGGAGGGTACGCATGCTAAGCTTCGGCCTAATCGATTCGCCGACATCCTTTCGTGCGAATGGGCTGATAAGCGGCGGTATGCTGTGAGGCGACTTGCCCGGCTGTTAGTTGACGTAGACCCGTTAAGGCAGTCATCGGCATATCGGCGCCTGTGGATCGGCAGTTGCCTATCCAGTGTCGGCAATCAGATGACTAACTACGCTGTGATATTACAGATATTCCTTCTTACTCACAGCTCGCTGTCAGTAGGCTCGACCGGACTTGTAGTCGCGGCGTCCGTCATAATTGTCGCCCTCGCAGGAGGCGTGATACTGGACGCGACCGACCGGCGCCGAGTGGTACTGATAGCAACAGGCATACAAGCGGCAGTGTCAGCGACGCTCGCGGCCCAGGCATTCGCCGGACTCGGCCTGGTCTGGCTGATCTACTGCCTTGTCGCGATCCAGTCACTCGCCGGTGCGGTCAACGCATCCGCGCAGAAAACGTTCATGCCCAACCTCCTTCGGCGCGAACAGCTCCAAGCCGGAGCGGCCTTGCAGACTCTCACGATGCATGCGAGCCTGACGGCAGGCCCGGCCCTTGCGGGCCTGATCACGGCATTGCTCGGGCTCAAGGCCTGTTACATCTTTGATGTGGCAAGTTTCGCGTGCTCTCTTTACAGCGTCGCACGGCTCCCATCTATGCGGGTCAGAGGCGAGGCCACGCGGCCCGGTCTGCGCGCCATCGGCGAAGGCTTCGCCTTTATCTCGCGCACCAAGGTCGTACTCGGGGCGCTGGTCGCTGACATGAGCGCAAATTTCTTCGGGATGCCCATGGCACTCTTTCCTGCGATCAATGCTGAGCGCTTCGGCGGGCACGCCGAGACGCTAGGCTTACTGACCACCGCGGTCGCGGTCGGCGGACTAATTGGATCGCTGCTTTCAGGACCGGTCAGCCGGATCAGGCGGCAGGGCCTGGGGATAGTAGTCAGCGGGGCCATCTGGGGGATCGGCCTGATTGCCTTCGGACTATCCGGCGTGTTCTGGCTGGCATTTCTCAGCCTGACCCTTGCCGGGGCGGGGGATGTCTCGGCTGTAATATCGCGGACCGCGCTTGTCCAGCGCCTAACTCCAGACACTCTCCGCGGCCGAGTCTCGTCGGTGGAGTATGCCGTGGGGGCGGGTGTACCGCAGCTCGGTAATTTCCGCGCCGGTGTCATCGGAACTCTTACATCCTCAACAACCGCGGTGATAAGCGGAGGCATGGCCGCTGTATGCGGCACCGCTTTGGTCAGCGCTCTCATACCGGCGCTCGTGCGGTACCCGATGCGACCCGCAGGAACTAAGGAGACGGTTGACAGTGGTCCGCGGGACATTATTAGTGAGGATACAAAAGCTGAGCTGCCTGGCTAACGCTCGATTCTATAGGCCCCAAGATAGCTGGCCGATACGTTTCATGACATATCCATGAGGAGTTCTATGACTTGTCCGGACTACATTTACCCCATCGATGTGCACGGGGAATCTTCGAACCATGGAGTCGATCTGCTCGAAGGATTCCGGGCGTCCTTCAAATCTCGTCACGGCGGTTACGCGTACATGACGCCAGCGCTTCTGCCGTTTGCCATATCGCGTCGCGCCGCGGACGAGATCTGGGCGGTGACGCAGGAATGTCTTTGTGCTCTGCGGACGGTGTTGCGTGGCGAAATCGACTCGGCACCGGCCGAGTTCCTGAGCACTCTGGGTTACTCAGAGTCAGATTCTTGCTGGCTGATGAGCATGCTGAACCCGCCGAATATGGCCACGGCGGCAGCGCTTGCTCGCGCTGACTTCGTATTGTCGGCGGAGGGGCCGCGCTTGGTCGAGATTAATGTCGGGCCAGCTCTCGGCGGAATCGGAATCATCGACCGCTACGCTGACCTCCTTGAGTCGGCATTAGCGAGCCCGGCCAGCGCCGACACGCCCGGCAGGATGCGCGGGTTGCCAGCGACCCGATCGATTCACGCACTGGCACAGACCCTACGCGAACTCGCGAGGTGTAAGGACGAACGGATCAGGGTCGCGCTGGTCATTGCCGACGACGAGGCGGAATTTCCGAACGCATACGAGATTGCAGCATACCTCACGAACGAGGGAGTGGATTCTGATGTCGTGCGTATTGACGAGATCGTCGTTGATAGCCGGGCATCTTATACCGGCTCTGGCCCGGTGGACCTGATATATGGATGCTTCACCTTCGGCAAGCTAGTGAATCCCCGCTATCGGAAATTTGCTAATGATGCGCTGTCGGCGCAGGCCAGCGGGGGTCCGAGCTACCTGTCACCGCCGCTATTTTCCCTCCTAGGGAACAAGGCGCTGCTCGCGCTCGCTGGCGAGGCAATGCCGCGGCAAGTGCAGAAAACCACTGTCTTGGACGGTGCCGCGCTGGAAGGTGCTATGGCGCGCAAGGACCGACTTGTGCTCAAGCCGGCTATCGGGTACGGAGGCGAGGACGTTGCCATAGGCGCGGGCTGTTCAGCGGAGACCTGGGAAATTTCCCTGAATAGGGCCACCGCCGCAGGCCGCAGGTATGTACTCCAGGAGTATGTCGAGCCCGCGCCGCTGGAGTTCCTGGTAGCCGGTGAGACCCTGAGACGTGAGGTAGTCCTCGGTTGCCTGAGCTTGGGCGGGCGATTCGCAGGGTACTTTATCCGGCACCTGCCAGCGGGCACCGGCGAGCCCATTAACACCAACCTGGGTGCCACGTTTGGCGGCGCTGCCATCATGGCTAACTAGACCGCCACCTTGTCACCCAGCCGACATGACGGGCACCGTAGTCCGCACGACTGTGTCAAGGCGGCTGATCACTTCGGCCTCGGTGTCGCCGGTCACCGAGATGATCGCGACGGCATCCGCGCACCGCCCGGGAGACGACAGTTGCGCGCCCGGCTTCGCAAGGATCTTGCTCTCGATTACCCAGGGCTCAGCGAGCGGCTCGATTGGCTCACGAAGCACTCCCGGGTCCGCGTAGATGGCCACCCATCCGGTGAAGTGACGCGAGATGTCGATCGTGCTGGGAACGGCATCAAGCAGCTGAGCCTGTATGCCTACTTCATGAAGGTTAATGCCCGTGCGGGAATGAAAACAGGCGGCGACGCCGCCGCCACCTGCCCGCGCGGCGATCTCGCAGAAACAAGGGCCTTCCTGGGTGATGAATACCTCGTGGTGCGTGACTCCAGTGAAGCCCGGGTAGCAGGAGATCACGTGGCAGTTGAAGTCAAGCAGCGTGTCGAGGAGCGGTCCGTCGCCGACCGAGATTGAGCGGCACGGCGCCAGCTGACGATAGGACGTCGCGTCGTCCAGGTACCGCCCGGCCGCAGCGGCAATGACCTGACCGGACTGTACTACGCTGTCCACGTGGAAGAGTGGCCCCTGAACGAATTCTTCTATTTCGAATTCGTCCAGGCTGGCGGAATGTGCCGTGCGGAACCTGGCCGCGTCTGAGGGGCTGCGCAATACGAAGACGTTCTCGGCGCCAGCGCCCATTCGCGGTTTAGCGATCAGAACCTGATGAGTGCGGAACAATTCACGTACGGCTTCCAGGCTAAACTGCGCGAAATCAGGCACGGTGATGCCGTGGCCGCGCAGGTGCTGTTTCATCGCGATTTTGTCGCGGAACAGCGTCGTCTCGGGTACCGTTGGCCCCGCGAGCCCGAGCTTTGACCGCAATTCCGCCGCCGGAATCAGCAGCCTCTCGGTGACGGCAATCACTCGTTCGGCGGTCTGGCCGCCGAACGAGTACTGGAAGGTTGCCGCGTCGGCGAGGGCGCGGTAGTCAGTCTTCGGCACGCCCACCACTGACGTGAGTTCCGGGCCGTGCGCCTGATCGAGGTGAGCTATGTCTGTGACCAGCCGGACGGCGTATCGATCAGCCGGGATGAAGCTTCTGCCACCCCGGTCGTGGTACATGTCATAGCCGTTGTGATCAATCAGGACGACTGGAACGCGCGTCACTGCGTGCTCAGCAGGTAGAGCCAGGTCGAAGGGACGCCGAGCGGCTCACGCCGGAGGATGCGCAGGCCGCCGTCCACGAACGCCCGTTCATATGTCTCCTTTTGGTAAATTGTTGTGCCCATGAACGTGTGCACCAGTTCGAACTGCAACGAGAAGATAGGCAGCGCGCCGCTGTGAAGGTGCCAGGGCTGAGCTGCCGTATCTGCTAGGAGAAAGTAACGGGCGTTTGGGAACGTCGAGCGCAAGATCTCAATCACCTCAGTGCCGTTGCTGACAGCCGAGAATAAGTCGTGCAGCATGAGAAAGCTAAGAACTAAGTCGATGTCGGGGAACACTGCCTTGCTGCCGGCATGGAAGATGTTCTGGCACGAGATATCGACCTGGTCGGCGAGGCCCACCTCTGCGACACGCCCGCGGGCAAGGGCGCACGCCGACTTGCTGATGTCTATCCCCAGCCCGCGGATGGGGCGTTCGGCCTGGCACAGCCGGATGAGGCGCGATCCGTCGCCACAGCCGAGGTCAGCCACAGAGTCGTAGTCGAGTCCGGCGACGACGTCCGCCTCGACCGCTGACATATGAGCGCGGCCCACCTCAGCCGCACCTACCGCGATGCAGGCCTCGTCACGCTGGACGTCGATGCCCCACTGCGCACGTCCGGCCGTAAGCGCCGCGAGCGAGCGCAGCAGATGACCGTAGCCACCGACTGCCCACCTGAAGAAACCGATATTGTCAGCGAGTTCGCGTCCGGCGGGAGTCAGCGAAGCGACTCCATCTCGCAGGTTGACATAGCCGAGCAAGACCGCGCTTTGGAGCAGTGCCGACAGCCGGGTCGTGTCGATACCACGATCAGAGGCCAGATCGGCGGCAGATGAAGGCCCGGTGGCTAATCGGTTCCAGACGCCCAGTTCATGTAATGCGAATGCCACATGAGCTGCGACGTATCCATTGAAGATCGCAGCGGGTTCACTCGCAGAGCCGGATAAGTTTTCGGTCACTGACTTGCTCCTATGATGCTATTTGATTATCTGTCCGTTATGCCGTAAGGGCAAGGTGGCAAACTGGCCATCTCAGCACTATAGGCATAATCGATAGCTTCTTGTCAACGCACACCTCGACCGTCACCTGGCCGATCATGGGCCAGTGCTCGCCGCGCACTCCGCGCAGGCTTTCGAGCTCACCCTTCTCCGCATCGATCTTCAGCAGGTCGAGCCTTTTGATCCCGTGCTCGTCGATCATCGCGGATATGGCGCGTAACTCGCACCTGACCTGCTCGGAAGCAGCCGATAACACAGCAATTTCCCCCCAAATCAAGCCGGCCAACACCGGTCGCCGATTCGCCATTTCGCAGATAATCCTCAACGACAGCGCGATCGGCGTACTTGTCTGCGAAGCGGCCGGGACATAGCGGCGCCAGCACCGACGAGGCGCTGGTCGGAATCTGTGAAGTCAGACAGTTTCGGATAAGTTCATTCGGTTAGCTGAGGTACCGGCTTGTTGATCCAGGACTGGGCCGGCATGACGGGCGGGGGCGGCCGGCGGCTGAACCGGTCGGGGTGGGCGTGCCAGGCGGCGGTGAGGGTGTTCTGCCGGGCCTGGTCGATCGTGCTGTCGGTGCCGAAGTGGACCGATGCGGGGGGAAGCGCCGCAGGTGCGGCGTCGCCGACGGTGGTGATACCGGCCGCTGGCGCGTGCGGCCTGCTGGCGGTCGGGTTCTACGTACGGGTCGCGCGTGCGCCACGATCTGAGCGCGCCGTCGGTGAGCTCAGGCAGACAGCCGGTCCCTGAAGCGCACCAGGCTCACGAGCCATCGGGGCTCACATCGAGCGTACCGAGTGCGAAGTACTCGGACTCTCCGGCCGCGGCGTCGCCGTCAAGCAGTACCTGCTCGCCTGCCAGCGGTTCGCCGCTGTCCGTCGCCGGCGGATCGAGTGCGCCCGGCTGAACGGGAAGACGGCAGTGCGTCTCGTATTGCTGTCCCTGAGTGACACGGTAGTAATACCAGTATCCGCCGCTGCGGGCCGGAAGCGATAAGTCCGCCTCCGCTGTGCGGGTCAGGATTTCGTTGAACACCGCATCCCGCAGGCTTGCCTGATCCGCGGTCCTGGCCTCTGCATAAGCGTTCTCCGCCGCAATGTAGCCGACAGTATCTGGATGATCCGCGTCGGCCATCCACGCATAGTCATCGACCATGGTGTCACTGTGGAAATACCGCTCCGAGGGAATCCGCTTAGCTGTCGGCGGAATAAGCGCGCCCATATCTATGGATGTTAGCATTCTGCGCCACGATCCTCGACCCACGGCGACGCCAGCCGGAAATGGCAGCGGTATCGGCTGAGCACGTCCATGCCCAGCACCTGGCCCAGCCCGCGTTCGGTGCGGGCTACGTCGAGCGTTGCCAGCCGCAGCGGCCCGATGGCAAGGTCGGAGACGGTCACGACTGGTTCGGTCACGCTGCTGCCGAAGGACGCAGACGACATGCCCTCGCCCACCGGGCGCAGGGCGGAGGTGTACGCATCGGTGCGGAGCTGGGTGCGCGCTGCTCCCGTGTCCAGGAGGAGGCGGTATGGGCGGCCTGCGATGGTGGCGTCCACCATCACGGTGGCGAAATCGGGGTCGTCGGGATCCGGTTCGATGATTAGAGGCACCCGGCGCACGCCCGGAGTGTAACAACCGTGGCTGGGCTGAGCGTCAGCCGGCGGGTGGTTTCGTCGGACGGGGGAGGTCAAGATTTCCGGCGTCGAGCTGTCGATTTCCTGGCTCGCCGTTCGTCTTAGTGCGTGACTATCTGGTAGCGACGAGGAGGAAGCGATGAAGTACGTCATGCTGATCTATCAGGGCACCGCGCTTGAGCGACAGGCCGCGCTGCCCGAGGAGGAGCAGAAGCAGGTCCATGCCGACTACCAAGGGATCAATCAGACGCCGGGCGTCACCCCCGGGCTGCCGATGGGCCTGCCCGAGAATGCGACCACCGTGCGGGTCGAAGGCGGCAAGACCCTGACAACGGACGGCCCGTTCGTCGGAATGAAGGAGGCCGTCGGCGGTTGGTTCATCGTCGAGGCCGACGACCTCGACACGGCCATCGAGGTGGCCGGCCGCGTCCCTGCGGCGCGCTATGGCGGCGCCGTCGAGATCCGCCCCTCGGAGGTGTATTGGTAACGACGCTCGAACAGGTCTTCCGCGAGGAATGGGGCCGCGTCCTAGCCACCTTGGTCGGCTTCCTCGGCGACTTTGACCTCGCCGAGGAAGCCGCGCAGGAGGCGTTCGCGATGGCCGCCGACCGATGGCCACGCGACGGCGTCCCCAGTAACCCGCGTGCCTGGTTGATGAGGACGGCTCGGAACCGGGCGACGGATCGCATCCGCCGCGACCGGGCACTCGCGACCAAGTTCGGCATGCTCGTCGCGGGCAATCGCGGCGAGGTGCCGATGAAGACAACGACGTTTCCGGACGAGCGCCTGGAACTCATTTTCACCTGCTGTCACCCGGCGCTGGCGGTCGAGGCGCAGGTTGCGCTCACCCTGCGCACTCTCGGCGGGCTCAGCACCGACGAGATCGCCCGTGCCTTCCTGGTACCGGATGCCGCGATGGCGCAGCGGCTGGTGCGGGCCAAGCGAAAGATCAAAGCTGCGGGGATCCCGTTTCGCGTGCCACCGGTTCACCTGCTCCGAGAGCGTCTCGACGCCGTTTTCGCCGTCGTTTACCTGATCTTCAATGCGGGCTACGGCGGTCGCGACGAGCTGGCGGCGGAGGCAATCTGGTTGGGGCGCGCGCTGGCCGAGCTGCTTCCGGACGAGCCTGAGGTTCACGGGCTGCTGGCGATGATGCTCTTGCACGACTCCCGTCGCGAGGCGCGGTTTAGCGACGGCGAGCTCGTGCTGCTCGGCGATCAGGACCGGTCACGTTGGAACACCGAGCAGATCGCCGCCGGACGCGCCGAGCTCGACCGCGCGCTCGCCCTGCGCGGCTGCGGGCACTATGTCCTGCAGGCCGCCATCGCTTCGTTGCACGCCGAGGTGCCGTGCGACTGGGCGCAGATCGCGGTGCTGTACGGCGCGCTCACCCGCCTGACTGGCTCGCCCGTCGTGGAACTCAACCGCGCCATCGCCATCGCCGAGACCGAAGGCCCCGAGGCCGGCCTGCGCATAGTCGACCAACTCGGTCTCGACGACTTCCGCTACCTGCATTCGACCAGGGCCGAACTCTTGCGACGTCTCGGGCGGACCGACGAGGCACGTGAGGCCTATCGACGTGCGAGACAACTCACCGACGACGGCGCCGAACGGCGCTTCCTCGAACGCCGGCTAGCGGAACTCGCAGGCACGACAGGCTCGGGCTAGGTCGTCGTTGTGTCCGGCGGAATGACGAAGTCGTGCGTACTCTAGCCGCGATGAGAGCGGGACAGGGTAACCGGGCATTTGCGGGGCTCGAAGCTATGCCACTCCATCGAGATGGCATACCCTTCGGCCAGCCGGTCATCGGATACGTCAAAGCCGGCGCTTGACGCCCGTCGAAGCCCACCTGACCATCATGGAGCGCATCGACTTCTCGCCCGCTGGCTTGCGCGCGGACCTGGCCGGAGCGCGGACCGCCCCGGCTTACCTCTACTCGGCCGCCGAGCTGATCAACTACGCCGCTGACCTGGCCGTCGCCAGTTCGGTGCGCACCCACGAGAACGAGCGCCGGTGGCGGATCTTCCACGAACGGGTCGAGCAGGCCGCCGCGTCCGGTCAGGACGACCGCGCCCGGTAGGAAGGAACGCCAAGGCCGGCACCGCACGGGTTCACCGCCCAATCGGGCACGCAGCGGGCACGGCCGGACCTGCGGTTAAGAGGCGGGCTCCACGCATCTGGCGCGGCGGTGCTAGGCGTGACGCATCCACAGGTTCGTTTCGGCGTATGTCCCGCGGTCTTGCTCGCGGTCGATGACGACCAGGTCCAGCGCATCCGGGACAACATACTGGCCGGTCTCGGGGAAGGCCATGGCCGCCCAGTCTTCCCATTCGAGCACGGTACCAGTGATGATCATGGAGCGTGGGGCGGGCGCGAGAATGCTGGCGCCAAGCCGCTGATGCGTGCGGATCCACGGGTCGATGTGGAGGCCGTCGCTCCGGGTCCAGCGCGCGAAGTCCTCCATGGGCGTCAGCGGATACCGGGTTTTGAGCGCTGGCCTGACCGGCGCGATGACACGCCGCAGCCCAGCGGCGGTGGCCCGGTCGCGGAGGGCAGCGAGGGTCCTCCCCGCCAGCCCGCCACCTTGCCGGTCGGCTCTGACGGCGGCGGCCATGATGCAGAGCGTGTCGGCCGGGACTGAGTTCTCGTGGCCGGTTACCGCGCTGACCAATGCCCCGTCGTAGCCGTCCGGCAGGGCGCTGACTGTGCCGTCCCAGCGGATGGGGACCCCCCAGCCCCCGGCAACTACCTGACCGTCTTGGAGGAGAAGCACGTCGTATTGCGGGAAGTATGTCCCGGCGCGGTCGATGTGCTCGCGAGATACCGGGTCGTGGAAGATGAACTCTGGCCAGACAGCGCGGAAAGCATCTCGGGCCTGTTCATCGAGATCACGACGGTCGGCTGTTGTGACGACCTCTAGCTCACCCATGGTGCACTTCACCCCTAACCGGTCCCTGCCAGCATTTACCGTACCCATGGTGGGATTGGTTGTCTTGTCCATTTTCCTCGATAGGCGGCGAGCTTGACAGCCGCGTGCCACCCGCGAGTCCAGGTATGGGGGCGTCGGGATGTCCGGATCAGTCACATCGCGTCGCGCGGAGGGAAGGAAGGGCCTGATGGCCTGGTTCAGGAGAGCGCCCCCAGCAGGATTCGAACCTGCGCACACGGCTCCGGAGGCCATTCCCCGGCATGTCGCTGCACTACACTGACCTGCGGAAAGGCGGCTGGAAGTGGCGCGCGGCCGGATTCTCTATCGCGTATCTCTCGTGTCTTGGCGGTTGAGTGCCGGTCGTTCCGCTAGTGGTCGTGCGGGACGGCGGGCCGGATGACGGGGATGACGCGGAGGAGTTCGCCGAGTCCGGCGAAGTCGCCCGGGTTCGTGGTGAAGAGAGGCAGCCCCTCGGCGATGGCTGTGGCGGCGATCATCAGGTCGGCGGTCCGCCGCCGTGGCTTGCGGCCGGCGGCGATGACCGCCGCGGTGACGCGGCCGTAGATGCGGGCAGCCTCGGCGTCGAACGGCACCGGGTCGAACTCGCTCTCGGCGCGCTGCGGTATCTCCAGCCGGCGGGCGCGTTCGGCTCGCTCGTCGTAGAGGTCTTGCTCGTCGTTGCCGCGGACTTCGTGCGGTCCGGCGGAGAGCTCGGCGAGGGTGATGGCGCTGATGGCCATCTCGTCGGGGAGTTCGCCTGGGTCGATCCACCGGCGAAGGATCACGATGTTGGTGTCGAGCATGCCCAGGCGCGGGTGCTCACCGCTCATAAGGGCTGCCGGTTTCGGTGTCGAGGGCGGCGTCCTGGTCGGCGCGGAACGTGTCCAGGTCGACGGCCGGCGCGTTGCGGGACATCGCGGCGAACTCCTGCCGTGAGACGAACCGCCGCCGGCGGCGCAGCGGGATCAGCTCGCCGATGCGGTGGCCGTCCCTGGTGACGGTGAACGACTGGCCGTGCTCGACGGCGTCCATGATCTCCCGCGACCTGGTCCGCAGGTCGCGTTGGGTGATCTCAGGGGATGCGGTCATGGCAGCATGGTAGCACTCTGTGCTATCTGGTAGCACAAGACGAAATTCCTTACGACGTGGTGCGTAATTGAGCTCGGGACGTCGTTGCCTGGGGTGCTGGCGTGCTCGCGGTGCTCCGGCGGGTTACCGGGCCGCAGCGCGGTCGGATACCAGTGATCCGATTGCCTGGATGGTTTCG
>Ga0307372_10003723_pt1 | contig 24110 bp, 16 predicted proteins | sample OX1MG_FD_202533 | JGI IMG/M metagenome (GOLD analysis project Ga0307372, IMG submission 202533) | Soil microbial communities from Risofladan, Vaasa, Finland - OX-1 | ecosystem: Environmental > Terrestrial > Soil > Coastal area > Acid sulfate soil | place: Finland: Risofladan, Vaasa | collected...
AGATCGGCATGCCGGTGGACTTCTCGGTGACCGGCTATCCCGGTCGCACGTTCACGGGGCACATCACGCGAGTGAATCCCACGGCCGATCCCACCACCCGGCAGGTGTCGCTGCTGGCGCGCATCCCCAATGTGGGGCGCTCGCTGGTGGGCGGCCTGTTCGCCGACGGGCGCGTGGCGAGCGAGACGCACGACGCGCCAGTGGTGCCCATCTCGGCGGTGGACGAACACGGCGTGCGGCCGTCGGTGATGGCGCTGCGACAGGGGAAGGTGACGCCGGTGGCCGTCGAACTCGGCATTCGCGACGACGTCGCCGAGACGGTGGAGATCCGGAGCGGGCTGGCAGCGGGCGACACGATCCTCGTCGGTGCCGCGCGCGGCATCTCACCGGGCACGCCGGTGCGGGTGAGCGCACCAAACGACGCCAAGCCGTAGCGAGCGGATCATGGTCATTTCCGATTTTGCGATCAAGCGCCCGTTGATCACCGTGGTCACGATGCTGGCGCTGACCGTCTTCGGGCTGTTCGCGCTCTACAAGCTGAAGACCGACGAGTACCCCGATGTGGCGCCGCCGTACGTCACGGTGGGCATTCCCTATCCCGGCGCGTCGCCCGACGTGGTGGAGAAGCAGATCCTCAAGCCGGTGGAGGATCAACTCTCGTCGATCGCCGACGTCAAGCAGATCACGGGGCAGGCGTACGACGGCTATGCGAACGTGCTGATCGAGTTCTACTTCGACAAGGACCTCAACGTCGCCACGCAGGAGGCCCGCGACGCGATCTCGTCGATCCGCTCCGATCTACCCGACGAGATGAAGGAACCGGTGATCAAGAAGTTCAACGACACCGATCGTCCCATCGTGTCGCTGGCGCTGTCGTCGAGCGTATTGTCCCCGGCCGAACTGACCCGACTCGCCGATCCGGACATCACGCGGCAACTGCGCGCGATTCCAGGTGTGGCGGACGTGGAAATCTTCGGGAACGTCGATCGGGAGCTGACCGTCGAGGTCCATCCCACGGCCCTGCAGGCCGCTGGGGTGAGCGTGGCGCAGGTTGTCACGGCGCTCCAGAACCAGAATCTCGCCGCGCCTGTTGGGCGCGTGATCGGCTCGCTGGATGAGCGGTCGATCCGCCTCAAAGGCCGTCTCGAGACCCCCCACGATTTCACCCAGCTCATCGTCGCCGAACGCAACAACCGGGTGATCCGCCTGGGCGACGTGGCCACGGTCAGCGACGGTACGGCCGAGGCGCGCACGATGGCGCTGTACGACGCGCGCGAGGCCGTGGGCATCGACGTCAAGAAGGCCAAGGGCTACAGCACCACCGACGTCAGCGATCAGATAAGGGCCCGCGTGGCCCAGATCCAGAAGACGCTTCCGGAGGGCACGACGATGGACGTCGTGAAGGACTCCGGCGTGCGCGTTACCGCGGCCGTGCGCAACGTCGAGGAGGCGCTGCTCATCGGGGCGATGCTCACCGTCCTGGTGGTGTTCCTGTTCCTGAATTCATGGCGGTCCACGGTCATCACCGGACTCGCCCTGCCGGTGTCGGTGCTGGCCTCGTTCATCGCCGTGTGGGTGATGGGGTTCAAACTCGAGACGATGTCGCTGCTCGGCCTGTCGCTGGCGATCGGCATCCTGATCGACGACGCCATCGTGGTGCGCGAGAACATCGTGCGCCACGTGGAGATGGGAAAGGATCACTACACGGCGGCCCACGACGGCACCGACGAGATCGGCCTGGCCGTGGCGGCGACGACGTTCTCGATCCTCGCCGTGTTCGTACCGATCGGGTTCATGCCGGGGATCGGCGGCCAGTGGTTCAAACCGTTCGCGCTGACCATTGCCTGCGCGGTGGCAGTGTCGCTGTTCGTCTCGTTCTCTCTCGATCCGATGCTGTCGGCCTACTGGGCCGACCCGCATAAGCCCGACCATGAACGGGCGTGGATCTCGCGGCAACTGAACCGCTTCAACCGCTGGTTCAACCGCCAGGCCGCGAACTACAAGAACGTGGTGGCGTGGGCGCTGGACCACCGAGCGGCCATGGTGACGATAGCCGTCGGGACGTTCTTCGCGGCGTTCCTGCTGCCCAGCCGCGGGGTGAGCGGACTGGGCATGGCCGTGATCGGGCTGGCCGCGGCCGTGTACGCCATGAGCAGCAAGCGGCTACCCGGGGCGGCGCGGGCCCTGATCGGCGTGGCCGGCGTCGCGGCCTTCGTGATTCTGCCGCGGTTGGTGCCGCCGATGGGCGCCGTCGGTGTGGGCTTCATGCCCGAGGACGACCGTGCCGAGTTGACCGTGCACATCGAGACGCCACCGGGATCGAATCTCGAGTACACGCGGCTCAAGGCTGAAGAGACGGCCCGGTTCATCCGCGCGCACAAGGACCTGGTGCTGCACACGTACTCGACGCTCGGTACGCAGGCTACGGGCGAGGTGGACCAGGGCGACATCTACGTGAAGATGGTGCCGCGCGAGCAACGGTCGGTGAGCGTCAACGAATTCGCGGCGATGTTGCGCGACGAAACCAGACACGTGGCGGGCATCACGTTGTCGGTGTTCACCGACGACTTCAGCGGCGGTCGCAAACAATTACAGTTGCAGATCCGCGGCGACAACCTGACGGCGATCAATGCCACGGCCGACACCGTGGAGCGCATCGTGAAGCAGGTGCCGGGCGCGGTGGACGTCGGGCTGTCCACCAAGGGGGAGAAGCCGGAGCTGAACATCGAACTCAACCGCGGCATCGCCGGCGCGCTGGGGATCACCGTGGGCCAGATCGCGCAATCGCTGCGGCCCGCGTTCGCCGGGCTCAAGGCGGGCGACTGGATCGATCCGAGCGGGGACCCACGCGACGTCGAGGTGCGGCTGGCGCCGGACGCCCGGCGCCGGGCGTCCGACCTCCGCCAACTCCCGTTGGTGGTGACCGGTCCCGACGGCATGCCGACCACACTGCCGCTCGGGCAGGTGGCAACGATCAAGGACAGTGTGGGGCCGGCGATCATCGACCATCTCGATCGCGAACGCGTGGTGAACGTCGAACTCAACACGTCGGGGCGCGCCTCCGGCGACGTCACCGCGGATATCGAGGCGCGGCTGGCCACGCTGCGGTTGCCGCCCGGGGTGCGGCTGTCGTACGGCGGCGACGCGCAGAACCAGAGCGAGGTCTTCGGCCAGATCTTCTCGGCGCTCGGCATCGCCGTATTGCTGATGTACCTCATCCTCGTCGTGCAGTTCGGGTCGTTCCTCGATCCGTTGGCGATCATGATCTCGCTGCCGTTGTCGTTGATCGGCGTGATGTTGGCGCTGGCGTTCACCGGCAACACCATCAACATCATGTCGTTGATCGGCGTGATCCTGCTCATGGGCATCGTGGCCAAGAACGCCATCCTCCTCATCGACTTTGCGAAATGGTCGCGTGAGGAGCAGGGGACGCCGTTGCGCGACGCGCTCATTGAAGCGGGGGCGATCCGCCTGCGGCCCATCCTGATGACGACGTTCGCCCTGATCGCCGGCATGATTCCGGTGGCGATGGGGCGAGGCGAAGGCGCGCAATTCCGATCACCGCTGGGCGTCGCCGTGATCGGCGGGGTGATCACGTCCACGCTGCTCACCCTGCTCGTGATTCCGACGTTCTATGAGATCATGGACGGGTGGCGCTCCAGGTTGGCCCGGAAGTTCGGGCTCAGGCCGCCCCACACGGCGGAGCACGCCGTACCGGTGGGCACGCCGGGGAAACCCGCGATGGGCGACGATTAGCGGACGCGAGGGCCGCGGCATTCCTGACACCGCCGCGGGCCCCCAGAGGATAGATTGGAGGTTCGACGTCCGGCCAGACCCACCGTTCCCCCTGTACCGGAGGACCGATCATCGTCCCCCTCCTGCTCCAAGCGTTGTCGCAGTTGAGCGATTCGTCCACGCATCTGCAACGGCTGTGGGCCTACATCACGCTCGGAACCACGAGCATCATCACCGAAGAGACCTCGCCGATGATCGGCGGGCTGGCGGTGCACAACCATCACCTACGGTTTTCGCTCGTCGTGCTCTGGGTGGCCGCCGGCGTATGGGGCGCCGACATCGTGCTGTACTACCTGGGCCGGTGGCGCGGCCGCTGGTTACGGCAACGGTGGCCGGTGTTGCGCGGCGTGATTCTCCGCGCGCTGCGCGTGGTGCGACGGCATCCGTGGCGGTCGTCCCTGGCCGTGCGGTTCGCGTACGGACTTCGCTTCACCTTGCCGATCGCGTGCGGGGCGGCGCGGCTGCCCGTGGCCCTCTATCTGATCGGCAGCGCGATCAGTGCGTTCCTCTGGGCGCTGGCGTTCACCTCCATGGGATGGATGGTGGGGCGTACGACCCGCGCCCTCGGCTGGCATCCCCGGGTGCACGAACTGCCCTTCATGGTCGGGCTGGTGGTGGTCGGGATCGCGGTGTACTTCATCGCCCGTCGTCGGCACCTGGAAGATCGGACCGTTGAAATGCTCGACGCTGAATAGGAGCGGCTGACAACCGACGCGAATATGCGCGATGACCCCGGGGACCCTCGAGGCACTACGAACGGCGGACGCGATACCGGCCCATCCATCTCACTCGGGCAATTGCGCGAGGCGGTGACGCGGGGCGTGATCTCGGCGGAGCAGCTGCGGATGATCCGCGAGCTGCCGGAGCCGGGCGATGAGCGGGCGGGCGGGACGGCGCGCGAGGTGCGGCGCGGTCTCAATGCCGTGACCATCGCGTACTACATGGGCGCGGCCGCCGTGGTGTTCGCCTTCGGATGGTTCATCATCGACCGGTGGAAGCCGCTCGGGGCAGGCGGCGTGCTGGTCGTCTCGCTTGTCTACGCGCTCGTGTTCGGCATCACCTCGCGGACCCTCACCCGGTTCGGATTCGCGACCGCAGCGGCACTGGCCGCACTGCTCACCGTGGTCATGATGCCGCTGGTCGCCTGGGCACTGCTCAGCCTGGCCGGTTGGTGGTACGAGCCCCGTATCGCGCCCGGCATGGCGCCGTTCGCCGCGTGGACCGACGTGCTGGAAAGCCTGCGGTGGATTCCGCTGGAGTTGACGGCGGCCCTTGCCGCGCTCATCGCGCTCCGGCGGGTGCAGTTCGCCGTGCTCGCGATCCCGGTAGCGATGGCGCTTCCGTTGGTGGTAGTGCACGCGATGCCGCTGTTGCTCGACCCCGAAATCGTGTCGGAGATGACGGCGTGGGGGTTGCTCGTCGCCGCCGCCGCGGTGATCGCTGCCGGCTATGTGGCGGACCGGCGCACGAGCGATGGCGAAGACTATGCGCGGTGGGTGTATCTCACCGGGCTCATCACGCTGGCGGTCGGTGTACTGTCGGCGTGGGAATACGCCGGGTACCTGCGGCACGCGCTTCCGATGCTCGCGGTCGCGCTGTTCGCGCTCGCGCTCTATCTGCGTCGCTCGATATTCCTGGTATTCGGCGGGCTGGGGTTCGTCGGGTACCTCGCCTATCTCGCGTTCGACGTCTTCGGCAAGGCGATGAGCTTTCCCGTGCTCCTCGCCACCTTCGGCACCGGCATCATCCTGATCACCGTGTTGCTGCAGCGGCGCTACCCGTCATTGGCGCGGCAAGTCGAGGCGCAGCAGCATGGCCGACGGCGGGTTCCTCATGCACCGCTGGTGTTTGGCGCGGCCATGGTCGTCCTGCTCGGCGTGTTCGCGGGCCGACTCGACGGCGCCCGCGACCGTGCCCGGGCCCAATGGACGCGGATCAGGGCCACGCAGCTGGAAATGCACAAGCGTCGGAAGATGCTGACGCCCGGTCCCGCCAGTCGACCGGCAGCGAGGGACCGGAACTAGCGGCGGGCCGCCCTCCTCCCGTGAAACACGACCGGCGGAGGGTCCGTAGGGAGCGACGGATCCTCTAGCCCATTCCGATGTTCGCTCTCGTCGCCGCGGCCGCATTGGCATTCCAGGTGCAGGTCCAGACCGCCAAGGACACGGTCGCAAAGAAGGACGTCAACATCAGCATTGGCGTCGGCGCGGAGGCCCACGGCGGCGCGCCGCGCCGCATTCCACTCACGCCGGAGCTGCTGCGTACGGCGTTCCACGACTCGGCGGCCCGCACGCTGCTGCTGCGGGCTCGCGCGGCGCGACTCCGGCAGGATTCGGCGCTTGTGGCCTACGACGCGATGTCGTACCAGCGCATCTCGGCGGGGCTCGGCATCGGGGCATTCGGCCGCGACCGGTTGATGTTCCGGCGCGAGGACGTGGCGCGGGTCCGCTGGCAGCGCGGCGTGGGTGCGTGGGTGGAGCTCAAAGGCGCGCGCACCGCCATTCCCATCGCGCCGGCCGACGCTCAGGACTCGGCCGGTCGCGACATGAACTTCGACGACGACGCGGCCATCCCGTACTTCCCGGGGTACGAGTCGCTCTGGATCGGCGGCGGCGTGGCCAAGGCGCAGGTTGATGAGCGCGAGATCGTCCATCCGCTCGCCGAGGGCGCCGAGGCGTACTACACGTACGCAACGGGGGACTCGATGAGTCTCCGCCTGCCCGACGGCGCGGCGATCCATCTGCGCGAACTCAAGGTGCGCCCCCGCCAGCCGAGGTGGAACGTGGTGGTCGGTTCGCTCTGGTTCGACGTGGCCACGGGCCAGCTGGTACGTGCCGCGTTCCGGCTCGCCGTGCCCATGGACATCTGGGCAGTGGCCGACGAGGAGGCCAACCAAGCGGGCGATAGCGCTGGCACGGAGCCCGTTCCCGCCTGGGTTAAAGGGATGCTATCGCCGATGAAGGCCGAGGTGACGGCGGTGGCCATCGAATACGGACTCTACAATGGCCGGTTCTGGCTGCCGCGGCTGCAGAGCGCCGAGGGCGACGCACAGGTCAGCTTCATGCGCGTACCGTTCAGTGTGGAGCAGAGCTACACCTATTCGTCGGTCAACGGGCGCGACTCATTGCCGCACATTGCCGTGGCGTCGGCCGCGATTCCGGATTCGCTGCCAGAGGCGGTCAAGGATTCGATCCGCGAGGCGCGGCGCGACGCGCGACGCGCCGCGCGGGATTCGGTTCGGCGGGGCCTCAAACCGCCGCCCGTGGCGGTGTGTGACACGGGCAAGGTCTACACGCGCACGTCCTACCGCTACAACGACGCGCGGCTCCCGGTGGCGTACCAGGTGCCGTGTGATCAGGCGCAACTGGCCTCGTCTCCGCTGCTGCCGAAATCCATCTACGATCCGGGCGAGGCGATCTTCGGGTCCGAGGAACGCGACGCGCTCATCGCCCAGGCCCTCTCTCTCTCGGCGCAGGCGCAGTTCGGCCCCCTGCCGCCCACGTTCCACACCGGCCTCGACATGATGCGGTTCAACCGGATCGAAGGACTCTCGTTCGGCGGCCGTGTGGACGAGCAGTTCGGGGCCGGCTACGCGGGGTCGCTCCTCGGGCGCATTGGCATCGCCGATCGCGAGCCGAACGTGGAACTGAACGTCGCGCGAAGCAATGGTGCGCAAACCATCGGCGTCACCGCGTACAACCGGCTCGTGGCCGCGGGTGATTGGGGGAACCCCCTGAGTTTTGGCAGCTCGGTTTCGGCGCTGTTGTTCGGACGCGACGAAGGCTTCTACTATCGCGCGTCGGGCGTGGAGCTCACCGGCACGAACACCCGCGGGCTCAACTACGACTGGCGGTTGTTCGCCGAGGGCGAACGCAGCGCGGCGGTGGAGAACCAATGGTCGCTTGGCGCTCGGTTCATGCCGAATATCGTGGCGCGCCGCGGGACGTACGCCGGCGGCGCGCTGCACGTCCGCGGCAGCTACGGCGAGGACCCGGGGGGCTTCCGCGTGCTATCCGATCTCCGGCTCGAGGCGGCGGGGGGTGATTCGACCTACGGACGCGGGTCGGCGGAGTTCACCGTCTCCGATGGGTTCGGGCCGCTCGCCGGCGCGGTCACGCTCTCCGGCGGAAGTTCGGTTGGGGCGCTACCCGCGCAGCGGCTCTGGTACCTGGGCGGTGCGCAGACCGTGCGCGGCCAGCGCCCCGACACGCTGCAGCGTGGCAATGCCTACTGGCTCACACGCACCGAACTCGGGTTCAACCGCACGGGGGTGCGGCCGACCGTGTTCGGCGACCTGGGGTGGGCCGGCGATCGCACGAGGGTCAGCGACGTGGGGCGCCCGATGAGCGGCGTGGGCGCGGGCCTGAGTTTTCTGGATGGCCTGTTCCGGTTCGACGTTGCGCGCGGCCTGTACCCGCGCAAGGAGTGGCGGCTGGACCTGTACGTCGAAGCGCGTTTCTAGCGGTTTCGCGGCCCTTTCCGCGCCGTGTGGAGCTCCCGGTTCCTGGTTCCACGGGGGCTGACGACGGGGGCGTCCGCCTCTTGCGAATCGACGAAATTGGGGCAATCCGCAAGAGCCCGGGGCGAGACGGGTGCCCCCGAGTCCGGTTAACCGATTGATCAGGCACCCTTTGTGCACCACTTTGGTGGTGGCACGATGATCGCATCGGTAACCCACCGTGAACCCGCGCGCACGAACGCCGCGGGTGTATGGCCGAAGCCGGCCCTCGCTCCCCCTCGTCACGTGAACCAAGATCCGGAAGTCCGTGCCCGCTTCTTTGCCGAGACCCTGCGATGGCAGAGCCGCATCCGGCTGGGTGTCGCGCTGGTGGTGGGCGTGGCGGCGTTCCTGCTGTTGCAGACCGGGACCACGGGGCGTTCGGTGGACCCCCTCGTCGGCGCGCTCCTCGCGTACGGGGTGATCGTCGGCGCGGTCGTGGTCGTGGCGGGGAGGCGCGGGAGCGTGGGCAGCTGGGCGGTGACGGCGACCGTCGTCGCCGACATCGGCTATCTGTTCGCGGTGACGCTGCTCGTGTCGGCTCCAGCATATTATCAAAGAATATTGATACTCTCGTTCGTCACGCTGCACCTCGCCGATCTCTACTTCGGCCGGGGGCAGGCGGTGGTGGCCCTGGTCACCGTGGTGCTGGGCTACCTGGTGCTGGTGTCGGTGGCGATTGCCGGTCACGCCCCGCTCGCGTGGTCCGAGGAGCTGTGGTCGGTGGCGGCATTCACGGTCGTGGCGGCCGCCTTCCTCCTCCAGTATGGCGACTGGAATCGGCGGCTCGGCGCGATCGTGCGACTGCTCGAGCGGGTCGAGGAGGGCGAGTTTGCGGCTCCGTACGACATCGAAGCCGACCTGCATCCCGATGCGGTCACGATGGTCGGCGCGGCCTACAACCGGGTGCGCGAACAGATATCGAGCATGGTGCTCACCGACGTGCTCACCGGCTGTCTGAACCGCCGCGGATTCGAGCAGGAACTGGCCCGCGAGATCGCGCGCGCGACCCGTGCCGGCAGTGAGTTCTCGCTCCTTGGCCTCGACCTCGACTACTTCAAGACGGTGAACGATACGTGCGGACACCTGGCCGGCGATGCCGTGCTGCGCGAGGTCGGGGCCCTGCTCAAGCACTCGCGACGAGCCGGCGACGTGGTGGCCCGGACGGGGGGCGAGGAATTCTCGATGATTCTTCCCGACACATCGGCGGTCGGGGCGCACCAGGTGGCGTCGCGGCTCTGCGAGGCCGTGCGCGCGCACGAGTTCCTGGCCACGCAAAAGCCCCTCCGGCTCTCCGTGAGCATTGGCGTGGTCTCCTCAGGCACCGACCTCCACGACGAGGTCGTGGAGGAGGTCAAACGGCGTGCCGACGACGCGCTGTACCACGCCAAACGGAGCGGTCGTAACTGCGTGTGCGCCTGGACGCCGGCGCTGGCCAGCCGCCCATTGGGACGCAGCACCGAATCCTTGCGCGTGATCGGTTCGTAGGGCTGGGCACCCTTCTGCGCCCTCCATTCCGGCGGCCATGGCTTCTCCCTCCCTGACATCCACGCGCGTGGGTTTCGCCGCCCTGCGCGCGAATCCGCTCCGAACGTTCCTGTCGACGCTCGGTGTGATCATGGGCGTGGCGGCGCTGGTCTCCGTGTTGTCGCTGGGCGACGGTATGGAACACTTCGCGCGTACACAGATCGACCGAACCTCCGACCTGCAATTCATCCAGGTGAATCCGGTGACCACGCGTGAGGTGGATGGGCAGTCGTTTCCCCGCCCCGACGTGCGCCTGTTCACCGTGGACGACGTCGCCGGTCTCCAGTCGCGGTTAGCAGTGCCGGCGCAGGTGACGGTGGTCGTGCGGGCAGGGGCGCTCGTGTCGCGCCCACCCGGTCGTCCGCGGGGAGTCGTCGTGTTCGGCGCGACGCCGGCCCTGGCCGCGATGCGCGGGCTCCATGCGCGGGCCGGCCGGTTCTTCGACGAGGCCGAGACGCGCGCCGGCGCACCGGTCGTGGTGCTGTCGAACGCACTGGCCGCAGCGCTCGCTGCACCGGCGGCGGGGGTGTCGCTCGTCGATTCCACGGTGCTCGTGCAGGGCCAACCGCGGCGGGTGGTGGGAGTGCTGGCACCGGGCCAGGACTCCACCGCGCTGCAGGCATTCGTGCCCATCACGGGAGCGGTCGCGGCGATGCTTCCATCGACGACGGTGCGGGCGCCGATGTTGCTCATCCACGTGGATAGTGTAAACCAGGTGGACTCGGCGCGGGCGGTGGTGGAACGGTGGCTGGCTGCCGGCGACCCGGCGTGGAAGGACCGGGTGCGCGTGGTCACCAACGAATACCGGCTGGGCCAGGTGCAGCAGGGTCTGCTGCTGTTCAAGCTGCTGATGGGTGCGCTCACCGGGATCTCCCTGCTCGTGGGCGGCATCGGCATCATGAACGTGCTGCTGGCGAGCGTGGCCGAGCGGACGCGGGAGATCGGCATCCGGCGCGCGGCCGGCGCGCGCCGGCGGGAGATCATGACCCAGTTCCTCGCCGAGTCGGTGGCCATCACCAGCACCGGTGCCGTGGTCGGTGCGGTGTTCGGGGTGGCGGCGGCGTACACGGTTACGGCCGTCATGCGCGCGCGCACACGGGCGACCGTGTACGCGGGGCTCTCGTGGAGCACGCTGGCCGTGGCCGCGCTCGCCGCGCTCGTCGTAGGCATCGGATTCGGACTGTATCCGGCCCTCAAGGCGGCCCGGCTGTCACCCATCGACGCCATTCGGCACGAATAGCGCGCCGTTTACTTTCTCATGTGGCGGGCACAGGTTGTACGCCGATGCCCTCCGCCCCCTCGCCCGGTTCGTTGTCATCGCTCACGCGCTGCGCGTGGGCGACCACGCCGCTCGGGATCGCGTACCACGACGCGGAATGGGGAGTGCCCGTGCATGACGACCGGATCCTGTTCGAATTCCTGGTGCTCGAGGGCGCGCAGGCAGGCCTGAGTTGGGAGACGATCCTGCGCAAGCGCGAAGCATACCGCGCTTCGTTCGCTCAGTTCGATGCGGCGACGGTTGCCCGATTCACACCCGCCCGAGTGGAACGGCTGCTGGGCAACCCCGGGATCGTGCGCAACCGGCTGAAGATCGAGAGCACCGTGTCGAACGCCCGGGCGCTGCTCGCCGTGCAACGCGAATTCGGGAGTTTCGATGCCTACGTCTGGCGATTCGTCGAAGGAACACCCATCGTGAACCGGCGCCGCTCCATACGCGACGTGCCCGCCCGTACCGCTCGGTCGGATGCCCTGAGCCGGGACCTCAAGGCGCGCGGCTTCCGATTCGTGGGCTCCACGATCTGCTACGCGTTCATGCAGGCCGTCGGCCTCGTGAACGACCACCTCGTCACCTGCTTCCGGTATTCGTCCACGTGACCGACAGCGACCGGATCGTGATTCCCGCGGAGACCACGGTGGCGATCATCGCGCTCATCGTCGGGGTGATCACGCTGAACTACCTGCCCGTAGGCGGGTTCTACGACGACGGCCTCTACACGATCCTCGCCAAATCGCTGGCCACGGGGCAGGGCTACCGGTTCCTCAATCTGCCGGGCATGCCAGCGGCGGTGCACTATCCGCCAGGCTACCCCCTGATGCTCGCGCTGTTCTGGAAGATCGCCCCGGCGTTTCCGGCCAATCTCGTCTGGTTCAAGCTGCTCAATGTGGTGCTGCTGGGGGTGATCGCGTGGGTGACGTGTCGGTACGCCGTCCGCGTGCTCATGCTCTCCCCGGGCACGGCATTTCTGGGCACGCTCCTCGGCACGGTGACGATTCCGATCCTCGTACTCACGAACATGCTGGTGTCGGAGCCGTTCTTCCTCGCGCTGTTGATCCCGGCGTTGATTCTGGGCGAGGAGATGGCGCGGCACGAGCCGGAGCGGCGTGAAGCCGTGTGGCTGGGATTCCTGAGCGGTGCCGTGGTGATGGTCCGCTCGATCGGTGTCATGCTTATCATCGCCGTGGTGGTCGTCTGGCTGGCCAAGCGGGCGCGCCGCGCCGTCGCCTGGTATCTCGGCGCCGCGTTGTTCGTGATGTCGCCCTGGCTGCTGTACTCCGCGCTGCACGCCCACGATGTGCCGCCGGTGCTCCAGGGTGCCTACGGCAGCTACACGGGTTGGTTCATGGGGGGGCTCCACGCCGGAGGGCTGCCGTTTCTCGTGGCGACGATACGCGTGAACGTGCATCGGCTGGGCGTAGGCGTGGCCACGTCGTTCGAGTACGCGCCGTCCGCGGCGATTGCCGCGATCACGATGCTCGCGCTGACCTTCATGTTCGGCTACGGAGCGTGGCGCGCCCGCCGCCGCGCGCCGGTGACCCTGGTGTTCCTGGCGCTCTACCTGGGACTGGTGATCGCCTGGCCCGACCAGCCGCTGCGGTTCGCGTGGGCGGTCTGGCCGGTGCTCATGGTGATGCTGCTCGTGCCGCTGGAAGCATTACGGTCGCCGGCCGCGCCGCGGTCGCTGCGCATCGGCATTGGAGTAGCGGCCCTGTGCCTCGTACCCGGCATGTTGCGCTACAACGTGCGTGGATATGCCGGCAGCTGGTGGGCGAACATTCCCCGGACGATGACCGATCGCGCGCAGCCGGCGATTCGCTGGGTGCGCGTACACACGCGTCGTGGAGATGTCGTGGCTGCCGAGTCCGAGCCGATGGTCTATCTGTACGCGGAGCGCGAAGCGGTGCCGGTGGCGACGTTCACGGCCTTGCAGTACCTGCGCAATCGGACGTCGCAGGAAAACGCCGAAGACCTGCGTCAGATCATACAGGCGTCGCAAGCACGCTACGTGCTCGTGCAGTCGCCGGGCGAACTCGATGCGGCACGGACGCTGGCCGCGCAGCCGGGTGCGAACCCAGAGCTCACACTGACCGACAGCACGGGCGGTCTGTACGTGTTCGCGGTGGGGGTTCCGCGTGCCGATTCAACGCATCACTGAGCGCCGGCATTCGGCGAGCAGCCGGCGCGGCGCCGGCGCGTACGGAAACAGGGCCAGCGCCGCGGTCGCGTGGCTGCGCGCGAGGTCGCAGCGTCCGCGGGCCTGCGCCGCCTCGGCCAACCGCATCCAGATCCGGTAGCTGCCAGGATCCTCGTGCGCGGCCGCCGTCAGCGCGCCGTGCTCATACTGGCGCATCGCGTCGAGCATGCCCGCGCTACGGACCGACGCGGCGACGCCCGCCAGCACGAGGCACGACAGGAGCGCCGCGCGCATGCGGCCCGATACGGCCAGGGACCGCCGTTCCGGCGGGCTGCGGAGCGCACCGAATGCCGCGAACGCGATCAGCGCCGGCGCGGGCAGCAAGAGCACGGCATCGAACATACCCACGATGCCGGTAGCGATCACGGCGCCGGCCAACGCGAGCCCCCGGAGATACCCTTCGAGGTCGCGTGCACGGAACATCTGTCGGCCGGCGTCGGCGAGCAACCCTAGCAGGGCGAGCGCCAGCAGCGCCACCGCCGGGATCCCGCGCTCCGAGATGAACGCCATCCAGTCGCTGCTCGGCCACGGATTCGCAGTCATCCCCGTTTCGTCGTCGAGCGACGGATCGCTGCGCTTCACGATCGCCGGATACTCCACCGCCCAATTGCCCGGACCCACACCCAGCAAGGGGTGATGCAGCGCCAGTTTGAGCGTGTTCGTGTACTGCACCAGGCGGCCCCGGCCACTTCCCTGGGAGAAGTCGGCCATGTTCTTCACGGAATCGAGATAGGGCGACTTGCTCCGCCACGACAGCGAATTGGGCAGGAACACCGCGGCGGTTACACTGCCCGCAACAACGATTGCGATCAGCGCCAGGCGGCGCCGCATGCCGGTCACCTGCCACCGCGCGCGGGCGCGCCACACGCCGGGCAGGAGCACGATCACGCACGCCGCCAAGGCGATCCACGCCGCGCGCGTACGCGACAATACCAGCACCCCGGACACGAGGGCCAGCGCGAGCGTGGCCATCACGCTGGAGAACCGCCGCCGCGCCCCGACCGCCGCCACGACCAGCAGTGGCGCGGCGATCGCGGCGAGATGGGCCACGAAGTTCCGGTTGCCGAGTGTCCCGCCGGGCGCGCGGTTGGCGCTGAAAAACGTCGAATCCACGCCGTATGCCTGGAGCAGCGACGTCGCCGCCACCATGAGCACCGTCAGCACGAGCGCGCCCACCACAGCCCGTTCGCGCGCCGGCTGCCCGGCAGCGATCGCGGTGGCACTCCAGAACACCACGAGGCTCGACCAGGTAACGGCCAACGACCGTTCGGCGAGCCAATGATTGGTCGTGAAGACCGCCGACACCGCGCTCAGGGCCAGAAAGAGCGCGAGCAACAGGTCCACGCCGGAATACCCCAGGCGCCGGCGTCGCCAGAGGGCCAGCGGCCCCAGGCAGAGCGCCGCGAGATGCAGCGCCAGTTCCTTGGGCACGAAGAACCGGTCGAGGTCGAACGACTTGTACGGGGACGCGACCAGCCCCACTGCGAGCGCGCCCAGTCCGATCAGGACGATGGCAGCCCGAGCGGCAGACGGCGCACCGGAGTCCGGGGACGAAGGGAGGGTGGAGGTCGTGGATGCCATGGCATGGCCGCGCCGGCGTTCTGCGGCGGACTTCATCAAAGTACATTGGACCGGGGCGGGCCGCACGGCCGCGCCACACTCGGAGGGACTTCATGGCCATTGTGCGATCGGTGTCCATCGTTGCCGCGCTGCTGCCGCTGGCCGCGGCCGCCCTCGGGGCGCAGACCCAGACCCCACGGCGGGCGCGCCAGCTCGGGATCGCGCCTGGCATCTTCCGGCCGGGCGCGAACAATGCCATCACCGACGTGGGCGGCGTGCTCGTGGGGCAGGCCACGGTGGACGACGGCGACTCGATCCACACCGGCGTCACGGCCATCCTGCCGCACGCCGGCAACGTGTTCACTGCCCGCGTGCCCGCGGCGATCGTGGTCGGCAACGGGTTCGGCAAGCTGCTCGGCGTGACCCAGGTGGATGAACTGGGGGAACTCGAGACGCCCATCCTGCTCACCTGCACGCTGTGCGTCTGGCGCGCCGCGGATGCGATGGTGGCCTGGCTGCTCGCACAACCCGGCATGGAGAGCGTACGCTCCATCAACCCCGTGGTGGGGGAAACGAACGACGGCACGCTCAACGCGATCCGGTCGCGGCCCATCGCACCGGCCGACGTGGTGAAAGCGCTGGAGTCGGCGCGGAGCGGACCGGTGGACGAGGGGAGCGTCGGCGCCGGACGTGGGACAATCGCTTTTGGGTGGAAGGGCGGTATCGGCACCGCGTCGCGCGTATTACCCCATTCGCTGGGCGGCTGGACCGTGGGCGTCCTCGTGCAGACCAACTACGGCGGCATTCTCCAAGTGGACGGTGCGCCGGTGGGGCGCGAACTCGGCCAGTACTCGTTCAAGCACGACGTGGACGACCAGAGCGCCAACGGGTCGTGCATGATCGTCGTGGCCACCGATGCGCCGGTCCTCGACCGGAATCTGCGCCGGCTGGCCAGCCGGGCCATCATGGGTTTGGCGCGCACCGGGTCGTTCGCCTCGAACGGTTCGGGCGACTACGTGATCGCCTTTTCCGCGGACTCCGTGCTCCGCCGCGGCGCCGACCAACGGCGGCCCGACGTGACGGAGTTGACCAACGAGGAGATGTCGCCGCTGTTCGAAGCCGTCGTCGAAGCCACGGAGGAGGCGGTCTACAATTCGCTGTTCATGGCCACGCCGGTCACGAATTCCCAGGGCCGGACGATCGAGCCGGTACCCATTGACCGCGTGCAGGCAATCCTCAAGAAGTACGGACACCAATAGCTGACAGGTCGGACCTCGAGGCCGCGGGCCGCCGGTTCAGAGACACTTGAAGACGTTCGGGTTTGCGCCGAATTGCAGAGTGAACGTCTGAGGCGGCACCGAGTCGCCTGTCACGGTCATCGTGAAGGACAACGTGCGTCCATCGGTGTGGCCGGTGTAGCGGGCCGCAAATTTTGGCAGGAGCGAGTCGTTGGCCGGGACCGGTCCGGCTTCCCGGATATATAGGCCCGGGAGATCGAAGTCTCCGCGCGAGTCCAGCACCATCGGCACACTGATGCGGCCGGCGCCGCAGTCGTACTCGATCTCGGCACCACTGTCCGATACGACCATGCCGGCGTGTGGGCCACCCCAGTTCCCCAGGGGCACCCGGCTGGGAAATCCGGTTGCGCAGGCAGCGGTCACGGCCGAGCCCGCGAGCACGGCGATCCAAGCGATACGAGCACGCAGCGGGAACATGCCAGATAATACGCCGGAGCGGCGGCCGAAGTTCAGTAACGGCCGCTTCGTCACGCCGTCTCCTGGCGGAGCGCCGCACTTGCCCATAGGCACGGGGCGGGTTCCGTGACATATTCGAAGCGGCGCCCCCGGTGCATTCCGGGGCCGACCACCGCGGTTCCCCACAGCTCGAGCCACACTCATGACGTCGCATTCACCGGAAGATCTCTTTCGCGCGGAAAAGGAGCGCTCGCAGAGCGAGCGCGGGTCGACGCACGCACAATTGCTGGCCGAGGCAAAGGCGGCATTCGACAAGCTGATGGCCGAGGGGCAGGCGGCGCGCAAGAGCGGCCGCCCGCGCAAGAACCCGCCTCCTCCACTCCTGGCGGCCGTGCCCGCAGTCGCCGTTGGAAAGAAGCCGGTGGCCGCCAACGCACTCAAGAAGCGCGCGGCGAAGGCACCGGCCAAGAAGCCCGCAAGACCGGCCAAGAAATCGGCACCCAAGAAGGCAGCCAAGAAGTCCGCGGCCCGGAAGCCAGCCAAGAAGCACGCGGCCAAGAAGGCCGCGCCGAGGAAGCCGGGGAACCACGGCAAGCGGCGCTGATGCGCCGGAACGTCTCGCGGTGAGGTCGTCTCCTCTCGATCTGGACGAGGAGACGATGCGCCGGCTGGGCCGTCAGGTGACCGACCTGGTGGCCGGCCATCTGGCAGCGGTGCGCGCCGAGCCGGTTCAGCACCCGCTCGGTCGTGCCCAGGCCCGCCCGCTCGTCGCGCTTGCGGCTCGCGCGCCCGAGCTGGCAACGCCGTTCGAGGACATTCTCGCCGTGCTCCGGGACCGGGTGTTCCCCTACCACGCGCGCGAGCCGCATCCGCGGTTCATGGGGTACGTGCCGAGTAGTCCGACCTTTCCGGCGGTGCTCGGCGACTGGATCGCCACCGGCTACAACTTCTTCGCCGGCGTGTGGTCGGTGGCGGCCGGGCCCAACGAGGTCGAACTCACGGTACTCGAGTGGTTCCGGCAGTGGCTCGGCATGCCGGCGGGGGCGAGCGGGCTGCTGACGTCGGGCGGCTCCAACGCCACGCTCACCGCCGTGGTAGCGGCCCGGCACGCCGCGCTCGGCGAGCGCACGGAAGGGCTTCCCCGCCTCGTCATGTACTGCTCCGACCAGGCGCACTCATCGGTGGCGCGGGCGGCATGGATCGCCGGCATTCCGCGTGGCAACGTGCGAGCCGTGGAGAGCGATGCCCGATTCCGGTTGCGCGTCGACGTGTTGAACGCGGCCATCGCGCGAGACCGGGCGGCGGGACTGCAACCGTTCCTCGTTGTCGGAAACGGCGGCGCGACGAACACGGGTGCCGTGGACCCGCTTCGCGAGATCGCGGACGTGGCCGCACGCGAGAAGCTCTGGTACCACATCGACGCCGCCTATGCGGGATTCGCCGTGCTCACCGAGCGCGGCCGCGCGCTCCTGGGCGGAATCGAGACGGCCGACAGCGTCACGCTCGATCCACATAAATGGTTGTACGTGCCGTTCGAGTGCGGATGCCTGATGGTGCGCGAGCCGCGCAAGCTCGCGGCGGCGTTTCACGTGCTGCCCGAATACCTGAAGGACGTCGAGGCGCGCAATGAGGACGTGAACTTCGCCGACTATGGCGAGCAACTCACGCGGTATTCGCGCGCGTTCAAGGTCTGGGTGTCCGTGAACTATTTCGGACTGGGGGCGATCCGCGGGGCGATCGAGCGGTGCATGCAACTTGCCGATCTCGCCGAACGACTGGTGCGCGACGCGCCGGACCTCGAGGTGCTCTCGCCGGCGCAGTTCGGGGTCGTGTGCTTCCGGGTGCACCCACCGGGGGTGAATGATCCGGTGGCCCTGGACGCGCTCAACGAGCGGGTGAATGCGGCGGTGAACGGCAGCGGCGAGGTGCTGATGTCGTCCACGAGGCTGCGCGGCGTCTATTCGCTCCGGCTGTGCATCCTGAACTTTCGGACGACGGAAGACGATGTGGCGGCGGTGATCGGAATGGTGCGGTCGGAAACGCTGAAGACCACCTGACCTCAGGCCCGGCGCGGTGCGCGGACAGCGAAGCGCCGACCGCAACCGCTCCACCGCCTCAACACGGGAGTATCAGCCGTGCCTCGCACCCGTGCCCATCCGTCCGGTCGACGAGCGTCAACGATCCACCGTGCGCCTCGGCGATCTGCTGTGACAGCACCAGCCCGATCCCGGTTCCGCCGGGCTTCGTGGTGAAGAACGGCACGAACAGATTGGTCGTATGCGGCAGTCCCGGACCGTCGTCCTGCACCACGACTTCGAAGTGGGCGCGCTCGCGGGACCAGGTGACCCGCACGCCCCCGCTGGTCTCGAGGGCGGCGTCCACCGCGTTGCGCACGAGATTGATGAGCAGTTGATCGAGCTGATCGCCGTCGGCGAGCAGCGTGACCGGCGGACCCGGGATGATCTCCACAGACAGTCGCGTCTCGAGCTGCACGATGCGATTGACCCAGGCGCCCACGCTGATCGGGGCCAGCCGTGGGGCCGGGAGTTTGGCCAGCTTGGTGTACGAGGCGAGGAAACGGGTGAGCGCCTCCGACCGGTTGGCGATCACCCCCATCCCGCGCTGCATGTCCTCCCGCGCCGCGGCGTCTGGCGCTCGCCGTCGCAGCATCTCCTGGAATTGCTCGGCGAGGGACTTGATGGGGGTGATCGAGTTGTTGATCTCGTGGCCCAGTACGCGCACCAGCCGCTGCCAGGCCTTGCGCTCTTCCTCGCGCAGCGCGCGGCTCACGTCAGCGAGCACCACGAATTGGTGGGGGCGGCCGCCCTGGCGGAAGGCGCCGCGCCGTACCTCCCACCGGCCGCGTTGAGCGCCGAGCGCCAGTTCCACGACACGCGGTGCGTCGCCGCGCAGACACTCGCCCAGTCCGAGTTCCTCGGCCCGCCGCCCGAGCAACCGTTCTGGGGGTTGGCCGAGCAGCCGTTCGCCGCTCGCGTTCACCACGCGGAGGGCGCCGGCATCGTCGAACGCGAACACGGCTACGTCGATCTCGGCCATCACGCGTTGGAGCAGGGCGGTGGCTTCGAGCGCTCCCAGGCGGCGCTCGCGCAGCTCATCCATCAGCGAATTCAACTCGAGCATGGCGAGACCCAGGGCGTCGCCCGTGCTGGCCCGCCGGCCACGCAGGGAGTAGTCCTGCTCGCGAATGGCGGCCAGCATGTTGGACAGCGTCTGGAGGGGACGCACGACGCGTTCGCGGAGCGTGAACGCGAGCGAGAGCCAGAGCGCTACGAGCAGGACGGTGAGCGACCACTGGGTGCGCGGCTCGAACCCGCCCGTCCAGAGCAGCGTGAGCGCGATGGCCAGCGCCGGGAGCGGCGAGGCCAGCGCGAGGATCGTGACCTGGCGTTCGTGCGACGCCATTAGTAAATACTAGAGATTGTGGCGCTGCAGACGCCGGTAGAGCGCGCTGCGCGAGAGGCCGAGTGCCTTGGCGGCGAGGCTGACGTTGCCTTCGTACCGCGCCATCGCCTTGCCGATCAGCACCCGCTCCACGTCCTCGAGGCTCATCTCTTCGAGAGCGGGGGCCGCGGTGCCGACCGCCTGCAGCGCGAGGTCGCCCTCCCGCAGCGCATCGTGCTGAGCGAGCAGCGTGGCCCGCTCCACGGCGTGCGCCAGTTCCCGCACGTTGCCCGGCCAGCCGTAGCGGAGCAGCGCCTGCATGGCCTCGGGACTGAACGCCGATACCGGACGCCGGTAATGGGCCGAGAATTGGCGCAGGAAATGCGTCGCGAGGAGCGGGATGTCGTCCCGGCGCTCGCGCAGCGGCGGAAGGTGAAGCTCCACCGTATTGAGTCGGAAGAACAGATCCTCGCGGAACCGGCCCGCCGCCACCTCGGTGCGGAGGTCGGCGTTCGTGGCGGCGAGAATGCGCACGTCCACGCGGCGCGTCTTGGACGAGCCGACGCGCTCCATCTGTCCCGTCTGCAGCACGCGCAGCAGCTTGGCCTGTTGGGCGAGCGAGAGATTGGCGATCTCGTCCAGGAACAGCGTGCCGCCGTCGGCCAATTCGAACCGCCCCATGCGGTCGGCCTTGGCGTCGGTGAACGAGCCCTTCACGTGCCCGAACATCTCGCTCTCGAACACGCCTTCGGAGAGGCCGCCCAAATTGACCGTGACCATGGCCCGCACGCGGCGTGGCGATGCGGCGTGCAGCCAGGCGGCCACCACCTCCTTGCCCGTGCCGTGTTCGCCGGTGATCAGGGCGCCGGCGTCGGAAGGGCCGATGCGCTCCATGAGCCGCAGCACCGGCTGCATGGCCGCCGATTGGGCGATGAGTTCTGGCGCACCGTCGGGGCGGAGCGCGCGATTCTCGCTCTCCAGCCGCTGGCTTGTGCGGATGGCGCGGCTCAATTCCACCTGGGTGGCGAGTACGTGGAGTAGCCGTGCGTTGTTCCACGGCTTCTCGATGTAGTCGCGGGCTCCTCGGCGCAGTGCCTCCACCGCGCCCTCAATGCTTCCCCAAGCCGTCATCACGATCACCGGCAGCGTGGCGTCCAGCGCCTGAAGGCGTGTGAGCAGGTCGAGCCCTTCCACACCCCCGGTCGTATCGCGCGTGTAGTTCATGTCCATGAGCACGGCGTCGAAGTCCTGCGTGGTCACGCCGGCGATCAGGGCCCCCGGAGACACAGCGGTGTCGACCTCATACTCTTCGCCGCGCAGCAGCAGCCGCAGGGCTTCGAGGACGTCGCGGTCATCGTCGGCGACGAGGATTCTGGCGGCAGCGGGCGCAGTCATGGGGGAAACGTTACGCGAAAGGCGCCGCGCGGGCCACGTCGGCTCCTGCGACCGTGGCGGCAGCTCGGATGGGCGGGGCTTCAACGACTTTGACGCGGATTCGAACGGAGAGAACTGAGGCGGAACGGACTGATTTGAGGGGGGAACAACGGAAACCGCGCGTTTCACTCGTACCGCAGGGCGACCATCGGATCCACGCGCGTCGCCCGGCGGGCGGGGAGATAGCACGCGGCGAGCGCCACGGCGATGAGCGTGGCTGACACGCCGGCGAACGTGGGCAGATCGTGCGGCGTCACGCCGAACAGCATCCCCGCCAGGAATCGCGACAGCGCGAGCGAGAGCGCGATGCCGCAGACCGTGCCCAGCAGTGCGAGCCCCATCCCCTCGCGCAACACGAACCCCAACACCCGGCGCCGGTCGGCGCCGAGTGCCATGCGAATGCCCAGCTCCTGTGTGCGCTGCGCGACCTGATAGGCCATCACGCCGTACAGCCCCACCGCCGCGAGCACCAGCGCGAGGGCAGCGAACGCGTCGATCACGACCGAGTTGAAACGCCGCGGGGCGACGAACTGATCGAGCTGGTCCTGCATCGGTGCGACGGAAGCGCCGAGCTGGAGCGGATCGTATCCGGCGATCATGTGCCGGATCGCGGCCAGCAGGGGAGCGGCGTTGCCCGAGTACCGCACGGCGACCACGTAGGGCGACGTCGATGCCTGCGTGATCGGTGCGTAGATCTGTGGGAGGCGGGGCTGGGTGGAGCCGGGCAGTTGCAGATTCTCGGCGATCCCGACGATCGTCGCATTACCCCGCCGGTCGCCGATGAACACTGTCTTCCCGATCGCTGGCTTCCCCGAATAGAGCGCCTCGGCGGCGGCCTCGCTCACCACCGCCACGCGCTCGCTCCCCGCCTGATCGCGTGCATCAATGAGCCGGCCGGCCACGAGCTTCGACCCGAACGCCTTCATGAAACCGGCGCTCACGTGCTCGAGCGCGATGGGCGGGCCAGTGGTCTGCGTGCCCGGACGAAAGCTGCGGATCGTCGCGTGGTACCCGTCGATCCCGGCAGCGTCGGCGTACCCGACAGACGTGACGCCGGGCAGTGCCGCGATCTCCTCAGCCGTGCGGTCGAAGAACCGCGTCGCCAGCGACTCCGTCGGAAACGCCTTGCTGGTCAGGTACAACTCGAGTTCGAGCGCATGCGCCGGCTGGAACCCAACATCCACCGACACCGCCCGCTCGAAGCTGCGCGTGAGCAGGCCGGCGCCCGTGAGCACGACCAGAGCGATGGTCAGCTCCGTGACCACCAGCGCCCGGCGGATACGCCGCTGCGTCGTGGTTCCGGTGCTCCGCACGCCGCCCTCCTTGAGCGCACGGTACGTATTCCTTCCCGTTGTCGCAACGGCCGGAATCAAACCGAACGCCACTCCCGTCAGAATCGACAGCGCGGCGGTGAATGCCAGCACCGTGCCGTTCACGTGAATGTCGCCCACGCGCGACATGCTGGCTGGGCCGATCCGCAGGAAGAAGTCCAGGGTCCACAGCGGAACGAGCAAGCCGAGCGCGCCGCCTGCGACGCTCACGACGACGCTCTCCCAGAGGAGCTGGCGGGCCAGCCGCCAGCGCGAGGCGCCGAGCGCCACCCGCACCGCGAACTCGCGCTGCCGCGCCGCACCGCGCGCGAGCAGCAGGTTCGCCACGTTGGCGCAGGCAATGAGCAACAGGAACGCCACCGCGCCGAGCAGCATGAGCAGGGCGGGGCGCATCTCGCCGTACAGGCGGTCGTGCAGCGTCATCAGCACCGGCGAGCGGGGACTCTCCAGCGGCGCCCCCTTGGCGACTGGCTCGACCGGCATGTGCGCGAGAATGCCTGCGACCTCCGATCGTGCGGCGGCGATCGAGACGCCCGCCCTGAGCCGGCCCACGATCTGGACGTAGTACGTCGAGCCATTGTCCGGCGTCGAGTCCATCTGGATCGGCACCCAGAACCACGCATTCCTCGGCGCCTGGAACCCGCGGGGCATGACGCCGAGCACTGCCACCGGGCGGTCGTCGAGTCGGATCGTGCGGCCGACGATGGACGGGTCGGCGCCGAGCCGCCGCCACAGCGAATCCGAAAGCACGACCACATCCGGCCCGCCGTCCACGTCCTCGTCTTGGCGGAATGTGCGGCCCAAAGCCGGCCGCGCCTCGAACACCGAGAAGAACGACGCCGCAACGCTCTGCCCGCCCATGCGATCGGGCGACTCGCCGAGGCTGACCACGCGGCTCGTCCCGCCGTACATCGCCAGCGCAGCGACTGCGGAAGCGTGGCGCCAGGCATAGTAGTCGCGCACCCGGGCCACCTGCTGATCGTGGCCGTCCTGGCGCTCGGAGATCGACACGATCCGCCCGGCATCCGGATACGACAGCGGGCGGAGCAGCACCGCGTTCACGATCGTGAACAGCGTGGTCGTCGCGCCGATGCTGAGGGCCAAGGTGACGATCGCCACCGCCGCGAACAGCGGACGTTTGCGGAGCGAGCGAAGCGCGAGGCGCAGGTCGTTCATCCAATCGCTCCTTCCGGCGGGCGTCCCGCCGGGATGCCGCTCACACGATCCAGCCGTCCTTCAGATTGATGATCCGGTTGCCGTACCCCGCGTTCACCTCTGAATGCGTCACCTGGATGATGGTCGTGCCGCCCTTGTTGAGCCGGGCAAACAGTTCCATGATCTCGGCACCCTGGGCCGAGTGGAGATTGCCCGTGGGCTCGTCGGCGAGCAGGATGGA